>Ga0111538_10002540_pt1 | contig 25648 bp, 23 predicted proteins | sample SoiMethybrSBSTD1_FD_79669 | JGI IMG/M metagenome (GOLD analysis project Ga0111538, IMG submission 79669) | Bulk soil microbial communities from a Populus tree surrounding site in Tennessee, USA - Soil MetaG P. TD hybrid SBSTD1 (version 2)... | ecosystem: Environmental > Terrestrial > Soil >...
AGTGTCGGGCTTCAGCCGGACGGTTTTGTCGAGGGCGGAACCGCCGTGCGCTTCTGGCTGGCCTGGAAGAACCAGACGTTTTCGCTCGAGGAGGGTGACAACATCATCGGGCGTGACCCGCGGTGTGAGGTGTGGGTCGATCACTCTGGCGTATCGCGACGCCACGCCCGCATTCGCATCGAGGGCGGCGAGTCACGTCCAGTTCTGACCGACTTAGAGAGCACAAACGGTACATTCGTGGCCGGGAAGCGGATCACGGAGGCGACACCGTTGACAGATGGCGATGCGATCAAGGTGGGATCGGTGACGCTGAAGTTTCGTGAGTGGACAGAACAGGCCTCGCGAACGAAACGCATTCGCGGCCGGCCAGGCGCGTCCGACGAGCGTTCATAGCGTTATCGTCGTTGCCCAGATGAGCTCGCCGCACTGCTGAGGGACCAGCTACACTTGTACTACTGATGCGTTTCTTTCTGCGCGGCCTTCTGCTCTCGATTCTCGCGATCTCGTGCGTCGTGCTCGTCTCAGCCCAGGCCAACCAACTTCGGCTGGTGTCGACGGCCTGGCCGCCCTTCACGAACGCAGCCGGACAACCGCGGTTCGCGCTCGATCTGGTCGAAGCGGCGTTCGGCCGCATCGGGCTGAGCGCGAACACGACGATCGTCGACGCCGGCCAGTTCACCGCGTCACTCCTCAACGGTCCGTACGATGGCAGTGCCGCCGCGTGGAAGGATGCCGAGCGCGAACGTGTGTTGCTTTTCTCCCAGCCATATCTGGAAAATCGACTGATCCTGGTCGCACGCCGCGGCGGTGACGTGTCGGCCGCCTCACTCGCCGCCCTCAAGGGCAAGCGCATCGCCATCGTGGAGGGCTATTCGTACGGTGACGCGGTCGACAACGCGGGCCCGGTGTTCGTGCGATCGCGCAGTGAGGAAGACAGCCTCAAGCGTCTCCTCGCCAGTGAGGTCGATTACTCGCTGATGGACGATCTCGTCGTGCAGTACATCGTCAGCAACTACGCGACCGAAGCACGGACACGTCTGCAGGTCGGCACGACGCCGCTGGTGACACGAGCGCTCTACCTGGCCGTGAGACGGACGCGCCCGGACGCGGAGTCGATCATCAACCGCTTCAACTCACAGCTTCGCAGCATGGTTGCGGACCGCACCTATCACCGGCTTCTGCATGTCGACTGGATCCGCGCGGACATCGACGGTGATGGCATCGCCGAGAACGTCCCGCAGAGCGATCAGGGGGGCCGCCTCGAGCCATCGCGTTCCTATGCACTTTTCTCGAGTGAGCAGCCGACATCCCCGTCGATCACTACCCCTCAGCGCTTTTACTTCGGCGGCACCACGTACAACAGTTGGGCGGCCGTGCCGGATCGCTACAAGGTCGACGATCCACTCCACAAGGATCCGGGCCGCTCGGTCGTACCAATCTTCAAGTTCTCCTGGTGATTTCGTGATCACTGCGGCAGAACCTCACGACATGTCGTGATGAGGGCACGACTCGGTCCGGGTCAGTCAGCCGTGCTCCTGCTCAGAATTGATACGCCAGAGAATAGATGAATCCAGTCATGCCGACGTCCAACGACGATTGCACAACCTGTCCATTCAGCAGGTTCCGCAACGTGACGTCGTTCGCCGTGCCTGACTGATGATTGAAGCCGGCCGCGAACTGAAACTTGCCAAGCGACCCGCTGACGCCAAGCGTCCAGGTCAGGAGGTCGACCTTGTTGAAGACCGTGTCTTCATCGGCCACGGGTGAGTGGCTGCTGCCGACTCCGGCATGGAGACGGAGATCGCGATTCTCGAAAAGGCGCACGTGCCCGCCGGCGCTCACGTTCGCCACACCGTCCGAAGCAGACGTGAGACCGGGAAACGCTTGCGACAGGACGGACGGTCGGCGATCCGCGCCGGTGTCCCCGTAAATGAGCACGGGCTGATCGGTGGCGAGCATCGAGTAGGCGTCGATCGACGAATACGCCTGAAGGTTCAGCTCGAGCTCGATTCGATCGCGCACCCATGCGGCACCGCCCTGGAATTCCCATGGGAGGTGATACTCGAAATCTGCGTCCGGATCGAAGACGGACGCTCCGAGCGATGACGCGCCCGCGTCGAGGAGCCCGTCAAGCGTGACCACGCCGCTGCGGTGGAGCGTCAACCCCGGCGTGCGAACGGCTGCCCCGAAGCGCCAGCGAGACGTGTCGTACTGGACGCCGGCCTGGGAGCGGAGTTGAAACGCCGACCCGGACGCCCGCGATGACACCAGCAGCGATCGGAGCCCTGATGAATCGGCAATCCGATCGCTCGTGCTCTGGACGAGGCGGACGCTCATGATCGAGAACGCCAGGCCACCTCCAAAACGCCATGGCCCGCTGCCGTTATAGCCGGCACTCAACGCGAGGTTGCGCTGCTCGAAGGTGGAATCCGCCGAATAGGCAAACCGCTGCTGTCCTCCGAGCACCGGCGAGATCAGTTCCGAATCTGTCTCCTGATTCCAGGCGTTCGTCGTCACCAGGGCGGCACCTACCGTGAGATTGGGCCGCGGCGCAAACGTGAAGCCGACGAAGTTGGGGAGCTGCTGGAAGGAACCTCCTCGATTCGGCAGCGACTCCGGCGTGATCGACGTTCGCTGATACACGCCGGCACTGCCGCTGATCTGTGCCGTGTTCTGCCGGGCCAGTCCAGCCGGATTGAACCACGCAGCGGAGGGATCACCGACTCGGGCAACGTACGCCGCCCCTTCGAGTCCGCCGAACGGCCCAACCGGAACGCTGTAGTAATTCGAGAGCACGAGATTCGGTGGCGGCGTCACGACTTGATCCACTTGAGCAGACGCCGGAAGGGCAAGGAAACACGCAGCGGCGAGCGCGAGGCCTGTTCTATTCATAACATCTGAGAAGAAACCGACGGCCGCAACCGCGCGCATTACTCGAATCTATAGGGGATGCTCCCAGGGCGTTCAATCGCACCTTGGTGCTAGTGCGGCTTCGACGGCGGTTCGTTCTGCACCAAACGGCCGACCAACGCGAGAATCGTTTCGGCGGCACACGGTTTCGACAAGTACGCAACGCAGCCCAGGTTTTCCGCCGTGGCGCGGCTCCGGGCATCGCCGAATGCCGTGATGACGATGACGGGAATTGTGGATCCTTCGTTTCGCAATCGACGCTGGAGGTCAAGGCCGGACATTCCGCCCAGGTGCACATCGAGCAGCAGTCCGATGGGATTGGATTGCGGCGGAGACAACAGAAAATCTTCAGCGGAGGCATACGTGGCGGCCGCGAACCCCCCCGCGCGCAGCACTCGAGCGAGTGTCTTCTGGGAGGCGGGGTCGTCCTCGATGACAACGACAAGCGGCGTGGCGGTGGTCAATGTCTCAGCTTCTCTGGACGTCCGGATTCGGTCGGCCTAAGCATAGGCGCTCCCGCCTGACTGTGCCATAGCACTTTGGTCGCATCTTATGTGCTCTCGGTCGTTAGCACCAAAGGACGATATCCGCGCGCCCTCGCTTCTCGCTACAGTCACATGCGCGCGTTTGCGAGTGACTTCACATGACTCTAATGGACCTGAGTCTCTTGATTAACGCTCATGAACAGGAGCGCATCCGTCTCTCGCGGGAGTTGCACGACGACGTGGCCCAACGCGTCGCGTTCCTATCGGTCGAATTGAGCGAACTTCGTCACCGTCTCGCGGGGTTGCCCGTCGAATTCCTCGAACGCCTCGCAAGGCTTTCAGTCGAAACAGCGGAAATCGGTTCGGAACTGCACCGTATCTCTCACGCCCTTCATCCCGCCAACCTGGAACGACTTGGACTCGAAGCGGCGCTTCGCAGCTTCGGCCAAAACCTGGCAGAGACCAAACGAATCACGATTGACATGCGGATCCATGACTTGCCGAAGGCGTTCGGCACGGACGTGGCGTTGAGTCTCTACCGAATCGCTCAAGAAGCGCTGCACAACATCGTCAAGCACAGTGGCGCGACTCACGCCACTGTCTCGTTGGCCACTGACAATCGCGGTCTCGTGCTCAGCGTGAGCGATAACGGTATCGGTTTCGACCCGGTGGCGGTACGCAAGAAGGGAACACTCGGCCTCGTCAATGTTCGAGAGCGAGCGCGGCTCGTTGGCGCACACGTGCAGGTGTCATCGAAGGTGGGTGAAGGCACCGTTGTCCATGTCCGCGTGCCTTTGGACGGCGGTGCGGCTCATCAGAAGGTCTAGCGATGTGCTTCGCGCACTGCCGGGAATGCGGAACAGTACGCCGACTCTGGTCGGGTTGCTCGATCGCGTCGGCTGAGAGCAAGAGAAATGTCCATGCACAACAATGAAATCTCCGCGAGACACTTACTCCTCATCATCGTCATCACGGCTCTCGGTTTCGGTGTCGCGTGCGGATCAGCTGAGCCTCGAACCGATGCCGAGCGTCTTGCACGCGGACGCGAAATCATCGAGCGGATGAGCGCCAAGTTGGGTGCGACCCAAGCCTTCAGCGTCACGACCACCGAGGTCCGCGACGAGGTAAGGCCGAGCGGCGCCACAGAACAAGTCACGCTCACACGTGACACGACAATACGCCGGCCAGATCGGCTCTACTCGGCGGTCTCCGGCGACCGCCGCAACGAGGTCTGGTACGACGGCATCGGCGTGTCGGTTGCGTTTCACAACGAGAAGATCTTCGGCCAGATCCGCGCACCCGAAACACTCGACAAGACACTCGACGCGATGCACGAGCGATTCGGCGTGTCTGCGCCATTTGCCGACTACGTGTATAGCTCGCCGGCCAAGGCGCTACTGGCGGAGAGCACGACAGGCGGGTGGGTCGGACGTGAAATGCTCGATGGCCAGCAGACGGATCACCTCGCGTTCAAAGACAAGGGCGTCAGCTGGGAAGTCTGGATTCCAGTGGCTGGTGATCCGCTGCCACAGAAAGCCATGGCCGAGTTCACCGAGAACCCGCGCCTCCACAAAATGAGCATGACCTTCAAGAATTGGAACCTGGCGCCGCACATTCCGGGGGATCGGTTCGATCCGACTGTGCCAGCCGACTACGAAGGTGTTGCCATCATTCAACGTGCACGTGTCCTGAGGAACCTGCCCAGGGGCGAGGAAGGCAACGCGTCGACGGCCGACGATGTCAAGAAGTAACGGAAGGAACTGACCATGCGCATGAAAACAACGGCGGTGGCCGCGCTGTTTCTGATGATCACGGTCTGGGTGGGCCCCAGCGACGCGCAGGTCCGCGGTGCGCGTCGCACCGCGGTCGTACGTGGTGAAGAGGGGAAGGGTGCGGCCGTGGGTCCGCGTGGCGCGGCCGTCAAGACCGAAGAAGGCTACGCAGCGGCTGGACGCCACGGCGCGGTCGTCAAAGGCGACGAAGGTTACGCGGCCGTCGGACGCCAGGGCGCGGTCGTCAAAGGTGAGGACGGATACGCGGCGGCTGGTCCGCGTGGCGCTGTGGTGGCGGGCGAGGAAGGCTATGCCGCCGTCGGCCGGCGCGGCGTGGTCGTTGGTAACCGCTACGAGAGCTACGAGGCGTGGCGCGCCGTTGCCGGCGTTGGCACGGCGATCGCTGTCGGCACCATGCTCGCGAGGCCTCCGCGCGCGGCGGTCACAGTGGCATACGGAGGTTCGAGCTACTGGTACGACGGAGGCGTCTACTACACGCGCGTCATCTCGGGCGGCGCGCCAGTGTATCAGGTCGTCGGACCGCCGGCCGGAATCGTCATCACCACGCTGCCCGTCGGCTGCAGGTCGGTTCGAGTCGGAGGAGTCGCCTATAGCCAGTGTGGACCGACCTACTACCAGCGCGTGGCAACCGGCTATCGCGTCGTGGTCTTTTGAGCGCAGGTTCGAAAGGCGCCGACCCGTGTTCTCGAAATGGCTTCCACCAGTTCTGCTCGTCGTCGTCGCGGTGCTCCAGGTGGGCCTGGCGCAAACCGTCGACCTGACGGCATGGAAGGGTGGCGGGTTTGGCATGTTCTCGACGCTCGATCACGGTGCCTATCGCGGCGTAGACATCGTCGTCGAGGCAGCGGACCGATCGGAGTCACTGGCGATTCCGCCGTCGCTCGAAACGGCCGCTGCACGTGCGGCGGCGTGTCCGACTGAGGGGCTGCTGCGGGCCCTGGCGGAAGGAGTTGCTGGCCGCGAGCAGCGATATCAACGCGCAGTCTCGCGGGTGATCGTGACGGCATGGCGTACTGACTTCGATCGCCGAACGCTTCAGGCATCGGAGCGGCCGCTTCGTACCTTCATTTATGACGTGCCGTGACGTCGGCTACACAGATGCACGCACTCCGGCTTCGTGAAGCACTGACGTGGACCGGCCGGCCGCGTACGGATGTCGTTTCCGCAAATCCCACAGCCACCGCGAGCGCCCGATCGAGTCAGATATCGGTTTCCGACGCGTACTCGTACGTCGACGTCGCCCTGCGTCTCACGGCCATTGCTCTTCTGCTGCGGCCGATGGGCCCCTGGTTTGTTCGCCCCGCAATCCTCGCGGCGGCCGTCGTGGTGCTGATTGTTCCGCGCGCGCTGCGACATCCGCTCGTGTGGGGCGGCGTTAGTTTGTTGATCGCGATCCGTATAGCCGACGACTGGCCGCTGGCCGACAACCACATCTATCTCCTCTGCTACTGGTCGCTCGCTATTGCGTTAGCCCTTCGCACCTCACACGCGCCGAGAACGCTCGCGTTTACGAGTCGATGGCTCGTCGGCTTCGCGTTTGCCTGCGCGGTGTTGTGGAAGGCCTTGTTGTCACCGGATTTTCTCGACGGACGGTTCTTCCGGGTGACGCTGCTCACCGATCCACGATTTGACGCCGTCGCGCAGCTCGTTGGAGGACTCTCACAAGCACAACTCGACGGAAATCGCGAGGCTCTGGTTCCTCTCCCGAACGGCGCCGAGTTGCGGGACCCATCAGTCGTTCACGAGCCAGTTCGCCTCCGGGCACTGGCTAGCATTTCAACCTTCGGAATTCTCGCTCTCGAAACGATCGTCGCCCTGTCGATGATGGCGCCGACAACCAGGATCTTTGAGATGTTGCGGCATGCGACGTTGCTGTCATTCTGCGGGATCACGTACGCATTCGCGCCGGTCGCGGGGTTTGGCTGGCTGTTGCTCGTCATGGGTCTTACGCAGCTCGCGCCGCGACAGGTCTGGCTCGGGCGCGCGTAATCGCCATGTTCCTCGCGGTGCTGTTCTACGGAGAAGTGCACTGGGCGGAGCTGGCACTCGATCTCGTTCGATGAGGCGAAAGGATGCAGTTGCGATTCCCTGGGTACGGCAGCGTGCTTCCTGTTGCACTGGGTCGGCAGGAATATCTAGGAGACGCCCCCTGGTCGTTCAATTGGACTTTGCTGCTAGTGCGACCGAACGTCTGTTGACGATGGGTCGTCCTTCGCCAGACGGCCGACCAACGCGAGAATCGTTTCGGCGGCACACGGTTTCGACAAGTACGCAACGCAGCCAAGGCTTTCCGCCTGCACGCGGCTCCGGGCATCGTCGAATGCCGTGATGATGATGACGGGAATTGTGGAGCCTTCGGTCTTCAACCGGCGTTGGAGGTCGAGCCCGGACATCCCTCCGAGATGGACGTCCAGCAGCAGCACGATGGGAGAAGACTGCGGCGGCGCGGCCAGGTACTCCTCGGCAGAGTTATATGTGGCAGCCTCGTACCCCCCGACGCGCAGCACGCGAGCGAGGGTTTTCTGTGAGGCGAGGTCGTCTTCGATGACCACGACGAGCGGCGCAGGGGTGCTCACCGTATTCAGCACGACGTCTTGGTCCTGCTAGAACCGGACACTACTTCTCTTTAGGCGGGTCTGAAGACCCGCCTGCCCTGGGACTGAAGACCCGATCCTACCTGCAGACAAGCCCGGCACTACAAACTTCAGAATACAGCCGAGGCGAGGGTGGGGCTATAGCACCTTGGTCTGACTCGAAGCAATCGGGATGCTGAACCACACGATCGCTCCACCGGCCGTGTTGTTTTCAGCCGCCATCCGTCCGTCATGGGCCTCGATAATGCCGCGGGCGATCGCGAGCCCCATGCCCATACCGCTGCCGCCCGTCTTTGTTGTGTAAAACGGCTCGAAAATCGTCGTCAGCCTGTCTAACGGGATGCCCGTGCCGGTGTCAGAAACAGCCAGCCGCACAGCGCCCTCGCTCTGCGTGGTGGAGACGCGAACTCGTTGACGCTCCGGCGGCATGTCGGCGACGGCGTCCATGGCGTTCATCAGGAGATTGAGCAGCACCTGCTGGAGGTGCACGCGGTCGCCAAGGACCGGCCGGATCCCATCGACCAGTTCCACCTCCATCTCGATCTGTCGCGCCCTGGCGTCAGGCCGCACGATGGCGATCGTTTCCTGCGCCACGTCATTGAGGTCGACCGGGTGGGCTTCGAGCTCGTGCTTCTGCAGCAGGCCGCGCATCCGCCGGATGACTTCGCTGGCGCGGATGTCGTCCTTGCGGATGTCGCCGATGATGTCCGTCATCTCGCTCAGCTCGGAGGGCAGCGTCGTCGACCTCAACATCATCTGGGCCATGCCGGCGTTCTGCAGAATCGCGTTGAGCGGTTGGTTCAGTTCATGCGCCAGCGAGGTGGCGAGCTCGCCCATCGCCGCGCGCCGATCAAGGTGCGAGATTGCGGCGAGATTGCGCCGTGAATCTACCTCCGCTTGTCGCCGCCGCCGGCGTTCGAACACAAGGCCGGCGATGAGGAGCGACTGCAACGCGAGCAGCGAAAGCGCACTCACGATGTACCACCGATACAGTTCCCAAGCGGTTGGCACTTTGAATCTGATGTCCGATCCAGGCGGCAGCAGGGACGGATCAATGTTCCACCGTTGCATCTGGCGCCAATCGAAGGTCGGGACGGGCGGCACTTGCTCGATCGGAATGTCCTGTGCGCGCGTGCCGTCGAGGACTTGGAGCGCGATCTCCCCGACGCGGGTTCCGATACCGGGCGCCAGCCGCACCATGCCGCCGACGACGCCGGTGCCGACGAACGAATCGGTCGAGGCATACACAGGAACCGGCGAGGCCTCGGCCACCATGCGCACGACTTCCAACGGAAACATCACATTCCCGGGATCCTGCCGCGAGAAGCGGATGAAGTGAATCAAGCTGTTCGGAGGGACCGCCCGGACGGCTGCCAGCAGTCCGGACACTGACCGTTCCTGGATGAAACTGAGCTCGACGCCCTCCGCGGATTTCGCCAGCGCCGCCTGCACACCCTCGAGATATCCGTCGGTCAGCTCTTGGGCTACGACGAACACCCGTTGGGTCGACGGGTGCAGGCTCAGCGCGAGCTCGATGGTCTCGACATCTGCAGCACGCCACGTGGTCCCGGTCACGCCCGCAGTCGCAAGGTGCGGGCCGAGCGTGGAACCTGCCGATGCGACAATCGGCACCCCGGGAAACAGCTGATCGCGATACTGCAGCACGAACTGGAGCGCCGGATCGGTGATGGCCAGCACCACGTCGATTCGGCGTCCCTGGTATTTCCTCTGAAGGTAGTCACGGAATGCCAGGGTGGGTTCTTCGCCGGGAAAGCGATCGGACTCCAGGTATTCCGCAAAGTAGTCGACGGGGGCCTCGTCGTGCGCGTGAAGCACCTGTCGAATCGCGGCATCCACCACGGGATTGCTGGGATAGTCCTCGGAGCTATAGTGCACGGCGAGCGCCGTTCGGACCGATCGCGGCTGGGCCGAGGCGACCGGGCAAAGCCACACCACCACAAGCAGCGCAACGGCCGGCACCACGCACGTGAGCAATCGCAGCGCCATCTCAGAATGAGAGTTTCGCGCCAAGTTGAATCTGCCGCGAGGAGCCCCCCTCGCCCGTCGCAAAACGCGTCCTCGTGATCTTGCCGAACGTCGGGCTGCCAACGATGTTGCCGGGCGGGCCGAAGTTCGGGTGATTGAACAGATCGAAGATATCCACGCGAAACTGGATGCCGACGTCGCCGAGCCGCCCGCTCTTGCTGATCGACAGATCCGTGTTGTGAAAGGCCGGTCCAATCACCACATTGCGACCCAGGTTGCCGAAATGACTAACGGCCGCGAACGCCGTCGTGTCGAACCACTGATCCACCGAGCCGATGATCCGAATGGGTCCGACGACGTCGGGCCGGACCGTGTTCGGCGTCCCATTGAGCGTGCTGTTGCTGGTGACGATGTTAACGGGATTGCCGCTTTGCGACTGAACGATCACAGCGGCCTGCCAGCCTCGAGTCGCCCAATTTCTAGTGAACGGCAATGCGTACGTCGCGCTGAGAATGAACCGGTGACGCGCGTCGTAGTCCGACAGCCCATACTGGTTGGGAATGTCGTAGCTGTCCTGGACGACGAAGCCAGATGAATTGAGCGAGTTGGTGTCGAGCGATTTCGACCAGGTGTACGAGGCGTCGAAGAGCAGGCCACGCGAGAGCCGCCTCGTGGCCGACACCCAGAGCGCGTGGTAGCTCGAGAATCCGGTGCTCTCCACCTGCGTGATGCTGCCAAGCGGCGCGCCGGGAAGAATGGGGCTGTAGAGTGACAACGCCGCATAGGGGCGGACGCCGTTCACCGGCTGGTTCAGATTACGCGAGATCCGCAGGTCCTTGCCAGCGGCGCCGAAGTATCCGATCGTCGCGGCAAAGTTGCGTGCGATCTGCTGCTGCACGTTCACATTCCACGATCGCAGCGATGCGTTGCGGAACCCGTGATCGATCGTCGCTGGCGCGAGACCGCCCGCCTGCGCCTTCTCAATCGCACTGTCCAGCGGGATCGACCCGGCGGCGGCCAAGGGCGTGGCAAACGGCGGGTTGGCCGCTGTGTCTCTGACGGCCGTCGTGCTCGGCTCGTCAACGGAAGATCCATAGGCCGCGCGCACCACGGTTCTTGCGTCAGACGAGGGAGTCCAGGCGATGCCGACGCGAGGCTCGAAGTTCCGGTTGTTCTGCCGATGGATTTCCTCGATGTCCACGCCGACGCGCAGCAGCGATACGCTAGCGGGATCGAAGACCACGAACTGGTTGTTCCGCTCCGTTGGCGTCACGTGCCACTCGTAGCGCAGCCCGAGATCGAGAGTGAGCGTGGAACCGATGGTGATTCGGTCCTGACCGAAGAATGCCACCGCGCGCTGGTCGATGTGGTTCCTTCTCTCGCCGAGCGTGATGCTGAACGCGTTGGCCGTTCCGGCGAGGAACGCCGCCACGCTCGGGAAGTTGACCGACCCGGTACCTTCCGAGAAGTTCTCGTTGTCGAAGTGCCGATACTCGCCGCCGATTTTGAGAGAGTGCCGGCCGCGCCGCCCGCTGACCGTGTCCGTGAACAGGTTGAAGCCGTCACGACGTCCCTGCGGGAACTGGAACGGCCCTCCGAAGCTGAGGCCACCGGCCACCGTGATCTGCGGCAATCCGATGGGACGGACGACACCGTTCCGGATCCCGAAGTCTGCCGGATTGAGTTGGGCGACGTTGACGGTGTTTCCCTCCAGGTCGCTTCGGCTGAATCGTGCTTCGTTCAGAAGCGCCGGTTCGAAGACGTGGATGTGTTCGAGGGTCAGCAGGCTTCGTGGCAGACGGTTCAGATGGCCGAACCCGGGGATCGTGGTGCCCCGGGACGCTGGCTCGGTCGACAGGGTGCGCTCCCACCCATAGTACGCGTGCAGATAGCTGCTGCGACCAAGGTTGTGCCGGAGGTCGATCGTCCAGCGATCCATATCGACGGCGGCAGCGGCTGCACCGACGAAGCGCGGCGTGCCGTCTGCGTCGGCGAAATTCGCACGAGGGATCAGGTCGATCAGCCGTCGTATCACCGGGTCGGTGACCACTGCACGCTCCTGGTCGCTGAGCACCAGGCTGTTCATATCGAGACCCTGCCGTTGCCTGAGGACGTCGTACGTCGCGAAGAAGTGGGTCCTTCCACGAATGAGCGGACCGCCGGCGGATGCCTCGAAATTGTACCGCTCGAAGGGGTGCGGGTCTGGCGACGTGAGCTCGAAGAAGTTGCGTGCGTCGAGCGCATCGTTCCGCAGGAACCCGAGGACGTCCCCGTGCACCTCGTCGCTGCCCGATCGCGTGACGATGTTGACGATTGCCCCCGACACGTGTCCGTACTCGGCGCTGAACACCGAGTTGTCGATTTTGAATTCGCGAACGCTCGCGACGGGCGGTTCGAACATGAGCGCGCCAAACGTCAGGTTGTTGGCCGTCACGCCGTTGATGAGGAAGCCGACGGCCTCCTCGCGATTGCCCGCCGTGTTGATCGCGTACGCGCCCTGTCCGCGTACGGGCATCGCGGAGAAGCCGGTCTGCGACGGCGCGACCGACCCCGGCCCGAGCAACCCGAGATCCATGAAGTGACGGCCGTTCAACGGAATCTCCTGAACGGTTCGTTGCGAGATAACGTGACCGACGATCGATGAGACGCGATCCACGAGCGGAATCTCCGCTTGGACCAACACCGTTTCACTCCGATCACCAAGATCGAGTGAGAAGTCGTGCAACAGCGCGCGACCGACTTCGACTACCAATTCCTCGATGAGTTCCTCACGAAAGCCGGCTGCTGAGGCACTGACTTGGTAAGAGCCGGGCGGAATCGCGTCGATGTAATAGCGACCCTCGGCATCTGTGGGGACCGAGCGGTCAAAACTGGTTTCGTCACTGCGCACGCGGATTGTCGCCCCGGGAAGGACGGCGCCGGACGAATCGAACACTCGTCCCTGAAGTGTCGCGTTCGACTGACTGTCGAGCGAGGCGGAGAGTGGTAGTAGAAGCGAGATTACGAACGCACCGACGAAACGTCCCGGCAGCACAGGACGGACATTATGCGGCGGAGAACGACCGCTGTCACCGCTTCGTGTAACACGTGTAACGAGTCGTTTTCACTGCGCAACAGTGGCGTGTTCTTCATGGTCGCCAATCTCATCCATCGCCACAGGTGCTCGAGAAGATGGAGGCCGATTCAATAGCGGACCTGGTGCGCATGGCATCCGATCTGGGCGTGACTCCCGCCAGGAAGGTCCGTTAGCACCAAGGTGCAATAGTCGCGCGCATTCCGTCCTCGTTATAGTCCCTCGAACTGCCTGGCAGAATATGGAAGAACTCCTTATCCAGTTCGCGCGGGGCGCGAGCATGCTTTCGGAAGCAGCCGCCGTGATCGTCGTCACGTTCGGCTCGCTCGAGTCATTTCTCAGGCTGTTGTGGATCGGCGTCACGCCCAATGCCACGCACGGCGTTCGCAAGTCAATCTGGCGTCGGTTCGGCATGTGGCTGCTCCTCGGGCTCGAGTTCGAGCTCGCCGCCGACATCATCGCGAGCGTCGTGTCGCCGACCTGGCAGGACATCGGCGAACTGGGAGCAATCGCCGTCATCCGCACGTTCTTGAACTACTTCCTGGAGCGGGATCTCGAGAACGCAGAGAAGACCCAGGACCTGCCAGCTGGCGAGGCGGCGCGAAGCGACCGACCTGCCCTCGCGCGCTGACGTGGCGCCAAGCGACGGAGCCGACATGGAAGACCTGCTGAATCGCATGTTCACCGACCTGATCGGCAGGCTGACCGGCCCCTTGACCTTCCGCTTGTTCCTTCAGCCCGCGATGGCCATGTTCTTCGCGTACCGCGACGGTCTCGCCGACGCGCGAGAGGGGCGGCCGCCGCATTTCTGGCGCATGGTCACCGGCCCGCCAGAGGCGCGCAAGCGCCGCGCGAGGGAAACGATCAGGGCGGTGATGAAAGTGTTCATCATGGCCGTGGTGATGGACTGCGTGTACCAGTGGATCCTCTTCAGATGGATCTATCCGATTGAAGCCATGGTCGTGGCCGTGATTCTCGCCATCGTGCCGTACCTGGCCCTGCGCGGCGTCGTGAATCGTGTGGCGCGATCGTGGATGCACCATGAGGTGTCCCCATGACTACGGGTACGGCCGCGCTGCCGGATGCCACTCGGCTTGCGGTCGAGCGCACGCGGCTGGCGTACGAACGCACGTTGATGGCGTGGACGCGGACAGCCACCTCACTGATTTCGTTCGGATTCACGATCTACAAGTTCTTTCAGTATCTGCGCGAGGGAAAGCCAGGTGCCGACGCGGGTGCGCTGGGGCCGCGTGGATTCGCCCTGCTGATGATCGGCATCGGGCTGACTGCGCTCGTACTCGCGACCGTAGAACATCGCCAGAGCATGAGCGCGCTCAGGACTGAGTACGGTACGGTGCCGTACTCGCTCGCTACAGTTGTGGCCAGCTTGATCGCCATCCTTGGCGTCGCCGGCCTGATGAGTGTGCTGTTGCACTGGTGATCGACGTTGCGAAGCATCCGTGCGGGCGTGCTTCTAGTTCTAAGGGGCAATAGGCGGGGAATTGAGACCTTCCCATAGTTCTGCGTGAGTGGCGAGACACGGATCCGAATCCGTCAGGAATACGAGGAGATATCAATGGCAAATGAGAAGAAGCCGAACATTCTGGTTATGTGGGGGGACGATATCGGACAGTCGAACCTCAGTTGCTACACCATGGGCATGATGGGTTACAAGACGCCCAACATCGACCGGATCGCCAAGGAAGGGATGATCTTCACCGACTCGTACGCGGAGCAGAGCTGCACCGCGGGCCGCGCGTCGTTCATCACCGGGCAGTGCGGCCTCCGCACAGGTTGCACCAAGGTGGGTCTTCCCGGCGCGGATCTCGGCATCAAGGCCGAAGACATCACTATCGCCGAGGCGCTCAAGCCGCTCGGCTATCGCACCGGCCAGTTCGGCAAGAACCACCTCGGTGACCGCGACGAGCATCTGCCGACGATGCATGGCTTCGACGAGTTCTTCGGCAATCTGTATCACCTGAACGCCGAGGAGGAACCCGAGCAAGAGGACTATCCGGACCCGAAGGAATTCCCCGAGTTCAGGAAGAAGTACGGGCCCCGCGGCGTGCTGCACTGCTGGGCCGACGGCAAGGGCGGCCAGAAGATCGAGAACACCGGCCCGCTGACCAAGAAGCGCATGGAGACCTGCGATGACGAGTTCCTCGCCGCTGCTAAGAAATTCATCCAGGCCGCCCACGACGCCGGCGAGCCGTTCTTCGTGTGGTTCAACACGTCACACATGCACGCGTTTACGCACGTGAAGCCGGAGAACCGTGGCCAGGCCGGCCGCTGGCAATCCGAGTACCACGACGTGATGATCGACCACGACAAGAACATCGGCGAAATGCTCGATTTCATCGACAAACTCGGCATCGCCGATAACACATTCGTCCAGTACAGCACGGACAACGGGCCGCACATGAACACGTGGCCGGATGCGGGCACCACCCCGTTCCGGAACGAGAAGAACTCGAGCTGGGAGGGTGCGTATCGGGTGCCGTGCATGGTCCGTTTCCCCGGCCGGATTGCCGCCGGATCGGTGTCGAACGGGATCATCAGCCACCAGGACTGGTTCCCTACCATCCTGGCAGTGGCCGGTGAGCCCGACATTGCTGAAAAGCTGAAGAAGGGTCACAAGATCGGCAACAGGACCTTCAAGGTGCATCTCGACGGCTACAACCTGCTCCCGTATCTGACCGGCAAGGAGACGGAGAGCCCGCGCAAGTTGTTCATCTACTTCACCGACGACGGCGACGTCGCCGCGTTGCGGTACGACAACTGGAAGATGATGTTCATGGAGCAGCGCACACAGGGCACGCTGAAAATCTGGCAGGAACCGTTCGTGACGCTCCGCTGCCCATACATCTTCAATCTGCGGACGGACCCGTACGAGCACGCGCAGATTACGTCGAACACCTACTACGACTGGATGTTCCGCCGCATCTATCTGCTCGTGCCCGCGCAGGCTGCGGTCGGCGAGTTCCTGAACACCTTCAAGGAATTCCCGCCGCGACAGAAGGCGGCGAGCTTCAGCCTCGACGAGGTGATCGACAAGATGACAGAGGCGTCGAAGGGTGCCTAACTTTAGGGAGACACGGGAGCCCAGATGAAACTGCCGACATTGCAGCCCGGCTCCGAGATGAGAGCCTCGCCCCGACCGCCGGGCGAGGCTCCGTTTCCGGATATGGTCTGGATTCCGGGCGGCACGTTCCGCATGGGATCCGACAAGCACTACCCCGAGGAACGACCGGTGCATCGCGTCACCGTCGACGGGTTCTGGATCGATCGGTTTCCAGTGACCAACGAGCGATTCTCGCGGTTCGTCGATGCAACCGGTCACCGCACGTTTGCGGAGATCCCACCCGATCCAGCGCAGTATCCCGGCGCGCTTCCGGACATGCTCTACGCCGGCTCGCTCCTGTTTGTTCAGCCCTCTGGACCCGTTGATCGACGCGATTTCTCCAACTGGTGGCAATTCGCACGCGGGGCGGACTGGCGGCACCCCCAGGGGCCCGACCGTTCGCTCGAGGATCTCGCACAGCATCCCGTCGTGCACGTGACGTTCGGCGATGCCGAAGCCTTCTCCCATTGGGATGGCAAAGAGTTACCGACTGAAGCCGAATGGGAGTTCGCCGCCAGGGGTGGACTCGACGGAGCGGCGTATGCGTGGGGCGATGAGTTCCTGCCGGGCGATCGCCATCAAGCGAACACCTGGCAGGGAGAGTTTCCCTGGCAACACCAGTGTCGAGACGGATACGAACGGACCTCACCGGTGGGTGCTTTTCCGGCGAATGGGTACGACCTGCACGACATGATCGGCAACGTCTGGGAATGGACCACGGACTGGTACGTGCCGAAGCATCCGGCGGAGGCCGTCAAGGCGTGCTGTATTCCTACGAACCCCCGCGGCCCCCGGGCAGAGGAGAGCTACGATCCGTCTCAACCCGCAATCAAGATCCCGCGCAAGGTGCTGAAGGGAGGCTCACACCTCTGCGCGCCGAACTACTGCCGGCGGTATCGGCCGGCCGCACGCTTCCCGGAGCCAATTGACACATCCACCTGTCATGTCGGCTTCCGTTGCATCGTCAGGGCGGCGAAAACGCAGGGCTGAGCGATCTTTGAAAGACCTGGTGCGCGAAGTGAAGTGACTACGGCCCGGGCTGCGGAGGATTGCGCTGTTTGGTGTGGTTGGACAACTCCGACATCAGATAGCTCGTGACCGATCCATTCGGCCATTCACGGATAACGAGCAGTGCATCGTGTTCTTCGAGGTAGACAAGGGGCCATTCACGAGTCGGCGTCTGTCGTTGAAGCGCGACCATCTCACGAATGAATTTCAACTGCTGCCGGAGATCCGGGTCGAAGCCAGACCACATTTACGGTCCTTCACTACTGGGTTGAATCGATGCACTTCCCGCGCCGTCGGAGTACTCAGCTAGATCGGTTGTCGGCCGCTCGAGGCTCATCCATTAGGCTTAGTTGTCGGAGGGCTGCGGCTAGAACTTGATGACCAGGGCCGTCCGGATGACTGTATCTAGCTTGTCCTTGCGTGCGTCCTTAGCTCCCAGCACGAGCTTGGTGCCGCCCGATTCGAGGGTGCGGAAGCGCTCATCGCCCGAGCCAGGTACACCGTCCGGATTGACCACTTCCACAAAAGCGATTACGTCCAAGTCGGACTCGAGCGCCGGCTCGTTCTCGTACAACCACTGGACACTGACCTTGAGCGAGACTCGGCTGGCGACCGAGACGGTCAGCGCGTTGAGCGTGTTGAAGGAGTAGTCGGTTGGGTCGGCAAAACCGAGGTTCCACCAGAATTGACTGTCGAAGGTCGTCGCCGCATTGATGTGCTCAGTGTAGTCCCACCCGGCGCGCGCACCTGCGAACCGACGCTCTTTTTCCGGATCCGGCTCCTCCTCTTCGCGGTCGGTATAGCTGATGCCGTAACTGGTCGCGAAGCGCCGCCGCGAACTGTCCACCCACTCGTTCCCGAGGCCCGCAAAAACGACGTACCGGTTCAGGATGCCGGCATCGTCGTTGCGGTACCAGCTCGCGCCGGTGTTCCAGAACACTTTCGGTGAAATGTGCCGTTCGTAGGCCGTTCGAATGAGGTAATTGGCGACGTCTAGGGATGGTTCTGGCTTGATCAGTGTGGTGGCCGGAGCGGTCGGGGCGCCGCCGACCGCGAACTCGAGACCCGGTTCGACCAGAAAGAAGCGGTCATCCGATTCGTTGGCGCGTACTACGCTGACGTCGAACTCGAATCGGTCTTCCATGCGCGCGTGACGCAGCTGGTTCGAGAATCCCAAGGTCGTCGAGTCCGAGTTCCCTCCGGTGACCACAAGGCTCAGGTCCGTGCTGTTGGACCAACCGAGCCTCGGTGCGTCCTTGCCGCCCGCCTGATTCGCGTCCTGCGCATGAACGGGCTCGAGACGCGCCCCCATCAGAGTGACGAGCGACACGGCCAAGGCGCTTCCGAAACGCTGAGCGCGATATGCATTCACGTGAGCTGCTCCGGTGGCAGCGTGGTCGACTTCCGGCGACTATAACGAGCGGAGAATGGGCCGACTATCGCTCTTTGGTGCTAGAACTCGTTACGGCCGGCGCAGTAATGACGGAAAACGCGCGTCGAGTACGGCGAGTCGGGCGTCGTGAGAATGCAATGGTCACAAGCCGACCAGTCTCAAGAAGAACCGCTTCGTCAGTTCGGCGATGGGATATTGGAACAACACCAGGGGCGTGAGCGGCACGACTGCGGCAATCGTCACCATCGTCAGTAATCGCGGACCGACGGTGATCCACCGCATCGCCTTCACGACATTGAAGGCATTGGCCAGGTCCGCCAGCGACTGCACGTCCGGCGTCCCCAGTAACGGCTCATTCACAGGAATGCTGTCGCCGGTCCATTTCGCCTCGAACTCGGTCACGTACCGCGCCGCCAGGTCACGGTAGAGTCCCACCCCCCTTGTGCGAGCGGCCCACAACTTGTCAGTGAATACGAGCAGTGGGCCGAGGAAGAGAACGGCATCCAACAGCAGCAGCCCGGCGAGCGTGGGGTACACCGCGGTGACTGCCAGCGCCCCCGTCGAAACGGATTCCGCGAGCGAGGCGCATTCGAGGACTGAGAGCGCGACAACCAGTGGCGTGAACCTCTCGTGCACGCCCTCGAGCGCGCTCAGACCTCCGGCGTGATCGGGGTGGCCCGCAATGAGATGAAGGTTGAGCCGCGAGACGCGCCAGAGGAAGAGGCCCCACAGCGCCAGCTTCCAGCCCCAGCGAAACAGCAGGAAGTGGAACAAGGTCAAGCCCCCGTGGAGGTAGACGAGAAACGCCAGTGCGTTCCGTGCCGGATCGGAGCCGGCGCTCACACCATAAGTCTGCAATCTCACTCCGGTGACTTCGATCCCGATGGCCACCAGCAGGCAGATGGCCTCGGGCCACCACCAATTCGTCCATCGACGGGTCCGTGACACTTCGGCGTCCAGCGCCGGGCGCTCGCCGGGCGGCACGACCCCAGTTCGCGTGATGGTGCCGACGAACGCGGCCATGCGGGGAGCCACCCACGATTCACCGATGAAGAACAGCGGAACGACCACCAGCAGCCGCGCGTTCGCCCCGACCAGGGAGAGGGAGAACATACGGTCGGTGAGGCCTTCCATCAGCGCCATGGCCAAAATCAGCAACCACAGGCCCCAGCCGAGCGCAACACCCAGTAGTACGGTATTCGTCTCGCGGCGCACCAGGCCAAGCCTTCGACCCAATTGGTGAAGAGGACCGCCGAGCAAGGAAAAGGGCTCGGACGTTTCAGGCGCGCCCATGATCTCTTCGTTTGGTCACAGAGCAGGATGGAACGAGAGCTATACGCGGGTCAACCAGCCTCGGCGAACCTGCAGAAACGATGGACGTGAGTGCCAGAGACGCCATCTAGATCCTTCGTCCGATAGCGTCCCATTGGACAAATCCATAGTCTGCTCACGACGGACGCGTCGCGCCGAGGGCGACGAGTTCAACTTCGTCGGCGTTCCCCGGAGGCAACAGGAGCTCTGCTCATGGTCGCAGGCAGACACGTCGGTGGGGCGGCTCTCGTCGTAGGGCTGTTCCTGCCCGGTTCGCCGACGTACGCGCAGGAGCCGGCCACGAACGTGCCCACGACGAGGGCGGAAGCGATCGCTGAAGCACGGGACGAGAAGGTCGCCGAACTCTGGCCCGAGCGCCAGTCGCCGCTGGTCAACAAGGTCAACGCGCTCGTCGAACGCGGCTTCAAAGAGGGTCTTGATTCCGGCCGCGGAGCCAACGGTCCACAGATCGTGCTCGGAGGAATGCGGCCTGGCCAGGGGTTCACCGCAGGCTTGGGATACCGCCAGTCCGATCTCTGGCAGGAGCGCCTCGGGTACCGTGCCACCGCGCGGGGTACGTTTCAGGGTGCCTATCTTCTTGATTTCGACCTGGACTTCCAGGGGCTCAGGACCGAGCGCACGTCGATGCAGTGGTACACGAAATTCGAGAGCTCGCCCGACATCGACTACTACGGACTGGGGAACTCGTCACCAAAAGAGGCCCACACCAGCTACGCGTACGACGACCTCACTTCTGACTTCGACGTGAGTTGCTCACGTTAATGGAGCATGCCACCCAAAAGCTGGGACGTCGTTCCAACCTGACCAGTACACTACTCGCGTTCGTCCCGCGCGATCCAAAGCGCGTCGTAGTCGATCACCCGTTCAAGCAGGAATTCCTTGTAACCCCGCTGACTGAAGCCGAGGCCCGGCCGTACTTCTGCGACAAGACGACTGCGCCGTCAACTGCTGCGCAGTACTTCGGTGTCGTGTTCCAGTTCCGGGTTGCCGGAGGAGGGGTACTCGGGCTGCTGTGGACGCGTGAAGGGTCAGTGGAAGCTCGTCTCGTATCAGCCGCTCTCACCATGACGCCGGCTTTTTCCTGACCTGTGAGGCCCTCTACATCACCTTGGTCTCAGTCGAAGCAATTGGTACGCTGAACCAGACGGTCGCCCCGCCGGCAGTGTTGTTCCCCGCCGCAATTCGTCCGTCGTGGGCCTCGATGATGCCGCGGGCGATCGCGAGCCCCATCCCCATGCCGCTGCCGCCGGTTTTTGTGGTGTAGAACGGCTCGAAAATCGTGGTGAGCTTGTCGAACGGGATACCCGGGCCGGTATCGGAAACCGCTAGCCGCACAGCACCCTCGCTCTGCGTGGTGAACACCCGAACGCGTTGACGCTCCGGCGGCATGTCGGTGACGGCGTCCATGGCATTCATCAGGAGATTGAGCAGCACCTGCTGGAGGTGCACGCGGTCGCCCATGATCGGCCGGATCCCCTCGACCATCTCCACCTCCATCTCGATCTGCCGCGACCTGGCGTCGGGCCGCACGATGGCGACCGTCTCATGGACCACCTCGTTGAGATCGACCCGGTGGGTTTCGAGCTCGTGCTTCTGGAGCAGACCGCGCATGCGACGGATGACTTCGCTGGCGCGGATGTCGTCTTTACGGATGTCGCCGATGATGTCGGTCATCTCGGTCAGCTCGGACGGCAGCGGCGCTGACGTCAACAGCATCTGCGCCATGCCGGCGTTCTGCAGAATCGCGTTGAGCGGCTGGTTCAGTTCATGCGCCAGCGAGGTCGCCAGCTCGCCCATCGCCGCACGGCGATCGAGATGCGCGAGTGCAGTCAGATTGCGCCGGGAATCGATCTCCGCCTGACGCCGCCGGCGACGCTCGAACACGAGTCCTGCGATGAGGAGCGTCTGCACGAGCGTGACGCCGATTGTGGCGAGCACGAGACCGCGACGGTCCCGCCAGATGTTGGGCTCACGAAATCGCACGATCGCACCCGGCGGAAGCCGTCGCTCAGGAATTTTCCAACGTTGGAGCTGGCGGTCGTCGAAGGCAACCGTCGTGAACCGGGCAACGGGAATAGTCACGACATCGGTAGATGGTTTCTTCAACCGGGCAAGAGCCTCCTCGCCGAGCAGGCGACCGATGATCGACCAGTCACGCAGCACACCGCCGATGGCGCCACAGCCCAGATGGTTCGCCTCCGTCGTGAAGGTGGGCACCGTCCCGGCAGCCGAGACCAACTCACACAGATGATTCGGTGACACCACATTTCCCTTTGCGTCGACAATCGGTGCCAGCACAAAGGCCACAGCCTGCTCGGGCAAGTGCGATAACGCGGCCGGCATTTCTTCCATGGTGATGCCAACAAGTTCGATCGGCTCGAGGCCGGCCTGCCTCACCCTTCCGACGAAGTCACGCCACCGAGTGATCTCGATGGTTGACGCACCGTAGATCACCGCCGCGTGTTTCGTCTGCGGCAGCAGCGATTTGACCATTTGTAACTGGGCTGCGAAGTGATCTTGCGTGAGCATGCCGCCCGCGCGCGGCAACGCATTCCGGGTATCGAATCTGATGCTTCCCGATTCGTGATAGAGGACCTGCGCGTCGAGCCAGGGTTCGCCGTGCGCGGCTATGAGAAAGCCAAGAGCGTCTTCACCGATTGGGACGATCAGGTCGATTCGCTTGTCGCTGTACTTGCGACTGAGCCAGTCACGCAGATTCTCGAGGTATCGCGGTTCGCCGAAGCGCGACGCATCGATAGACTCGAAGTAGATCGCAGGGGGTTTCGCAGCGGTCGAGACGGCGTCGGTGAACGCCTCGAAAATGAGTCGCATGTACGGACGCGTGAAGTCGTCGATGGCCAGGAAGAGAATGCTGGATTGCGCTTCGGTGTCGTCCACGTCGGCAGACTGATGTGACTGTGCGGCCCAACCAGTCGAGACCGTCATCGTCAGCGGCAGGACGAGCACGAGCGACAGTCTCGGAGAAGGCATAGGCGCGTCTGTGGGCGTTAGAACGAGGATGACATCTGGACAGCAAGACGGCGCGGCGGCCCAGCGAAAAGCACGCCTCCGGCGCCAGATCGCACGTAACGCAGATTAGTCAGGTTCTCGGCAACCATGCCGAGCGTCAGCCGTCGACCCGGCAACGGCCACGAGGTGGACGCGTCGAAGCGCGTATATGCGGGTGCAGTTACGATGTTGTCCCGATTGGTGAAACGGTTGGATTCGTACACCATTCCACCAGCCAGCATCAGGCCACTCACCGCGCCCTGCGCAAACCGATAACGCATCCAGAGATTCGCCTTGTGCCGTGGCGCGTTCGGCAACTCGCGACCCGTGGCGCCAAGGCTGTCGCGTGTGATTTCGGTCTGCGTCCACGCGTAGCCGGTGCGCGTCGTGAGTCCCGGCGCGAGCATCCCGACCGCTTCGAGCTCGAGCCCATGACTCTGGCCCTCGCCAATTTGTCGATAGAAACCCTGCGGGTCGGCTTCCGGGACATTCGTGCGACGAATCCGAAAGGCCGCTCCCGTCACACTGAGTCGCTGCTGCAGGATATCGGCCTTCGCGCCAGCTTCGAACGACCAGTTCTCGGACAGCGCGGGTGCGAGACCATCTTCAAGGTACTGTCCAGGCACGGGCGGTTCGAACCCCTCTGTGTAGCTCGAGTACAGGGAGAACCATGGCCGGGCAACGACGACGAGGCCGATGCTCGGCGAGGCCAGGGAATCCGTTGATGCGGCTTCCGCTGCAGGTCTCGTCGCTGCGGCTACTTTATCGTCGACGTCGATATGGCTCCAGCGCAGTCCCGGAACGATCGTGACCATCCTCGACAGTCGCATCTGATCCATCGCATAGAGGCCGACGCGCATGACATTGAAACGACTGGGAGCCAGAGACGGTACAGAGGGTGGCGATCCATACTCGGGATTGTTGACATCGAGCGGAGCGGCGGGACCCACGCCGATCTGGCTATCAGTTGCGCTGAGGCCTGCCTCGATGCCGCCAACGAGCTTGTGCTCGATGCCCCCCGTCCGCGCGATCGTCGCGGCGAATGCATCGGACTGGTACTCATCCCACGTGCTGATCTCGCGATAGTGATAGCGCAGCGCGGTCGCGCCATCCGCGGTCAGCCCGATCAGCGCCTGCACATCGATATCGCCGTCGATCCTTGTGTAACGGGTAGCCACGTGAAGAGAGGTGTTCTGCGCCAGGTCGAGGTCCAGGCGCGCTCCGGGAGCGACGTTTCCACCAGTCCACTCATCATCTGGAGCGGCCACGCTCAGGTCCCACGGGTATCCGGAAAAGTCACCACGCTGCGCGTCGGCAGTTGCTGGCACCGCGTGACGATAGTTACGCCCCCGCTGGCGATAGATCTCGGTGTCGAACGTCAGCGTCGATTTCGAGTTGAGATCAACTGCAAGCGATGGAAAGACGGTGAATCGGCGCTCACCGTTGTCGAATCCGTTCTCGAGCCATTCGCCCGATGCGATCAGTCGATAGCGAACCGTGCGCGTGTCGTTCAGAGGGCCGGTGGCATCAGCGCTGAGACGACCTAATCCCGGGCTGCCAGCGCTACCGCTGACATCGACCCGACGCACAGGCATCGGTTTGTTCAGCACGAGATTGACCATCGCGCCAGGGCTTCCGTCGCCGTAGAGGATCGACGCCGGTCCGCGCAGATATTGGATTCGCTCGAGTGCCACCGGCTCGCGGACGCTCCACGAGTAGGTACGAAGACCATCTCGCCGGAGATCGTAGAAATCGACGGGAAATCCTCGCGCAAACCCCGGGCCGCGTTCGTCCTGCGGCGTCATGCCGACAGCGTAGTCGTGCGCCTGTGTGATGTTGACGATCGACAGATCGTCGAGCGTCTGGTGATCGATGATGGTGATGCTGCGCGGGGTCTGGAGCAAGGGCGTGTCGATCTTCGTGGCGATCGACGAATCCCGCACTGGCTCATCGAGTTCTCCTTTGACGACGACGGTTTCTCCAGTCGTGACGAGGCGACCTCCAATCTCTCGAACCGTCGAGGCTTCCTGTGCCGCCGCAGCAGTCTCGTCGGAAGGACTGGCCTTCTGGGCGCTTACGCTCGCCGCCGAGGCACAGCAGATCGCGAGCATGATCAGCCGATACACGAGGGACACCGTTCCTTCATTCTCCGCCTCAACGCCCACGACATTCGGCGGCGGCCAATCGCCAGATCGCGTCGTTGGGGGTGATACGATGCCATGCTTGACCAAAACAGCCGCGATTTTGCGATAGCCGCGAAACTCGGTGGCATGTGCGGTGCAACCGAAGCGCCACATGACTGCAACGGAATCCACCGTCCCCGACACAGTGGTCGTCCATGTGATCGAAGACGATGAATCAAGTCGAATCGCGTCGTCGAGGCTGCTCAAGAAGGCCGGTTATGTGGTGCGCGAGTACGCGACCGGGGCGGAATTCCTGATCGATGCGCCAACCGAAGGCGGCTGCATCGTGCTCGATCTTCAGCTCCCAGGATCGAACGGGCTGGAACTGCAGGAGAAACTGACGACCGCGGCGAACCCCCTGCCCATCGTGTTCCTGACCGGCCACGGAGACGTGCCGAAGAGTGTTCGCGCAATGAAGGCGGGCGCTGTTGACTTCCTGACCAAGCCCGTCGACGCTCCGGTGCTTCTCGATGCAGTTGCGCGCGCGATCGCGCGTGACATGGAGAACCGCGTCGTCCGGGCGCGGCGCAGCGAGATCCTCGCGCGCTATGACGTGCTGACGCCGCGCGAGCGAGAAGTATTCGCACACCTGATCAGTGGGCAGCTGAACAAACAGGTGGGCTATGACCTCGGCATTGCAGAGCGCACAATCAAGATTCATCGCCGCCAGGTGCTCGGGAAGATGAAGGCCGATTCCATCGCCGACCTCGTGCGCATGGCGTCCGACCTGGGGATTCCCCCCGCCGGAAAGGTCCGTTAGA
>Ga0111538_10002541_pt1 | contig 25633 bp, 23 predicted proteins | sample SoiMethybrSBSTD1_FD_79669 | JGI IMG/M metagenome (GOLD analysis project Ga0111538, IMG submission 79669) | Bulk soil microbial communities from a Populus tree surrounding site in Tennessee, USA - Soil MetaG P. TD hybrid SBSTD1 (version 2)... | ecosystem: Environmental > Terrestrial > Soil >...
AAGCGGCCGTTGATCGGGTACGGCGACTTCAGCGAGATCAGCGGCGTCGCGGCCACCCGCAGCCTGCTCGAGCGCGAGCCGCGCATGGACGCGCTGTTCGTCGCCAGCGACCTCATGGCGCTGGGTGCGATGCGCGCGCTGCGCCAGGCCGGACGAGCCATCCCCGACGACGTCGCGGTGGTCGGCTTCGACGACGCCGTGTTCGCCGGCCAGGTGGATCCGCCGCTCACCACCGTCCACCAACCGGTGGAAGCCATGGGCCGGGGGATGGCGACGACGCTGTGCCGCCTGATCAACGGCGAACCGGTGCAGGACGTCGTACTGGACACCCACCTCGTGCACCGGGAGTCGGCCTGAGACCTCCGCGATCTTGGACCTCCACCACGGCTCCAGCAGCAGCTAACGTCCAAGATCGCGAAGACTAGTCTCGGTACTTCCGCAACTCTCGGCGCGCCAGCGATGCGCGGTGGACCTCGTCGGGGCCGTCGGCCAGGCGGAGTGTGCGGGTGTTGGCCCACAGCGCGGCGAGCACGGTGTCCTGGCTGACGCCGGCCGCGCCGTGCGCCTGGATCGCCTTGTCGATCACCCATTCGGCCATCAGCGGGATGACGATCTTGATGGCCTGGATCTCCGCGTGGGCGCCGCGGTTGCCGACCGTGTCCATCAGCCACGCGGTCTTCAGCACCAGCAGGCGGCCCTGCTCGATGCGCACCCGCGACTCGGCGATCCACTCCTGGATCACGCCCTGCTCGGCCAGCGGCCGGCCGAACGCCACCCGCTCGCTGACCCGGCGGCACATGAGCTCCAGCGCCCGCTCGGCCTTGCCGATCAGCCGCATGCAGTGGTGGATCCGGCCGGGGCCGAGGCGGCCCTGCGCGATCGCGAAGCCGTCGCCCTCGGCGCCGATCAGGTTCTCCGCCGGCACCCGGACGTTGTCGAACACGATCTCGGCGTGCCCGCCGTGGGTGCCGTCGGTGTAGCCGAACACGTGCATGCCGCGCTTGACGTCGATGCCCGGCGTGTCGCGCGGGACGCAGATCATGCTCTGCTGCTTGTGCCGGTCGGCCTCCGGGTCGGTCTTGCCCATCACGATCAGGAGCGCGCAGTTCGGGTCCATCGCTCCGGACGACCACCACTTGCGGCCGTTGACGACGTACTCGTCGCCGTCGCGGGTGATCCTCGTTGCGATGTTGGTGGCGTCGGAGGACGCGACGTCGGGCTCGGTCATGCAGAACGCCGACCGGATCGTGCCGTCCAGCAACGGCATCAGCCAGCGTTCGTGGTGCACCGACGAACCGAACTCGGCGAGCAGTTCCATGTTGCCGGTGTCCGGTGCCGCGCAGTTGAGCGCCTCCGGCGCGATGTGCGGGCTGCGGCCGAGCAGCTCGCACAGCGGCGCGTACTGGAGGTTGGTCAGGCCGGCGCCGAAGCGGCGGTCGGGCAGGAACAGGTTCCACAGGCCGGCGTCGCGCGCCTTGCGCTTGAGCTCCTCCATGATCGGCGGACGGGTCCACGGGTTGTCCAGCCGGGCGACCTGCTCTTCGAAGATCGGCTCGGCCGGGTAGATGTGCTCCGCCATGAAGTCGGTGAGCTTCTCGTGCAGTTCGGCTGTGCGTTCGTCGAAGCTGAAGTCCATCCCTACATCCTTTCGAGCGTGGCGCGGCCGGTCTCGACAAGTGGCAGCACGATCGTCCCGATCTGATCGAAGCCGGTGCCGACCGTCTTGCCCTGCATGTACCGGTAGTGGATCCCCTCCAGCACGACGGCGAGCTTGTAGCAGGCAAGCGCCGTGTACCAGGGCAGCGCGGACAGGTCGACCGGCGAGGTCTTCGCGTACCGGTCCAGCAGGTCCGCAGCCGACGGGAATCCGGCGGCCGGGCCGATGGCCGTCGCGATCGGGTTGCTGTCGTCGATGTCGCCGAGCACGTCCCAGTAGGTGACCAGCAGGCCGAGGTCGGTGAGCGGGTCACCGAGCGTCGCCATCTCCCAGTCCAGGACGGCGGTGACGCGCCGCTCGGCCGGGTCGACGAGCAGGTTGTCCAGGCGGAAGTCGCCGTGCACGATCGCCGGCGGGGGCGAGACCGGGACTGTCGCGGCGAGCCCGTCGCGCAGTTCGTCGGCGCCGGGCAGGTCGCGGCTGCGCGACTTCTCCAGTTGGCCGGCCCACCGGCGCACCTGCCGGGCCAGGAAGCCCGCCGGCTTGCCGAAGCTGCCCAGGCCCACCGCGTACGGGTCCACCCGGTGCAGCGCGGCCAGCGTGTCGATCATCGCGTAGGCGATCTCGTGCCGGGCCGGCTCGGGCAGCGGATCGGTCTGCGCGCGGGTGCGCAGCACCTCGCCGCGGACCTTCTCCATGAGGTAGAACGGCGCGCCGAGCACGGACTCGTCGGTGCACAGCAGGTAGGTCTCGGGGACGGGCACGTCGGTGTTCCGGAGGGCGGAGATCACCGTGTGCTCGCGGACCATGTCGTGCGCGGTGGCCAGCACGTGGCCCAACGGGGGGCGGCGCAGCACGTACTCGGTGGTGCCGTCGGTCACCACATAGGTCAGATTCGATCGACCACCCGCGATGTGGGCCGCCCGCAGCGGCCCGGTCGCGAGTTCTGGCCGGTGCTCGGCGAGGTAGCCGGCGAGCGCCTCCCGCTGCAGGCCGGGCGGGTCCTCGTCGGAATGCGGGGGAGCGCTCATCACCAGAGTCCAGTCACAAGTTACCGATTAGTCAAGGCGGGCGGTTCCCCGCGATCTTGGATGTTTGCTATCGCGGGAGCGATAGCAAACGTCCGAGATCGCGAACGAACGACAGGTTTCGTGGCGCCGACACGACCGCGCAACGTCGTCGAAACGAGCGGCCGGCACGCTTACGCACATGTTGTTGCGGTTGAGGGTTGAACTGCCCGACCGGCCGGGATCGCTCGGACAGGTGGCCCGCACGCTCGGCGTTGTCGGCGCCGACATCGTGTCGGTCATCGTGCTCGAGCGGGCGCAGGGGCGTGCGGTCGACGACTTCACCGTCGTCTGGCCCGCCTCGGCGCTGGTCGGGCGGATCCTGGTCGGCCTCGGCGCGGTGCCCGGTGTGCGCGTGGTGGGGGTGTGGCGGTGCACCGAGTTGCCCGCGCCGATCGGCCGGGACGTGGCTCTCCTGGGTCAGGTGGCGGCCGACCCGGGGCGGGGCCTTTCAACCCTCGTCGACGGCGTACCCGGTCTGGTCGCGGCGGACTGGGCCGCGGTGACCGCCGTCGATCCGGCCTGGGCGGGCGCCCCGGCGAGCGCGCCGTTGACGGTGCGGTACGCCAGCTGGGGCGCCCCCCTGGTGCCGGACATCCCCGACGTCGCGCCGCTGCGGCCCCGCTCGGTGACCGCGGCCGACGGGACGCACTACGTCGCGGTGCCGCTGCAGAAGGCCGGCCTGGTGCTGGTCGCGGCGCGCGGCGGGCCGGACGGGCCGGGCCGCACGTCGGCCGCCGACGGGGCCATCCCGCCGCCGTTCCACGCCAGCGAGGTCGAGCGGCTCGGTCAGCTGGTGAACGCCGCGGTTCTCGTGCTGGGTGAGCACCTGGCGGAGGCGAAGCTCGCGGCCTGAGGACTTTCCAGAACACGCCGGGCGACGGGAACCGGGTAGCAGGCGGGCTCCCGGTTCCCGCGCCCGGCGTCACCCGTTCGTCGCCGCGCTAGCGTTCATCGCATGACTGAGACCGCGCGCGGGCGGGTCCGGGTCGAGCCCGGCGCCAAGCGGGTCCGCGGCTACGCCGGCGGATCGCTGATCTTCGATACGGTGGCCCCGCTGCTGGTCTGGGAGGTTCCGTACTACCCGGCCTACTACGTCCCGGCGGACGACGTCCGGGCGAAGCTGGAACCCACCGGCGCGACCGACCGCTCGCCCAGCCGCGGCACCGCCGAGATCCTCGACGTGGTGACCGAGCGCGGCCGGCTCGCCGGCGCCGCCCGGCGCTACCCCGACTCGCCGCTGGCCGGCCTGCGCGACGCCGTCCGCTTCGACTGGGCCGCCCTCGACGTGTGGCTGGAGGAGGACGAGCCGGTCTACGGACACCCGCGCGACCCGTACACCCGCATCGACGCGCTGCGCAGCTCCCGGCACGTGCGGGTCGAACTCGACGGTGTGCTGCTCGCCGAGTCCACCCGCCCGACGATCCTGTTCGAGACCGGGCTGCCCGCGCGCTACTACCTACCGCTGTCCGACGTCCGGATGGAACTGCTGGAACCCTCGGACAACCGGACGCTGTGCCCGTACAAGGGCTGGGCGTCGTACTGGCACCTCGTGGTGGACGGGAAGCGGTACGAGGACTACGTGTGGACGTACCGCACGCCACTGCCGGAGAGCCAGCAGATCATCGGGTTGGCCTGCTTCTACAACGAAAAGGTGGACCTGATCGTCGACGGGCGCCGCATCGACCGTCCGAAGACGAAGTTCAGCTGACCGGCTGACAATCGGTACCGGGTGGCCTTGCCAGGCTTGCGGCTTCGAAACCGACCCGCAACCGACCGGCACCGAGGCCGGCACCCGAAGGAAGCCCGAACCGTGTACGCCCGCTTGATCATGTTCGTCGTCGGCCTGTGCTGCTTCGTGCTCCTGGCCACGGCGTTCGCCCAGATGCTGACCAACCAGGAGCTCGCCCGCCGCGACGTCGGCGCGAGCCAGCACAAATGAGTTCACAGCGCGACGGCGCGCCGCTCCCGCCGGGCCACCTCGGCGGCGGCGAGGATCCGCACGACCGTCCGTCCGAAGTGGACGTCGCGCGGATCGCGCCGCTCGCCGCCGGCGGCCATCGCGATCAGCCTGTCGACGGCGTTGCCGAACGCCCGCACCGCGTCGGTTCCACCGCCGCCGGGCACCACCGCGACGCCGTGCTCGCCGTAGAAGACCTGCTCCATGGCGACGGCGTTGGGCGCCGCGTTCAGCGTCAGCGACAGGTCGCTGGCGGCGCCGTCGGCGTGCCGGGCGATGACGTTGACCGTCTCGCGCGGCCCGTCGACGGCGGTCACCTCGCTGACGTCGCCCAGGACGGGCAGCAGGATCGACAGCGCGTGCGGGCCGATGTCCCACAGGCCGCCGTGCTGCCGCCGCCACGCCGAGGCGCCGTACGGGTTGCCGGGCTGGAAGATCGACGCGTGCATGACGCCGCGGCAGGCGTACCAGTCGCCGGTGCGTCGAAGGTCGGCGAGGAACTCCTCGATCTCGGGCCGGAACCGGTTGGTGAAGAACACCAGCGCGGCGACGCCGGCCGCGTCCACCGCCTCGACCACCGCGTCGGCCGCCGCCGTGGTGAGGGCCAGGGGCTTGTCCAGCAACAGGTGCCGGCCGGCGCGCGCCGCCCGCTCGGCAAGGTCCGCCTGGACGTCCGGGGGCACCGCGACGCTGACCGCGTCGACGTCGGCGAGCAGCGCGTCGACGTCGGGGTAGGCGCGGGCGCCGAAACGATCGGCAACGGGTTTCGCCTTCGCCGGGTCGCGCCCCCAGACGCCGACGAGGTCGGCCGACGGGTGCGCGGCGAGCGCCGCACCCTGCGTTTCAACGGCCCAGTGACCGGTGCCCAGTAACCCGAATCGCACGCGTCAGTCTCGCACGCGGGCGGTGGGCGATCTTGGACGCCCGCTACTGCCCGGGCAGCGGCAGGCGTCCAAGATCGCGAAGAAGTCAGGTCGACGGGTAACGCGAGTACTCCGGGAAGTTGCCGTACAGGCGCTCGTCTTCGTCGCCGATGGTCACCGCCTGCACGAGCAGTTCGCCGCCGACGAACGCGCCCTTCCACGAGGCGCCGCGCCCGCCGAACGGCTCGGCGCGGTCGCCGCGCGAGCGCGGCTTGTTGATGCCCACCTTGAACGCCTGCAGGTCCACGGCGAGCTTGCCGGCCAGCTCCTCGTCGTCGCAGGCGAGGCTCGCCACCAGCGCGCCGTTGGACGCGTTCATCTGCGACAGCAGTTCGTCGGTCGTGTCGACCACGATGATCGTGTCGACCGGGCCGAACGGCTCGGCGTGCATGAGCCGGGACCGGCCCGGCGGAGCGAGCAGCACGCTGGGCGCGACGTAGGCCGACGTGTCCTGCCCGTCGAGGAACCGGCCGCCGTCGAGCGATCCCCGGTACAGCGGGACGGCACCGCCGCGCACCGCCTCGTCGACCTTGCGGCGTAGCTCGTCGGCCTTGGCGGCGCTGATGAGCGGGCCGAAGTCGAGATCGGGCAGGGCGTCGCCGTCGGATGGGGAGACCGCCAGCGGGTGCCCGAACCGCACCGAGCGCACCACGGGCAGGTACATGTCGAGGAACTTGTCCACCAGTTCGCGCTGGACCACGAAGCGCGGGTACGCGGTGCACCGCTGCTTGCCGTACTCGAAGCCCTTCTTCAGATGCGTGGCCAGCAGGTCCCACTGCGAGAACTCCCAGACGCCCCAGGCGTTGAGGCCCTCCTGCTCGATGAAGTGCCGCTTGTCGGAGTCCAGCAGCGCGGCGGCCACCTTGCCGCCGTTGGACCGGCCGCCCACGAAGGCCACCGCGCCGATCTCTGGTGCGCGCACCAGCACCTCGGAGAGCTCCTCGCCGCTCCCGGACAGCAGCGTGGCCGGCAGACCGGCCCGGTGCATGAGCCCGTGCGCGACGGTGAGGCACAGCGCGCCGCCCTGCGACGGCGTCTTCGCGATGACCGCGTTGCCGGCCAGCAACTGTACGAGTTCGGCGTGCACGAGCACGCTCATCGGGTAGTTCCAGGACGCGATGTTGCTGACCGGGCCGGCCAGCGGCTGCCGGTCGGCGACCATCGCCGCGATCTGGCCGGCGTACCAGCGCACGCCGTCCAGGGCGCGGTCGACGTCGGCACACGCCAGCCGCCACGGCTTGCCGATCTCCCAGGCGAGCAGCAGGGCGAGCAGGTCGCGCTTCGCGGTGAGCGCGTCGAGCGCGGCCTCGACCCGGTCGACGCGGTGCGCGAGCGGCGTCGCGGCCCACTCGCGGTGCTGACCGAGCGCCGCGCGGACGGCGTCGCGGGCCGTCCCGGCGTCCAGGCGGGCGACGTGGGTGAGCACGGTGTTGTCGACGGGGGTGCGCACCGGTGCGGGGCTGCCGGCGTCGGACCAGGCACCGCCGATCAGGTTGCGGGGGATGCCGGCGGGGCCGAACGCCTCGGGCGTGGCGGCCCGGGCGCGGGCCAGGAGATCGGCGGGGGTGGTGCCATCGGCAAGGCGCAGCGTCATGACAAACTCCTCGGACCGGGCGGACACGCGGCTGCGCCATTGAGACCGCGGAGTTGCGACAGCTTGCCGCATTCCGGCCCGCGAGAGCCATGTGAGACAGGCAACACGGTGGGTGGTGCCGGCGCGCTGACCTGGGAAACGGACGTGCACGATGTGACAAATCACCGTGTCGATCCGCCACCTGTCACCGGCACGCGACGGAAAGATCCGTCGCGTACACTGCTAGAACCGGCCCCCAGCGGGGCCTTGCGCTGCCCTGGGCCGACGTCGTCCCACCTGTAAGAGCACGATGACGTCTGGAGGCCCGGATGATCTCGCCGCCGCCAACCCAGGGTCTCTACGATCCGGCATTCGAGCACGACGCCTGCGGCGTGGGCTTCGTCGCCGACATCGAGGGCCGGCGGAGCCACGACATCGTCCGCAAGGGCCTCGATGCGCTGTGCCGGATGGATCACCGGGGCGCCCGCGGCGCCGAACCGAACACCGGCGACGGCGCCGGTGTAATGATCCAGATTCCGGACGGGTTCTACCGCGCCACCGTCGAGTTTGCGCTGCCGCCGGCCGGCGAGTACGCCACCGGCCTGGTTTTCCTGCACAGCGATGAGAAGCGCGCCGCACGCGCCAAGAGCGTGCTGGAGAAGTACGCGCTCGCCGAGGGTGCCCGGGTGCTCGGTTGGCGCGACGTCCCGGTGAACCCGGACGGGCTGGGCAAGACCGCGTTGGACTGCATGCCCCGCGTCGCCCAGCTCTTCCTCGCGGCCGACGGGGCCGAGGGGGCGGCGCTCGCCGGGATCGAGTTGGAGCGCGTCGCGTTCTGCGTGCGCAAGCAGGCCGAGCGGGAGACGCGCGACCGCCGGCTCAGCTGCTCGATCGTCTCGCTGTCGCCGCGCACGGTCACCTACAAGGGGATGCTGACGCCGCAGCAGGTCGAGACGTTCTACCCCGACCTCGTCGACGAGCGCGTCGAGAGTGCGCTCATCCTGATCCACTCCCGGTTCTCGACGAACACGTTCCCGTCCTGGCCGCTCGCGCATCCGTACCGGTACATCGCGCACAACGGCGAGATCAACACGATCCGGGGCAACCGCAACTGGATGGCGGCCCGCGAGGCACTGCTCCGCACCGACCTCATCCCCGGCGCGCTGCGCCGCACGTTCCCGGTGTGCGCGCCCGACGCGTCGGACTCGGCGAACTTCGACGAGGTGCTCGAACTGCTCCACCTGGCCGGGCGCAGCCTGCCGCACGCCGTGCTGATGATGATCCCGGAGGCGTGGGAGAACGACACCGGCATGGACCCGGCCCGGCGCGCCTTCTACCAGTTCCACGCGACGCTGATGGAGCCGTGGGACGGACCGGCCAGCGTCGCGTTCACCGACGGCGAGGTGATCGGCGCGGTGCTCGACCGCAACGGCCTGCGCCCCGGCCGCTGGTGGCGCACGGCCGACGGCCTCGTGGTGATGGCGAGCGAGGCGGGCGTGCTCGACGTCGACCCGGCCACCGTCGTCCAGAAAGGCCGGCTGCAGCCGGGCAAGATGTTCCTCGTCGACACCGTCGCCGGGCGGATCGTCGACGACGACGAGATCAAGGACGACCTGGCGGCCCGCGAACCCTACGACGAGTGGCTCGTGGCCGGCCTGATGAACCTGTCCACGCTGCCCGAGCGGGAGCACGTGGTCTACACGCACGAGTCGGTGCGCCGTCGCCAGCAGACGTTCGGCTACACCGAGGAGGAGCTGAAGATCCTCATTGCGCCGATGGCGCGGGCCGGCGTCGAGCCCATCGGCTCGATGGGCACCGACACGCCCATCGCGCCGATGTCGACCCGGCCGCGGCTGCTCTACGACTACTTCACCCAGCTGTTCGCGCAGGTCACCAACCCGCCGCTGGACGCGATCCGGGAGGAGCTGGTCACCAGCGTCGCCGGGACGATCGGCCCGGAGGGCAACCTGCTCGCCCCCGGTCCGGCCAGCTGCCGGCAGGTGGTGCTGCCGTACCCCGTCATCGACAACGATGAGCTGGCCAAGATCCTCAACATCGACGCGGACGGCGACAAGCCCGGCTTCAAGGCCGTCCGCGTCTCCGGGCTCTACCGGATCCGCGACGGCGCGGCCGGGCTGAAGGCGCGGATGGTGGAGATCCTGCGCGGGGTGTCCGAGGCGATCGAGGACGGCGTGCGCATCCTCGTGCTCTCCGACCGCGACTCCAACGCCGACCTGGCGCCGATCCCGTCGCTGCTGCTCACCGCCGCGCTGCACCAGCACCTGATCTTCGAGCAGACCCGCACGCAGGTGAGCCTGGTCGTCGAGTCGGGCGACTGCCGGGAGGTGCACCACGTCGCGGTGCTGCTGGGCTTCGGCGCCTCGGCGATCAACCCGTACCTGGCGTTCGAGACGGTCGAGGACCTCATCAGTCGGGGCCCGCTCGCCGGCTTGGACCGGGCCACGGCCGTGCGCAACTACGTCAAGGCGCTCGGCAAGGGCGTCCTGAAGATCATGTCGAAGATGGGCATCTCGACGGTGTCGTCGTACGCGGGTGCGCAGGTGTTCGAGGCCGTCGGGCTGGCGCCGGACCTGGTTCAGCGCTACTTCACCGGCACCCCGTCGAAGATCGGCGGGATCGGGCTGGAGGAGATCCACGCGGAGGTCAAGGCCCGCCACGACAAGGCGTACCCGGCCAACGACGCCGAACGGGCGCACCGCCGGCTCGAGGTCGGCGGCGAGTACCAGTGGCGGCGCGAGGGCGAACTGCACCTGTTCAACCCGCAGACGGTGTTCCTGCTGCAGCACGCCACCCGCTCCCGCCAGTTCGACGTGTTCCGGCAGTACACGGCCGAGGTCGACCGGCTGGCGATCGAGGCCGGCTCGCTGCGCGGCCTGTTCGGCCTGCGCTTCGACGTGCGCCCGCCGGTTCCACTCGACGAGGTGGAGCCTGTCTCCGAGATCGTCAAGCGGTTCGCCACCGGGGCGATGTCGTACGGGTCGATCTCCTCGGAGGCGCACGAGGACCTGGCGATCGCCATGAACCGTCTCGGCGGAAAGTCCAACACCGGTGAGGGCGGCGAGGACGTCGAGCGGCTGTACGACCCGGCCCGGCGCTCGGCCGTCAAGCAGGTGGCCAGCGGCCGGTTCGGGGTCACCACCGAGTACCTCGTGCACGCCGACGACATCCAGATCAAGATGGCGCAGGGCGCCAAGCCCGGCGAGGGCGGCCAGCTGCCCGGCAACAAGGTGTGGCCGTGGATCGCGAAGACCCGTTACGCCACGCCCGGCGTCGGGCTGATCTCGCCGCCGCCGCACCACGACATCTACTCGATCGAAGATCTGGCGCAGCTCGTCTACGACCTGAAGAACGTCAACCCGGCGGCCCGCATCCACGTCAAGCTGGTGAGCGAGGTCGGCGTCGGCACCGTCGCGGCCGGGGTCGCGAAGACCAAGGCCGACGTCATCCTGATCTCCGGCCACGACGGCGGGACGGGCGCATCGCCGCTCAACTCGCTCAAGCACGCCGGCACGCCGTGGGAGCTGGGCCTCGCCGAGACGCAGCAGACCCTGCTGCTCTCCGGGCTGCGCGACCGCGTCGTGGTGCAGGTCGACGGTCAGCTCAAGACCGGTCGCGACGTGATCATCGCGGCCCTGCTGGGCGCCGAGGAGTTCGGCTTCGCCACCGCGCCGCTGATCGTGCAGGGCTGCATCATGATGCGGGTCTGTCACCTCGACACCTGTCCCGTCGGCATCGCCACCCAGAACCCGGTGCTGCGCGAGCGGTACACCGGCCGGCCCGAGTTCGTCGAGAACTTCTTCCTGTTCCTGGCCGAGGAGGTGCGCGGATACCTCGCGCAGCTCGGGTTCCGCACCCTCGACGAGGCCATCGGGCACGCCGACCTCATCGAGACGCGTCCGGCCGTCCACCACTGGAAGGCCCACGGCCTGGACCTTCGCGACCTGCTGCACGTCCCGGAGATCGACGGGACCGCGGCCCGCCGGCAGACCACCAAGCAGGACCACCGACTGGAGCGGGCCCTGGACAACCAGCTCATCGCCGCCGTCGGGGAGGCGCTGGACGACCGGCGGCCGGTGCGGGTGGAGTTCGGGGTGCGCAACGAGAACCGGACGGTCGGCGCCATGCTCGGCGGCGAAGTGGCCCGCCGGTACGGCGGCGCGGGGCTCCCCGACGACACGATCGAGATCGTGCTGCGCGGCACGGCGGGGCAGTCGTTCGGCGCGTTCGTGCCGCGCGGGGTGACGCTGCGGCTGTTCGGCGACGCCAACGACTACGTCGGCAAGGGCCTGTCCGGCGGGCGGCTGATCGTGCGACCCGACGAAAGCGCGCCGTTCGCGGCGGAGGACCAGATCATCGCCGGCAACACGGTGCTGTACGGCGCGACCGGCGGCGAGCTGTTCCTGCGCGGACGGGTGGGGGAGCGGTTCTGCGTGCGCAACTCCGGCGCCGTCGCGGTGGTGGAGGGCGTGGGCGACCACGGCTGCGAGTACATGACCGGCGGCACCGTCGTGGTGCTCGGGCCGACCGGGCGCAACTTCGCGGCCGGGATGTCCGGCGGGCTGGCGTACGTGTGGCGGCTGGACCCCTCGTGCGTGAACGGCGAACTCGTCGACGTGGAGCCGCTCACCGACGAGGCCTCCGCCACGGTGCGGGACCTCGTCGCCCGGCATCATGAGGAGACCGGTTCGCCGGTGGCGGCCTCGCTGCTCGCGGTCTGGGAGCGGGCGCGGTCGGAGTTCGCGGCCGTCGTGCCGCGCGACTACCGCCGGGTCCTGCAGTTCAGGGCGGCGGCCGAGGCGGCCGGCGACGACGTCGACACGACGGTGATGGAGGCCCTTCGTGGCTGACCCGAGCGGATTCCTCAAGCACGGCCGGGAGCTGCCGGCCCGCCGGCCGGTGCCGATCCGGCTGCGGGACTGGAACGAGGTCTACCCGCCGGCCGACGACGCGCTGACCCGCACCCAGGCGACCCGGTGCATGGACTGCGGCATCCCGTTCTGCCACGAGGGCTGCCCGCTGGGCAACCGCATCCCGGACTGGAACGACCTGGTGCGCGTCGGCGACTGGGCGGCGGCGGCCGAGTCGTTGCACGCCACGAACAACTTTCCGGAGCTGACCGGGCGGCTGTGCCCGGCGCCGTGCGAGGCGGCCTGCGTGCTCGGGATCGCCGACGACCCTGTCTCGATCAAGCTGGTCGAGGTGGAGATCGCCAACCACGCGTTCGACGGGGGGATGGTGCGGCCGCGGCCGGCGCCCGACCGGTCGCGCCGGTCGGTCGGCGTGATCGGGTCCGGGCCGGCCGGGCTCGCCGCCGCGCAGCAACTGGCCCGCGCCGGTCACGACGTCACGGTCTACGAGCGCGACGACGCGATCGGCGGCCTGCTCCGCTACGGCATTCCCGACTTCAAGCTGGAGAAGAGCGTGATCGACGCGCGGCTGCTCCAGTTGCAGGCCGAGGGCGTCGCGTTCGTGACCGGCTGCAACGTCGGCGTCGACGTGACCATGCGCGAACTGCGCGAGCGGCACGGCGCGCTGCTGCTTGCCTGCGGCGCGCTGAAGGGCCGCGACACGCCGGAGACGCCGGGCCGGCGGTTGCGCGGCGTGCACCTCGCGATGGAGCACCTGGTCGGGTCGAACCGCGTGGTCGCGGGGCTCGCCGACGCCCCGACCATCAACGCGCGCGGCCGCCATGTGGTGATCATCGGCGGCGGCGACACGGCCGCCGACTGCCTCGGCGTGGCCCACCGGCAGGGCGCCGCCTCGGTGACCCAGCTCGACATCTACCCGGAGCCGCCGTCGTCGCGCGACGCCGAGCGGGACCCGTGGCCCACCTGGCCCTGGGTGCTGCGCAGCTACCCGGCGCACGAGGAGGGCGGCGTGCGCGAGTTCGCGGTGGCGGTGCAGGAGTTCGCGCCATCCGCGTCGGCGCCGGGCGCCGTCGGCGCCGTGCGCATCGCCGACGTCCAGGTGGAGAAGCACGACGGGCGACGCGTCGTCACCGTCAAGCGCGGCACGGAGCGTGACCTGCCGGCGGACCTGGTGCTGCTGGCGATCGGCTTCGAGGGCACCGACGCGCACAGCCTGCTCGGCCAGTTGGGCCTGGCCACGCGTGGCACCGTCGACTGCGGGCACGACTGGCAGACCACCGTGCCCGGGGTGTTCGTGGCCGGCGACATGCACCGCGGGGCGTCGCTGATCGTGTGGGCGATCGCCGAGGGGCGGGCCGCCGCCGCGGCGATCCACACCTACCTCGGCGGGGCCGGCTCGCTGCCGGCGCCTGTCGTACCGGCGTCGCGGGCGCTGTCCGTGTCGCGGTGATTCCCGGCCGTAGTGGGGGCTGACGGGAGCGGTCCATACCGCTAGCGTGGGGCGGGTCTGTGTCCCCGTCCCCCCGGGAGATCCATGCGTAGCCGTTGGACCCTGCGATCCTGGACCTACGTCGTCGCGCTGGCGATATCGGCCATGAACGATCGCGGGAGACACGCGGCGGCGCCCTCGGGCGGGCGGGCGAAACGCCTGGTCAGCGTGGCCCTGTTGGTTGCCGGTGCGGCGGCCCTGCTGCTCGGCCCCAGCCCCGCCGGGCAGTACATCGGGAACCGGTTGGCCCGCTCGTCGTCGGCCGCGCGGCCCGGTCCAGGCGCGCACCCGCCGGCCGGCGTCACGGGCGCCGGCGTTGCCGCCAACGGTTCGACGCCGCAGGCGGCGCCGCCTGCGGCCGGCGGTCCCGGCCCCACGACGGCTCCGTCGCCGGGGCCGGTGTCGCCGTCGGCGTCCCACAGCGCGTCGGCCGACCCGGTCGCCGGTGCACTGCGCCGCACCGGGACGGGCGCCGTGGCGCTGACCTTCGACGACGGCCCGGACCCCGTGCAGACCCCGCTGCTGCTGGACCTGTTGAAGGAGCAGGGCGTCAAGGCGACATTCTGCATGGTCGGCTTCCGGGCGCGCGACCATCCCGACCTGGTGCGCCGCATCGCCGCCGAGGGTCACACCCTGTGCAACCACTCCTGGCAGCACCTGACCAACCTGGCCAAGCGGCCGGTCAACTACATCAAGTGGGACCTGGAGAGCACGAACGATGCGATCCGGGCGGCCGTGCCGGACGCGAAGATCGCGTACTTCCGGGCGCCGGGCGGCAACTTCACCCCCGAACTCGTGGCGCTGGCCAAGCAGTACGGGATGACCTCGATCTACTGGCAGGTCGACCCGCGCGACTGGGACCACAAGAAGGACCCGTCCGACCCGGCGCACATCGCGCGGGTGGTCGCCAGCGTGCAGCGCTACACGAAGCCCGGCTCGATCGTGCTGTCCCACGACAACGGGCAGCCCGACACGATAGAGGCCTACCGCACCCTGCTCCCGTGGCTGAAGGAGCGCTTCGAGCTGGCCCCGTTGCCGGCCTAGCGCGGGGTCCAAGATCGTGGAGCCGGGCCCGCGGCACGCCTCGTCAGGCGGCGCGGGCGGCGGCGCGCGCTGCTGCGCGGGCGGCGAGCCTTCTCGCCGCAGGTTCGGCGGCTCGGGCTGCCAGCGGTCCGATCACCGCGAGCACCAGCACGTACGCCGCCGCCAGCGGGCCCAGCCGCGGGTCGATCGCCGTCACGCCGAGCGCCAGTCCGGCGATGACGATGTTGAACTCGCCGCGGGGTATCAGCGCCGCACCGGCCCGGATCCGGGCGGTGGGGCTCAGTCCGGCCCGGGCGCCGGCGATCCATCCGGTCGCCGCCTTCGTCACGATGCCGGCCACGGCCAGCCCCGCCGCGATGCCGGCCACCGGCAGCAGGTCGCCCGGGTCGGTCTGCAGGCCGAAGAACACGAAGAACACCGCCGCGAACAGGTCCCGCAGCGGCGTGAGCAGGTCGCGCGCGGTGTGCGCCAGCGGACCGGACAGCGCGATGCCGACCAGGAACGCGCCCACCGCCGCCGATACCTGCAGTTCCTGCGCCAGGCCGGCCACCAGGAGGGTCAGCCCGAGCACCTTGAGCAGCAGCACCTCGTCGGTGTCGCCCTGCACGAGCTTCTCGACGAACCGGCCGTACCGCAGCGCGACCACCAGCACGACCGTGACCGTCAGGGCCGCGACCCCGAGCGACAGCAGGCCGGCGGCGAACCCGACGCCGGCCAGCACCGTGGTCAGGATGGGCAGATAGGCGGCCATGGTCAGGTCCTCGAACACCAGCAGCGAGAGCACCAGCGGCGTCTCGCGGTTACCGAGCCAGCCCAGGTCGCCCATGACCTTCGCGGTGATCCCGGACGAGGTGACGTACGTGACCCCGCCCATGACCACAGCGGCCACCGGCCCCCAGCCCAGCAGCAGGGCCACCAGGACGCCCGGCGTGGCGTTGAGCACCAGGTCGATCAGCCCGGACAGCGCCGACGACCGCAGCGTGCCCACGAGTTCCTGCGCGGTGTACTCCAACCCCAGCGTGAACAGCAGCAGGATCACGCCGATCTCGGCGCCGGCGCCGACGAACTCCTGGCTGGTGGCCAGCGGCAGCACGCCGCCCTGGCCGAAGGCAAGCCCGGCGAGCAGGTACAACGGGATCGGCGAGATCGAGAACCGGGAGGCCACGGCTGCCAGGATCCCGAGCGCCAGCACGATCGCGCCGAACTCGATCAGCAGTATCGAACCGTGGTGCACGGTCGCCCCCTATCCGTCGTTGAGGATGCGCGCGACCGCGTCGGTTCCCTCGGCGGTGCCCACCACGACCACGACGTCGCCGGCCAGGAACCGGAAGTCGGGCCGCGGGCTGGCGAACACCTGCCGGTCGCGCACCACGGCCACGATCGACGCGCCGGTGCGGGTGCGGGCCGCCGTGTCGCCGAGCGTCCGGTCGGCGTAGGGGGAGCCCTCGACCACCGAGATCTGCTCGGTGACCAGCCCCTCCACCTGCCGGTTGAGTTCGGCCAGCCGCTCGACGATCCGGGTGGTGCCGAGCAGTTCGGCGAGCGCGTTGGCCTCGGCCGGGTTCAGCGCCACCGACACCACCGCGCTGTCCGGGTCGTCCTTGTCGTAGACGACGAGGTCCCGCCGGCCGGTGTGGTGCGAGACCACGCCCAGCCGGCGGTCGCGTCCGGTGGTGAAGCTGTGCCGCATCCCGATGCCGGGCAGGTTCACCCGCTCGATGTCCATGTCATCCCTTTCGCGCCACTGTGGGGGTCGGTTGGCGTCGTCGCGCGCGGCGGTCCGCGCGCGCGTCACGGTTCCAGGTCTTTCGATCCGACGGGGGTGAGGGCTGCCGCTACCGGGGCGGAGCCCGTCCGCGCACCGTTCCCGCGTCCGGCTCGTCGGCGCGCGACGGCGCGTTCCGCGTCGCGTTGCCGGCGCGGACGGTGAGGGCGGCGGCGGCCGGCGTCGCGGCGGCCGCGCCGAACGACGGCGCGCCCGGGCCGTCGCCCCCGCGGTTGACGACGACGGGAATTCTCGACGGCGGCGGGAGGACGGCCGGTGATCCACCGGGGGCGCCGAGGAGGCCGTCGACGTGGCCGGCCGGCGCGCCGTGCGCCGGTGCGGGCGCGGCGACGCTGGCCGGCGGTCCGACCGGGCGCCCGACCGCGTTCCCGACCGCGTTCCCGACCGCGTTCCCGACCGCGTTCCCGACCGACGCCAGCAGCACGAACGCGAGCAGCGCGAACAGCGCGCGGGCCGCTTGCCCGCCGCACCGTTTCGCCGTCATGCCCGCTCCTCGCATCGCCTCCGACGGAAGCCTACCGGCCGCCGGGCATGCGCGATCTTGACTCGATCAAGACGGTGGGGCGCACGTTCGCGCGTGCCACGCAAGGTTTAGCCTCGACGTGTGACGCGTCGCGCAAAAATCGTCTGCACCCTCGGCCCCGCCGTTTCGGACCCGGAGCGCATCCGTGGGCTGGTGGACGCGGGCATGGACGTGGCCCGGCTGAACTTCAGCCACGGTAGCCACGCCGACCACGAATCGATGTACCGGCTCGTCCGGGACGCTGCCGAGGCGTCCGGCCGGGCCGTCGGGGTCCTCGCCGACCTGCAGGGCCCGAAGATCCGGCTGGGCCGGTTCGCCGACACCACAGTCGAGTGGCGCACCGGTGACGCCGTCGAGATCACCAGCGACGACATCCTCGGCACGCGGACCCGGGTGTCGTGCACGTACACCAAGCTGCCCCGCGAGGTGAAGCCCGGCGACCGGCTGCTGATCGACGACGGCAAGGTCGCCGTCGAGGTCACCGGCGTCGAGGGCAACGACATCCAGGCCCTGGTGATCGAGGGCGGCCCGGTGTCGAACAACAAGGGCGTGTCGCTGCCGAACGTCGCGGTGAGCGTGCCGGCGCTGTCCGAGAAGGACGTCGAGGACCTGCGCTTCGCGCTGCGGCTCGGCGTCGACATGGTGGCCCTGTCGTTCGTGCGCTCGCCCGACGACGCGAAGCTCGTGCACGAGATCATGGAGGACACCGGCATCCGGCGCCCGGTGCTGGCGAAGATCGAGAAGCCGGAGGCCGTCTCGGCGCTCGAGGCCATCGTCGACGCGTTCGACGGCGTGATGGTGGCCCGTGGCGACCTCGGCGTGGAACTGCCGCTCGACCAGGTGCCCCTGGTGCAGAAGCGGGCCGTGCAGCTGTGCCGCGAACAGGCCAAGCCGGTGATCGTCGCCACCCAGATGCTCGACTCGATGATCGAGAACTCGCGGCCGACCCGCGCCGAGGCGTCCGACGTCGCCAACGCGGTGCTCGACGGCACCGACGCGGTGATGCTGTCCGGCGAGACGAGCGTCGGCCGCTACCCGGTCGTCACGGTGTCGACCATGGCGCGGATCATCGCGACCACCGAGGGCGGCTCGTTCGACGTCCCGCGGTTGCAGCACGACCCGCGGACCCGCGGCGGCGCGATCACCGTCGCGGCGTCGAACATCGCGACCGCCACCGGCGCGAAGGCGCTGGTGGCGTTCTCCCAGACCGGCGACACCGTGCGCCGGCTGTCCCGGCTGCACTGCAAGCTGCCGTTGCTGGCGTTCACGCCGGTGGCAGCGGTGCGCGACCAGCTCGCGCTGTCGTGGGGCGTGGAGACGTTCCTGGTGCCGTTCGTCGAGCACACCGACGACATGTTCCGCCAGGTCGACCAGGCGCTCATCGGCCTGGGCGAGTTCCGGCGCGGCGACTACGTCGTGGTGGTCGCGGGCACGCCGGCCAACTCACCGGGCGCCACCAACACCCTGCGGATGCACCAGCTCGGGTCGCTGGTCCAGCAATGACCGAGCGCAGCGAGGTCACCAAGGCCGATCCGCTCGCGGATCGGCTTCACCAAGGTCGCGCCTCGCGGCGCGAGGCGCGACCGTGACGTCGGCGGCCGACGCGCTCGTCAAGCTGCTCGACCTCGAACACGTCGACGAGATGACGTTCCAGGGTCACAGCCCACCCGCCGGCCGCCTGCGGGTCTTCGGTGGCCAGGTTGCGGCGCAGGCGCTGGTGGCCGCCGGGCGCACCGTCGACGCGTCGCGCACCGTGCATTCGTTGCACGGCTACTTCGTCCGGCCGGGCGACGAGCGGGAGCCGATCACCTACGTCGTCGAGAACATCAGAGACGGCCGCTCGTTCTCGGTGCGTCGGTCGGTGGCGATCCAGCGCGACCAGACCATCTTCTTCATGTCGGCGTCGTTCCAGCGGCACGAGGTCGGCCTGGACCACAACGACCCGATGCCCGACGGCGTCCCGCCGCCGGACGAGACGCCGACGATGGCCGACCTGCTCGCCGGCTACCCGGACCGGTTGGCGGCCTGGGCGCGGCTGCCCCACCCGATCGACGTCCGGTACGTCACCGACCCCGGCTGGCTGCCGGCCGGCGACCGGCGCCCCGCCGACCGGCAACAGGTGTGGATGCGCATCGACGGGGCGCTGCCGGAGGATCCGCTCGTGCACGCGTGCGCGTTGACGTTCTGCTCCGACCTGACGCTGCTGGACTCCGTGCTGTCGAAGCACGGGCAGGTGTGGGGGCCGGGCGGCATGGTCGGCGCGAGCCTCGACCACGCGCTGTGGTTCCACCGCCCGTTCCGGGCCGACGAGTGGTTCCTGTACGACTGCGTGAGCCCGTCGGCGAGCGGGGCGCGGGGGTTGGCCACCGGCCGGATGTTCACCGCCGACGGCCGCCTGATCGCGACGGCGGTCCAGGAGGGCCTGCTCCGCGGCGTCGGCGAGAGGGCCTAGCGGGGCTGCCAGGCGTCCGGTGCCGTGATCAGGCGCTTGATGTGGCTGGGCATGCGGCCGCGGACCACGTCGTCGAGCGTCACCTCGTCGAGGACGTTGCGCACGGCCGCCCGCACGGCCACCCACAACTGCTGGAGGTGCTCCGCGGTGCCCTCGTACGACGTCTCCTCGGGCCGACGCCCGCGCACCTCGGCCAGCGGCCCGTCGACGGCGCGCAGCACCTCGCCGATCGTTGTCTCGTCGGGTGCGCGGGTGAGCACGTAGCCGCCCTCGACGCCGCGCTGCCCGCGCACGAGGCCGGCCCGGCGCAGGTCGGCGAGGATCGCCTCGAGGAACTTGCGGGGCAGATCCTGCTCGCTGGCGAGGCCGGCGCTGGAGACGGTGGCCGGGTAGGCGGCCGCGAGCCCGAGTGCGGCCCGCACGGCGTAGTCACTGCGCGCCGAGATGTGCACCGCTCGCCTCCGAAACCTCAGGTCCCCCGCACATCGCAGCATACGGCCGCACCGCGAAAGTGGATCGTCGCGGTAGCGTAAAACGATGAACAGCCCGGAGCCTCGTCGTGGCGCCGACCACAACGTCATGCGTGAGGTCAACCGGTCTCTCGTCCTGGCGGTGGTGAAGGAGGGCGGCCGCGTCTCGCGGGCCAGCATCGCCCGGGCCACCACCCTGGCCAAGCCGACGGTCTCCGCGATCGTCGACGAGTTGATCGCCGACGGGTTGGTGCGTGAGGTCGGCACCGGCACCACCGCCACCAGCGGCGGGCGTCCGCCGATCATGCTGGAGTACAACGCGGCCTCGCAGTTCGTGCTCGGCGTCCACATCGGAGCGCGGCGCACGACCGTCGAGGTGGCCGACGGCAGCGGCGGCGAGGTGGCGCGGCGCCAGTTCGAGACGCCGTCCGGCCCGGCCGCCGAGGCGCTGGCGGCGATCGCCGCGCGGGCCAGGGCCGCGGTGCCGCCGGGTGCGGACCTGTCGGCCGTCGGGGCGGTGCTGCCCGGTCTGACCGACTTCCACCGCGGTGTCTGCCTGCTCGCCCCGAACCTCGGCTGGCGCGACGTGCCGGTGGCCGAACTGCTGACGCTGGAGTTGGGCGTGCCGGTGCACGTCCACAACGCGGGCCAGGCGGCGGCCGTCGCAGAGAACCTGGAAGGCGCCGGCGGCAAGTCCGAGGAACTGGCCCTGCTGTACGCGGGCACCGGCCTCTCGGCGGGGGTCGTCACCGGCGGGCGGTTGCTGCACGGCACCGGCGGCACCGCCGGCGAGATCGGCCACTGCCGGGTGCCGGGCGGCACCGAGCCGTGCAACTGCGGCAACGTCGGCTGCCTGGAGACCGTCGCCACCGGTCCGGCCCTGGTCCGCTTCGCGCGCAAGGCGATCGCGGCGGGCGCGCGGTCCGCGCTCCCGTCGGAATTCGAACCCGCCGACGTGGCCGCGGCCGCCCGCGCGGGCGACGCGGTCGCGGTCGACGCGGTCGCCGAGGTCGGACGAAACCTCGGGCTGGCCGCGTCCTGGGTGGTCAACGCGTACAACCCGGCGGTGCTGGTGTTCGGGGGCGGGCTGACCGCGATCGCCGACCTGCTGCTGCCGCACATCGAAGACGGTGCCCGCCGGCAGGCGCTCAGCCCCGCTCTGAACGGCACCGAGATCCGGGTCTCGACGCTCGGCGCCGACGCCGAGGTGCGCGGCGCGGTGCTGCTCGCGCTGCAACAATCCGAGACGTACTACCGGGTTGTCTTCAGGGCTTAATCAGGAGCTTGAACAAACCGGCCGAACCCGCGTATGGTCCTGGTATCCGCCCTCGACCGCCGGAGGCGATCGCATGAGCTTCACCCCAACCCCAGAAGACAAGTTCTCATTCGGCCTGTGGACGGTCGGCTGGCCCGCCCGCGACATGTTCGGCGAGGCCAGCCGGCCCCCGCTCGACCCGGTGGAGGCCGTGCACCGGCTCGCCGAGCTCGGCGCCTACGGGGTGAGCTTCCACGACGACGACCTGATCCCGTTCGGCACCGACGACGCCGAGCGGGACAAGCTGATCGCCCGGTTCAAGGACGCGCTGTCCGAGACGGGTCTCAAGGTCAGCATGGCCACCACGAACCTGTTCGCCCACCCGGTCTTCAAGGATGGCGGGTTCACCGCGAACGACAGGGCGGTGCGGCGCTTCGCGATCGCGAAGGTCGCCCGCAACCTCGACCTCGCGGCCGATCTCGGCGCGCCCACATACGTCATGTGGGGCGGCCGGGAGGGCGCCGAGTCGGGCGGCACCAAGAACGTGGCGGCCGCGCTGGACCGCTACCGCGAGGCCGTCAACGTGCTCTGCCAGTACGTGCGGGAACAGGGCTACGACATCCGGTTCGCGCTGGAGCCCAAGCCCAACGAGCCGCGCGGCGACATCCTGCTGCCGACGATCGGGCACGCGCTCGCCTTCATCGGTTCGCTCGACGAGCCCGACCGGGTGGGTCTCAACCCGGAGGTGGGGCACGAGGAGATGGCCGGGCTCAACTTCGCCCAGGGCATCGCCCAGGCGCTGTGGCACGGCAAGCTCTTCCACGTCGACCTCAACGGCCAGCACGGTCCGCGCTTCGACCAGGACCTCCGGTTCGGCGCGGGCAACCTGCGCGGCGCGTTCTGGACCGTCGACGCGCTGGAGACCGGCGGCTACGAGGGTCCGCGGCACTTCGACTACAAGCCGCCGCGCACCGAGGACATGGCCGGCGTCTGGGAGACCGCAGCGGCCTGCATGCGCAACTACCTGATCCTCAAGGACAAGGCGGCGGCGTTCCGGGCCGACCCGGAGGTGGTGGGTGCGCTGGAGGCCGCCCGCGTCCCCGAACTGAGCGAGCCCACGCTCGCGCCCGGCGAGACCCTCGCCGACCTGCGAGCGGAGTCGTACGACATCGAGGGGCTGGCCACCACCGGCATGGCGTTCGAGCGGCTCGACCAGTTGGCGATGGAGCATTTGCTAGGCGTGCGATGACGCTGGTGGCCGGGGTCGACTCGTCGACCCAGTCGACCAAGGTCGTGGTGTGCGACGCGGATTCCGGCGTGGTGGTCCGGGAGGGACGCGCCGCACATCCCGATGGGACCGAGGCCGACCCGGCGCTGTGGTGGGCAGCGTTCGAGTCGGCGTCGGCCGGGCTGCTCGACGACGTCGAAGCGATCGGCGTCGGCGGACAGCAGCACGGAATGGTGTGTCTGGACGCGACGGGCGAGGTGGTGCGCCCGGCGCTGCTCTGGAACGACACCAGATCCGCGCCCGCGGCCGCCGAGCTCGTCACCGAGCTCGGCGGCCCCCAGGCGTGGGTCGACGCGGTCGGCTCGGTGCCGGTGGCCAGCTTCACGGTGACGAAGCTGCGCTGGTTCGCCCGCGCCGAGCCCGACCTGGCGGCGCGCACCGAGTCGGTCCTGTTGCCGCACGACTGGGTCACCTGGCGGCTAGCCGGTCGGAACTCCCCCACGACCGACCGCGGCGACGCGTCCGGCACCGGGTACTTCTCCGCCGCGACCGGTGAGTACCGGCCGGACATCCTGAAGCTCGCGTTCGGCCGGGATCTGCGGCTGCCCCGCGTCGCCGCGCCGAACGAGGCGGTCGGGCAGACCGGCACGGGCGCGCTGCTCGCGCCGGGCACCGGCGACAACATGGCGGCCGCGCTGGGCCTCGGGCTGACGCCCGGCGACGTCGTGGTCTCGCTCGGGACGTCGGGGACGGCGTTCGGCGTCAGCGAGGTGCCCTCGGCCGACCCGTCCGGCGAGGTGGCCGGCTTCGCCGATGCGACCGGACGGCACCTTCCGCTGGTCTGCACGCTGAACGCGGCGCGCGTCCTCACGGCGGTCGCGGACCTGCTCGGGCTGTCCCTGGCCGACCTCGACCGGTTGGCCCTGACCGCCGAGCCCGGCGCCGGCGGCCTGACCCTGCTGCCCTACCTCGACGGCGAGCGCACCCCGAACCTGCCCGACGCCCGCGGCCTGCTCGCCGGGCTCACCCGCGCGAACGCGTCGCCGGCCAACCTGGCCCGGGCCGCGGTCGAGGGGATGCTGGCGGGCCTCGCCGACGCCGTCGACGCGCTGCGCGCCCAGCGGATGCCGGTGCGCCGGATCCTGCTCATCGGCGGCGCGGCGAACTCGGCGGCGGTCCGGGCGATCGCGCCGGCGTTGTTCGGCGCGTCCGTGACGGTGCCCAGCCCGGCCGAGTACGTGGCGCTGGGCGCGGCCCGGCAGGCGGCCTGGGTGCTGCGGGGCGGCGACGAGCCGCCGGCGTGGCCGGTGGACGGCGTCGACGCGCCAGGGGAGCCGACGCCCGCGGTGCGCGAGCGCTACGCCGACGTCCGGGACAGAGCCCGCGACCTACTCACCTGATCTGGGGGGACGGCGCCGCCCGCCGGATACGGGGGGAAGTGCGGGCGGCGCCGTACGCATATGACGATGCCGGCCGCCGGTGCCCCGTCCGGGCGCCGGGCGGTAGCGGCCGAGGTGCGCCACTTTCCGCGATCTTGGACGTTCGCCGCCGCCCCGGCGGCAGCAAACGTCCAAGATCGCGGAATTTCGGGCGTGCCAACCCGGGACAAGACGGCGGGGCCGGGTCCCCACCCAGGACCCGGCCCCGCACCCCATCACCACCCGCGTAAAGCCTGTCGGTGGCCTTCGAAGGTACTAGTCGTCCGGCCACTCACCAGTCAGCTTACGTACCCCGACGGCTCCACCACGATCGATTGCGGCCTTCACCACAGCAAATATCGCGCCCTGCACGGCGGCGGCCGCCAGGACGGCCCCCCAACCGTAGTCGCGCGAGGTGGCCCTGGGCGCCTCGTCCTCGTCGGCGATGAGCTTCCACACCTGCTTGAAGACCACACCGGCGACCAGACCGCCGACGATGCTGGTCGCCAACGACACTGGCTTGTAGACGATCTTTTTCACACCTGCACCTCGGTCATTTCCGGGCCTCCCACTGCCTACGCCAATCAGAGCGTAGAGCCTCGGGGCGAATCCGGCGCGCCGCCCGGCGCCGCCGCCTGGTGACGACGAGCGCCGCGAACGCGACGAGCGCCGCCGCGACGGCGACCCACTGCTTCGGCTTCTCCCGGACCGACGTGCGCACCCGGACCGCAGCCCGGCGCGCCGGCACCGCCGGGTCCGTCCGCAGTTCCTGGGCGAGTTCCCGGCCGGACTGCGCGACCTCCTGCGTCTTCGCCACGGCCTTGTCCTTGGCCTCGTCGGCCGCCGCGACGGCGCGGGCCTTGGTCTCGTCGACCTTGTCCTTGGCGCGGGCCTTGACGTCGGCCTTCTGGGCGAGCAGTTCGACAGTGTCGCCGAGTTCCGCCCGGGTCTGTTCGATCTCGCTACGCAGGGCCGCCACCTTGGCGTCGGGTTCGGTCATCGGTTCTTGCCCTCCTTGACAGCCTCGGTCACGGTGGCGACGTCGGCCTTCACGTTTCGGACGGCGTCCTCGGGCATCGCCGGGGTGGCCTGCGAGACCTGCTTCTTGCCGACCAGTGCGAGCACTCCGGCGACGCCGAGCAGCACCACGCCGACGATCACTGCCGCGAGCCAGGCCGGCATCACGTACGCCAGCAGCAGCACCACGGCGGTGATCAGGGCGGCGACGCCGTACAGCGCGATCAGACCGCCGGCCCCGAACAGGCCGGCACCGATGCCCGCGTGCTTACCCTTCTGCGCCAGCTCCGCCTGCGCGAGCCTTAGCTCGTCGCGAACCAGCCGGGAGATCTGCTCGGATGCGGTCTTCACCAGTTCGGAGGTGGACCGCTGGGATGTATCCGACTCGTTCACGGTGTGCGTCATCGTCACTCCTTCCGCCGCCAGTAATCCTTCCCAGCACGGTCGGTGGCTAACCGTGCGAGGTGCACTCGGCGCGCAAACGGGTAGGCACTGGATGATCCGACCGGAAGGAGATCAACATGCCCGCCGGAGATGAGGCCCTCGGCATCGATCCGCGAGAGCTGTCCGAAGAGGACCTGTTCCGCGAGCTGCACATGATTCACTCGTCCCGCCACGAGACGCTGCGGCACGGTCCCGACGACGCGCTCGAACACCACACCCGCCGGCTCACCGAGCTGGAGGCGGAGTATCTGCGCCGGTACCCGCAGCGCGAGGTGGATCCGGGCCGGGTGCGCTCGGTCCGACGGGCCGGCGCCGGCTGACCGCGGCGGGCCGGCGCCGGCTGACCGCGGCGGGCCGGCGCCCGCCGACCCGCGGCCCGGCGGGTCAGCCCGGGCTGATGTGCACGACCTTGGTGAAGGTCAGCTCGTCGAGGAGTTC
>Ga0111538_10002543_pt1 | contig 25622 bp, 29 predicted proteins | sample SoiMethybrSBSTD1_FD_79669 | JGI IMG/M metagenome (GOLD analysis project Ga0111538, IMG submission 79669) | Bulk soil microbial communities from a Populus tree surrounding site in Tennessee, USA - Soil MetaG P. TD hybrid SBSTD1 (version 2)... | ecosystem: Environmental > Terrestrial > Soil >...
CGGCGTGCGCGGCGTCGATGTAGAGGAAGGTGTTCGGCATCGACAGCTCGCGGATCGCGTAGGCGACCGACTCGCGATAGGCAGCCTCCGACTCGGCGCAGCGCGGCACGCTCAGGTTGGTGGCGATGTTCCCGAGCGAGTCCGGCTCGATGACCAGGGCGATGCGCTGGTCCGGGTGGTCGCGCAAGGCGGCGGCGATCGCGTCGATGTACTCCGCCTGGTAGCGGGCGACCCCGTCCTCGGCGACCTGGAGCTCGCCGTTGGAGGCGAGGGCGGCGCAGTCGCGGTTGGGCAGGTCGTAGACCACGAAGATCGGCACCACCGGGCGGCCCAGCTGGTTCTGCTGCGCCAGGGCGTCGTCGAGGAAGCCGTCGAGCCGCGCGACCTTGGCGATGGAGTCGAGCCAGATGGCGCTGGAGACGCCGGCCACCGCGCGCAGGCGCTCGGCCTCGGCCGGATGCGCGGCGACCGACGACTCGACCTGGGCGACGTACTCCGGGTTGATGTAGCCGATCGCGTCGACGAAAGGATTCTCGCCGGTCGGGATGGTGACCACGCCACCGCCGCCGTCGCCGGAGCCGCCGCCGCCGCCGCCGTCCGCGCCGCTGCACGCATTCGAGTCGCCGACCTCACCGGGCGACAGCACGCTGCATGCCGACGCAGCCACAGCCAGCGCGAGACCGGCGACGACCAGGCCAACCATGAACCATCGAGCCATGGGCTTCCTCCCCTCCGGCGAGGCTGGCCCAGGTTGCAACGGCAGTGCCGCAACCGCTGCGATCGCCCGTCGCGCGAAGCCCCGGCAAGCACGGGGAGAACTGCCGCCCGCGCCCCGCGCGATGTCGCCTCGGAGTCGACGGCGGGCAGAAAGCCCCCACCGCGGTGGTTTGCCCGGCTCTGACGGCCTGTGCCGGCGCTGGTGGAAGCGACTCCTCGGGGGCGAGGCTGCACTCGTCGCCGAAGTGGGCACAGCGCCGTGGTGCTGAATCGGCCGCGCGATTGCAGAACGACCTGCCTGCGAAAGGGAGGGAACCATGCTACGAGCTGCGCTCGCGATCAGCCTGGCCGCGCTGGCGGCCGCCTGTGTGACGACGGTCGACGGAGAGGGCCAGGTGCCCGACCTCGACAAGCTGGAGTCGGCCGTCAAGGGCCGCTACATCGTGGTGCTCGAGCAGAACGTGACCAGCGCCGCCAGCCTGTCGCGCGATCTGGGCGAGGTGCACGGATTCCAGGCGACACGCGTGTTCCAGACCGCGATGCGCGGCTTCGTGTTCCAGGGGACGCCGGCCCAGGCCGAGGCGCTGCGGGCGGATCCGAGCGTCGCCATCGTCGAGCCGGACATCATCGTCTCGCTCGGCGAGCCACCCGACTGGTGCCAGTACGTACCCGACCATCCGGCCTGCTCGGACGACAAGCCCTGGTGGTGCCAGTACCAGCCCGACCATCCCTGGTGCGGCGGCGACGGCGAGCCCGACCCGGATCCCGATCCCGAGCCCGACCCGGATCCCGATCCCGATCCCGATCCCGGCACCCAGGAGACCCCGTGGGGCATCGCCCGGGTGGGCGGCCCGGCCGGCACCGCCGCCGCCACCGCGTGGATCATCGACACCGGCATCGACTTCGAGCACCAGGATCTCAACGTCGACACCGCGCGCTCGCGCAGCTTCGTGTCGACCGAAGGCGGCACCGGCGACGACAACCAGGGGCACGGGACCCACGTGGCCGGCACCATCGCCGCCATCGACAACGACATCGACGTCGTCGGCGTGGTCCCGGGAACCTCGGTGGTCGCGGTGAAGGTGCTCGACGCGTCCGGTCGCGGCGCGCTGAGCGACGTCATCGCCGGCATCGACTACGTGGCGCAGAACGCCTCGGCCGGCGACGTGGCCAACATGAGCCTGGGCGCGCCCGGCCCGCAGGAGAGCCTCGACCAGGCGGTGGTCAACGCGGCCGATCGCGGCATCTACTTCGCCATCGCGGCCGGCAATGACGCCGCCGACGCCAGCGGCTACAGCCCCGCCGCGGTCGAGCATCCCAACGTCTTCACCGTCTCCGCCATCGGCCAGGACGACTGCCTGGCCAGCTTCTCCAACTACGGCGCCCCGGTCGACACCGCGGCCCCCGGCGTCGACGTGGTGTCGACCCACAACGGCGGCGGCACCACCACGCTGAGCGGCACCTCGATGGCGACACCGCACGTCGCTGGCCTCCTGCTCGCCGGCGGGGGAACCATCAACAGCGACGGCGCCGCGTGCAACGACCCGGACGGAGCCGCCGATCCCATCGCCCACCGGTAGAGGGCCCGGCGCCGCCCGGGCCGCGACTGACCGTCGCCGTATCTTTTGCCCGCCCTCGATCGTCTTTCCTCACAGGAGGTGACGGCGATGGCAACCCTTCGAGGCAAGTCCGCGATCGTGATGGGCGCGAGCTCCGGGGTCGGCAAGGCGACGGCCAGGACACTGGCGGCGGAAGGCGTGCGGGTCACCGCGGTCGCTCGGGACCAGGGCCGGCTGCGCGCGCTCAAGGCCGAGGCGCCGGAGTCGGTGGAGATCGTTCAGGCCGACGTCAGCGACCCGTCGCTGGCCACCCGGCTCCTCGGCGAGATCCGGCCCGATGTCGTCGTCCTGACCGCAGGCGTCCAGCCCGTGATGGGGCCGCTCGACGAGCTGTCGTGGGAGGACTTCTCCGCCGCCTGGAACTCCGACCTCAAGGCGGCCTTCCACCTCCTCGGCGCCGCCTTCCGACTTCCGCTGCGACCCGGGAGCAGCGTGGTCCTGGTCTCGAGCGGCGCCGCCATCAACGGATCGCACCTGTCGGGCGGCTATGCCGGCGCCAAGCGGATGCAGTGGTTTCTCGCCGGTTACGCCCAGCGGCTGTCCGACAGCCGGAAGCTCGGCATCCGGACCCTGGCGGTCTTGCCCACCCAGCTCATCGAGGGTACGACCATCGCGGACGTGGCGTCGTCGACCTATGGCGCGGCGCTGGGCATCTCGGGGCGCGACTACTTGAACCGGTTCGACATCCTCCTCGACACCCAGAAGGTCGCCGACGCGATCGCCTCGGTCCTGCGCGGCGAGGTCGCCGACGGCGTCACCGCCATCGGCGTCTCCGGCCGGGGCGTCGAGCCGATCACATGAGCCCTCGCGCCCCCGTCTCTGCGCTCGTCGCCGAGGTGGCGGGCGCCCGAGAGCGGTTCCTCGAGCTGGTCGCCGAGGTGCGTCCGGACCTGCATCGCTACTGCGCGCGCATGACCGGCTCGATCTTCGACGGCGAGGACGTGGTCCAGGACACCCTCGCCAAGGCCTGCTTCGCGCTCGCCAGCATGGAGGAGCCGCCACCGCTTCGACCCTGGCTCTTCCGCATCGCCCACAACACCGCCATGGACTTCCTCCGGCGCCATGAACATCGGTACGTGAGTCCGGTGGCCGAGGTCCCGGAGCCGACCGGCGACGAGACGCGCGCCCCCGACCCGGCGCTGGTCGAGGCAGCGCTGGCGGTCTTCGTGAGCCTGCCGCCGGTCCAGCGAAGCGCCCTCGCGCTCAAGGACGTGCTCGGCCTCTCGCTGGAGGAGACCGCGGCGACCATGGGAACCACGGTCGGAGCGGTCAAGGCGGCGCTGGTGCGCGCCCGGGCCGGCGCCAGCGCGCCGCGCCCACCGAACGCGGCCGCGGCGGTCGCCCCGGCGGACCGCGAGCGGCTCCGGCTCTACGCCGATCTGTTCAACGCGCGCGACTGGGAGCGGCTGCGCGCGCTCTTCGCCGAGGACGCCCGCCTCGATCTGGTGTCCCGCTGGCAGCGCACCGGGCCCTCGGCCACGCACTACTTCACCCGCTACGCCGAGGTCATGCCGGAGGAGAAGCTCCGCGCCGAGCCGGGCGAGGTCGATGGCGCACCCGCGATCGCGCTGATGCGCGAGGGCTCGGACCGGCCGATCTATTTCCTCCTCATCGAGTGGGCGGACGGACGCATCCGGCTGGTCAGGGACTACCGGTACGTGCCGTACATCGCCGAGGAGGCGGGCTTCACGCCGGCCGGCTGACGCCGGAGGTCACGACGTGATGCGGTGGCGGGGGCGGAAGAGGTCGGTCGTCTGGCGGTAGACCACCGGGACGCGGTCGATGTACCAGGCGAGCTCGGAGAGGAGCTGGGCGACCGACGGGCCATCGTCGCGGGCGCGCGCGTCGGCGAGAGCGGCGACCATGCGGTCCACCGCGTCGAGGCCGTAGTGGACGGCGCTGGAGCGGAGCTCGGAGACGAGAGAAGCGACCCGGACGGCATCGCGGGCATCGACCGCCTCGACCAGGCTGGCCACCGAGCGACGCATGTGGTCGATGACGGCGGGCAGACGGTCGGCGTAGACCGGGTCCATCCAGACGGGAGATGGCCAGCGATCCGATCCGGTCGGCTTGCGCTGGCGGGGGACGTCGAGCGCGCGCACGATGCCGTCGGCGGCGATCCGGTTGCGCCCGGCCTGCTTGGCCTGGTACAGGGCGCGGTCGGCGGCGGCGACGATGTCCTCGGACGCGCTCCTCGACTCGGCGCGCTCGGTGGCGGCGCCGATGCTGACCGTGACGACCCGGTGGGGCGAGCGCGGGTGCGGCAGAGCCAGCGACTCGACGACCTGGCGCAGGCGGTCTGCGACCAGGACAGCTCCCTCCGCGGCCGTGTCAGGCAAGATGGCCAGGAACTCCTCGCCGCCGTAGCGACCGAGGAGGTCGGAGGGGCGGCGCAGCTGGCCGGCGAGCGCCTCGGCGACGCGCCGCAGGCAGGTGTCACCGCCCGGGTGTCCCCAGCTCTCGTTGTAGGCGTGGAACTCGTCGAGGTCGATCATGAGCACCGAGATCTCGCCGCCGGTGCGCACGGCGCGCCGCCACTCGCCGGCGAGGATGGTGCCGAGGTGGCGCCGGTTGGCCAGCCCGGTCAGCGAGTCGACGCAGACCAGCCGCTCGAGGTGTCGATTGGTGTCGATGAGCTCGCGGCTGATCTCGGCGAGCCGCCGCTCGCGGCGGGTCCGTTCCTCGCGCTCGCGCCGCGCCGCCAGCGCCGCGTGGACCCGCGCCGCCAGCTCGCGCGGCCGGATCGGGCGGTACATGAGGTCGGTGGCGCCGGCCTGGAGCGCCGCGTCGATCAGGTTCTCGGTCTCGTGGGCGACCAGCACCACGATGGGGGTGGAGCTGCGCGGGTCCGACTCGCGCACCGCTCGGCACAGCCGCGAGCCGCCCTCGGACCACAGCGCGAGATCGAGCAGGACCACGTCGATCCGCCGGCTCGGGTCGTCCGTGCCGGCGCCCAGGACCGCCAGCCCGTCCTCGATGGAGGCCACCACGTGCACCGCGCCATCGACCACTCCGGCGAGGATGGCAACCACCTCGGTGCGGGAGTCGGCGTCGGCATCGACCACCAGTACTCCGCCCGCTCTGGTCCGCTCTCGACTCATCGAACCAAGCGCAGCGTGACCGGGCGAACCCGCGGTTTCAACCGCTTTCCACCTGTGTGCCGGCAAACCACCTTGAACCGTAGAGCAGCGGAAACGGAAGCGAAAGCAGGAGCGCCTCGACCGTGGCGATCAGCCTCGCCCGCGACACTGTCCGCGCAGTGTTCGAACACGTTCTCCCGTGGGCGGTGGCCGCCCTGTGTGCGCTGGCACTCACCTGCCTGCTCGCGGCCCGGGCCATCGCCCGCTGGCGCTCCCGCGCCGCGCTGCGCCGGCGCTGGACGCGGGCGGTTGCCGGCGAGCTCGCCGCCGAGGACATGCTCGCCGAGCGCGGCTTCGCCATCCTCGACCGCCAGGCGGGGATGGTCTGGTCGATCGAGTGCGACGGCGAGCCCCACCTGGTCGAGCTGCGCGCCGATCTCGTGGTCGAGCGCGACGGCCGCCGCTACGTGGCGGAGGTGAAGACCGGCGTCTCGGCTCCGCTCCTCACCAACGCCGCCACCCGCCGCCAGCTGCTCGAGTACTGCATCGCCTACGACGTCGACTCGGTGCTGCTGGTCGACGTCGAGGCGCAGGCGGTCCGCGAGATCACGTTCCGCTTCAGCGGAACTTCTAGATGACCTTTAGCGAAAGCTCTAGATGAGGTTCAGCGGAGATTCTGGTTGACGAAGTCCCAGTTGACCAGCTTCCAGAACTCCTCGACGTATTTCGGCCGCGCGTTCCGGTAGTCGATGTAGTACGCGTGCTCCCAGACGTCGCAGGTGAGCAGGCAGGTCTTGCCGTCTGCCATGGGCGTCTCGGCGTTGGGCGTGGTCTCGATGGCGACGCCGTCGGCCGTCTTGACCAGCCAGGCCCAGCCGCTGCCGAACCGGCCGACCGCTGCGGTCGAGAACTTCTCCTTGAAGCTCTTGAAGTCGCCGAACGCCTTGGCGATGAGCTCGCCGGCCTTGCCGCCCGGCTCGCCGCCGCCCCTGGGCGAGAGGCAGTTCCAGTAGAAGGTGTGGTTCCAGACCTGGGCGGCGTTGTTGAACACCGGCACCTCGTTGGTCTGCTTCCAGGTCTTCTTCACCACCTCCTCGAGCGACAGCTCGGCCAGCGGCTTGCCCGCGATGAGCTCGTTGAGCTTGTTCACGTAGGCCGCGTGATGCTTGCCGTGGTGGTACTCGATGGTCTCCTGCGAGATCACCGGCGCGAGGGCGTCCTTCGCCCAGGGGAGCTCGGGAAGAGTGTGTGGCATCGTTCCGCCTCCTGTTAGGAGACGGGAGAATGGAACTGGCCCCGGACCCTGTCAACCGACGGGAGACGGATCCGGGACGCGCTTGCGCCGCCGCTTGCGCTGCCGCCGCTTCGCCGACTTCGCGGCGACACGGCCGAAGCCATTGCCGGTGTCGATCAGCTCGAAGGAGTCGCCGTGCCCCTCGGCGAAGTCGAGGAGTATCTGCGGGGTCACCACGCCCACGTCGTCGAACGGCATCCCGCACCAGCCGAGGAAGAGCGCCACCGCCTCGGAGCAGACCAGCTTCTTGCGGGAGTCGAACGGCACCCGCTTGAGCCGGAACCACTTGCGCAGGAGATAGCCGAACAGGCTGAGCGTGTCGTAGGCGTCGCCCAGCCGGTCGGCCAGCTTGCCGAGCGCCTGGTGCAGGACCTCGTCCGGCAGCTTGAGCCGGTACATCGCGACCAGCTTGTTCTCCTTGTCGAACCGGCGCCACGACATGATGCGGAAGCCGTGGCCGGACGCCTCGAGCACCATGTCCTTGCCGAACGCCGCCGAGTGGTAGACGACGAACGAGTGCGAGACCGGCGAGCCGGTCATGCGGCGGATGACGCGCGACAGCCAGCCGCCGGTGGTGGAGAAGCCGATGTGGACGCCGAGGCCGGCCGCCGGCAGCTCGGCGTTGTCCGGCCGGTGCGCGGCCTTCCCCTTTCCCCCGCTCACCATGCCGCCTATCATCGCAGCCGCACCCGGCGCGGTTCAACCATCGCATGTCCTCCGCCCCCTCCTACTGGCTCATGAAGACCGAGCCGGACGTGTTCGGCATCGATCACCTCGCCGAGCGCAAAGTCGAGCGCTGGGACGGCGTCCGCAACCTCTGGGCGCGCAACCACATCCGCTCGATGAAGGTCGGCGATCGGGTGCTCTTCTACCACTCGAGCGTCACCCCGCCGGGGGTGGCCGGGCTGGCCCGCGTCTGTCGCGCCGCCTACCCTGATTTCACCGCCTGGGATCCGGCCAGCGACTACCACGATCCGCGCAGCACGCCGGAGGCGCCGCGCTGGTTCATGGTGGACGTCGAGTTCGAGGAGAAGTTCTCCCGCCTGGTCCCGCTCGACGAGCTGCGCGCCCACCGGAGCCTGAAGGCCATGGTGGTCGTCCGCCCGGTCGGCATGCGCCTGTCGGTTCAGCCAGTGACGAAGAAGCAGTTCGACATCGTCTGCCAGCTCGGCCGGACCCCGGCGCCGGAGGTCAAATCGGCACCGCCTCCGCCTCGGCGGCCAGCGCGGCGAGCTCGCTCTCGGTGATGTCGCGCTCGCCCATCCAGGCGATGCCCACCACGCCGCGCACCGCGCCGCCCTGGCCGTGAACCGGCAGCGCGACCGCCGCGCTGGCGTCGACCGCCTTGGCCCCCGGGCGCACATCGCCGGTCTGGTCGGACTTGAGGTTGCAGGTGTGGACCGGCGCGTCGCGCTGCCAGGCGAGCCCGGCCATCCCCTTGCCGGACGGGATCCCGCGAGTGACCTCGACCACCGGCGGCGGGATGTTGACCGCGGCGCAGAGCGCCAGGATGTCACCCGATACCGCGTGGACGGTCCCGGCGACGCCGCCGTGTCGCGCGATGAACGCCTTCAGCCAGGTTTCCGCCTGCTCGGACATGCCTGGAGCGTATCATCTCCTCCATGAACGTCTGGCAGCTCCTGGTCCTCGCCGCGCTCGGCGGCTCGATCGCGCTGTTCGCCCGGGCGCCGTGGCAGCTGTTCCCGCTGCTGGCCTGCATCTTCAGCGCCGCCGAGTTCCTGTTCGCGTTCCGCATCGTGACCATCTCGATCAAGGGCGTGAACCTCACGATGCTGCTCGGCGCGGCGCTCGCCACCGTCGGGGTCCTCATGTGGGTGAAGAACACCGGCCGGCCCGCCATCACGGCGGCCACGGTGGTGGCCCTGGTCGGCGCGGTGCAGTTCCTCGACGCCGTGATGTAGCCGGCTAGCCGCTGGCCGCGCGCCCGGTCAGCCCCAGCTCGGCGGCGTGCGGCCTGAGCGCGCCGATGATGAAGGCGATGTGCTCGGCGAGATCGACCCCGAGCAGCTCGGCTCCGGCGTAGACCTCGGCGCGCTCGACCGAGGCGGCGAAGCGCTTGTCCTTGAGGCGCTTCACCACCGAGCTCGGCTCGAGGGTGGCGATGCCGTCCGGCCGCACCAGGCAGCAGGCCATGGTGAAGCCGGTCAGCTCGTCGCAGGCGAGCAGCGCGCGGTCGAGCGGGCTCTGGTAGGGCACGTTCCACTTTGTGTAGTGGGCCGAGATGGCGTGCGCCACCTCCGCCTCGCCGCGCTCGCGCAGCCAGGCGACGATCCGGTGGGGGTGCTCGGCCGGCCACTTCTCGTAGTCGGCGTCGTGCAGCATGCCGGCCAGACCCCAGCGCTCCTGGTCGCCGTCGCCCGAGCCGTAGCGGTGCGCGGCGGCACGCATCACCAGCTCGACCGCCCGCGCGTGGCGGCGCAGCGACTCGGTCTCGGTCCACTCGCACAGGTGCGCCCAGGCGGCGTCGCGATCCAGCATGGCGCTGGAGTATAGGATCCCGCCCAGCCGATGACGACCGACCTCGACGAGGCCGTGGCGCGCGCCGCGGCCGACCCCTCCGACGTGACCGCGCAGATCGCGGCCGCCTACGCCTGCGACCGGGTGGGGCGCGAGGCGGAGGCCGTCCGGTACTACGACGCCGCCTGGGCTCTCGGGCTGCCGGAGGGCGGGCGGCGCCGCTTCCTGGTCGGCTACGGCTCCACCCTGCGCAACGTCGGACGGCTCGAGGAGTCGGTCGCGATCCTCGGCGAGGCGGTCGCCGCCGATCCCGACTACGCCCCGTTCAAGGTCTTCCTCGGGTTGGCGCTCCACTCGTCCGGACATCACGCGGCGGCGATGGCCGCGCTCCTCGGCGCCGTGCTCGAGGTGCACGGCGGCGCGCGGCTCGACGGCTTCGAGCGCGCCATCGGCGAGTACCAGGAGGAGATGCTCGACCGCTCGCTGCGCAGCGGCTGACTAGGCCAGGCCCAGCCAGGCGAGGAGCCGCGACGCGTGCGGCTCGGGCAGATCGACCCCGACGCCCGGCACGTCGGGCGCCCCGTGGTAGTCGGAGCCGCCGGTGACCACCGCGCCCAGGTCGCGCGCCATCGCCAGCCACTCCTCGCGCTCGCGCGGCGAGTAGGGCCCGTACCAGGCCTCGAGCCCGTCGAGCCCGGCCGCCCGGTAGCGGCGCACGAGATCGGCGGCGCGCACCGGGCCGTGCGTGTGCGGGTGTGCGAGCGAGACCCGGGCGCCGGCCGCGCGCGCCAGCTCGAGCGCGTCGCCCACCCCGAGCCGCGCCAGCGGCACGTCGGCGGCGCCGCCGTCGCTCAGCCAGCGATCGAAAGCCTCGCTCACGCTCGAGACGTGGCCGGCGCGCACCAGCGCACGCGCCAGGTGGGGACGCCCGAGGATGGCGCCCCCCGCCTCCGCCTGGACATCGGCCATCGCGACCGCGACCCCGCGCCCGGCCAGCCGGGCCAGCATCTCGCGCATGCGGATCTGCCGCGCGCGCATCTGGTCGGCCAGTCGATCGGACAGCGAAGCCCAGTCGCCGTCCCGCGAGGCGTCGTAGAAGAGGAGGTGAACCGTGCGCCCCTGCTCGGCCGCCGACACCTCGACCCCGCACAGCGCAGCCCCCGAGCCCCGGTAGGCGGCCGCGGCATCGCTCCAGCCGTCGCAGGTGTCGTGGTCGGTGAGGCAGAAGAGGGCGAGCTCCGCGTCGGCCGCCTGCCGTCCGACCTCCGCCGGCGCGTCCGCCCCGTCCGAGGCGGTGGAATGACAGTGCATCTCGACTCGCATGAATCGGCCACGGGCGCGCGATCGGCCCAGCGTACCCCAGGTAGGTACGCTATGCTGCCAGGGATGCCCGAGGAACCGACGAGCAGCCCGCCGCCGCTCGCGGCGCTCCGTCGCCGGCGACAGCAGGTCATCGACCGGCTGACCGAGGACTTCGCCCGCGATCTCCTCGATGTGGATGAGTTCGACGATCGCGTGGACCGCGCGCACCAGGCCACGACCATCGCGGCGCTCGACACGCTGGTGACCGACCTGGTGGCGCTCGAGAAGACGGCGCCGCCGATCACCGACTCGCAGGCGATGCAGATTCATCCGCACCGCGAGATCGCGGCCTACGAGCGCCCCGAGCGCCGGTGGGCGGTGGCCATCATGGGCGGCGTCGAGCGCAAGGGCAGCTGGCGGGTGCCGCAGCGCCTCAAGGTGGTCTGCGTGATGGGCGGCGCCGAGCTCGACTTCCGCGACGTCGCGCTGCCTCCGGGCGAGACCGAGGTCTCGGTGGTCTGCGTGATGGGCGGCGCCGAGATCATCGTGCCGCCCGATCTCGCGGTCGAGTGCGACGGGGTGGCCGTCCTCGGCGGCTTCGAGCACAGCGACCGGGCGCCGCCCAGACCGGATCCGGATCTCCCGCTGCTCAGGATCAAGGGCGTCGCCTTCATGGGCGGCTTCTCGATCTCGACCCGGCTGCCGGGCGAGAGCGCGCGGCAGGCGCGCAAGCGCGAGAAGCGCGAGCGCCGGGCCCTCGAGAGCGAGCGCGAGCGGCGTCAGCTCGCCAACGGAAAGTAGGCGGCGTGCTCGGCGACGACGCGGATCGGCTGGCCGCAGCTGGCATCTCGATCATCGGCGGCGGCGACCGCGGCGGCGTCCACGCCGAGGCGGTGCGCATCGCGCGCCGGGTGCACGCCGCCCGCCAGAAGGTGATCGGCTTCATCCCGGCCACCGACCGGGTCGCGGTGCCGCCGGTCGCGCTGCAGCTCGGCAGCGCGCTGGTCGAGCTGACCGGCGCCACCATCGCCTTCGTCGACGCCAACGTCCGCTATCCGGCGCTGGCCGGGACCGCCTCCGGCGAGGCGGGCCAGGGCGAGCCGCGCGGTGACCACCTGGTGTTCGAGACCCGCTGGCTGCGCGGTTCGCTCGCGGTCCTCACCCCGCGCGGCGCCGAGCGGGCCGGCGAGGCCGTCCCGGCGCTCGCCCGCCTGCTGCTCGACGGCATCGACCTCTTCGAGTACGTGCTGGTCGACCTCACCGGCTTCGCGCTCCTCGGCGAGCACGCCAGCGCCGCGGCCTGCATGGACGCGGTGGTGCTGGTCGGCAACGCCCACCAGACCCGCGAGAAGCACATCCTCAGGCTCCTGCGCGAGGTCCCCGAAAACCGCTTCCTCGGCGTCCTCCTGGTCGGCTAGGGTGCGCCATTGATCCGCCGCCTGCGCAAGAAGAACCTGCACACCTGGCTGGGCGGCTTCGCGCGCAGCCTGGGGCGGCGCGCGGTGGTCGGCCGGCCACCGGCCGAGCGTCACCTGCTCTTCGCGCTGTGCGACCACTACGAGCCGCTGTGGGGCAAGACCACTCCGCGCGAGGTCGGCGACGCCCGGGTCGCCGCCTGGGAGGAGCGCTACCCGGCGCTGGCCGCCGACTTCCGCGACGCCGACGGGCTTGCGCCGCGCCACAGCTTCTTCTTCCCCGGCGAGGAGTACGACCCGCGCTACCTCGAGCGGCTGGCGCGCATCTCGTCCGCCGGGCTCGGCGAGGTCGAGCTGCACCTGCACCACGACGGCGACACCGCCGACAACCTCCGGTCGGACATCGATCGCTACCTGGGCCTGTTCGCCGAGCACGGCCACGTGAGCCGCGCCGGCGGCGGCGGCCCGGCCGGCGCCGGCCGCTTCCGCTTCGCCTTCATCCACGGCAACTGGTGTCTGGCCAACGCGCGGCACGACGGCCGCTGGTGCGGGGTGGACGAGGAGGTCGACCTCCTGCACGAGGCCGGCTGCTACGCCGACTTCACCTTCCCGTCGGCGCCCGACGAGTGCCAGCCGAACCTGGTCAACCAGATCTACTGGCCGACCGGCGACCTCCGGCGGCGCAAGGCCTACGCCACCGGCGAGCCGGCGCGGGTCGGCGAGGTCAAGCGCGATCGCCTGCTGATGGTGACCGGCCCGCTCGCCCTGGCGGTCGCGCGCCGCGGCCGCGCCCCGCGCCTGCGCATCGAGAGCTCGGCGCTGGCCAGCGATGACCCGCCGAGCGCGGCGCGCCTGCGCACCTGGGTGGCGCAGAACATCCACGTCGCCGGCCGGCCCGAGTGGGTGTTCGTCAAGCTGCACACCCACGGCGCGCCGGAGGCCAACGCCGAGATGCTGCTCGGCGCCGGCGGCCGCGGGCTGCACGAGGCGCTGGCTCGCGACTACAACGACGGCCGCCGCTGGAGCCTGCACTACGTGACCGCGCGCGAGATGTACAACATCGCCATGGCGGCCATGGAGGGCCGCGCCGGGGAGCCGGGCCGCTACCGCGATCACGTGATCCCGCCGCCGCCGGTGGCGCGCCAGGCGCGCGCCGCCGCTTGACGACGATGGACCTCTACGGCTCGCTGGTCCGCCGCGTGCTGTACCCGGCCTGGGAGAGCGGGGTCAGGCGGCGACCGACCCTCGCGCGGCTGCGCCGGCTGCGGGCGCTCGAGCGGGCCTCGCTGGGCGAGCTCGAGACCTTCCAGCGCCACGAGCTGGCCGCCCTGCTCCGCCATGCGCACCGGAACGTGCCCTACTACCGGCGGCTGTTCGACCAGGCCGGGCTGCGCCCCGACGACATCCGCGGGCGGGACGAGCTGGCCCGCCTGCCGGTGCTGACCCGCCAGGCGGCGCGCGACTCGGCCGCCGAGCGGATCTCGACGGCGCCACCCCTGCCCGAAATCAAGAAGACGACCGGCGGCACCACCGGCGAGCCCCTGGTCATCCGCTACGACGCCGGCTCGGAGTACTGGCGCCAGGCGGTCAGGCTGCGCGGCTTCGGCTGGACCGGCTGGCGGATCGGCGACCCGTCGCTGCACTACTGGGGCGAATACACCAAGGAGCGCTCGCTCGGCGCGGTCGCCAAGGAACGCCTCGACCGCGCCCTCAAGCGCGAGCACTACATCGACTGCACGCCGCGCGGTGACGAGCACAAGGACCAGGTGGTGGCGGCCATCCGCCGGATCCGGCCGAGCGCCATCTTCTGCTACGCGCAGGCCGGCGCCGAGCTGGCCCGTCACATCGTCCGGACCGGCGCGAAGAGCTGGGGCACCATCCCGGTCGTGTGCGGCGCCGAGCGCGTCTTCCCGGCCGACCGCGCCGTCCTCGAGCAGGCGTTCGGCCCCGCGGTGTTCGAGACCTACGGCTGCCGCGAGGTGATGCTCATCGCCGGCGAGTGCGCCGAGCACGACGGCCTCCACATCATGATGGAGAACGTCCTGGTGGAGCTCATCGGACCGGACGGCACGCCGGCCCGGCCGGGCGAGGTCGGCGAGGTGGTGCTGACCGATCTGCACAACTTCGGCCAGCCGTTCATCCGCTACGCCAACGGCGATCTGGCCGTCGCCATGCCGGACGGCGCCACCTGCCGCTGTGGCCGCGCCCACCCGCGGCTCGCCTCGGTCGAGGGACGTGCGACCGAGACCCTGCGCGACCTCGAGGGCAAGCCGGTCGGCGGCATGGTCTTCAACCTCGCCTTCAGCCCGCTCGCCGAGGCGGTGCGCCAGTTCCAGGCCGTGCAGCACCGCGACGGCTCGATCACGGTGAAGGTGGTGCCGGCCGGCGGCGGCGAGGTGCCGCGCTCCGCCATCGAGCACGTGGCGCAGAGCTGCGCCCGCTATCTGCCGGGGGTGCCGGTCCTGTTCGAGACGGTCGCCGACATCCCGGCCACCCGCACGGGCAAGCGGCGGGTGGTGGTCGTGGAAACCTGATGCCCGGGCGCGGCGTCTTCGCCCAGCGCGACTTCGTCAGGCTGTGGCTGGCGCAGCTGGTGAGCTCGCTCGGCAGCCGCGTCACGCGGACCGCCTTGCCGATCATCGCGGTGCTGTCGGTCGACTCGAGCCCGCTCGCCCTCGGCCTGCTCGGCGCCCTCACGGTCGCGCCCGGGGCGCTGGTGGTCCTGGTCGCCGGCGGGGTGGTCGATCGCTCGCGCAAGCGACCCATCCTGGTCGCCGCCGACCTGGTGCGCGCGGTCGCGGTCGGCAGCCTGCCGGTCGCCGCGTTCGCCGGCCTCCTCACCATGGCGCACATCTACCTGGTCGCCGCCGTGGTGGGGGCCGCCAGCGCGCTCTTCCACATCACCAACACCGCCTACATCCCGGCGCTGGTCGGTGTAGAGCACGTGGTGCAGGGCAACAGCGTCACCGAGGCGACCGAGGCGGTGGCCGAGGTCGCCGGACCCGGCCTGGGCGGCGCGCTCATCCAGATCTTCACCGCCCCGATCGCCGTCGTCATCGACGCGGTGAGCTACCTCTGCTCGGCGGTCCTGCTGGGATCGATCGAGAAGCGCGAGGTGCCGGCCGCCGCCGGCGAGGAGGTGGTATCGGTCTGGCGCGACATCGCCACCGGCTTCCGCGCCAGCTGGCACCACCCGCTGGTGCGCCCCATCCTGCTCGCGGTCACCGCCGACCAGTTCTTCGGCGGCTTCTTCGCCGCCCTCTACATGCTGTTCGCCCTCGACGTCCTCGGTCTGGCACCGGCGACCATCGGCATCGTCATCTCGATGGGAGGCGTCGGGGCGCTGGCCGGCGCGCTCGGCTCGTCGGCGCTGGCGCGTCGGCTCGGGCTCGGCCGCGCGCTCATCGCCACGCTGGCCGTCGCCGGGCTCGGCGGCCTGTGCATCCCGGCCGCCAGCGGTCCGACCTGGCTCGCGCTCCTCCTCCTCTTCGCCCACCAGCTCATCGGCGACGGCTTCCACACTGCCTTCGCCGTGCAGGCCGTGAGCCTGCGCCAGACCGTCCTGCCGCTCGCCCAGCTGGGGCGATCGAACGCCGCCTTCCTGGCGCTGGTCGGCGCCGCGGTTCCGCTCGGCGCGCTGGCGGCCGGTCTGCTCGGCCAGACCATCGGCCCACGCGCCGCGCTGTGGATCGGGATGGGCGGCGGCGCGCTGGCTCCGCTCTTCCTCCTGCCGCTCTACGGCCTCGAGCGGATGCCTACGGCGCCTTCGGGGGCGCCGGCGGAGGCGGCGGCGGGGTCGGACTCGGGCTCGTCGCCGCCGGACCCTGCACGTGGAGCGTGATCGCCACCGTCTTCTTCTTCATGTCGAGCTCGGTGGTGGGGAAGACCTCCATCGCCGGGGCGCCCTTGTTCCGGTGCATCTGGTTGATCTTTTCGAGCCCGGCGGCCAGCTTGCTGCGATTGAACACCTCGCCCGTCTTGACCCCGAGCAGCTTGAGGTACTCGCCCGCCGGCGCGACTAGCGATCCCTTGGCGTCGAGCTTGCCGAGCCGGAAGCGCTCTCCCTCGCGGATGGTGAGCCCGATCGCCATCGCGGTCTTGTCGGCCGACAGCGTCTCCTGCGGCGTGTCGATCTGGACGTTGATGTAGCCGCGGTCGTAGTAGTGCGAGGTCAGGTGCAGCATCGCGTTCGACAGCGCGTCGCGCCAGTAGCGCTGCCCGATCGTGGTGCCGCCGTTCTTGGACAGGATCTCGATGAGCGCCTCGCGCTTGACCGCCTTGTTGCCCTTGATGTCGATCTTCGACACCACCACCGCCGGCCCCTCCTCGACGGTGAAGACCAGGTCGACCCGATCGTCGGGCGCCTTCTCGACGCCCCAGGCCACCTGGGCGGTGAAGTGACCGAACTGCTGCAGGGTCTCGACCATGTCCTGCCGGCGCGCGGTGGCCAGCACGGGATCGAAGTAGTCCCCCTCCTTGATGCCCATCCGGCTCAGCCACTCGGTGGCGGGCACCGCGTGACTGCCGCGCACGTCGACCGTGCGGACCACCGGATGCTCCTTGACCACCAGCCGCACCGCCACCCCGCCCTTCGACGGCCGCGCCTCGGCGACCACGTCCGCCACCCCCGACAGCGAGGCGACGAAGTGGACCCAGCCGGCCACGTGGGCGCGATCGAACGCGGTCCCGATGTTCTTCTTCACGCCGTCGCGCGCCCGCGACGCCCGCTCGGCCGACATGCCGACCACCTCGATCGAGACCACCTTGCCCTTGAGATCCTCGAGGCGGGCGGGAGGGCCCAGCTCCTCCTTCTCGGCCACCGGCCGCGCCGCGTCGGTCCGCGTCTTGCCGCCGCAGCCGGCCAGGAGGGCGGCCAGGAACAGGATGACGGTGAGGAGCCTCGTCCCGCTCATGACCCGCGCACCGCGATGTAGGAGCCGAGGCGGCGCTCGATGAGCCACTTCTGCGCTTCGGCCGCCATCCGCTGCTCGATCATCTGATTGCGCAGCCGGTCCTTCTCCTTGTCGAAGGCCCCCAGCTTGGGGTCCGCCTTCTTCGCCTCCTTGTAGGCGGCCTCGACCTCGTCGTCGCGCACGACCACCCGCGGCCTGATGACCTGATTGATGGCGCGCAGCCGGAGGATCTGCTGCCTGACGTCCTCGCGGTAGAGCTCCAGGGTGTAGCCCTGCTGCTCCAGCGCCTTGAGCAGGCCGGCGTCGTCGAGCTGATTCGCCCGCTTGATCTCCTGGATGGCGCCTTCCACCTCCTGGAAAGACACCTCGATGCGCGCGCGGGATGCCTCCTGGGTGAACAGGAGCTCGTCGATCATCGCCTCGAGCATCTGCCGCTCGGCGCCCGGCGGCGGCGGCTTGCCCGGCCCGGGCGCCAGCGGGGCAACCCGCCGAGCCAGCTCGCTCGCCAGGATGACGTCCTGATTGACGACCGCCGCGATCCGGTCGACCTGGACCCATCCCGGCTGCTTGTCGGCTGCTGCGCTGCCGGACAGGAGTCCCAGCGCCGTGCCGATGCAGACTGCTGCCGCGCGCATGCCACTCCGTAACACGGGGCCCTCCTGGCAGCAAACCGGGCGCGAATCTTCCTATAGTCGCCGCATGCCCGAGATCCGACGCATCCTGGTCCCGACCGACTTCTCGCCGAACTCGAGCGAGGCGACCGCCTGGGCGGCCGATCTCGCCGGCCGCTACAAGGCCGGCATCACGCTGGTCCACGTCTACCAGCCGGTCTCGATGATCCTGCCCGAGGGGTTCGTCCTCAAGAGCGCCGACGACATCGCCGATCTGCTCCACTCGCTCGACGCCGCGCTCGCCGAGGCGAAGAGCCAGCTGGCCGCGCTCGCGCCCGGCGTTGCGATCGACTCGGTCCTCCTGCAGGGCGCCCCGTTCGCCGAGATCGTCCGCCACGCCCGCGAGAAGCGGTTCGACCTGATCGTGATCGGCACCCACGGCCGGAGCGGTCTGCGCCACGCGCTGCTCGGCTCGGTCGCCGAGAAGGTGGTTCGCAAGTCGCACTGCCCGGTCCTCACGGTCAGGCTGGCCGGCCACCAGTTCGAGCACCCGTGAGCCGCCTGGGCGGAGAGGCTCACCAGTCGGGGGCGCGGAGGTAACGGACGAGGCCGCGCGCGAAGCCGACCCCGTGGGAAACATGCAGGGTCGGGAAGATGGCCCAGACGATCGGCACCGCCGACCAGCCGAGCGCGCGGCCGACCCGCACCGCCTCGATCCCACATGCGGCCGCGTAGGCTCCCAGCGCCACCGGCGTGAAGGGCTGGACCGGCGAGGTGACCACCAGGACCGCGCCGCCGACCACCATGAAGAAGGGCAGCATCGGGCGCAGCGTGGGCAGCTTCCTGTGCTTGAGCAGCGTGCGCGCTCGCCCCTGGCCGTACTTGAAGTACTGGCGGGCCAGCGCGGCGAACGAGTCGCGCGGGTAGTAGTGGACCTCGATGTCGCGGCTGAGGTAGATGCGGCCGCCGCTGGCCAGCAGGCGCTGGTTGAGCTCGGCGTCCTCGTTGGTGATCGCGCGCGGGTCGTAGACGCCGACCTGCTCGAAGACGGCGCGGCGGAAGGCGCCGAGGAACACGGTGTCGACGTAGCCCTCCTTGTCGGCCGAGCGGTAGGCGGCGCCGCCGACGCCGAGCGGGCTGTCGAGCGCGGCGCACAGCGCCTTCTGGAACCGGGTCCGCGCCCGGGCCCGCTGCGCGCCCCCCACGTTGTCGGCGCCGGTCCGCTGCATCACCTCGACGCAGGAGCGCACGTAGCTGGGCGCGTACTCGCAGTGGACATCCATCCGCACGACCAGGTCGCCCCTGGCCGCCGCGATGAGCCGGTTCATGCCGGCCGACTGCAGGCGATCCGGGTTGTCGATGACGCGGATGCGCGGGTCGGACCCGGCCAGCCGGCCCAGCACCTCGCGCGTGCGGTCGGTGCTGCGCCCGTCTGCCACCAGGATCTCGATCCGATCGCCCGGGTAGTCCTGCGCCTGCACGCTCTCGATGCAGGCCTCGATGTAATGCTCCTCGTTGAAGCAGGGCATCGCGATGGTGACGAGCGGCCGGATCGGCTCCGGGTCGCCGCCCTGGTCGGGTACCAGCCTCACGCGGCACCGCCCGCGCGCGGCTTCCTCGCCACCGCGAACACCTGGCAGTCGCCGAACGAGGTGTCGACGAAGTCCCAGTCGATCTCGAAGGTCGGCCCGCGCGCCGCCATCAGGCGCAGCACGCCGTACCAGTAGAGATTCACCGCGGGAGCGAGGGGCCGCCACAGGCGCATCTGGCGGAAGAACCGGGTCTCCTCGAAGGTCTGCGGGGGCGGATCCGACCCGTTGCCCTTGCCCCGCTCGGCGCGCGCCAGCGCGACCAGGGCGCGACCGACCGCCACCGCCTCGCGCGCCATCGACAGCGGCTTCCATCCCAGCGCCTGCGCGATCCGCTGGGCGTGCGGCGTGAGGCGCGCGGCGCCCAGGCGCACGTCCTCGAGCCCGGCGTCGGTCATGTGATCGACCAGCTCCATCGGATCCTCGAAGCGCGTCACGCCGTGCATCCGCGGCGCCGGCTCGTTGGGGAACGTCACGGCCAGCTCGCCTCCCGACGCCAGGAGGACCGCGATGCCGCGGAAGAAGCCGGCCGGATCGGGGACGTGCTCGAGGGTGTCGCACGACAGCGCGCGGTCGAACCCGCCGGCATAATCGGCCAGCGCCTCGTCGTCGGTGATGTCGGCGGCGACCAGGTGCAGGTTGGGCTGGCGCTTCTCGAGGTAGCGCAGCGCCTCCACGGTCGGTTGCGAGATCTCGAAGCCGGTCACGTCGGCGCACATGCGCGCCAGCCGGGCGGTGGTCGCCCCGCTGCCGACCCCGATCTCGCACACCCGGTGATGCGGCTCGACCCGGATCTGCTCCAGCACGAGCAGATCCCGGTAGGGGAAACTGGTCGGCGGATACGGGACGAATTCGATGTCCGAGCTCCGCTCACTCATGCGGGCACTATAACCGCGCTCGTCGAGCCTGGCACGCCCCTCGCAAGACTGCTGGGCGGAGGTAAACCATGCAACTGACGATCAATCGAGACGAAGCCAACGCGCTCCTGCGCGCGCTCGACCGCCTCCACCACGAGCTCGAGTTCGACATGGCGCGCATCAAGCTCCCGCGCGACCGCCACACGCTGGTCGAGTTCGATGACACGCTGTGCCGCGTGCGCGATCGCATCGCCCAGACCGCCGCCGAGGATCAGGAGTTCATCGACGATATCTGACAATGATCCCCGGGCTCGGGGTTCGGGCGTTCAGCGGCGCCCGAGGGCGTGCTCGCTGCCTTCCTCGTTGCGGTCGGTGGCGGGCGGCGGCGCCGGGGCCAGGGCCGCGATGGTCGCGTGGAGCTCGTCGTCCAGCCGGATGTCGAGGGCGCCGAGCAGGGGCTCGAGCTGCTCGCGGTTGCGCGCGCCGAGCAAGACCGAGGTGACGTCAGGGTGGGCGGCGACCCAGGCGATGGCCAGCGCGGCCGGATGGTGGCCGTGCGCGCGCGCCAGCGCCGCGAAGCGCTCTGCCACCTGGTAGTAGTCGGCCGCGCCGTAGCGGACCTGGTAGGCCTTGTTCTCCACCAGCCGGCCCTCCGCCGGCCGCTCGGCGCTGCTGTACTTGCCGGTCAGGAGGCCGCCACCGGTCGGCCCGTACGGGATGACGCCGAGCCCCTCCGAGCGGCACATCGGGAGGATCTCGACCTCGACCTGGCGCTTGACCAGGTTGTACATCGGCTGGACGCAGACCGGCGGCGCCAGCAGGCGGCGCTCGCAGACGCCGAGCGCCTTCACCACCTGCCAGGCGGCGAAGTTGGACAGCGCGGGATAGAGGATCAGCCCGCGGCGGACCAGGTCGTCGAGCGCGCGGAAGGTCTCCTCCAGGCTGGTCTCGTCGTCGAACCGGTGCAAGTAGAAGAGATCGATCCGGTCGGTCGCCAGCCGGTGCAGGCTGGCCTCGACCGACCGCACCAGGTGATACCGCGAGCTCCCGCGCGCGTTCGGGTCGCGACCGGTCGGGAAGTAGGCCTTGCTGGCGATCACCACGCGATCGCGGCAGCCGGCCCGGGCCACCAGGGCGCCGAGGATCTCCTCCGATCTCCCACCGCTGTACACGTCTGCGGTGTCGAAGTGGTTGATTCCGGCCTCCAGACAGCGCTCGAAGACCAGGGCGGCGGCGGCCTCGTCGGGGCCGAAGGACATGGCCCCGAGCGAGAGGCGGGACAGACGGACCCCGGTCCGGCCGAGGAATCGGTACTCCATGTGGCGGCAGACTACATCACGCGTGCGCCGGTCGCACCGGGCAGCCATGATCGGGGGAGTGCTCCGGGTCATGACCTACAACATCCACAGCGGCCGCGGGGGGGACGAGCACGTCGACCTCGGGCGGATTGCCGCGGTGATCGCCTCGTTCGACCCGGACCTGGTGGCGCTGCAGGAGTGCGGCCATAGCGGCAACGGAGCCGCCGAGCAGGCGGAGGAGCTGGGCGCCCGGCTGTCGATGGAACCGCGCTTCGTCCCCTGCCTCGACCGGAAGAACACCCACTACGGCCTGGCGACCTTGAGCCGACTTCCCATCCTCGAGACCGAGGTGGTTCCGCTGCCGCACCGCGGCCGCGTCTTCTGGTCGGAGCCGCGCCGCGCGCTGGTGACCCGGGTGAAGTGGACCAATGGCGGCGGTGAGCGCGAGCTCCAGCTGGTCAACACGCACCTGTCGACCATCAAGGGCGAGCAGCCGTCGCAGGTGATGGCGCTCGGCGAGGCGCTCGGCGCCCCCGACCTCATCCTGGCCGGCGACTTCAACTGCACGCCGCGCTCGGCCACCTACCGATCGCTGTGCAACCCGCTCTCCGCTGCGGTCGAGCGGACCCGCACCTGGCCGGCCCTGTTGCCGCTCCTCCACCTCGACCACATCTTCTACCGGGGCGGCCTCGAGGTGACCGGATCGGGCTCGTGGCGCGGCGGACCGGCGCGCATCGCGTCGGACCATCTGCCCGCGGTCGCCAGCTTCCAGCTGCGTCAGGTCGACTCGAGCGAGGCGCTTCCGGCCACCGCGGCGATGGCGCGCGCGAGGTCGGCAGGCGGGTTGTAGCCCGCAGCCCTCACCAGGTCTGTCTCGCGCCATCAGTCGTTGTGGACCGGCGGCGGCAGCGGCGGCGTCGGCGGGGCGAACGGGAAGTCCGACTCGCGCGGGAAGTCCGACTCGCGCGGGAACTCCGACGCGCCGTCGGGATCGCAGGTCTCGAGGGTGGCGGCCTGGACCACCAGCTGCCTCGTCCCGAGCCCGCCTGCCGGCGCCACTGCGCTGTCCACCATCTTCTCGACCGTGTCGCGCACGAGACGCAGGCAGTCGAGCTGGGCGCGGCGCTCGTCGCCGGGCGGCGCCTTGCACGCGGCGCGGTAGGTGGTGAGCCAGCTCTGGCGCGCCTTGTCGAGCAGGACCACCGCGCCGATCGTCTCGCCGCCCGGATGGCTGGCGAGGAGCTGTGCCTTGCGCCGCGCCGACCAGGCCCGCTCGAAGACCACCTCGGGCGAGCCGCAATCGTCGTCGTCCCCGGCGGATCGCCAGAGCGCGGTGAAGGCGATCGACGCCGCGATGGAGGTCGCGATGACTGCGCCGGTGATGACCCACGCGCGCAGACGGCGGCGGGACCGAGGCGGCGGGCCGGCGCTCGCCTTGGACAGGGCGCCCAGGAGCGCGGGGAGATCCGGCCAGCGAGCTGCTGGCGAGGGGTCGAGGCCGCGCTCGAGCACGGCGCGGATCGGCGCCGGCAGCTCGGCCGTGACGGCCGCCGCCCCGCGAGCCGCCGCGCTCTCCAGCTCGGCGAGCGTGGTGCCGCCGAACGGCCGGGTCCCGGTCAGCGCCTCCCACGCCGTCACGCAGAAGGCGAACTGGTCGCTGCGCGCGTCCGGCGTCCGGCCGGCGAACTGCTCGGGGGCCATGTAGGCGGGCGTCCCGATGAGCACGCCGGTCTGGGTGAGCGGTGAGTCGAGCAGCGAGTCGAGCGGCCGCCGCAGGCCGGAGGCCAGCCGGTCCGGCAGGGCCGCGACCGCCACCTGCTCCACCTCGGCGCCCTCCTCGATGCTGCCGCGCGCCAGGCCGAAGTCGGTGACGTAGACGTGGCCGCTCTTGCTGCGCAGGACGTTGTGCGGCTTGAAGTCGCGGTGCACCAGGCCGGCCTCGTGCGCCGCGGCCAGCGCCTGACCGGCGGCCAGGACCGCGGCCATCACGAGATCGCGCGGCGGCCGGGCCGCCAGCCACACGTCCAGGCTGTCGCCGTCGACCAGCTCCATCGCGATGTAGTCGCGGTTCTGATCGGTACCGACCTCGTAGACGGTGAGCACGTTCGGATGCTTGAGCCGCGCCATCGCGCGCGCCTCGCGCAGGAGGCGCGACCGCAGCGCCGGCTCGCCGCCTTCCGCGCGCAGGAGCTTGATCGCCACCGCGCGCTCGAGGTCGGGATCGAACGCCGCCCACACGATGCCCATGCCGCCGGCGCCGATCACCCGGTCGAGCCGGTACTTGCCGACCTTCTCGCCGGAGGCTGGCTGGCGCCCCTCGCGCGCCGGTTCGGCCATCGTCCCGCCGGGTGGATCCGAGATCACGCCCGGCAGGATACCGGCGAAGTCGGCTTCACGCACCGACTGGAGGAACCTCCACTCCCCGCGCGCCTATTCCGTCGCCGGCACCGGGGAGCCATCTGGCGGTGCACCCGCTAGCGGGTTCCGCCGCTGGTTCCGGCCAGGCCGTCGGGGCTCATCATCCCGGACGCGTACCGGCCGCTGCCATCCACGTCGATGTTGTCGGTGCTGGCGGGCGAGATGATGCCGATGACGCCGCCAGTCGCGCGCGCGAGCTCCTCGGGGCTCAAGGTCTCCAGCCGATCGTTCCGCCTCGCTATTCGTCTCTTCATGCCGCGATCCTCCTCGTCGGCTCGCAGTTGCACGCGGCGGACCACTGGCGTGCGGTACCTCTCATCCGTCGAGTCGCGCATCTCCGGCGCCGACCCGCTGCCCGCGCGAGCAGAGGTTGCTCGATGGGCTGCGTTGACCGGCAAGGCTTGCAGCCTCGAAGGCTTGCGGTGATACCTCGCGGTACCAGCCGCGCACCACTTGTACAGACGCCACACGGCGCCCGAGGTGTAGGCTGACCTCATGACCGGGGGACACGGGCTGGTGGCGATCGCTCTACTGCTCGGCGGCGGCTGCACCCTGAGCCCGGACCCGATCCCAGAGGGGCAGTCACCCGACGCCGGCGCCTCGGACCCGGCCGCCGACGCCGCGGTGGTCGGCGACGGCGCCGACGCCGGTGCGGTGGAGCCGGTCCTGACCGGCAGCGCCTCGGCGCCGCAGGTCGGCTTCGGATCTCCCATCGACTTCGCCTCCGCCGGCTCGTCCGACTGGGTCCACTGGGGGCTCGCCGGCGACGTCGCGGCCTACAACCACAAGGCGGGCGTCGCCGCGCCGATCAGCAACTACACCCAGCTGGGCGAGGCGGCCCTCCTCGCCACCAACTGCTGCATCGAGACCGGCTTCTCCTGGGCCGACGGCGCGCCCACTGCCAGCGCGAGCAACGCGATCGGCGGCGTCTACGTCGACACCGCCAACCCGAGCGGCGACGGCTTCCGCTTCACGGTCCCGGCCGACACCTCGATGAAGACGCTCCGGGTCTACGCCGGCAACTGGTGCGTCCGCGCGCGCCTCGACGCGACGCTGAGCGACGGCAGCGCGGCGCCGCTGGCCGACACCTCGTTCGACGTCCCCACCGCCGTCTTGCAGAACGCCATCTACACCATCACCTACCGCGCCGCCTCGCCCGGCCAGTCGCTCCAGGTCGACCTCACCATCGCGGAGAACCACTGCATCGAGGGCGACGTCGGCGAGCTCCACCTCTTCGCCGCCGCCCGCTGACGCACCGCCGCCGGTGTCAAACGATGGGGCGACGGGTGGCGGTGGCGACCGCCGCGCGCGAGGGGCGTAGCATGAACCAGGCGCCGAGCGCGAGCGCGGCGAGCGAGACGACGGCGCAGACCGTCCCCCACAGCCAGTACGGCCCGCCGACGGCCATGCTCATGATCTCGACGTCCGACGGCCCGACGCCGGCGCCGGTGGTCGCCGACTTCACGAACAGGTAGTCGCTGCGCGAGAACACCGCGAGCGCGAGCTGCACCGACAGGAAGCCGAGCAGGAGCTGGGCCCAGTCCTCGTGGGCGCGCAGCGCGACCAGGAGCGAGCCCCCGGCCACCCCGCCGGCGACCAGCAGGCCGAAGCCGGTCCGGACCTTGAAGATCATGGCCCAGACCAGCACGACGCCGATGGCGACCAGGCCGATGCGCGCCCACTTGCGCCGCCGCGTCAGCGCGAAGCCGATCGCCGCCGCGATGGCCGGCCCGACCAGGCCGGCGGCGCACAGGAAGGCCTCGCCCGCTGCGCTGCGCGCCGCGGTGTGCGCCACCCCCGAGCCGTCCGACCACATCTCGAACTTGCTGAACTCGCCACCGACCAGCATCGCGCCGATGCCATGGCCGAGCTCGTGGACCAGCGTCGAGATGTAGATGAGCGGCCGTCCGACCACCTGGAGGAACGGCACCATGTAGAGCAGCAGCGTCACCCCGACCGACAGCGCGAACACCCAGCGCGCCCGCCGCGCCGTCTCGATCGGGTCGGTCGCCGCCCGTTTCCCGCGAGCCG
>Ga0111538_10002546_pt1 | contig 25603 bp, 19 predicted proteins | sample SoiMethybrSBSTD1_FD_79669 | JGI IMG/M metagenome (GOLD analysis project Ga0111538, IMG submission 79669) | Bulk soil microbial communities from a Populus tree surrounding site in Tennessee, USA - Soil MetaG P. TD hybrid SBSTD1 (version 2)... | ecosystem: Environmental > Terrestrial > Soil >...
CGGATGAAGGTCGGCCGCGACAAGATCATCACCGAGCTCAAGAAGCTGATCGTCGGCCAGGACGACATCATCAACCAGGTGCTGCTGACGCTGTTCGTCGGCGGCAACAGCCTGATCGTCGGCGTGCCCGGCCTCGCCAAGACGCTGCTGATTCACACCATGGCGCGCGTGCTCGAGCTGAAGTTCTCGCGCATCCAGTTCACGCCCGATCTCATGCCGTCGGACATCACCGGCACCGACATCATCCAGGAAGACACCGCGACCGGCCGCCGCCAGATGGTGTTCTCGCCGGGACCGATCTTCGCGAACATCGTGCTCGCCGACGAAATCAACCGCACGCCGCCGAAGACGCAGTCCGCATTGCTGGAAGCGATGCAGGAGCATCGCGTGACGATCCAGGGCCGCACCTACAAGCTCGAGGAGCCGTTCTACGTGTTTGCCACGCAGAACCCGATCGAGCTCGAAGGCACGTATCCGCTGCCCGAAGCGCAGCTCGATCGCTTCATGTTCCACATCGTCATCGAGCACCCGCCCGAAGACGAAGAGTTCATGGTCGTGAAGACGACGACGGCGATCCTAGAGCCGCAGTTCGAGCGCCCGGTCAGCGGTCCCGATCTGGTCGCGTTCCAGCGGCTGGTGCGCCGCGTGCCGGTGGCCGATCCGGTGATGCGCTACGCGCTCGCGCTGGTACGCGCCAGCCGTCCGAAGAATCCCAGCTGTCCGGAGTCGATCAAGAAGTGGATCGCGTTCGGCGCCAGCGTCCGCGCCGCGCAGTACCTGGTGCTCGCCGGCAAGGCGCGCGCGCTCACCAGTGGCCGCTATCACGTGAGCTTCGAAGACATCCGCGCCGTCGCGCACTCGGTGATGCGTCACCGCGTGCTGACCAACTTCCACGCGCAGTCGGAAGGCATCACCACCGACTCGCTGGTCGACAAGCTGCTCGAAACCGTGCCGGCGCCGCGCTCCGGAATGTAGAGGCGGGTCTTTAGACCCGCCTGAGGACCAATGGCCACAAGCTCATTACCCGGCGCGAAGTTCGTCGATCCCGCGGTGCTCTCGCGGATCGGCAACCTCGAGCTGATCGCGAAGACCGTCGTCGACGGCCTGATCAACGGCACGCATCGCTCGCCGTTCTTCGGCGCGTCCGTGGATTTCGCCGAACATCGCGGCTACGTGGCGGGCGACGACATCCGCCGCGTCGACTGGCGCGTCTACGCGCGCACCGACAAGTACTACATCAAGGAATTCGAAGCCGACTCGAACGCCAACTTCTCGGTGCTGCTCGACGTGTCGAAGTCGATGGGCTTCGGCGCGAAGATGTCGAAGCTCGATTACGGCAAGACGCTGGCGGCGTGCCTCGCGTATCTCGCCAACGCGCAGCGCGATCGCGTCGGGCTGATTACCTTCGATCACGAAGTGATCGATCACGTGCCGCCGTCGGCGAAGCATCTCGACGTCGTGCTGCATACGCTCGACAAGGCCAAGCCGGCGCGGCCGGGCGAGCTGGTCGGCCCGTTGCGCAAGCTCGCCGAGCACTTCGGCCGCCGCGGCATCATCGTGGTGATTTCCGATTTCTACGCCGAGCCGGAAGAGATCTTCCATGCGATCGGCCCGATCGTGCATCGCGGCAACGACGTGGTGCTGTTCCACGTGATGGATCCGCAGGAGATCGACTTTTCGTTCTCGGATCCGTCGAGCTTTGAAGACATGGAGAGCGGCGATCAGATGCCGATCGTGCCGACCAAGCTCGCCGCCGATTATCGCTCGCTCATCCAGGCGCACATCGACACGCTCACGAAGAAGGCGGCGCAGCAGCCGGTGGATTACATGCTGCTCAACACCAGCATGCCGCTCGACTTCGCGTTGTTCCGGTTCCTGTCGATGCGGCAGCGGCTGTCGAGGACGAGGTAAGCGGTGTCGTTTCTCACGCCGTTGTTTCTTCTCGGCCTCGCTGCGCTGGCGGTGCCGGTCCTCATCCACCTGACGCAGAAGGAACGGAAGTCGGTCGTCGCGTTCCCGTCGCTGATGTTCCTGCGCAAGATTCCCTACGAGTCGGTGCAGCGCCGCCGCATCCGCGACTGGCTGCTGCTCGCGCTGCGCCTCGCGGCGATCGCGTTGATCGTCACGGCGTTCGCGCGGCCGTTCCTGCGCGGCTCGGATCTCGCGGCGGCGCCGGGCGGCGCCCGCGACATCGTGGTGTTGCTCGATCGCTCCTACAGCATGGGCTACGCGGATTCGTGGTCGCGCGCGCAGACCGCTGCGGCGCAGGCGCTGTCCAGCGCCACGCCGTCCGATCGCATTTCACTCGTGCTGTTTGCCGACACCGCGGAAGTCGCCTTGCGATCGACGCCCGATCGATCGCGCGCCATCGCGGAGATCAACGCCGCGACGCCGGGCCCGGGCTCCACCAAGTACGGTCCTGCGCTGAAGCTGGCCGGCAGTCTCCTTGCCGAATCACTGCTGCCGCGCAAGGAAGTGATCATCGTCTCGGACTTCCAGCGAGGCGGATGGCAACCCGATGACACGTTGCGGCTGCCTGGCGGGACCACCGTCACGGCCGCGGTGGTCGAGGGCGCGCAGGGCGCGAGCCTCGCGCTCACGCCGGTGGCATTGCTGCGCACGCGCGATGCCCAGCACGAGCGCGTCACCGTGACCGCGGGCGTGTTGAATCGCACCGCCGAAGCAGCGAACAACGTGCCGATCGTGCTCGAGACGGACGGACGCGTGGTGCAGGACCTGACGATCAGCGTCGCGCCCAATGCCTCGGCATCGATTTCATTCGCGCCGTTGACGCTGACGACGCCGAACACGCGCGCCGTGGTGCGCCTCGGCACCGCGGGTGGATCGCCGGTCGATGCCTTGCCGCGCGACAACGTGTTCAATTTCGTGCTGACGCCGAGCGCGCCGGTGCCGGTGATGGCGGTGTCGCAAGGGCCTGCCGAGGCGACGTTGTATCTGTCGCGCGCGCTGGCGATCGGCGAAGCGCCGCACTTCGACGCGACACTGCAGTCGCCCGATGCGCTCGCCGGCGATGCGATGAATCGCGCGCGCGTGATCCTGTTGAACGACGTGGCGATCAGCGACGCCGTGGCCGCCAAGCTCGTGACCTTCGTCGAGGGCGGCGGCGGCTTGCTGATGGCGACGGGCCAGCGCGCGTCGTGGCCGTCGGCGCGTGCCGCGTGGCTGCCGGCCGCGATTGGCCAGACCGTGGATCGCACGCGCGGCGCCGCGGCCCGGTTGAGCGGCATGGACTACGGCCACGCCATCTTCGAGCCGTTCCGCGCGCCGCGCAGCGGCGACTTTTCGACCGCGCGTTTCTATTCGTATCGCGCGCTGACCGCGGCGAAGGACGCGAGCGTGATCGCGCGCTTCGATACGGGGGAGCCGGCGCTCGTCGAGCGCGCCGCCGGCCGCGGCCGCGTGATCGTGTTCGCCTCGACACTCGACTTGAATTGGAGCGACCTCGCGCTCAAGCCGATGTTCCTGCCGTTCGTGCATCAGCTCGGCCGCCACCTGTCGGGATTCAAGGAGCAGCCGGCCTGGCTGACCATCGGCCAGGTGCTCGACGTCGACGCGGCCGAGATCGCGGCCGGCGCCACGTCCGGCAGCGCCGCGCGCGCCGCAGCGGGCCGCGCGATTCTGACACCGTCGGGGCAGCGGCGCGATCTGCAAACGCCGGCGGCCGCGGCGCCCGGAGCCTCCGTTCCAGCCGCGGCGCTCGAGCTGACCGAGCAGGGCTTTTATGAAGTTCGCGGCTCGGGACGAGACGCGGGACCAACGATCGTGGCGGCGAGCAACGTCAGCCTGGCCGAATCCAATCTCGATCGCATGGACCCGAAAGAGCTCGTCGCCGCTGTGACGGGCAATGGTCCGTCAGGCTCAACATCGGGCCAGGACGTCTTACCGGATGAGGCCCAGGAACTCGCACAACGGGTCTGGTGGTATCTGCTGTTCGCGGGTATCCTGCTCTTGATCGCTGAGACGGTACTCGCGCATCGCTATTCGCGCGTTCGGACGTAAGGGCGAACTGCAGTTCGCCCGTCATGGAGAGCCTAAATGGGTGAGGTCAATGCCCGCGCACAGTTGCTCGAAGTGGTCCGGCAGGTACGCCGGCGCTGGCGCATCAAGCTCGCGCTTCGCGGCGCGGTCGGCTTCCTGCTCGCCGGGCTGATCGCGATCCTCGCGATTGCCTACACGCTCGAGGCGCTCAAGTTCACGCCCGCCGCGATCTTCTCGTTCCGTATCGTCACCGCGCTGGTCCTGGTCGCGGCCGCCGCGTGGTTCTTCGCGCGGCCGCTGTCGCGCAAGGTCACCGACGAACAGGTCGCGATGTACCTCGAGGAGCACGAGCCGTCGCTCGACTCCGCGATCCTGAGCGCGATGGAAGCCACCGAGCGGCCCAGCGACTGGTCGCCGGAGTTGATCCGCCGCCTCGTCGAAAACGCCATCGAGCGCGTGCATGAGATTCACGAAGGCGAACGCATCGAGCGTGAGCCGATGAAGCGATACGTGTGGATCGCCGGCGCCGTCGCCGTGGCGGCGATCGCGCTGTTCACGTTCGGTCCCGCGTACTTCCGTCATACGTTGTCGGCGATCTTCGTGATCTCGATGGACGCCGAAGCGGCGGCACCCTACAAGATCGACGTCAAGCCGGGCGACGCCACCGTCGCCAAGGGCGCCGATCAGATGATCACCGCCACGCTCGCCGGCTTCGACGCGGCGGAGGCCGCGATCCTGGTTCGCAAGGGATCGGCAAGCGCGTTCGAGCGCGTGCCGATGGTGAAGGCCGAGAACGGATCGTACGAGGGCATGTTGTTCGACATGTCCGAGTCGGTGGACTACGTGGTCGAAGCCGCCGGCGTGAAGTCGGCGCCGCACAAGTTGAATGTGCTGGAAGTCCCGTACGCGAAGAAGATCGACCTCGATTACACCTTCCCGTCCTACACCGGTCTCGAGCCGCGCAAGATCGAAGACGGCGGCGACATCGCCGTGCTCAAGGGCACCGACGTCAAGCTGACGATCACGCCGACGATGGCGTCGAAGGGCGGACGCGTCGTGCTGGGCGAGAAGGAGAGCGCGCCGCTGTCCGTGAATGCCGACGGCACGCTCTCGGCCAACTTCACCGCCTCGCACGACGGCTTCTATCGCATCGAGCTCGACGCGCCGAACGGCGAGCGGCTCACCGCGTCGCCGCAGTACACGATCGATCTGCTGTCGGATCTGGCGCCGACCGTGAAGCTGTCGAAGCCCGGCCGCGACACCGACGCCACGCCCGTTGAAGAATTCTTCGTCGAAGCCCGCGCGGACGATGACTATGCGGTGAAGAACCTGCAGCTCGTTTACCAGATCAACGGCGGCGCGGAGAAAGTGATTCCGCTGTTCGGCGGCTCGAAGCCGACGAGCGAAGTCACCGCCGGCCACACCTTCTACATGGAGGAGCTCGGCGTGAAGGCCGGCGACTCCGTGTCGTATTTCGCGCGCGCCACCGACAACGACGCGATCAACGGCGCGAAGCAGACCAGCAGCGACATCTATTTCCTGCGCATCCGCCCGTTCGACAAGAACTTCAAGCCGGCGACGTCGATGTCCGGCGGCGGCGGTGGCGGCGGTGGCGGCGGACAGGAAGTCGGCGCGCTCTCGCAGCAGCAGCGCCAGATCATTTCCGGCACCTTCAACATCCAGCGCGATCGCAAGACGACGACCGCGGCGAAGTTCCGCGAGGGCATGGTGGTGCTGACGCTGGCGCAGAGCAAGCTGCGCGACCAGGTCAACGGCCTCGTCGAGCGCATGAACAGCCGCCTGGTCGTGTCCGATCCGTCGTTCAAGAAGATCGCCGAGCTGCTGCCGAAGGCGGCGGAGCAGATGACCGCCGCGGAAAAGAAACTGCAGGCGCAGAGCCCCGACGGCGCGCTGCCGCCGGAGAACATGGCGCTGCAGTTCCTGCAGCAGGCCGAAGAGGAATTCGAGCTGCAGGTGCAGACCGGCCGCCAGGCGGGCGGCGGCGGTGGTGGCGGCGGCGCGGGATCGATCGCGAACGATCTTGCCGACTTGTTCAAGCTGGAAATGGACAAGATGGCGAATCAGTACGAGACCAATTCGCAGGCCTCGACGCAGCAGCAGGATCAGCAGATCGACGAGCTCGCCGAAAAATTGAAGGAGCTCGCGCGCCGGCAGGAACAGGAAATCGAGCGTCAGCGCCGTCTCGCGGCAGGTCAGTCCGCCGGCAGCAGCGGCGGCGATTTGCAGCGCGCGCTCGCGGAGCAGGCCGAAGAAGCCGCGCGCCAGCTCGAGAAACTGTCGCGTGAACAGCAGCGCCAGGATCTCGCGGACACCGCGCGCCAGCTGCGCAACGCCGCCGATGCGATGCGCCGCGCGGCCGCCAAGGGTGATCCATCAGCGGCGGGCCAGGCCGCCGCGGCGGCCGATCGACTGCGTGAAGCGCAGCGTCAACTGCAGCGCAACCAGACCGCGCGCGGCGAGCGCGACGTGCGCGATGCGCAGCGCCAGGCCGCGGATATTGCGCGCGAGCAGGAAGACATCGCCCGCGATGCGGGCCAGCTGGGACAGGCCGGGCCCGATCGCGTGCAGAAGGCGCAGATGCTCGGCCAGCGCAAGGACGCGCTCGAAGGCAAGGTCGGCGATCTCGAAAAGCAGCTCGATCGCATGGTCGGCGAGCAGACGCGCGAATCGCGCGAGACCGGCCGCAAGCTGTCGGAAGCGGCGTCGGGCATTCGCGACAACAAGATCAAGGAAAAGATCCGCTACTCGAAGAGCCTGCTCGGCTCGGGCGCGCCGGAGCAATACGCGCGCAACTTCGAGGAGGAGATCGGCGCCAACATCGATCAACTGCGCAAGAAGATCGACGAGGCCGCGAATTCGGTCGGACAGCAGGGCCGCGGCGATCGCGCCGGCGATGCGGTCGACAAGGCTCGCGAGCTGGCGCGCGGGGTTGATTCGCTCGGCCGGCGCATGCAGGAACGCGGACAGCAGAACGCGCAGAACCGATCAGGCCAACAGGCCAACGGGCAATCCGGCCAACAGGGTAAGGAAGGCCAACAGGGTAAGGAAGGCCAACAGGGACAGAGTGGCCAGCAGGGCCAGAGCGGTAAAGAAGGATCGCAAGGCCAGAGCGGTCAGCAGGGCCAGAGCGGCAAAGAAGGCGCGCAGGGGCAAGGCGGCCAGCAGGGATCGCAGGGCCAGGGCGGCCAGCAGGGCGGCCGCGGCGACGGCAACACCATGGGCGGTCCGAATGGTGGCTGGGGCGGCGGCGATAATCGCGCCGGTGGACCTTACGGTTATTACTTCGGGCCCGACGACATCCGCCAGTTCCGCGGCGAAGCGCGCCGCTGGGCGCAGGAAGGTCAGGCGCTCCGCAACCTGTTGCGCGAGCAGAACGTCGATCCGAAAGAGTTCGACGAGATCATGAAGCGCCTGCGCGAGCTCGATTCCGAGCGCGTCTACCAGGACGTGCAGGAGCTGGCGCGGCTGCAGACATACGTCGCCGAAGGCTTGAAGCGCTTCGAGTACGCGCTGCGCCGCAAGGTCGGCGACGAAACCGATCGCGCCCTCGTCAGCGGCTCCGAAGAAGTGCCCGCGGAATTCAAGGCGCTCGTCGAGGAGTACTACCGGTCGCTCTCGAAGGGGCAGAAGAAACAGTAGAAGAAGTTTCCAGTTCCCGGTTGCCAGTTGCCAAAACGCGTCATGCGGCTCGCCGTCTCGTTGGCCATCGCGATGCTCCTCGCGGTTTCGATCGCGGAGGCGCAGCGCGGGTTTCGTGGCGGCTGGGGCGGCGAGGTTGGTGCGCCGCCGAAATTCCCTAACGTCTCGGACTTCGACGGCTCGTGGCATTTCTGCCGCTTGATGTACCGGCAGGTGCGCAGCCAGCAGCGTGGCCTCGGCTGGGGCACCGACTATCCCAACGCCGACATCAATTTCTCGATTCGACTTTCCGAGCTGACGAAAACGCAGGTCGGCCTGCAGGGCGGCCACGAGCGCGAGCCGAATCATCTGGTCGTGCGCCCGACCGATCCCGAGCTCTTTCAGTGCCCGTTCGTGATGGCGTCGGATCCCGGCAGCGCGGGGTTCTCACCGGAGGACGCCGCGGGCCTGCGCACCTACCTGCTCAAGGGCGGCTTCCTGTGGGTCGACGATTTCTGGGGGCCGTGGGCATGGGAAGCGTTCATCGACGAGATCGCCAAGGCGCTGCCGCCCGGTGAATTCCCGGTGAAGGAGATCACCGCCGAGCATCCCATCTACCGCATGCTGTTTCCGATCGCGAAGATTCCGCAGGTGCCGTCGATGCAGTTCTGGCGGCAGAGCGGCGGCGCGACGTCGGAGATGGATGAATACAGCGCCACCGCGCACATGGCCGCGATCCTCGACAAGCAGGGCCGCATCATGGTGTTGATGACGCACAACACCGACATCGCCGATTCGTGGGAGCGCGAAGGCGACGACCCGGAGTTCTTCTTCAATTTTTCGCCGAACGGTTATGCGGTGGGACTCAACGCGGTCATCTACTCCATGAGTCATTGATGACGAGCCGCCTGCTGCGCTCGATCACAATCGCGCTCGTGCTCGTGGCTTCGGCTGCGGCAGCGCAGGAGCAGTGGGATCGTTTCCGCGGCGGCTACGGCCGCAACCGCTATCCGCCGCGCTATCCCACGGCGACGAGCTTCGATGGCGGCTTCAATTTCTGCCGCCTGATGTACACGAGCGATCGCCGCGAAGCGGGCGGCTCCGGCTGGTCGACCGATTACTGGGACGCCGACCTCAACTTCTCGACGCGTCTCGGCGAGCTCACCAAGACGACGATCAGCCGCCAGGCCAACGGCGATCCGAATCACTTCGTGATTCGCATCTCCGACCCGGCGCTCTTTCAGTGCCCGATCCTGAGCGCGACCGACGTCGGCACCGCCTTCTTCTCCGATGAGGAGGCCGAAACGCTGCGCGCCTATCTCGTCAAGGGTGGCTTCCTCTGGGTCGATGACTTCTGGGGGCCGTACGCGTGGGACAACTGGGTGAGCAACATCAGCAAGGTGCTGCCGCCCGGCGAGTATCCGATTCGCGACATCGCGCTCGATCACCCGATCCGGAGGATGCTGTTCGAGTTCAAGGACCTGCCGCAGATCCCGTCGATCAATTACTGGAACCAGTCCGGGGGCGATACCTCGGAACGCGGCGAGCTCAGCGCTGAGCCGCACCTGCGCGGCATCGCCGACCAGCAGGGCCGTTTCATGGTGATCATGACCCACAACACCGATATCTCGGATGCCTGGGAAAGGGAAGCGGCCGACCCAAGGTTCTTCTTCAGCTTCTCACCCAACGGTTATGCCGTGGGTCTCGACGTCTTCCTCTACGGTATGACCCACTGATCCGCCCCGGCCCGTTGTTTGCAACGGCCCAGTGGCGATGATCAGGTCGGCCCTAGTCCGCGTCTTCGACAGGTTCCGCGAGCGCTTCCTGCTGGGCATGGCCCGCGAGGAGCACGTCAAGGAGCTGTACGACCGGCTCTACGACCAGGTCGCCAGCATGATGCAGATTCAATCGGCATTGAGCGGCGGGCCGGTGCTCAAACCGCTGCGCCACTGGGCGCTGTCGCCCGATGCCATGGCGATTATCCTCGCGGATCTGCAGGAACGCACCAGGCCACACATCGTCGAGTTCGGCTGCGGCCAGTCGACGATCGTGTTTGCGTCGTGGGTGCGCCGTCATGGCGGCCGCATCACCACCTTCGAACACGATGCGGCCTATGCCGACGCGGTCCGCAAGCAGCTCGATGCGTGCGAGCTGTCGCAGTATGTCGACCTGCGCGTCGTGCCGCTCGTCGATTACGTCAGCATGGATGGACTGCCGGCGAGCAAGTCGTACGCGCTGCCGTCGGATTTCGACGGCATCGATCTGGCGCTCATCGACGGCCCGCCGTACTGGGCCGGTGAAGCGGGCCGCTATCATCCCTTGAGGTGGGCGACGGGTCGCCTGAACGCCGGTGGCGCCGCGTATCTCGACGATGCGGCGCGTGCGCCGGAGCAGCGCATCGTCGCGGCGCTGCGCGGCAGCATGGCCGGTCTCGATGCGTCCGAGCTGCGCGCCGAAAAGGGTCTGGTCAGGCTGACGCGGCAGGCGATCGCCGCGTAATCGGATCGCCTTCGGCGGCGATCAGTGAATCATTCCGGAGTCTGGATTGTCGGGCGTCAGCGCCTTCATTTCCAGCAGCTCGATCATCATCCGGCACCTGGCAATCGAGCCTTCGCACTGCAGCAGCGCAAGCTTTTCGAGCGGATCGAATTCCAGGTACTGCGCCAGCGCGTTGATCAAGTCCTCGTCCGACATCGATTCCGGCAGCCGCGGGTCGAGGTGGCCGCCGAAGCGGACTTCCAGCAGGTTCTGCAGCCGCTCCCGTTCGAGCTTCAGCGCGAGGCGCGCGGTCGCCGTGACCGATTCGTGAATCGGCGCGATCACGGCGCTGCGATACAGCCGTCCAACCTCCGCCGGCTCTTCGCTCTTGATCGAAAACTTCTCGAGGCCGCGCAGCACCAGGTTGTAGCGTCCGTCGTCGAGCTTTTCGTCGTGCGTGATCAGCCCCGAGCAGCCAATCGGGTAGACCGGCGGCGCGCCGTCGTAGTCGGCCTCGTGCCCTGGACGCAGCAGCACCATGCCGATGATGCGATCGCCCTCGAGCGCCTCGGCCACCATTTGCCGGTAGCGCGGCTCGAAGATGTGCAGCGGCAGAAACACATTCGGAAAGAGGACGACGTTCGGCAGCGGGAAGATCGGCAGCGAAAACATCTCAGTGGATGGTTTTCGTCTTCTTGTCCATGTAGTCCATCAGGACGTACTGGCCCAGTGTGAACGGCGTCGTGAAGTAGGCCTTGCCTCGGCACATCGCGGCGACGCGGCGCACGAACGCCACCAGGTCGTAGTCGCGCGCCAGCATGAAGGTATTGATCATGATGCCGGCCTTGGCGCAGGCGGAGACTTCCGAGAGCGTTTCGCCGATGACGATGGGATCGAGGCCGAAGGGGTTCTTGTAGATGCGGCCGTCCGGCTGCGTCAGCGCCGACGGCTTGCCGTCGGTGATCATCACGATCTGCCGCATGTCCTTGCGCTGCCGCTCGAGGATGCGCCGCGCCACGCGCAGCCCTTCGCGCGTGTTGGTGTAGTACGGGCCGACGCGGACGCGGCCGAGCTCGCGCAGCGGGATTTCCTCGGCGCTGTCGTGGAACAGCACCGCGTGCAGCGTGTCGCCGGGATACTGCGTGCGGATCAGGTGCGACAGCGCCATCGCCACGCGCTTGGCGGGCGTGAAGCGATCCTCGCCGTAGAGGATCATGCTGTGGCTGCAGTCGAGCATCAGCACGGTCGCGCACGAGCTCTGATATTCACCCTGCGCCACCATCAGATCCGAGTAATCGATGTCGATGCCCGAACCTTGAACCGGCGTCCCCGATCCCTGATCCCCGATCCCCGATCCCTGCGCTTCCATCTGACGCTTCACGGCATTGAGAATCGTTTCCGTGACGTCGAGGTTCATGGTGTCGCCGAACTCGTACGGCTTTGGCGCGCCGCTGGTCTCGATGCCCGTGGAGAGATCGCGCGTGTCGTGGCGGCCCGCGCTGCTGTGTCCGGCCGAGCCGAGCAGATCGCGCAGCGCGCGATAGCCGAGGAAGTCGAGCGCCTTGTCGGTGACTTCGAACTTCACCTCGCCCGGCTCGCCCTCGCCGCCGCCGCCCATGGCGCGGCGCGCCTTCTCGGGCTCGAGATCGGGCGGCGTCGAAATGTAGCCGGACTCTTTCATCCGCTCGATGATCTGCTGGATCAATTCTTCGAGCTGGTTGCGGGCCTGTTCTTCGTTGCCGTCGGCCGCATCACCGAACATCTTCTCGAGCAGATCGTCCGGCAGCACGCCGCCGTTGAAGAGCGCTTCGAGGATCGCATCGTGCAGCGCCTGCATCGTGCGGTCGCTGTCGTCGTCCGTATTGCGCGGGTTCCCGAACCCGCTCGACATCAGCAAGTCGGAGAGCTTCGACATGAGCTCGTCCATGTCGAGCTCATCGAGCAAATTGGGAACGTACTTCGAGTACTTGTATTTCATTCCCGACCAGTCTCAATTCCCGTCAAGTGTCGGTCCCCCGGCAGGCGTCGGCCTTCCGGCAAGCGTCAGTTGTAGTACTTCTTCTTCCGCCGCGGATCGGCAGACTCGTCCTCGTCATCATCCGGCGTGAGGATCGCCGTTCGCGTCTGCGGTTGCTGTGGCCGGCGCATCGGTTCGGCGCCGTGATACCCGCGGACGTCGTTGCGGCTGATCTTCTTCTGCGAATACAGGCCTTCGAGCAGGAAGTCGATCGCCGAGGCGATCGCCGGCTCCGAGGCGCCGCGCTCGACGCCGGCGCGGCGGGCGAGGTCGACGAGGCCCTGCACCGCGGACGCTTCCTTCACGAGCGTCGCGGCGTCGGTGGTGTCCGACAGGCTCAGCGAGCCGCCGAGATCGAACCACTCGATGATCTGGCGCGCGTCGGCGTCCGCGAAGTAACCGTCGAACACGTTGGCGACGGCGGCGCGCACGAGCTCGCGCGCGATCTGATCGGCGCCCTTCAGCTCGCCTTCGTACTCGAGCTCGAACTTGCCGGTCATCGACGGCAGGGCGGCATAGACGTCCGTGACGCGCGGGACGACGGGCGATTCGCCGTTGGCGAGCGCGCGGCGTTCGGCGTTCGAGATCACGGTCTCGAGCACGCTGATCGGCATGCGCTGGCTGACGCCGGAGCGCTTGTCGATTTTCCGCTCGTTCCTCGCCTGGAAGGCGAGCTCCTCGACCACTTCGCGCACGTAGCGCGGCACCTCGACCTGGCCGCCGCGCGACACCCACGCTTCCTGCTCGGTGATGCTCAACGCGTCGGCGCGGCTCTGCATGTAGTGCGTGCGGATCTCGGCGCCGATGCGGTCCTTGAGCGGCGTGATGATCTTGCCGCGCGCCGTGTAGTCCTCGGGATTGGCGGTGAAGGCGATCAGCACGTCGAGGGGCAGCCGGACCGGGTAGCCCTTAATCTGCACGTCGCCTTCCTGCAGGATGTTGAACAGGCCGACCTGGATCTTGCCGGCGAGGTCGGGCAGCTCGTTGATCGTGAAGATGCCGCGGTTGGCGCGGGGCAGCAGGCCGAAGTGCATCGACAGCTCGCTGCCGAGCTTGAGCCCGCCCTTCGCGGCCTTGATCGGATCGATGTCGCCGATCATGTCGGCGATCGTCACGTCCGGCGTGGCGAGCTTCTCGACGTAGCGCGCCTCGCGCGGCAGCCAGCCGATCGGCATCTGATCGCCCTCGGCCTTGACGCGCTGCTGGCCGAACGCGGAGAGCGGCGCGATCGGATCGTCGTTGATCTCGCTGTCGGGAATCACCGGCAGCCACTCGTCGAGCAGCGTGGTCAGGGCGCGCAGGATGCGTGTCTTCGCCTGGCCGCGCAGGCCGAGCAGGATGAAGTGATGGCGCGCGAGCACGGCGTTGACCAGCTGCGGGATCACCGTGTCGTCGTAGCCGATGATGCCTGGAAAGAGCGTGTCCTTCCGCTTCAAGCGCTCCGAGAGGTTGTCGCGGACCTCGTCGCGCACCGGCCGGCGGCGAATCTCCCCTCGGGTGATGGCCGCTTTCAATTGTCCAAGAGTGTCGATGCGTGGTGAGGACGACATATGCCTATTATGACTCCTCGCGTGGTTGCGTGGTTTCTGCGTCTGACTGGTGGTGCCCGGCTTTAGGCGGATTCGCTCGTGTCGGGCGGAGCGGCGGCAATTGATACGGCACGCTCTTCCTCACCGCTTCAAGCGTGTTTTGCGTCGTCAGCGGATAGATGGTGCGGAGGCCGTTCGGCATCGGCCGGTCGAACGGCTCGCCAAGCACGAACCAGCCGTCATCCGTCGTCACCCACGTGCCTTTCGTCCACCCTGGCTTGCGTCGCGCCGACACGATCACGAAGTCGACGCCGGTGAGGCCCGCCCATTCGCCGCTGTAACGGCGATCCGGCTCGTCGGTCTTTTCGAGCTTCGCGCGCTCAACGCGCGCGGCCTTTTCCTTCTGCGACGTGAACAGCCGGCGGCCAAGCCAGTCGACGCCGGTCAGGATCGGATCGCCGTGCGCCTCGTCGATGTAGGAGCCGACCACGCGAACGAGGCCGGAGAGCGCGAGATAGCCGGCAAAGAGTCCGAGTGGCGTGAAGAACAGGAAGGTGATCGGCGCCATCGCGTAGAGCGCGCTCGGAATGGCGCTGACCTCCGCGGTCTCGGGCAGCCGGCCTTCGATCTGCGCCTTTGAGATCTCGAGGATCGACGCGCCCTTTGACTGTCGCAGGCGCTCGAGAAACGCGAAGTAACCCGGGACACCGATGATGAATCCGCCAAGCATCGTCATCCACGACGACACCGGCGCCATGTTGGCCATCGGCAGATCGAACGACTGCCAGTACCGCTTCGGCAACAGCGCGCAGGGAATCGCGAGGAGGGCGTCAAGCAGCGATCGCACGGCCCGCAGATTAACACCAGCTTGCCCTGAGCGACGACGACCCCGCTTGCGGAGTCGGAGGAGTCGAAGGGGGCCACAGAAAGCGCAGAAGGCTTAGACTTGGCGCGCACAATGCTCGACGCCTCCGTTCTCGTCGTGCTTCTCGCAGGCGTTTACCTCATTGGCCTGCTGTTCTGGCAAATCGCTCGTGTGACACACATCGTTGCCGGAGGGACGAGGTGGCGCTGAGACGCGAGTTTTCGAGGCGTCGCCTCTACTCAATGCTGTCGAAGAGCGAGAAGGCGGTGGGCAGACGCGGACGTCCTGAGGCGTCTGATTACATCGAAGAGTTGTACGCGTTCCTCGACGAACTGGCCCGCAGAGCGGCCGCAGGTAATTCACCAGACCCACAGAAGGCGCAATAGTTCATACTTCCAAGCGGTCCGCCCGATGCAGCTGTTTGCCGAGACTGTGTTCGCAGTATTCTGTTCGGCGCTTGCCTTGCAGCCGGGCCCACTGAGACTTGGTCCAGCAATGCCCCGCCGACGACGGGAATACCATACTGTTCCCCGGCGGAACGAGTTAATCATCCGTGGTGTCGCATTCGTGTTCGGCCTCATTGCATGGATCGACGTCGTGATGACATTGACAGGCCGTCCTCGAATTCTTCACTGATAGGCGAGTCCGCATTTTGCTCATACCGCTCTGAGCCTTCTGCGCTTTCTGTGGCCCTGGTGTAAATGTGATTAGCCAATCGGCGGCCGAATCGGTGTCTAATCGATGGCTGTGAGTCGGCGGCCGCCAGTCTTTGAATCCAATCGCCCTCTAATCTTTGCCCATCGCGGTGGCGCGAAGCTGGCGCCCGAAAACACGATGGCCGCGATCGACAACGGCATGGCGCTGGGCTCGGACGGCCTCGAGATCGACACCCACCTCTCCGCCGATGGCATTCCCGTTGTCATTCACGACCCGACGCTCGACCGGACCACGGATCGAACCGGACCCGTCAGCGCGCTGACCGCCGCGGAGCTCGCTCGCGTCGATGCCGGCTTTCATTTCGAGATCGACGGCAAGCATCCGTTTCGACGGCAGGGCATCGGGATCCCGCGTCTCGACGACGTGCTAGCGAAGCATAAGGATGCGCGCGTCATCATCGAGATGAAAGGCGGCGAGCCGGCGCTGGCGCGGGCGGTGGCCGCGTCGGTCAAGAAGGCCGGCGCGATCGATCGCGTGTGCGTCAGCTCGTTCCAGCAGACCTCGGTCGATACGGTTCGCGCGGAGCATCCGGAGATCGCCACGAGCGCGTCGGTGGGCGAGGCACGCTGGACGCTGCATCGATCGTGGGTGCGCTGGCCGTGGGTCAGCGCGCAGCCGTATTTCGCGTTTCAAGTGCCCGAATACACCGGCCGCCTGCGCGTCGTGTCGCCGGCGTTCGTCCGCCAGGTGCACAAGCAGGGGCAGGTGATGCAGGTGTGGGTGGTCAACGAGCGCGCCGACATCGAGCGCTTGTTGGACTGGGGCGTTGACGGGATAATCACTGACCGGCCCGACATCGCAGTCGCGACTCGCGATCAGTGGCTTGGATCACGCAAATGACTCCACCGACCCTGCACGACGTGTATGCGGCGCGCGAGCGCGTTCGGCCGCACGTGCCGCGCTCGCCGCTGTTACGCCATCCGCTCCTCGATGAGGCCACGGGCCTGACGATCTGGGTCAAGCACGAGAATCACAACCCGACCTGCGCGTTCAAGGTGCGCGGCGGATTGAACCTGGTTGGCGCGATGACCCCCGAAGAGCGCGCCCGCGGCATCGTGACCGCCAGCACCGGCAACCACGGCCAGTCGATCGGCCTGGCGTCGCGCATCCACGGCGTGACATGCACCGTGTTCGTTCCCGCCGGCAACAATCCCGAGAAGAACGCGGCGATGCGCGCCTACGGCGCCACGGTCGAAGAAGGCGGCAAGGATTTCGACGAAGCGCGCGAGCGATGCGAGGCGCGAGCGAAGCAGACCGGCGCGCGATACGTGCATTCGGCGGACGAGCCGATGCTCATCGCCGGCGTCGGCACCTACGCGCTCGAGGTCTTCGAAGCGCTGCCGAATGCCGACGTGATCTTCGTGCCGATCGGCGGCGGCTCCGGCGCCTGCGGCTTGATCACCGTCAGAAACGCGCTCGGATCGAAGGCAAAGATCATCGGGGTGGGCGCCGTGAATGCGGATGCGGTCTATCGATCCTGGAAAGGACCGCAGCGAGTGGTCGGCGACTCCGCCAACACCTTCGCCGAAGGCATCGCCACCCGCGTCAGCTTCGACCTGCCGTTCAGCATCTACAAGCAGTATCTCGACGATTTTGTTCAGCTCACCGAGGAGGAGCTCGCTGCAGGCGTGCGCCTCGCGTTGAAGACGACGCACAACCTGGCGGAGGGGGCGGGCTCCGCGGCAATCGCGGCGGCCTACAAACTCCGCGACGGCCTGGCGGGGCAGCGCGTGGTTTGCGTGATGTCCGGCGGCAACATCGACGCCGCCAAACTCAAATGGGTCCTGTCGGCCTGACCACCTGACTACCTGACTGATGACCACCATCGAGCGGCTCGACGGCTGGAAGGCGAGCGGCGTCATCAACGAAGAGCAGCATGCGCTGCTCTCTTCGTACGTTCGCCACGAGCGCTTTTCGATCTTCGTCGAGCTCAGCGCGCTGTTGTACCTCGGCGTGCTGTCGATCATCGCCGGACTCACCTGGACGTTCCGCGACTACATCGACCGCCTCGGCGATGTGGCGATTCTCTCGATCTTGCTGATCCTGATGACGGTGGCATTCGGCTACTGCTTCATCAAGACGCGGCCGTATTCCAACGACGAAGTCGAGTCTCCCACCTTCGCGTTCGATTACGTGCTGTATTTCGCCTGCCTGGTGTTCTCGAGCACGCTCGCATTCATCCAGACGCGATTCACGGTCTTCCATGGCTGGGATGCGCACCTGCTGATCGCGTCGCTGGTGTTCGGCGCGATCGCGTATCGATTCGACAACCGATTCGTCCTGTCGCTGGCGCTCTCGACGCTGGCGGGCTATCTCGGGCTCAGATTCGACCTGTTCGACGGCCTCGAGGACGACCAGCTGCGCATCATGGCGATGCTGTATGGCGCCTTTCTGCTGGGCATCGGCTGGTTGCTCCATCGCTCGCGCATCAAGCGTCATTTCTTCGACGTCTTTCTGCAGCTTGGCGCGAATGCGATCTTGCTCGCCAATGCGCACGGGACGATCGATGGCTCGAACCTTTACTTGTTGGTGCTGCTGCTGCTCTCGGGCGCGTCGATTGCGCTGGGCCTTCGCTATCGCCGTTTTGCGTTCGTCCTTTACGGAACCCTGTACGGTTACTTCGGCCTGACGGTCCGCGTGCTTGACCTCGCTCGAAGCGCCACGTTCGGCCTGCTCTGGCTGGTCGTCACCGGCACCGTCGTCCTGCTGACGCTTGTCGTCGTGGCGCGAAGATTCGGACGCGACGAGGAATGACCATTTACAGCCGGGACGACGAGCGGAGCATCCGTGTCGAGCGCCTGGTGCGCGACTGGAGAAAGTCCGGATTGATTACCGAGGAGCAGCGCGATCGCATGCTGCCCGATCTCAAGGTCGACCTGCGGCGCACCAACCTGTTCCTGCGCATCGCGCTGTTCGTGTTCGGTTACGTGATCGTCAACGCCGCCGTCGGATTGATTGCCATCAATGTCGACACCAACGGCGCGGCCATGAAGTGGGTGACCTCGATCGCCGCGATCGGGTCGTTCTTCGCGGCCCAGTGGATCATCAGCCAGTACCGCGTGTATCGGTTCGGCGTCGAAGAGGCGTTGGCCGTGGCGGCCGCGACTCTTTTCATGATTGCCGGCGCGATGCTGTTTTTCCGCAACTTCTCGACGCTTTACGCGTTCGGCGCCGGGGCGATCGCCGCGTTCGTGGTGTTCCGCCGCTTCGGCTACGTCTACGCGGGCGTTGCCGCGATTGCACTCGCGACCTGCTTTATCTTCGATCTCGAAGAGTCCGACACGTTCCGCCGGCTGTTCTCCGCCATTCTGCTGCTGACGGTCTTCTTCTTCTCGCGTGAGCGGCGGCAGGATCACGAATGGGATTTTCCGGCCGACACCTACGCGATCCTCGAAACCGTGGCGTGGGGTGGGTTGTACTTCGTCACCAACCTCAAGATCACGACGTGGTTCTCGTTGCCGGATGAGGTGCCGGTGTTTTACTGGTCGACGTACGCGTTGATCTGGATCCTGCCGATCGCGGGATTGTGGTTTGCCATCCGCGATCGCCATCGCTGGATGCTCGACCTCAACATCGTTCTCGCGATCGTGACGCTGTCGACGAACAAGCCGTATCTCGGCGCGGCGCAGAAGCCGTGGGATCCGATCCTGTTCGGCGTGATGCTGATCGTCGTGTCGCTCGGACTGCGGAGATGGATCGCGGGCGGCGCGAATGGATCGCGACGCGGATTCGTGGCGCACCGCCTGCTCGAATCCGAAAAGGCCAAGCTGTCGCTGGCCGGCACCGCGACGGTGCTGGTCCCAAGCGCGCCCGCGCCGCATTCCCAGCCCTCGCCGGAAATCGGCGGCGGTGGACGCTCCGGTGGAGCTGGCGCGTCCGGAAAATTCTGACCACCTGACCACCTGACGACCTGTCAGATGTATAGTTCGCCCCGGAGGGGAATCGATGAAGGCACGAGTTTTCGGCGCGGTTGCCGCGCTCCTGATCCCGGCCGCGGCCCTGGCCCAGGCGTCACGGCCGGCCACCTACATCACCGCCGAGCAGGTGAAGATGGTCAACGCGCTGCCGGGCGTGGATCGGCAGATCGTCAACGTGGATGTCGGCAACACGAATCTTGCCGTTGGCGTCGTCCATCGCGGACGCACTGGCGCGCCGCCGGCTGGCGGCGGTGGCGGAGGTGCGGCGGCAGGTGGTGGCGGCGCCGCCGCGGCCCCGGCCGCAGCGCCGGAGCCGTGCGGTGAAAAAGGCACAGCGCCGGCGGGATCGCCGACCGGTCTCTGGCACCAGGGGCAGACCGAGACCTATTTGATCATTTCGGGATCGGGCACGCTCGTGACCGGCGGCAAGGTGATGAACGGACGCAAGTCCGCCCCGGACAGCTCGGTGACGAAGATCCTCAATGGTCCCTCGTGCAGCGGATCGATCGTCGGCGACGACGTGGTGAAGCGTGTCGTGAACGTCGGCGACATCATCATCATTCCGGCGGGGACGCCGCACGGCTGGGCGGACATTCCGGATCACGTGGATTACCTGAGCGTGCGCCCCGATCCACAGCGCACGATTCCGGATCTCTACACGAACCCCGCACTGAAGAAACAGTAGCATCCGGCTTTAGCCGGATTGTTCCTACGAACGGTGACGGCGGCGGATCGCGAGGATATCCGCGAACATCCGCACGCCGTCGCTGACGCGATTGACCGAGCTGCCGCCGTGATAGCGGACGATCACCGGCAGCTCGTCGATGCGCAGTCCATGCTTCCGCGCCAGGAACAGCGCTTCCACGTCAAACCCGAATCGATCGCTCCGCGCGGCGCCGAAGATCGTTCGTGCGGCGCGCGCGGTGAAGCCCTTGAATCCACACTGCGTGTCCGCGATGCCGGGCACCGCCATTGCCTGCACCGCCAGGTTGAACAGCTTGCTCATCACATCGCGTCCGGCGGGCGGCGCGCCCTCGACGCGTGAGCCCGGCGCGGTCCGCGAGGCGATCACCACATCGGCGCCGGCATCGAAGCGCGCCATCATGCCCTCGAGGCCTTCGACCGGCAGCGACAGATCGGCATCGATGAACACCAGCCGATCGCCGCGCGCCGCTTCGAATCCGCGGCGCACGGAATATCCCTTGCCGCGATTCGTGTCGTTCTCGAGCACGCGTACGTTCGATCGCCCTCCGGCCGCGGCACGCGCCTCGTCCGCGGCAGCTTTCGGCCCGCCGTCGATCACGACGATTACTTCCCAGTCGTAGCGCTGCCGATCGAGATAGGCGCACACCTGCGCCACCGTGCCACCAATGCGACCGGCCTCGTTGTAGGCGGGAATCACCAGACTGAGCGTCATTACTTGACGCTCACGCTTCCATCGGCATTCACAAACGCGGTGTTCAGAGCGGCGGGATCGATGCGGCCGCCCAGAATCTTGTAGATGAACGTGCGATCCATCGTGGGATGCACCTCGAAGGTGACCTTGATGTCGCGCACCACGGGCGCGCGCACCACGAGATCGCGCGAGGCGCGCAGCATCGTTGCATACTGCGGATACTTGAAGAAGCGCTTCGAATCCTCGATGCGCGCCTGCTGGCTCCACGCGACGATCACGAGAAGCACGACACCCATCCATTGCACGGCGATCTTCGACGGGATCGCCGCAACCGCCATGGCGAAGGTCAACGTCAGGGCGGTCGTCAGCGGGATGAACCAGTAGCCGTCATAGTTCCGCGTCGAGGTCGTGAAGAGCACCGTGGCCATCAGGAGGGCGCCGCCGCTCACCGCAATCAGGATCACGTCCCGGCGATACACGATCGCCACGATGATCGCCGCGATCAGACTCGGGATCGCAAACTTGAACGTCTCCGGCGACGGCCACACGAAGTTGCCGGTGATGCCGGTCACGGTATCGAACGCCACCCACGGCCTGAATACCTGCGGATGCAGCAGCCCCGCGATCAGCGAGGCGGGCCCCGCGGGCACGGCGGGTTGCGTGAAGCGCGCGATCAAGAAAGGCACCTGCAGCGCCAGCACCACGCCCACCACGATCGCGAGCGACTTGCCGGCATCACGCATCCCTCGCCGTCGCTGATCGGCAACGGTGTCGTGCTCGTATACCAGCGGCCGGACGAAGAGCATCGGCTGCAGCACCAGCGCCGCGAGCAGCGGTGCGCCCACAAAGAGTCCCGACAGGTGACACTGCACCGCCATCCATGCGAACGCCGCGGTCAAGGCGGTATGCCACGCCGGTGACGAGACGTTCAGCATCAACGCCATCCCCGTCGCCATCTTGATGAACGCCGCCGCAACGGGAGGATTCCAGATGACTTGCGAAATGGCGATGTCGAACGGCGCCGATGCGATCAGCAGGCACGTGGCCAGCGCGAAGGCCCAGTGCACGCGCCGCGACAGGGCCATGAACAGGAAGACGTCGGCGATCGATTGCAGCAGTGCCACCGTGACGCCGCCGGCATGCGGCAGGTTGTCCATGAACGCGCCAATCGTCACGCGGCCGAGCCACAGCACCCAGTAATAGGCAGGGCCAAGACCGCGCCCGCCCGACGTGGACGGCGCGCCCAGCAATGGCAGGTCGGCGATGCCTCCGAGCGCGACGGTCCAGTCGCGCGTCTGCTCGCCGAGCATCAGGAATGTGGAAGCGACATCGTACGTCCGCATCCACAGGACGTAAACGAACAGCGCGCAGGCGAGGGCGATTCGAGCGTTCCGCTCGTTCAACCCTCGACGATGCTCGGGTTGACCCTGAGCTTGTCGAAGGGGCATCAGCGCAGCGATTGTCTCACGGCCCGAAACACCGCATCGTACATGCGCGGTGTGACGACGCCGGTATTAGTGTTTTGTCGCGATGGGTGATACGCGCCGACCAGCGTGAGTCCGTTGTGCTGCCACATCACACCGTGCGCAAACACTGGACGTGGACGCGGCAGCTCCACGCCGCTCGTCGTCAACAACTTCAACCACGCATCCCAGGCGATCTTGCCCAGCGCGACCACGACCTGCAGGCGGGGGAGGTGCGCAATCTCGTTGGCGAGATGCGGCAGGCAGCGCTCGACTTCTTCCGGCAGCGGCTTGTTCGCGGGCGGCGCGCAGCGCACGGCGGCGGCTATATATATGTCAGTCAGCTTCAATCCATCGTCCACGCGCTGCGACGTCGAGATGTTCGCGAAGCCGGCGCGCTTCAACGCCGCCATCAGGAAGTCCCCCGATGCGCCCACGCCGTCCCCGGTGAAGACCCGGCCGGTCCGGTTCGCGCCGTGTGCCGCCGGGGCCAGCCCCAGGATCAACACGCGCGCCTTCGGATCCCCGAAGCCGGGCACTGGCCGCGCCCAATAGATCTCGTTCTTGAACGCTGCCTTTCTCGTGCGCCCGACATCCAAGCAATAGGTGCGCAAGCGCGGGCACGCCTCGCAGCTAATGATGGCGTCCCGAGCGGCCGACAGACTGGAGGGGCGGTTTGCCCGGAGTGCGCTCATGTGTTGTCGTTGCAACATGTTACAAGCGGGCGCACGATGCCGGATGCTTTCAATTCGCTCCCCGACCCACTAGAATGGTTTGATTGCCTCAAAGAGAAGTCTCGACACATAAGGAAGGTCCAGGTCGGCCATGAGAAATACTGCTCCAACCGATGCCGCCCAGCTCGAAGCCCTTGAAACCCGTGAATGGCTCGATTCGCTGGACGATGTCCTGAAGCATGGAGGGCCGGCGCGCGTCGGAACCTTGCTTCGTGAACTTGGGATTCATGCCCAGAAGTCGGGCGTGCGGCTCCCGTTCACGGCAAACACTCCGTACATCAACACCATCAACGCCGAGGAGCAGGTCCCGTATCCCGGCAGCCGCGAGATCGAGCGTCGCATCAAGAGCATCGTGCGCTGGAACGCCATGGCCATGGTCGTTCGCGCCAACAAGCTCGAAGACGGCATCGGCGGCCACATCTCCACGTTCGCATCGTCCGCGACGTTGTACGAAGTGGGCTACAACCATTTCTTCCGCGGCCGCGACAACGGCAACGAAGGCGACGTCGTGTACTTCCAGGGTCACGGGTCCCCCGGCGTCTACGCGCGCGCGTTTCTCGAAGGCCGTCTCGATCAGGAACAGCTGATCAACTTCCGCCGTGAGTTCAACCCCGGCGGCGGCCTGTCATCGTATCCGCATCCGTGGTTGATGCCGAACTTCTGGGAATTTCCGACCGTCTCGATGGGCCTCGGCCCGATCATGGCGATCTACCAGGCGCGCTTCAACCGCTACCTCGAGGATCGCGGCCTCAAGCCGAAGACCGACGCCAAGGTGTGGGCGTTCCTCGGCGACGGCGAGACCGACGAGCCCGAATCGCTCGGCGCGATCACGCTGGCGTCGCGCGAGAAACTCGACAACCTGATCTTCGTGATCAACTGCAACCTGCAGCGTCTCGACGGCCCGGTGCGCGGCAACGGTCAGATCATCCAGGAGCTCGAAGCGATCTTCCGCGGCGCGGGCTGGAACGTGATCAAGTGCATCTGGGGCACCGAGTGGGACGAGCTGCTCGAGAAGGACGACGAAGGCCTGCTCGTCAAGCGCATGGGCGAGGTCGTCGACGGCGAGTATCAGAAGTACGCCGTTGAATCGGGCGCGTATGTCCGCAAGCATTTCTGGGGCGCTCACCCTCGACTGCTCGATATGGTCAAGCACCTTTCCGACGAACAGCTCAAGAAGCTGACGCTCGGCGGCCACGATCCAACGAAGGTCTACAACGCCTTCAAGCGCGCCACCGAAACCAAGGGCATGCCCACCCTCGTGCTGGCGCGCACGATCAAGGGCTACGGCGTCGGCGAATCGGGTGAAGGCAAGAACATCACCCACCAGCAGAAGAAGCTGAACGAGGAAGAGATCAGGGCGTTCCGCACGCGTTTCGGCATTCCGATTTCGGATGAAGACGTCGCCAAGGCGCCGTTCTACCGCCCGGCGCCCGAGAGCGCCGAGATGCAATACGTGCGGGAGCGCCGCGCCGCGTTGAACGGCCCGGTGCCGAAGCGGCAGGTCAAGGCCGTCCCGATCGAAGCCGAGTTCGGCGACACCTTCGAGGAATTCCACAAGGGCACCGAGTCGCGCAAGGCGTCGACGACGATGGTGTTCGTGCGCATGCTGTCGAAGCTGTTGCGCGACGAGAAGATCGGCAAGTTCGTGGTGCCGATCGTCCCCGACGAAGCGCGCACCTTCGGCATGGAAGCGCTGTTCCGCCAGGTCGGCATCTACGCGCACGCCGGTCAGCTCTACGAGCCGGTCGATCGCGACACGCTGCTCTATTACAAGGAAGCGGAAGACGGGCAGATCCTCGAAGAAGGCATCAACGAAGCCGGATCGATGTCGTCGTTCATCGCGGCGGGCACCGCCTACGCGACGCACGGCATCAACATGATCCCGTTCTTCATCTTCTATTCGATGTTCGGCTTCCAGCGCGTCGGCGATCTGATCTGGGCCGGCGCCGACATGCGGATGAAGGGCTTCGTGCTCGGCGGCACGGCCGGGCGCACGACGCTGAACGGCGAGGGCCTGCAGCACGAAGACGGCCACAGCCACGTGCTGGCGCTGCCGGTGCCGAACTGCCAGTCGTACGATCCGGCGTTCGCGTATGAGCTCGCAGTGATCGTCGAGGACGGCATCAAGCGGATGTATCGCGATCAGGAAGACATCTTCTATTACCTGACGCTGATGAACGAGAACTACGAGCATCCGCCGATGCCGGACGGCTCGAAGGACGGCATCCTCAAGGGCATGTACGTCTGCAAGCCGACCAGCAAGCCGAATGCGAAGCTGCGCGCGCAGTTGTTCGGCAGCGGCACGATCCTGCTGCAGGCGATCGAGGCCCAGAAGATTCTCGAAGAGAAGTACGACGTCGGCGCCGACGTGTGGAGCGTGACGAGCTACGTCAATCTCTATCGCGACGGCAACGCCTGCGAGCGGTGGAACCGCCTGCACCCGATGGAGAAGCCGAAGGTGCCGTACGTGACGCAGGTCACCAAGGACGCGCCGGGCGTGTTCGTATCGGCGTCGGATTACCTGAAGGTGCTGCCGGATTCGATCGACCGCTGGCTGCCGAGGACGCTGCATGCGCTCGGTACCGACGGTTTCGGCCGCAGCGACTCGCGCGCCGCGCTCCGCAACTTCTTCGAAGTCGACGCCCGCTTCATTGTCCTGTCCACGCTCTACGGGCTGATGCAGGAGAAGCAGGTGACGCCGGAAGTGGTCGCGAAGGCGATCAACGATCTCGGCATCGACAGCGAGAAACTCAATCCCGCGATCAGCTGATGAGCGAATTCATTATTCCGAACCTGGGTGACGGCGTCGCGCAAGGCGACGTCCTCAAAGTGCTGGTCAAGGCCGGCGA
>Ga0111538_10002548_pt1 | contig 25591 bp, 23 predicted proteins | sample SoiMethybrSBSTD1_FD_79669 | JGI IMG/M metagenome (GOLD analysis project Ga0111538, IMG submission 79669) | Bulk soil microbial communities from a Populus tree surrounding site in Tennessee, USA - Soil MetaG P. TD hybrid SBSTD1 (version 2)... | ecosystem: Environmental > Terrestrial > Soil >...
CCCAGCTCGATCGTCTCGGTCTGGCCCGCAGCGGCCGCGAGCGGCAGGAACCCGTCGTGGCGCGCCTCGGGCGTGAAGATGCCTGCGTAGCCGGTGGCCTCGGCCTCGCGGGCCTGGCGGGCCGCCCCGGCGATGTCGTCGACCATGTAGGCGTCGATCTTCATGGCCCGGAGCCTGCCAGGAGTTCACCCCCACACCCCTGTTCCGCAGCGATCGGTCGTGGAACGATCACGCCATGACGTCGACCGCTCCTCCGGAGACATCCGCGCCCGACGACGAGCTCGAGCTGCTCGACGCCTGGTGGCGGGCGGCGAACTACCTGTCGGTCGGACAGATCTACCTGCTCGACAACCCGTTGTTGCACGACCCGCTGCGCATCGACCACGTCAAGCCCCGGCTGCTGGGCCACTGGGGCACGACCCCCGGCCTCAACCTCGTCTACGCCCACCTCAACCGGGTCATCCGCGCCCGCGACGCCGACGTGCTCTACGTGTGCGGGCCCGGCCACGGCGGGCCGGGCATGGTGGCGAACACCTGGCTCGAGGGCACGTACAGCGAGATGTACCCCGCGATCGGCCGCGACGAGGACGGCATCCGCGCGCTGTTCCGCCAGTTCTCGTTCCCCGGCGGCATCCCCAGCCACGCCGCCCCCGAGACGCCCGGCTCGATCAACGAGGGCGGCGAGCTCGGCTACGCGCTCGTCCACGCCTACGGGGCGGCGCTCGACAACCCCGACCTCGTGGTGGCGTGCGTCGTGGGCGACGGCGAGGCCGAGACGGGTCCGCTCGCCGCGAGCTGGCACTCGAACAAGTTCCTCGACCCCGCGACCGACGGGGCGGTGCTGCCGATCCTCCACCTCAACGGCTACAAGATCGCCAACCCCACCGTGCTCGCCCGCATCCCCGACGACGAGCTGGTGAAGCTCTTCGAGGGCTACGGCCACACCGTGCACGTGGTCGCCGGCGACGACCCCGGCGCCGTCCACCGCCTCCTGGCCGACACCCTCGACGCCTGCTTCGACGAGATCGCCGCCATCCAGGCGACCGCGCGATCCGGCGACGGGCCGGCGGGTGGGCGGCCGCGGTGGCCGATGATCGTCCTGCGCACGCCGAAGGGGTGGACGGGGCCGTCGGTCGTCGACGGCGTGCAGGTCGAGGGCACGTACCGGGCCCACCAGGTGCCCCTCTCGGGCCTGGCCGGCAACCCCGAGCACCTGAAGCTGCTCGAGCAGTGGATGCGCAGCTACCGCCCCGACGAGCTGTTCGAGGGCGGACGGCTGCGGCCCGAGATCGCCGCACTCGCCCCCGCCGGCGACAAGCGCATGGGCGCCACGCCCTACGCCAACGGCGGGCGGCTGCGGCGCGACCTCGACCTGCGCGACTTCCGCGACCTGGCCGTCGACGTGCCCGCACCGGGGCGCACGTCGTGCGAGCCCACGCGCCAGCTCGGCCTGTGGCTGCGCGACGTCGTCGAGCGCAACCCCGACACGTTCCGCATCATGGGCCCCGACGAGACCGCCTCGAACCGGCTGTCCGCCGTGTTCGACGTGACCGACCGCGCGTGGATGGCCGAGACCGAGCCCGGCGACGACCACCTGGCGCCACGGGGCCAGGTGATGGAGGTGCTGTCCGAGCACCTGTGCCAGGGCTGGCTCGAGGGCTACCTCCTGACCGGCCGCCACGGCCTGTTCAACTGCTACGAGGCGTTCACCCACATCGTCGACTCGATGTTCAACCAGCACGCCAAGTGGCTCAAGGTGACGCGCCACATCGACTGGCGGGCGCCGGTGTCGTCGTTCAACTACCTCCTGTCGAGCCACGTGTGGCGCCAGGACCACAACGGCTTCTCCCACCAGGACCCCGGGTTCATCGACCACGTGGTGAACAAGAAGGCCGAGGTGGTGCGCGTCTACCTGCCGCCCGACGCCAACACCCTGCTGTCGACGATGGACCACTGCCTGCGCAGCCTCGACTACGTCAACGTCGTGGTCGCGGGGAAGAACGAGATGCCGAACTGGCTCGACATGGAGTCGGCGGTCGCCCACTGCCGGGCCGGCGCCGGCGCCTGGGACTTCGCCTCGTCGCCCGCGGTGGCCCAGGGCGGCGAGCCCGACGTCGTGCTGGCCTGCTGCGGCGACGTGCCCACCCTCGAGACGCTGGCGGCCGTCGACCTGCTGCGCCGGCACCTGCCCGATCTGGCCGTGCGCGTCGTGAACGTGGTCGACCTCATGCGCCTCCAGCCCGAGGCCGAGCACCCGCACGGCCTGTCCGACGCCGACTTCGACGCCCTGTTCACCACCGACAAGCAGGTGGTGTTCGCCTTCCACGGCTATCCGTCGCTCATCCACAAGCTCACCTACCGGCGCACCAACCACCGCAACATCCACGTCCGGGGCTACAAGGAGGAGGGCACCACCACGACGCCGTTCGACATGGTGATGCTCAACGACCTCGACCGCTTCCACCTCGTGCTGGACGTCATCGACCGCGTGCCGACGCTCGGCGGGGCGGCGGCCGGCGTGCGGGCCGAGATGGTGGCCCGCCGCGACGAGGCGCGAGCCCACACCCGGGCGGGCGGCGACGACATCCCGTCGGTGCGCGACTGGTCCTGGCCGTACTGACGGGGGGCGGGGCGATCCGGTGCAGGTGCTCGTCGTCAACGCAGGGTCGTCGAGCCTGAAGCTGCGGCTGGTCGGCGACGACGACGGCGTCGTCGGGCGCGCCGACCTCGGCGCGGTGGGCGACGTGACCACCGACGACATCCGCGCCGCGCTCGACGACCTCGGCGGGACCGCGCAGGTCGACGCCGTGGGGCACCGGGTCGTGCACGGCGGGGAGACGTTCCGGGAACCGGTCGTCGTCGACGACGAGGTGCGGCGCCGCCTCGACGACCTCACCGCCCTGGCGCCCCTGCACCAGCCCAAGTCGCTCGCCGCGCTCGACGCCGTGACCGCCGCCGCGCCGTCGGTGCCGGCGGTCGCGTGCTTCGACACCGCGTTCCACGCCACGCTGCGGCCCGAGGCCGCGGTGTACGCCGTGCCGGCGGTGTGGCGTCACGAGCTGGGCCTGCGCCGCTTCGGCTTCCACGGCCTGTCGCACGCCTACGCGTCCCGCCGCGCCGCCGACGCGGTGATCGCCGACGGCCACCCCGCCGCGCGCATCGTCACCTGCCACCTCGGCGCGGGGGCGTCGCTGGCGGCGGTGCACGAGGGCCTGTCGGTCGACACCACCATGGGGTTCACCCCCCTCGAGGGCCTGGTCATGGCCACGCGGTCGGGCAGCGTCGACCCCGGCGGCGTCCTCTGGCTCGTCGAGCACCACGGGCTGGCGCCCGCCGAGGTGGCCGACGCCCTCGAGCACCGGTCGGGGCTCCTCGGGCTGGCGGGCTCCGCCGACATGGCGGCGGTCGTCGAGCGGACCGAGGCCGGCGACGACGTGGCGGGGCTCGCCCTCGCCCACTACCTCCACCGCCTGCGCGCCGGCATCGCCGCCATGACCGCCTCGCTCGGTGGGCTCGACGTGCTGGTGTTCACCGGCGGGGTCGGCGAGAACGCACCGGCGGTGCGGGCGTCGGCCGTCGCGGGCCTGCCGTTCCTCGGCGTCGCGCTCGACGCCGAGGCCAACGCCCGCGCCGACCTCGACGCGGGCGACGGCGTGGCCGACGTCGGCCTGGCCGGTGCGGCGGCCCGGGTGCTGGTCGTCGCCGCCCGTGAGGACCTCGAGATCGCCCGGGGAGTGCGCGCCCTGCTGACGTGACGCTGCCAAGATGCCGGGGGTGCGTCACGCCCCGCCCGTACAGCGGGGAGAGGCACCAGGTGCGACGGCGGGCACCGAGGAGGCGGCATGGCAACGACGGATCCCAGCGGCGGCGGCCCGACGGTCGAGCCGGGTGCCGCGGCGACGGCCTCCGGGCCCGTCGGCGCGCTGTGGCAACCTCCGCCCACCACCGGGCCACCGCCCCGGCGCCGCCGCACGACGACCAGCGAGGCCGCCCCCGATCGGCCCCACTCGTTCACGCCCGGCGACCTGCGGTTCACCCCGCAGCGCGCCACGCGGTGGTTCAGCCCGGGGGTGCTGACCCAGTCGGGCCTGAAGGTCGGCGTCACCTCGGTGTTCGGCTCGTTCCTCGACAAGCGCGAGCTGCAGTCGTCCCGCCCGCCGACGATCGACCGCACGCTCGCACACGAGCGCGACCTGTGGTTCGACTACGTGGCCGACACCGGCGACGGGTTCGAGGCCACGGCCACGGTCGCCCACGAGGTCGGGCGCCCGACGATCACCGTCCCGATCGACGGGATCGACACCGAGCTGCCGCGCGGCCGCCTGCTCGTGTTCGGCGGCGACGAGGTCTATCCGGCCGCCAGCACCGAGGGCTACGAGAACCGGCTCGAAGGACCGTGGCGGGCCGCGCTGCCGTGGACGCCGCCGGCCGACCCCGACGACCCCGCCCATCCGCGGTTGTACGCCGTGCCGGGCAACCACGACTGGTACGACGGGCTGACCGGGTTCCTGCGCATGTTCGGGCAGAGCCGGTGGATCGGCGGCTGGCGCACCCACCAGTCGCGCAGCTACTTCGCGGTCCAGCTGCCCCACCGGTGGTGGCTGTGGGGCATCGACATCCAGTCCGACGCGCTGATCGACGACCCGCAGCTCGACTACTTCGAGTGGGTCGCCGAGCAGCACACCGAGCCGGGCGACCGCATCGTGCTCGCCACGCCGGTGCCCACCTGGACGCAGCTCGAGCGCGACCCGACCTCCTACCGCAACCTGGCCTACTTCGAGCGGGCCTTCCTGCGCCCGAACGGGCTCGACCTGCGCCTGACGCTCGCCGGCGACCTGCACCACTACGCGCGCTACGAGCAGGGCGAGAAGACCGAGGTGGGCCCCGCCCACAAGATCACGGCCGGCGGGGGCGGGGCGTTCCTGCACCCGACGCACGACCTGCCGACGTCGGCCGAGGTCGCGGTCAACCCCGACGACCCGAGCGACCGCTCCACCTACACCCTGCAGCGGCGCTACCCCTCGGCCGGCCGGTCGCGCCTGCTGTCGCTGCGCGCGCTCACGCTCCCCTGGCGCAACCCGAGCTTCCTCATCGTGCCGGCCCTGGCGTCGCTGACCCTGCTGTGGACCGTGCAGTTCGGCCTGCGCAGCCTCGAACAGCCGGGGGTGAGCTTCGCCGACGCCGCCGGCGGGTGGGGATGGGCCGACGGCTTCGGCGGCGTGTTCCGCAACTCGCTGTCGCTCGTGATGGTGCTCGTGCTGTGGGGCGGGCTGTTCGGGTTCGCCCGCACGCCGCCGTGGGTGGCGAGCGGGGTGCCCCGGTACGTCGCCAAGATCGTGATGTCGCTCGTCCACCTGCTCGCCCAGCTGGCCGCGATCGCAGGGGTCGGGGTGGCGTCGGTGGCCATCGCCGACTGGCTCGCCAGCGACGGCTGGACGTTCGCCCTCGTGGCGGGCGCCGCGGCCGCGGTGCTCGGCGCGATCGCGTGCTCGCTGGTGGTCGGCGCCTACCTCGCCGCGGCCATCGGGCTCCCGGGCCTGCGGGCCCACGCCAACGAGGCGTTCGCGGCCGCCCGCATCACCGGCTACAAGAACTTCCTGCGCCTGCACGTCGAGCCCGACCGGCTGACGATCTACGCGATCGGCATCGACCGGGCGGTGAAGCGCCGGCACTGGGATGCCGCGGCGGGGGGTGACGACCCGTCGGCGTCGTGGATCGAGCCGGCGCGCGACCCCATCCGGGTGCACCTCATCGAGAAGGTGGTCATCGAGGCGCCGGCACCGGCACCGGAGGCGGCGGCCGAGGCGGCGGCGGGGACCGAGACCGGCAACACCGACCGGTCCTGACGGCGGCCCGGGCGCACGACCGTCACGTCCGGCACCAGACACGTCCGGCGCCGGGACGTTCGCCCCTACCGTGCGGCGTCCCTCGGACGGACACTCGAGGCAGGTGAGGTGTGCATCGATGCCCTCGTTCGCTCGGCGAGCCGAGCGGTGAGAGGAGGGATGCGCCGTGGAATGGGATCTCGGACTTCGAGGGTTGGGGTTGCTGCTCCTCATGTCGGGCGTGTTCGGCGTCGTCGTCCAGGTGGTCGCCGGGAGGCGGACGACACGCCGGCTGTGGGCGATCGCCGCCGCGGCGTACTTCGTCGGCGGCCTGTTCACGAGCGAGGTCTTGTTCGGGTGGGCCACGGAGGAAGAGCTGCAGCCCAACATCGACGGCCTGTCGTTCGACGAGGTGCTGCTCTTCGGCCTGCTGCTCGGGGCAGCAGCCGTCGTCCTCGCCCGGATCCTGACGAGGAGCCGGCCGCACGCGGGGCGCGGTCGTCCCGCGTCCTGACCGTCCTGACCGACGGCCGACCCAGCGGTCGCCAGCCGTCGCAGGCGTGGACGGCGTCGATCGGGTGACCTTCCAGCGCTCACGCCCGCACCGCGCCACCGGCTCGGGACACGCCCTCAGGTCACGAGACCCTCACGCCACGCCACGGCCACGGCGGCGGCGCGGTCGCTCACGCCCAGCTTGCGGTAGATGTTGCGCGTGTGGGTGCGCACGGTCTCGGACGACACGCCCAGCTCGCCGGCGATGCCGGCCGGGTTCTTGCCCTGGCCGAGCAGCGTGAGCAGCTCGGCCTCGCGCCGGGTGAGTCCGAGATGGGCGCCCGGCCACTCACCGAGGTCGATGGCCCGGGCGGCGAGCACGGCCGCCTCGGTGGCCAGGCGGGGGTCGACCACCGTCTCGCCCTCGCGGAGGCGCACCACCATGTCGACGAGCTCGGCGGGGCTCGCCGATTTCAGCAGGTATCCCTGCACGCCCATGCGCAGGGCCTGGAGCATCAGCCGCATGTCGTCGGCGTCGGTGAACACGGCCACCGCGAACGGGGGGTCCTGGGCCAGCACCTTGGCCGCGGCGTCGATGCCTCCTGCGGTGCGCGAGAAGGCGTCGATCAGCATGACGTCCGCGTAGTCCTTGGTGTCGGACGCGAGCTCGATCTGCGGGTCGCCCACGGCGGTGCCGACGACCTGCACCTCGTCGTCGAACGGGGCGAGCATCGCCCGGAGCCCCTCGATGATGATGTGGTCGTCGTTGGCGAGGACGAGGCGCACGGGCTGGCCGGGCATGGACGACTCCCTGGGTTCCGGATCGTGTCGCCACAGCGCTACCCGTTGGCACCGGCGGGAACACGCGCCGCGGGGTGATGCCCTCCTCCCCGCATCGGGGTATTCGCTTCTGGCCTACGCCATGCGAAGATGCGCCCCTGGCGACGCGCCCGAGACCAGGAGGCTGGACCCTGCTTCTCGCCCTCGCGAGCTGGGCTGACGCATCCGTCCGCTCACGCATCCACAGCACTTCGACCTGCCCTGTGCCGGGCCTGCCCCTCCGTGCGGGGCGGGGAGCGTGGCGACCCCGGTGACCACCGAGGTCCCCTCCACCGCGTCCCTCGGCCGCCTCGCCTCCGAGCTCGACCCCGCCGTCGGGTGGCGGCTGCTCCTCGTCGAGGACGACGACGGCGACGCCCTGCTGGTGCGCGAGCTGCTGGCCGACGGCCTGCCCGGGGCCCGCATCGAGCGCGTGCTCAACCTCGCCGACGCCCGGCGGGCCGTGCGCTACGTGGATTGCGTTCTCCTCGACATGGGCCTGCCCGACGCCGAGGGCATGACCGGCGTGGAGGCGCTGGTGGCCGACGCGCCCGACACGGCGGTCGTGGTGCTGACCGGCGCGGCCAGCGAGCGCCTCGGCGTGCGGGCGGTCGCCGCCGGCGCGCAGGACTACCTCGTCAAGGGGCGGGTCGACGACCAGCTGCTGGCCCGGTCGGTGCGCTACGCCATCGAACGCCAGCGGGCGGCGCGGCTGACCCGCGACCTGTTCGCGGCCGAGCGCCGGCGGGCCGATAACACCCGCATGGAGCGGGCGCTCATCCCTCCGCCGCTGCTGCGGTCGACCGACGTGTCGGTGACCGTCCGCTACCGGCCCGGGCGCGAGGACGCCGAGCTGGGCGGCGACTTCTACGACACGGTCGAGTCCGACAGCGGCGCGGTGACCGTGCTGATCGGCGACGTCGCCGGCCACGGGCCCGACGCCGCCGCGCTCGGCGCCCGCCTGCGCAGCGCCTGGCGCGCGCTCACCCTGGCCGGGTTGCCCCAGGGGCGGGTGCTCACGCACCTCGACCAGTTCCTGCGCACCGAGGTCGAGACGCTGACGTTCGCCACGGTGGCGGTGCTCGAGATCGCTCCCGACCGCGAGGCCGGCCGTCTCCACCTCGCCGGACACCCGCCGCCGGTCCTGCCGGGCCCACCGGCGTCGGTCGCGGGCGACGGGAGCTTCGGCCACCTGCTCGGCGTCATGGACGAGCCGGCGTGGACTCCGGTGCCCGTCACCCTCGGCGAGGGATCGAAGGTGCTGCTCTACACCGACGGCCTGATCGAGGGCTGGGCGGCGCCCGGGAGCGACGAGCGGTTCGGGATCGACCGCCTCGCGGCGTTCGCGGGAGCGTTGGGCGGTCAGCGGCTCGCCGACGAGGCGTTCCTCGACGCACTGCTCGCCGAGGTGCAGCGGTGCAACGGTGGGCCGGCCGATGACGACGTGGCACTGTGCCTCGTGTCGATCCCCCAGGCCGGCGCCCGTGGCGCCTGAGCGACCGCGCCAGTCCCGCTACGCGCGCTTGAGCCTGCGCACCCGCCTCATGGCGCTGCTGGGCCTGGTGGCGCTGCTGCTCGTCGGCACCCTGGCGGCCCAGCTGATCCTGCAGGCCCGCCAGCGGGACGTGCGCAACGACCTCCTCGAGCGCATCGACCCCGCCCTCGTCGCGCTCGGCGATCTGCGCGCCGCGCTCGTCGATCAGGAGACCGGAGTGCGGGGGTACGCGCTGGCCGGCGACGCGCGCTTCCTCGAGCCCTACCAGCGGGGCAGGCAGGCCGCGGCCGCCGCGAACGACCGGCTGGAGGGCCTGCTGGGCGACGGGGAGCTCACCGACGAGATGCAGGAGATCGACGCCCTCGTCGCCACGTGGGAGGCCGAGGTGGCGACGCCGTCGGTCGAGGCGACCGAGCAGGGCCGCGACATCGTGGCCTCCGACGCCTTCCAGACCGAGGGCAAGCGGCAGTTCGACGCCATCCGGGCGGCGATCGCCGACGTCGACGCCGCCCTGGTGGCGCAGCGGCGGGACGAGATCCGTGACCTGGACGCGGCGGCGCGCCGCGCCACCGGCGCGATGCTGCTGCAGGTCGCCGGCCTCGTGCTGTCGGGCATCCTCATCGTGATCGCCCTGGCCCGGGTGGTCGTCGGTCCGATCCAGCGACTCGGCCGCGACGCCCGCCACGTGGCCGGCGGCGACCTCGGCCACCGGGTGCGGGGGGAAGGGTCGCCCGACCTGATCGACCTCGGAGCCGACGTCGACGCCATGCGGGTGCGCATCCTCGAGGAGGTCGACCGGCTGAACACCGCCTCCGCCGACCTCGCCCGCCAGGCCGACGACCTCGCCCGGTCGAACGCCGACCTCGAGCAGTTCGCGTACGTCGCCTCGCACGACCTGCAGGAGCCGCTGCGCAAGGTGTCGAGCTTCTGCCAGCTGCTGCAGAAGCGCTACGCGGACCAGCTCGACGAGCGGGCGAACGAGTACATCCGCTTCGCGGTGGACGGGGCCAAGCGCATGCAGGACCTGATCAACGACCTGCTGTCGTTCTCGCGGGTCGGGCGGACCACCGAGTCGTTCGAGCCCGTCGACCTCGGCGAGGTGGTCGCCGACATCGTCGACGTGCTGGGTCCCGCGATCGAGGACGCCCACGCCACGATCGAGGTGGGCGAGCTGCCGGTGGTGCCTGGAGACCGCCGGCTGCTGGCCGCCACCTTCCAGAACCTGGTCTCGAACGCCCTCAAGTTCCGGGGCGAGGACGCGCCGTGCGTCGAGGTCACGGCTACGCTCGCCGCCGGGCCTGCTGGGGACGAGTGGGTCGTGTCGGTGGCCGACAACGGCATCGGCATCGAGACCGACTACGCCGAGCAGATCTTCGTCATCTTCAAGCGCCTCCACAACAAGACCGAGTACAGCGGCACGGGCATCGGCCTGGCGCTCGCCAAGAAGATCGTGGAGTTCCACGGGGGCCGCATCTGGCTCGACGACACCCCGGGTCCGGGGTCGACGTTCCGGATCGCCCTTCCCGCCGGCCCGACGCCGAACACAGAGAGAAGCACCGCCGATGTTGGCTGAAGCAGTCCGCCCGATCGAAGTCCTCCTCGTCGAAGACGACGAGGGCGACGTGCTCATGACCCGGGAAGCGCTCGACGAGGGCAAGGTGCTCAACCGCCTCAACGTCGTCGGCGACGGGGTGGAGGCGGTCGCCTACCTGCGGCAGGACGGCGCCTACGCCGACGCCGCACGCCCCGACCTCGTGCTGCTCGACCTCAACCTGCCGCGGCGCGACGGCCGGCAGGTGCTCGAGGAGGTCAAGAACGACCCCGACCTGCGGCGCATCCCCATCGTGGTGCTCACGACGTCCGAGGCGGAGGAGGACGTGCTGCGCAGCTACGACCTGCACGCCAACGCGTACGTGACCAAGCCGGTCGACTTCGAGCGGTTCGTCGAGGTGATCCGCCAGATCGACGAGTTCTTCATCTCGGTCGTCCGGCTCCCCGGCACCTGACCCCGAACGCGAGAGCGCCCGCCCGGCCTGTCGACCGGGCGGGCGCCTCTCGGGGTCGCCGAGGGCCGCTACTCGCCGTCCTCGTTGGACCCCTGGTCCTGCGCGTCCACCTCTTCCTGGATCTCGTCGCCCGCGTCGTCCAGGCGGTCTTCGCCCTCCTGGATCTCCTCGTCGGTGGTGCCGCCGTCGCCGTCCTCGTCGTCTCCGCACCCGGCGGTGACGCCACCGAGGGCCAGAGCCCCCGCCAACGTGACCACAGCAGCTCGGCGCATCGTCCTCATCGGTCCCTCCGTGGGTGGCGGGGCCGGTCCCCAGCGTCCTTCGCCCGGCCGGTCCCCGCATCGTGTACGCCACCTGACGTACCCGCGCGGGAGGCCTGTCGATACGTGGCCCCGCTCGCCGGCCCCCCGGGGCGGCATCGATTGCCTGCCGTCGACGCCTGTGCCGGTCGTCAGCCCACCCGCGGCACCGCCCGGGCGGGCTCGTGGGCCACGTCGTCGGGACCGAACGTGCGGGTCCACGCCGCGAACTCGAGCAGGATGCCGTCGGGGTCCTGGAAGTAGATCGACCGCACGAAGACGCCCGGGTGCACGTCGTCGGACAGGCCGAACTCGCTGTCGTCGTGGTTGGCCACCTCGGTGCACGGCACCCCGGCGGCGACGAGCCGCTCGCGGTACTGCTCGATGCGGTCGGGCGGAACCGAGAACGCCACGTGGTTCATCGAGCCGATGGCGCTCGTGAGCTCGCCCTGGTCGGGCCGGGCGCGTGGCGCCGACACGCCGGGTGCCGGCTCGGGGGCGTCGGGGAACCAGAAGAAGGCCAGGTGGTCGCCCCCGCCGCAGTCGAAGAAGAAGTGCTGGCCCATGCCGACGGGCAGCTCGATGGTCTTCACCAGCGGCATGCCCAGCACGCCCGAGTAGAACTCGACGGTGCGCGCCATGTCGCGGCACACGAGCGCCAGGTGGTTCACCCCACCCAGCTCGAACGGCCTGTCCATCGTCCCCTCCTCGCGCCGCAGCGCCGGTCAGCGGCTCACCGACTCGAGGCCCACGGTACGGGCCCAGATGCGGCTGACCGCCCGGGCCATGGTGTCGACGTCGGCGTCGATCTCGCCGGCCTGCGGCAGGAGGTGATCGTAGGCCACCCGGATCGTCATCGTCTGCAGGGCCACCGCGGTCGCCCAGGGGTCGATGTCGTCGCAGACGCCGTCGGCCTGCAACCGCCGGATCCACCGGTCGGCCCGCTTGATGGCGCCGACGACGGTCGAGTGGCGAACGGCAGCGACGTGGGCGTCGGCCGGGCCGACCTGCTCGATCGACCGGGCGACCATGGCGTTGTCGACCACGACCTGGAAGTAGGCCCTGCTGGCGTGCTCGATGTCGCGGATCGGGTCGCCGCCGGCGTTGGCGGGGTCGCGCCGGGGGGCCGCGAGCATCTCGCGCAGGACGCCGCTGGCGACCTCGCGGAAGATCTCCTCCTTCGAGTCGAAGTAGGTGTAGAAGGTGCCGTTGGCGACGCCGGCGCGCGCGGCGATGTCGGCGATGCGGGTCTCCGCGAACGGCGTCTCCGCGAACACCTCGCCGGCCGCCGCGACCAGCGTGGCCCGGGTGCGCCGCCCGCGGGCCGTCAGCAGCCTGCCGCCGGCCGCCTGGCCCGCCCGCAGCTCGGCGGGGGCGTCGACCGACCCGGTGTCGACCTGGAGGGTCACGGGTGAAGGGTAATCGGTGGTGTGGGAGGGACAGCGGACCTGGTGGGCGAGGACAGGGCGGGAAGGGGTTCCCCGTCCCCGCGCCACCGGCTCGGCCAGAACCATACATGAAGCCGACGTCACGTTTTACATCGGCACGAGGGCACCGCGGAGCGTGGTCGTGACGTCCCGGCCGTGCCTTTGTTACGGTTCCGCCCCGACGCCACCGCCGCTGAGGAGGCACGTTGGACGTCCGCAGCCGCGCCGTCCGTCGCTGGGTCGCCGCCGTCATCGCCATCACCGTCGCATCCGCTCCGGTCTCCGCCGGGGCGTCACCGGGCGCGCCGGCGCGCCCGACCGGCCCCGCTCAGCAGGAACCCGAGGCCGACGAGCGCGAGGAAGCGGCGTCGACGCTCGTCGACGTCGACGTTCTGGTGGCCACCAACGCCTCGGCCGTGGCCACCCAGCTCAGCGACCTCGAGGCCGACATCACCGCGCAGCTCCAGGCGTACCGCACCGCCCAGGCTGCGGTGGCCGCCGCCGACCAGGCCCTGGCCGACGCCGACTCCGCCCTCTCCGACACCGAGTTCCGCATCGAGGAGACCACGGCGGCCACCGACCAGGTCGTCATCGACGCCTTCGTGAACCCGCCGGCCGAGGACGCCCTCGAGGTGCTGTCGACCGAGTCGCTCAGCGAGGCGACCGTCCGCCAGACCCTGCTCGACTGGGAGGCCGACGTGTCGGCCGCCTCGCTGACCGACCTCGAGGACGCCCTGGCGACCTACGAGACCCAGCAGGCCGCCCAGCAGGAGGCGCGCGACGCGGCCGAGACCGCCCGCTCCGACGCCGCAGCCGCCTTCGCCGACCTCGAGTCGTCGCTCAGTTCGCAGGCCGAGTTCGTGACCGCCGTCGAGGCGGCGCTCGCCGGCCAGGCGGGGCAGGCCCCGGCCGACCCCACCCTCGCCGCCGCCCAGGCGGCGCGCGCCGGCGAGATCCAGGGCCTGCTGGCCTCCGCCGCCGTGGCCCGGGCCGAGGCCGACGCGGCACGGGCGGCCGAGCAGGCCCGGCAGGAGCGCATGGCCGCCGGCATCATGTTCTGCCCCGTCGCCGGCCCGGTCGACTTCATCGACTCGTGGGGCTACGCCCGTTCCGGAGGCCGCCACCACCAGGGCGTCGACATGATGGCCGACCGCGGCGTCCCCACGGTCGCCCCCATGAGCGGCCGCGTCGAGCACCGGGGCTCCAGCCTCGGCGGCCTGTCGTGGTACCTGTACGCGGACAACGGCGACATGTACTACGGCACCCACCTGTCGGGCTACGAGAACCAGGGCGTCGGCTGGGTCGAGGCCGGCACGGTGATCGGCTACGTGGGCGACACGGGCAACGCCCGGGGCACACCGCACCTGCACTTCGAGATCCATCCGGGGGGCGGCTCGGCCGTGAACCCCTACCCCGCCACCGCCGCCGCCTGCTTCGGCTGATCGGCCGGCGCGGCGGGGCGGCGCAGCACCACCGCGGCCACCACGAGCGCCACCACCACGACGCCCGACGCCACGCCGAACGCCAGCCGATACCCCGCGGTCAGCGCCGCGACCTCGGTCGAGCCCGACGCCAGCAGCGCATCGGTCCGCGACGAGGCCAGCGTGGCCAGCACGGCGAGCCCGAACGCCCCCCCGATCTGCTGGGTGGTGGTGAACAGGCCCGACGCCACCCCGGAGTCCCCGGCGGTCGCACCGGACATGGCCAGGCTGGTCAGCGCGGGCATCGCCGTACCGAACCCGGCCGCCAGCACGACGATGCCCGGCAACATGTCGACGGCGTAGCGCCCGTCGACCGGGAGGCGGGCGAGCAGCGCCAGCCCCACCGCCATCAGGGCCAGGCCGGCGAGCACCATGGCCCGCGGGCCGACGCGGGCGTCCAGCCGGGCCGACAGCCCCAGCGAGACCGCCCCGATGACCAGCGCCGCCGGCAGGATGGCGAGGCCGACGGCGCCGGCGTCGTAGCCCAGCACCCGCTGCCCGTAGAGGGCGGTGAGGAACATGAAGGTGAACGCTCCGGCCACCATCAGGGCCTGGACCAGGTTGGCGCCGGCGAGGTCGCGCGAGCGGAACAGCCGGAGGGGCAGCAGCGGCGTGGCGGCGGTCGCCTGGCGCACGACGAAGCCCGTCAGCAGGGCCGCGGCCGCCGCGCCGGCTGCCAGGGTCGGGGCGCTGAGCCAGCCGTGCTCGGCGGCCCCGACGATCGCGTACACGCCCAGCATCAGGCCCGACGTCCCCAGGGCGGCCCCGACGAGGTCGGACCCGGCCCGGAGGCCGAGCCCGCGATCGGCCGCCACGGTCCGCAGGGTGAGGGCGACCACGAGCACGCCGATCGGCACGTTGACGAGGAACACCCCGTGCCAGCCCCAGGCGTCGGTGATCAGCCCGCCGGCGATGTTGCCGATCGAACCGCCGGCCGCGGCCGAGAAGCTGAACGCGCCGATGGCGCGGGCCTGCTCACGCGGCTCGGGGAACAGGGTGACGATCATGCCGAGGATCACCGCCGAGGCGAGGGCGCCCCCCACGCCCTGCACGAACCGGGCCGCCACGAGCTGGCCCGGCGACGCGGCGACGCCGCAGAGCAGCGACGCGGCCGTGAACACCACCAGCCCGACCACGAGGACCTTCCGGCGGCCGGCCAGGTCGCCGAGGCGCCCGGCCAGCAGCAGCAGGCCGGCGAAGGCGACCATGTAGGCGTTGACCACCCAGGCGAGACCCGACCGGTCGAACCCCAGGTCGTCCTGGATGGAGGGCAGCGCGACGTTGACGATCGTCTGGTCGAGGATCGTCATCAGCATCCCGGCGCAGAGCACGGCGAGGGCCCGCCAGCGGGACCGGTCGTCGGCGGCCGAAGGGCCGGGAGCGGGGGTCGCGGGGCTGGCGGTGGCGGGCGGGGGAACGGTCTGCGTCATCGCGTCTCTCCTGTCGTCAGGGAGAGACGCTAACAGATAGTCCGTATACAGACGATCCGCTCAGAGAGGATCCGTTACGAAACGGTGGTGGGCGACCGCCGCCGACGGATCCCGGCCGCCCCCCCGACCGACGTCGACAGCCGACCGCCGGCGCCGACGAGGCGCTCCAGCGCAGCCACCAGGCCCGCTCGCTCGGTGGCGGGGAGCGACCCCAGGACGTCGCCGTAGATGCCCGACACGATCGCCTCCGCCCGGGCCAGCACCTCACGCCCCTCGGGGGTGAGCACCACGATGCGCGCCCGCCGATCGGTCGGCGACGGGCGCCGCTCGGCGAGGCCCGCGCCCTCGAGCTGGTCGACGGTGACGACCATCGTGGTCTTGTCGAGGGCGGCGAGGGCGGCGATCTCCCGCTGGGTCGCCGCGCCCGCGCTCGCCTTGGCCATGACGCAGTACTCGCGCGACGTGATCCCGACGGACGCCAGCCCCGCGTGGATCTCGGTGGTGAGGGCATGTCCGGCCACGTCGAACAGCATCATCAGGTCGACGTGGGTGGCGGTCGGATCGGTCGGCGCATCCGTGGCGGGCATGGGTGCATGCTACCGCGAGATCGTCTGCATCACAGATGATCTGCTGCTGGACCATATCGGACCGGACGCGGGGTAGCGTGTCCGGCATGAGCGTCGCGGTCGACCTCGCCGCCCTCGCCGACCGGGTGGCCGAGTTCGGCGACCGCGCCTACCTCGTGACCGTCGGCGACGACGGCCCGCACGTGGTCTCGGTGCAGGTGTCGCTCTCGGACGGCCACCTCGGGCTGCGAGTGGGCCGGGGCACGGCCGCCAACCTCACCGCCCGGCCCGCGGCCACGGTGCTCTGGCCTCCCGGTCCGGGCGGGGAGTACAGCCTCATCGTCGACGGCGAGGCGGTCGCCCCCGTCGAGCTCGGCCCCGTCCGGGTGCGCCCGACGACCGCGGTCCTGCACCGGGTGGCCGGCACCGGAGACGGGCCCGCCTGCCTGCCGGTCGACGGGACCTGACGGGTCGGGCGGCCATCTCCCGAGCCGCGGTCCGCGGCGCCGCCCGATGAGTATCGTGGCGGCGATGGGGACAACGCGAGACGGCGGAGGGCGGCTGCGGCGCGCGCGCCGGCTCGTCCCCGTGGTCGCGGTGGCCGGGGCCGCGGTCGCCGGCGTCGTCGGAGCGGTGGCGGCGCGGGGCGCCAGGCGCTCGGGGGCCTCGGCCGATCCCGAGCGGTCGATGGCCGGACCGCCCACCGATCGTCCCGCTCTCCCCGCCCGCCGCACCGCGCCCCCGGCAGCCCGACGGCGGCGTGTCGCCGCCGGTCCTGCGCCCGAGCCCGACATCGACCTCGACGTCGCCACGCGCGCGCTCACGGCCCTCGCCACGGTCGACGCGGAACCTGCGGCACCCGCGGCGCCACGGTCGCCGGCGGCCGCATCGCCGCCCGCGGCGGTGCCGTTCGCCGACCGGCCCCCGGCGGACCGAACCCCGACCGACCGACCCCCGGCCGCCGACGATCCGCCGGCCGGCGGTGCGGCCGCACCGCTCGGCGGCAACGGGCACGCCCCGCCCCCACCGCTCCCGCGGCGCGGTGCCGCCGCACCGCCCCGCGCGGCCGGGCCCACCCCGGTGGCCGCACCGCCCCCACCTCCGCCTCCACCGGCCGCGGCCGCCCCTGCCCCCGATCCGTTCCCGGCGCCGGTCGACCCGCCGGTCGCCGACGCGCCCGCCCGCCCCGCGGCCGAAGCGCCGCCGCCCGGCCCCCGCGCCGGCCGGATCGCCGGCCACCTCGCCGACCTGCGCCGCCACCGGGTGCGGCTCGTCGCCGGGGTCGTGGTCGTGGGCATCGGCATCGGGGCGAGCGCCGCGCTGGCCGGGGTCGGCACCGCCGACGGCGACCGACCGCCCGCGGCGCCGACGACGACCGAGCGCGCCACGACCACCACCACGCGGCCGAGGGTCTCCGCTGCCACGGTGTTCGCCGACGCCGCCGACCGGCTCGTGCGGGCCGGGTCGTTCACCTACGCCGGCGCGGTCAGCGCCACCGACGTCAGCCACGTGCGCCCGATGCTGTGGCTCGGCGTCGAGTCGACGGTCACGGGCGAGGTGTCGCTCGACCTCGGCCGGGTCCACGAGGTGGCCGTCGGCACCGACGAGCGCGCCAGCGAGACGATCACCGCCGGTCCTGCGGTGTGGGGCCGGCGCACCTCGGGCGTCGAGTCTCTGCCCGACGCCGACTACCAGGCCGTGCCCGAGCTGTCCGAGCCCGACGACTCGCCCCCGGCGCGAGGCGCCGCGCTGCTGCCGGCCTGGCTGGCCGCGGCGACCGATGCGACCGCGCTCGGCCGTGATCCTGCGGGCCGGTCCCAGTTCGCGGCGAGGCTGCCCGCGTCGGCGCTGGGCCCGGTCGAGCGGGGTGCCCGGTCCGTCGACGGCCTGCTCACGCTGGTGGTCGACGACGACGGCATCCCCGTCCGCATCGAGCTGGTGACCATCGACGAGCCCCGCTTCCGCCTGGCGATCGACATCACGGCCGTGGGGGGCTCGGTGGCCATCGAGCCTCCCGGACCCGGGCCCGACGCCGCGGCGCCCTGATCCGCCGGCCCCCCATCCCCGGCCCGACCGTCAGCCGCTCGCACACGAGTCGGTCGGCGGCACCGCCGCGAAGCGGTCGTCGAACCAGGCGCTGACCCGGTCGCCCATGGCCGGGGTGACGGTGTGCGGCGCACCTGCGATCTCCGCGAGCTCGGTGACCTGCCCGGCGTCGCAGAGCTGGTCGTACAGGGCGCGGACCCGGTCGGGGACGACCCACGTGTCGGCCGATCCGTACACCAGCAGCAGCGGGGCGTCGACGGCGACGTGGCCGGGGTCGTTCTCGCGGAGGATCGAGAGCGCGGGCTCGGTCTCGTACGGGCTGACGTCGTAGAAGGTGTCGATCGGGATGCCGACGAGTGCGGACACGACATCGTCGAGGCACCCGGTGTCGATGACGTCGTCGGCGGCCTCCACCCGGTCGCTGACGTAGTCGTCGGCCTCGACCCCCGGGTACTCGGTCTCCATGCCGTACAGGCCCATGACGCCCACCATGTGCGGGATGACGACGTCGGCGGGACCGAAGCGCTCCTCGAACATGGCGGCGGGGGCGAGCGAGGCGGTGCCCAGCAGCTCGAGCTCGGGGGCGTACGCCTGACCCAGCTCGTTGGTGAACAGCGCGGAGTGGCCGCCCTGCGAGTGGCCGACCGCCACCCAGCGGTCACCGGCGCCGGTGGCGGGCAGGTTCCGGGCGGCCCGCACGGCGTCGACGACGGCGTGGGCCTCGCTGGCGCCGACGAGGTACGAGTGGCGCTCGCCCACCGGGCCGAGCCCGATGTAGTCGGTGGCGACCCGCACCCCGTCGACCCCGAAGGCCGGGGCGGCACCGCCGGCTCGGCTGGGCGCGCAGGGCGAGGCCAGGCCGGTGGTGCCGTGCGCCCACGAGACGACCGGCCAACCCCCGTCGGGAACCGGCGCGTTGGGGTAGGTGACGATGCCGGTGACGGCGCGGTCGACGTCGCGGCGGTCGCGCGAGTGGTACATGACGCGCACGGTCGTGGTGGCGGCGTCGGCCGCGACCGGCATCAGGCGGATGAGCTGGCCCGGAGACCCCTCGGGGAGCGGGTCGGGCACCTCGTAGAACTGGGCGAGCGTGCCGGTCCAGGGCTCGGGGACGGTCGTCGGCGGGCTCGACGACGTGCTGGTCGTCGACCCGCCACCACCGCCACCACCGCCACCGCCGCCGTGCGCGCAGCCGACGGTGAGCAGCAGCGCGGCGCCCAGCGCGGCCGCGACGCGGCGCCACCCTCCCCCGGTCTCGTGTCGCGTCACAGACGTCCCCTTCCGTCCGACGAACATCGGTGTTCGCAGACCTTAGCGGGCGGGCCCGGCCGCCGGGGCGTCGACGGACGCCGCAGATCCCGGGGCCGGGCCGACAGACACCCGCAAGACAGGCGCGACCAAGGCGGGACCGGGCCCCGTCCCGGTACGCTCCGGCCCTCGACAGCCAGGACGGGAGCGCATGGCCATCGACGACGAGCGTGCCGAGGGCGCAGCCACCGGGGCCGGGACCGACGACGCGACCGCGCCGTCGGTCACGCCCTGGACCCGCCGCCGCGCCCAGGTGCGCGAGTTCGTCGCCACCGAGAACGCCAGCGCCCTCATCCTGCTGCTGGCGACCGTCGTCGCGCTCCTGTGGGCCAACTCGCCCTGGTCGGCCAGCTACGAGTCGTTCTGGCACACCCAGGTGAGCCTGCAGTTCGGCAACGCCGAGCTCGACCTCGACCTACGCCACTGGATCAACGACGGCCTCATGGCCTTCTTCTTCTTCGTGGTGGGCCTCGAGATCCGCCGCGAGTTCGACATGGGCGAGCTGCGCGAGCGGCGGCGGGTGGCGACCCCCGTGCTCGCCGCCGTCGGCGGCATGGTCGCCCCCGCCCTGATCTACCTGGCCATCAACGCGGGGGAGACGACCGCCCGCGGCTGGGGCATCGCCATGGGCACCGACACGGCCTTCGCCCTCGGCATCCTCACGCTCGTCGGCGGCGCCACGCCCCGGGTGCGCACGTTCCTGCTCACGCTCGTCATCGTCGACGACATCGTGGCGCTGCTCGTCATCGCCCTGGCGTACACGTCCGACCTGTCGTGGTCGGCGCTGGCCGTCGCCGTGGCGCTGTACGGCGTCGTCCTGGGGCTGCGGGCGTGGGGCGTGCGCAACGGCGTGCCCTACTTCATGGTCGGCCTGGCCATGTGGATCGCCACCCTGGCCTCGGGGGTGCACGCCACCATCGCCGGTGTCGCCGTCGGCCTGCTGGCCACCGCCTACCCGCCGTCGCGCGACCAGCTCTCGCGGGTCGGCGACCAGTGGCGCCTCTTCCGCGAGGAGCCGACGCCCGAGTACGCCCGCACCGCCAGCCGCTCGCTCGCCTTCTCGGTGTCGCCCAACGAGCGCCTGCAGCACCTGTTCCACCCGTGGACGAGCTACGTGATCGTGCCGATCTTCGCCCTGGCCAACGCCGGGGTGACGCTCGAGGCGGACGTCCTGCGCGAGGTGCTGACGCAGCCGATCTTCCTCGGCATCGTCGTCGGGCTGGTCGTCGGCAAGCCCGTCGGCATCGTCGGGATGACGTGGCTGGTGTCGCGGCCGCGCTTCGGCGGGTTCCCCCGCACCGTGCCGTGGCCGCCGCTGGTGGGCGCGGCCACCGTCGCCGGCATCGGGTTCACCGTCTCGCTGCTCATCGCCGACATCAGCTTCGAGGGCGTCGAGCTCGAGGAGGCCAAGCTCGGCATCCTGGCCGCCTCGATCGTGGCCTCGCTGCTCGGGTGGATCGCGTTCTCGGTGATCCACCGGCTGCCGCCGGCCAAGGCGAGCAAGGGGGCGGACGGCCTGGCCCCGCCCATCCTCGACCTGACCGACGACGTCGATCCCGATGTCGACCACATCCGCGGCCCACTGCACGCGCCGGTCACGCTCGTCGAGTACGGCGACTTCGAGTGCCCCTACTGCGGCCAGGCCGAGCCGGTCGTCCGCGAGCTCGTCCAGGCCTTCGGCGACGACCTGCGCTTCGTGTTCCGGCACCTGCCGCTCGTCGACGTGCACGAGCACGCCGAGCTGGCCGCCGAGGCCGCCGAGGCCGCGGCCTCGCAGGGCCGGTTCTGGGAGATGCACGACCGGATGATGGACAACCAGGCCTCGCTCATCTACCCCGACCTCATGCGGTACGCGGCCGACCTCGGCCTCGACGTCGACCGGTTCGGCGAGGACCTGCGCAGCCGCCGCTACGCCGCCCGCATCCACCGCGACATCGACAGCGCCGACGCCAGCGGTGCCGCCGGCACGCCGACCATGTTCGTGAACGGCCGGCGCCACGAGGGCGCGCACGACATCGAGGGCCTCGCCGCCGCCATCGAGCGCGAGCTGGCCGCGGGACCGAGCTGACGGTGACGGCGGGCGACGGGGCGGATGCCCGGTCGGGCGGAGGCGTCGGGTGCTACCCGGGCTCGTTCGACCCGCCGACGATCGCCCACCTCGCCGTGGCCGACGCGGCGCGACGCCACGCCGGGCTGGCCCGGGTCGACCTCGTGGTCTCGCGACGCACGCTCGGCAAGGACCACCTCGACGACGCCACGGTCGCCCGCCGCGTCACCGCGCTCGAGGCGGTCGCCGCCACCCGGCCCTGGCTGGGCGTGCGGGTGGCCGAGGGCGGCCTGGTGGCCGACATCGCCGAGGGCTACGACGCGGTCGTGATGGGGGCCGACAAGTGGGCACAGGTGATCGACCCGACCTGGTACGGCGGGTCGGCCGTGGCCCGTGACGCCGCCGTCGCCCGCCTGCCCCGCGTCCTCGTGGCGCCCCGCGCCGGAGAGCGGCCGGGCGGGGTGGAGCTGCTCGACCTGCCCGACCACCTGGCCGACGTCAGCGCCACCGCCGTGCGCGACGGCGCGCCGCACGCCGCGGGCTGGGCCCTCCCCGAGGCCGAGGGGTAATCACGGCGCGGGGTCCGCCCGGCCCGACCACGATGTCCGCATGAGCGACACGCACCGGGCCGTCGTCGACGCGGTCATCCGGTTCAGCAACGGGGGCGACGTCACGGTCCGGGGCTTCCGGCTCGACGTGGCCGGTCCCGCCGTCACGGCCGACGAGGTCGGCGCCCTGCTCGCCGCCCACCTCGGCCTGCTGATGGTGGGCGAGGTCGAGGTGACGGCCCTGGACGTCGTGGCCGAGCCGCACAAGGGCGGCCGCGCCGTCGGCGACGCCGCCTCGGCCGGTCGCCCCGCGGCCCGCCGCGTCGTCGACCTGGCCCACCCGATCACCGAGGGCATGGTCACCTACCCGGGCATCCCGGCGCCGACGCTCGGCACGCACCTGAGCTTCGACGACGCCGCCGCCACCTACGCGCCGGGCACCGAGTTCACCATCGGGATGATCACGCTGTCGTCGAACACCGGCACCTACCTCGACACGCCGGCCCACCGCTTCCGCGACGGCGACGACCTGGCCGCGGTGGCGATCGACCGCCTCGTCGACCTCGAGGGCCTCGTGGTGCGGGTGGCCGACGGGCTCGCGGGCGACGGGCCGCCCGAGGTCGATGCCCTGGCGTTCGCCCCCTACGACGTGGCGGGGCGGGCCGTGCTGGTCGAGACCGGCCACGCGCGGCACTGGGGCACCGAGGCGTACGCCCACGACCACCCCCACCTCACGGCGGCGGCCGCCGATCTGCTGGTCGAGCGGGGCGCGGCGCTCGTCGGCATCGACAGCCTGAACATCGACGGCACCCACACGGGGGAGCGCCCGGTGCACACGCGGCTGCTCGGGGCGGGCATCCCGGTGGTCGAGCACCTGACCGGCCTCGACCGGTTGCCCCCGGCGGGGTTCCGCTTCTCGGCCGCGCCCCCGAAGGTCGCGGGGCTGGGCACGTTCACGGTGCGGGCGTTCGCCGTGATCGAGGCGTGACCGACGTGCCGGCGCCGCCGCCGGACGGGGGCCGGTGGCGGCGGGCCGCTGCGGCCGGGGCCGCTCAGCTCGTCGCGCTCAGCTCGTCATGCCGCCGAGGCCGACGAGGCCCCGGGCCAGCTCGATCTCGCCCATGTGGCGCAGGCCGTGCTGGTAGATCCAGCACTCGAGCGCGTCGAGCACGGTGATGCCCTGCGGGCCGGCGACGCGGGCGCTGTAGGTGTCGGCCACGACCGGAGGCAGCGGCCGGGGCACGATCACCCGCCCGAGCTCGCCCCCGGCGAGGCCGTCGAGCCAGGCCTCGGTGCGTCCGAAGACCGCCCGCTGGTAGTCGCCGAAGGCCTCGTAGTCGCCGATGCGCTGGTGGACCATGTCGGAGACGGGCCGCTCCTTGCCGTGGTCGTCGACGGCCATGCGCACCCGCGCCTGCCAACCGGCACCCCAGAGCACCGGCTCGCCGCTGATCACGGCGAACGACACGTCCTGCATGTTCGTGTAGTGGAAGAGCGAGAAGGCGATGGGGAGCACGCCCTCTCGCTCGAAGTGGTTGACGTGGTCGATCGTCATCGTGGCGAGGGCGTCGGCGTAGAGGGAGTGCATGGCGCGCATGCGCCGGCGCAGCGAGTCGACCACGAGGTCGGAGCCGGAGAGCCCGGGGGTGGGAGCGACCGTCATCGGGGTCACCGTAGGTATTGTCAGATTAGATGTCAATAGTTAGGGTCGAGGGCGTGAGCTCCCCTCCACCCCCTTCGCCGCTCCCCATCGACGGACGCAACCAGCGTCGCGACCGCAACCGCGACGCCGTGGTCGCCGCCCTGCTCGAGCTCTACCGCGAGGGCGAGACGGGCCCCAGCGCCGAGCAGATCGCCCAGCGGGCCGGCATCTCGGCGCGGTCGCTGTTCCGCTACTTCGAGGACGTCGACGCCCTCGTCCGCACCGCCATCGCCCGCCAGCAGCACCACCTCGCGCCGCTGTACGCCCTCGACGCGCCGCCGGAGCTGCCGGTCGACGACCGCATCGAACGGTTCGTCGCCGCCCGGGTCCGCCTGCTCGAGGGCATGGGCGAGGTCGGCCGGGTCGCCCGCACGCTGGCCGCCCGGCAGCCGCTGATCCTCGCCGAGCTCGCCCGCGTCCGCCACGCCCTCCGGGTGCAGCTCGCCGAGACGTTCGCCCCCGAGCTCGACGCCCTGCCGCCCGCCGAGCGGCGCCGGGCGCTGGCGGCCGCCGACGTCGTGGTGTCGTGGGAGGCCTACGACCTCATGCACAACGACCAGGGCCTGCCCGCCGACGAGGTGGGCCCCGCCATGGCCGTGGGCCTCGCCCGCCTGCTGGGCGTCGCCCCGGCGAGGCCGGTGGCGTCGGCCGCCGAGGTGGCGCGGTGACCCGCGGATCGATGCGGCGCGAGGTGGTGATCGGCGTCGACGCCGACGCGGCCTGGGGCGTCGTGGGCCGGCCCGACCAGCTCCACCGCTGGTTCCCGGGCATCGTCGACTGCCACGTCGACGGCGACGTCCGCACCGTCACGCTCGGCACGGGTCTCACGCTCGACGAGACGATCCTCACGCACGACCCGCTGCAGCGCCGCTTCCAATACCGCATCACAGGCGGGTTCTTCACCGAGCACCTGGCGTCGCTCGACGTCATCGCCCTCGACGACACCTCGTGCCTCGTCACCTACGCCAGCGACGCAGCGCCCGCCGCGATGGCGGTCGTGCTGGGCGGAGCCACGGCCTCCGCCCTCGCCGAGCTGAAGCGCCAGCTCGAGGCGGGCGCAACGCCCCCGTCCCGCGCCCGCGTCGCAGAGGACGCGGCATGACCCCGCCGAGCGCCGGACGTGCGCCCCGCAGGCGCAAGATCCTGCTCGTCACGACCGACCAGCAGCGGTACGACACCCTCGGGTGCAACGGCGGCACGGTCGGACGCACGCCGGTGGTCGACCGCCTCGCCGCCGAGGGGGTCCGCTACGAGCGCGCCGTGCCCCAGTCGGTGGTGTGCATGCCGTCGCGCTCGACCATCCTCACGGGGCAGCACCCGAGCACCCACGGCGTGTGGATGAACGGCGTGGCCCTGCCCGTCGACGCCCCGTCGGTGGCGGCCGTGCTCCACCGGGCCGGCTACCGCACGGCCCTCGTCGGCAAGCCCCACTTCCAGCCGTTCATCGACCCGTTCGGGCGCTTCGCCGAGAACGGCCTCGCCCGCTCCGGCGCGGCCACCGTCGACTCGCCCTGGTCCGACGGCACGGTCGGCCCCCACCGCGGCTTCGAGCACCTCGAGTTCGCCACGCACGGCCCCGTCGGGCCGCTGCACTACGCCCGGTGGCTGGGCGCCGAGCACCCCGAGGAGGTGGGCGGGTACTACGCCGTGCTGGACGCCGACCTCGAGGTCAACGCCACCGGTGGCGGGGCCACCGGCGCCCCGCAGGTGAAGGACAACCCGATCCCGCGCGACCTGTACCACACCGACTGGGTGGCCGACCGCACGATCGCCTGGCTCGACGGACTCGACGCCGACGACGACTGGTTCTGCTGGATGAGCTTCCCCGACCCCCACCACCCGTGGGACCCGCCGGCGTCCGAGCTCGGCCGCGTCGACTGGCGCGACGTGCCCCTGCCCGACGGGTACGTCGCCGACCGGGCCGAGCGCGAGCGGATCCTCGACGCCAAGCCCCGCCACTGGCGCCTCTGGTACGACGGCCGGCTCGTGTCGAACTACGAGGCCCCCACCCGCTGGGTACCCGCCACGCTCACGGCCGACCAGGTGCGCGAGGTCAACGCCCGCAACGCGGTCGAGGTCGAGCTCGTCGACGAGGCCGTC
>Ga0111538_10002553_pt1 | contig 25569 bp, 24 predicted proteins | sample SoiMethybrSBSTD1_FD_79669 | JGI IMG/M metagenome (GOLD analysis project Ga0111538, IMG submission 79669) | Bulk soil microbial communities from a Populus tree surrounding site in Tennessee, USA - Soil MetaG P. TD hybrid SBSTD1 (version 2)... | ecosystem: Environmental > Terrestrial > Soil >...
ACGACGCCCCCGTAGGTGACGTGAACGTCCTGCGACTCGACCACGTGCGCGATCAGCCGCCCGTCATCGAGGATCGCGGCGCCCGTGTCGTCGCACGAAGTCTCGAGGCCGAGGACGCGCACCGCGTCCCTCTAGCCGCGCGCGACGTGGAGCCGGTTCTTCGCGCGCTCGAGCGCGCGCTGGGCGCGCTCCCGGTCGATCGCCGTCGCTACGGCGGCCCCGCCGCCGTGGGCCGAGCCCGACTCCGCCCGGAGCCGCTCCTCGGCGCGCTTCACGCAAGCCTCGGCGCGCGCGACGTCGATCTCGTCCTTCCGCTCCGCGGTGTCGGCGAGCACCGTCGCGCGATTGCCCGAGACCTCGAGGAAGCCGCCGCTCACGGCATAGCTCTGCATCGCACCCTTCGCGTCGCGCACGTCGAGTCGCCCCGGGCGGAGCGCCGTGATGAGCGGCGCGTGATGCGCGAGCACGCCCAGGTACCCCTCGGATCCGGGGACCTGGAGGGACGTGACCTCGGCCTCGAGCAGGAGCCGTTGCGGCGTGACGAGACGGAACGTGAACGGAGTGTCGGCCATCTTGGGCTAGGCCGCGGCGCTCACGCCCATCTGCTCGGCGCGCTGGTAGACCTCGTCGATCGTGCCCACCATGTAGAACGCCTGCTCGGGGATGTGATCGCACTTGCCGTTCACGATGTCCCGGAACGAGCGGATGTTGTCCTCGAGCTTCACGTAGCGTCCCGGCGTCCCGGTGAACGGCTCCGCGACGAAGAAGGGCTGCGAGAGGAAGCGCTGGATCTTCCGCGCGCGGGTCACGATGAGCTTGTCGTCCTCGGAGAGCTCGTCCATGCCGAGAATCGCGATGATGTCCTGGAGGTCCTTGTAGCGCTGAAGGATCGTCTGGACCTGGCGGGCCAGGTTGTAGTGCTCCTCGCCGACGATGTTCGGGTCGAGGATTCGCGACGTCGAGTCGAGCGGATCGACGGCCGGGTAGATGCCCAGCTCGGCGATGCGGCGCGAGAGCACCGTGGTCGCGTCGAGATGCGTGAACGTGGTGGCCGGCGCCGGGTCGGTGAGGTCGTCGGCGGGCACGTAGATCGCCTGCACCGACGTGATCGAGCCCTTCTTGGTCGACGTGATGCGTTCTTGAAGCGCGCCCATCTCGGTCGCGAGAGTCGGCTGGTAGCCCACCGCGCTCGGCATGCGGCCGAGGAGCGCCGAGACCTCGGAGCCCGCCTGCGTGAACCGGAAGATGTTGTCCACGAAGAAGAGCACGTCCTGGTTCTCCTCGTCGCGGAAGTACTCGGCCATCGTCACGCCCGTGAGCGCCACGCGGAGCCGCGCTCCGGGGGGCTCGTTCATCTGGCCGAACACCATCACCGTCTTGTCGATGACCCCCGACTCCTTCATCTCGAGCCAGAGGTCGTTCCCCTCGCGGGTGCGCTCGCCGACACCGGAGAAGACCGAGAAGCCGCCGTGCTCGGTGGCGATGTTCCGGATCAGCTCTTGAAGGATGACCGTCTTGCCGAGTCCCGCGCCGCCGAAGAGGCCGATCTTGCCCCCCTTCGCGTACGGGGCGAGGAAGTCGACCACCTTGATGCCGGTCTCGAAGATCCGCGCGACCGTCTCCTGCTCCTCGAACGTCGGAGGCGACCGGTGGATCGGAAGCCGCTTGCCCGGGTCGGCGACCGGCGCGCCCTGATCGATCGGATCGCCGAGCAGGTTGAAGACGCGGCCGAGGGTCTGCCGTCCGACGGGCACCGAGATCGGCCCCCCCGTGTCGGTCGCGGCCATGCCGCGCACGAGGCCGTCGGTCGAGGCCATCGCCACGCAGCGCACCACCTCGTCGCCGATGTGGAGCGCGACCTCCACCGTGAGGCGGATCCCCTTCTCGGCGTCCTCGATGAGGAGCGCCGTGTTGATCGCCGGGAGGTGCTGCGGTTCGAAGCGCACGTCCACCGTCGGGCCGATCACCTGGATGATCTGGCCGACGTTCTTGCCGCTGCCGTTGGTCGTCGCGGTCGCCATAATTCCTTTCCTACTTGAGCGCTTCGGCGCCCGCCACGATCTCGACCAGCTCGCGCGTGATCGTGGCCTGCCGGGTTCGGTTCATGTGGAGCGTCAGGTCCTGGATCATCTCGTTCGCATTCTTCGTGGCCGAGCCCATCGCCACCATCCGCGCGCCGTGCTCGGACGCCGCCGATTCCGCGAGGGCCATGTAGAGCCGCATCGCGAGGTAGTAGGGCACGATCTTCTCGAGAATCGCCTCGGGGGAGGGCTCGTAGATGTAGTCGAGCTGCGCCGGCGATTCGTCGGTCTCGCTCCGGCCGAGCGGGAGGAACGGCTCGACCACGATCGAGCGGAAGAGCGCGCTCTTGAAATGGGTGAAGACGAGATCCACCTCGTCGATCTCGCCCGCCAGGAACCGTGCCGTGAGATCGCGGCTCAGCTCCTCGGCCATCTTCCACGAGGCGGCTCCCCCGAGCTCCGCGTTGGAGAGGAGCACGGACGCGTTCCTGCGGCGGAAGTAGTCGGCCCCTTTCCGTCCGAGCGTGACGAGCGCGACGGGCGCCCCGCCATCGCGGAGCCGGCCCTCGGCCGTCTTGATGAGGTTCACGTTGAAGGCGCCGCTCAGGCCGCGGTCGGACGTGATGACGATGAGCGCGCGCCGCTTCACCTCGCGACGGACGAAGACGGGATGGAGCGTGTCGCCGGACGCGCTCGCCAGGTTGGCGAGCACCTTCCTTAGCTCCCGGTCGTAGGGGCGGGCCGACTCGAGCGCGGTCTGCGCCCGGCGGAGCTTCGCCGCCGAGACCATTTCCATGGTCTTCGTGATCTGCGCCGTCGACCGGACGGACCGGATGCGGCGGCGGATGTCGCGAAGGGTCGCCACGCGATCAGCCCTTCTTGGTCTTCGCGAACTCGGCCTTGTAGGCCTCGATCGCCTTCTTGAGCTTGCCTTCGCCCGCGTCCGTGAGCTCGTACTTGGCGCGGATCTCGTGCATGAGATCGGCGTACTCCTTGTCGAGGTAGGCGTAGAAGCCCTGCTCGAAGGGGCGGACCGACGCGACCGGAAGATCGTCGAGGTAGCCGTTCGTGCCGGCGAAGATGATCGCCACCTGGCGCTCGACGGACAGCGGCTGGTACTGGCCCTGCTTCAGGAGCTCGACCATCCGCTCGCCGCGCGTGAGCTGCGCCTGCGTCGTCTTGTCGAGATCGGATCCGAACTGCGAGAACGCGGCGAGCTCGCGGTACTGCGCGAGGTCGAGCCGGAGCCGCCCGGCCACCTTCTTCATGGCCTTGGTCTGCGCCTTGCCGCCGACGCGCGAGACCGAGATGCCGACGTTGATCGCGGGACGGACGCCCGAGTAGAAGAGGTCGCTCTCGAGGAAGATCTGGCCGTCCGTGATCGAGATGACGTTGGTCGGGATGTAGGCCGACACGTCGCCCGCCTGGGTCTCGATGATCGGAAGCGCCGTGAGCGAGCCCGCGCCGAGCGGGTCGTTCAGCTTCGCGGCGCGCTCGAGGAGCCGGGAGTGGAGATAGAAGACGTCTCCCGGGAAGGCCTCGCGTCCCGGCGGACGCCGGAGGAGGAGCGAGAGCTGGCGGTACGCCGCCGCGTGCTACGAGAGATCGTCGTAGATCACGAGCGCGTGGCCGCCGCGGTCGCGGACGTCCTCGCCGATGGCGCAGCCCGTGAACGGAGCGATGTACTGGAGCGGAGCCGATTCCGAGGCGCCCGCCGTGACGACGGTCGTGTACTCCATCGCGCCGCCGTCCTCGAGGATCTTCACGACCTTCGCGACCGTGAAGTCCTTCTGCCCCACCGCGACGTAGATGCAGCGGATGCCCGTGCCCTTCTGGTTCAGGATCGTGTCGATCGCGACGGCGGTCTTGCCGGTCTGGCGGTCGCCGATGATGAGCTCGCGCTGTCCGCGGCCGATCGGGATCATCGAGTCGATGGCCTTGAGCCCCGTCTGCACGGGCTGGTTCACGGGCTGGCGGTCCACCACGCCCGGCGCCTTGCCCTCGAGCGGACGGAAGTCGCTCGTGACGATCGGCCCTTTGCCGTCGATCGCCTCGCCGATCGCGTTCACCACGCGGCCGGTCATGGCGTCCCCGACGGGCACGGAAGCGAGCCGGCTCGTGCGGCGGACCGTATCCCCCTGCTTGATCGACTGGGTCGTGCCGAAGAGGGCGCAGCCCACGTTGTCCTCTTCCAGGTTGAGGACCACGCCGGTCACATCCCCCGGGAAGAGCACGAGCTCCCCGGCCATCGCGTCGTCGAGACCCCAGACGCGGGCGATACCGTCGCCGACCTGGAGCACCGTACCGACGCTCTCCTGCGTGAGCCGGGACTCGTACCGCTCGAGCTCCTGCTCGAGAACCGAACTGACTTCCTCGGGCTTGAATGCCATGCGTTATCCCCTACCTGGAATCCTGGCCTGTAGGAGGGCCCGGCGGATGCGCCGGAGCTCCGTGGCCAGGGTGCCGTCGATGACCTTGTGATCCAGCGAGACGGCCGCGCCCCCGAGCAGGGACGGGTCCACCTCGCGCGTGAGCTCGATCGTTCCTCCGACGCGCTGCATGAGGATCTGCGTGAGACGGTCTGCCTGGACGTCCGTGATCGGAGCGGCGGTGCGCACGATCGCGCGCGTGATTCCCTGCGCCTTCTCCGCGAGCTTCTCGAACTCGTCGGCGATCACAACGAGATGATCGAGACGCCGCCGGCGGAGGAGCACGTGGAAGAGCCCGTAGAGCGGCTTTGCCACCCGCGGCATCAGGCGCTCTTCGAGGAACCGGGTCTTCTCCTCGCGGGAGATGTTCGGGGTCTCGAAGAAGCGCCGGGCGCGGGGGTCTTTCCGGAACAGCTCCGCCACCACCTTGAGCTCCGCCTCCGTGCGCGCGACCTCGTTCTGCTTCTGCGCCAGATCGAGGAGCGCCCGCGCGTAGCGGCGAGCCAGCGTGACCGAGATCACCGCGCCTGCTCCAGCTCGGTGAGGAAGCCGTCGACGAGCCGGCGATGCTTGTCGGCCGTCAGCTCCTCGCGCACGACCTTGCCCGCGATCTCCATGGCCAGCTCCACGACCTCGCCCTTCAACTTGGACGCAGCCTTCTCGTGCTCCCGCGCGATCTCCTCGCGGGCGCGCTGGATGGTGTCCTGGGCTTCCTTCCGCGCGATCTCGCGGATCTCCGCCGCGACCTTCTGTCCTTCGGAGACCGCGTTCTGGATGCGCTCGCGGCTCTCGGCCTCGATCCGCTTGATGAGTCCCTCGTACTCCTGGCGGAGCCTCTCTGCGGCCGCCTTCTCCGACTCGATGCGCTCGAACTCCGCCTTGATCTTGTCGCGGCGCTCCTTCATCGGCGGATAGATGATCGCCGCGAACGCCATGCGCACGAGGAAGTAGAAGACGACGAAGCTCAGGGCGTGCGCCAGGAGCTGATTCCAGTGGACGAATTGGTTCATAGGTCCTTCCCGGACCGGAGGGGCGCGCGTGGCGCCCGTCTCCGATCGGTTACTGGATCTTCCCCTGGAGGAAGAACATCGTGACGAACGCGTAGATCGTGAGCGCCTCGATGAACCCGAAGCCGATGATCATGGCGACCTGGATCTTCGGCAGCACTTCCGGCTGGCGGCCCATGGCCTCCATCGCGCCGCGGCCCATGAAGCCGAGACCGACGCCCGAACCGATGGCGGCCAGACCGATCCCGATCGGGAGCGCGAGGCCGAGTGTGGCGGCGAAATTCATCTGTGCTTCCTCCGTGGGTTGGGGTTACGCGTGTTCGTGCCCGGCTTCCCCGTGCGCGTGCTCCTCGTGCGGGAGCATCATGTACAGGTAGACGGTGGTGAGCAGCGAGAAGATCAAGGCCTGGACGATGGCCGTGAGCGTTTGGAGCAGCATGAAGAGCGCGGTGATCCCAGCCATTGGGGGCACCGCGAGCGCGGTCAGGCTCGCCTTGAGCGCGAGCGCCGCGACCCCGACGAAGACCACGATGAGCGTGTCCTCGCCGAAGATGTTCCCGAAGAGCCGGCAGGAGAGGCTCACCGGCTTCACCAGCTCGCCCAGGATGTGTACCGGGATCATCACGGGCAGCATCGCGAAGCCCACGATGTCGCGCGGCGAGCCGGCCAAGTGGTCGAGATAGCCGAGCGGCCCGAGGTTGATGATGCCGTTGATCTGGACGTAGAGGAACGTGATGAGCGCGAGCGCCAGCGTCACGTCCAGGGTCGAGGTGGAGGACTTGAAGCCCGGGATGATCCCGATCAGGTTCATGGTCAAGATGTAGAAGAAGATCGCCATGATGAACGGGAAGTACTTGGGAAGATGCTTCCCCAGCATCCCGCCGCAGACGTCCTCCATGCTCTCCACGATCCACTCGATCCCGTTCTGGAGCTGCCCGGGTACGAGCGTCGGATTCCGCATCGCGATCCAGACCACGACGAGGAAGACGAGCCCCGCCAGCCACGCGAAGACGAGGTACTCGTTCTCGTGCATCCAGTGGACGACCGGATTGTCCGGGAAGTAGTCGTTGAGGATGACGACCCAGTTCGGGAGGTGCGCCTCGCCGCCTTCGAATTCGGCGTGCTCGGCGCCGGCGTGCTCGCCGACTGCAGCCTCGCCATGGGCCGTCGCGGCCGCTTCGCTCTGCGCGGCCTCCGGATTGGCAGGAGTGGTCGGCTGCGCGGGATCGTGCTGCGCGAGAACGACCGGCTCCGCCTCGTGGTCCGAAGCATGGCCCAGAGCGGGAATCGCGAGGAGCGCGAGGATGAAAAAGGACGCGGCAAGCTTAGCGGCATTCCCGGAGGTAGCCGCCGTTTGTGGTGCTCGCCGCGCCAACGGAGAGGCCGCATATCCCGCGGCCCGCATGAGTGACTGAAGGAAGAGAACGAGAAGCGGAAGCGAGAGGCCGCCCACGAGAGGCAGGAACGGAACCGCGTGGGTGCGAATCAGCGTGAACGCGCCGCCATAGACGAGGACGACCTTGAGCGACGCATAGGCGAAGAAGCGTCCCGGCATCTGGCGGTGGCCGGTGCCCGGCAGCATCGCGTGTGTGAAGAGTTTCACAAGCTTGTCGAGAAAGAAGAAGTTGATCGCCATCAGGCTCTGTCCGGCGACGATCGCGAGCGCGATGCCGGGGGTGCGCGGAAGGAGGAGTCCGGCCAGCGCGAAGGCGGCCAGCCAGGACATCCAGATCGCGCGAGCGAGCGGATTCGTTGCGGCGTTCTCGTTACGGATCAGGGGGGTCAATCCTCCGACTGCGACAACTTGACGATGTGGATGGTCTCGCGGACTCCCGCCACGAATCCCAGCACCAGCATGATGAAGCTCAGCCAGGGCTGCGTTCGAAACTTCTGATCGAGGAATTTCCCGAGGAAATACCCGACGATGGGAGCCAGCGCGAGAATGAACGGAATCGACGTCAGGAGACCGATCTGCCGCCAGGCCGTGACCTTGTTGGGTTCCTTGTCGGTCACTTCGGCCTCCGCGCGCTTGCTGCGCGGGGGCGCGCGCGAGCGGGCCCCGGTCTGCAGAATCAACCACCACGCCGACTTCGAGCGGGAGAGAGTACCCAACGAGGGTCCGTGGGTCAATGAGGAAAGGGGTGCGCGGGGGACGGCGGAAGGGGCCCGTCGACGCTGCCCTCCGGGCGCTCGATGGCGCCTGCGGCGGCTGCGGACTGGGCCCCAAGCTCATGGCGGGGCGCCTCTTCGCCTCCTCGGCTTCACCACACCGCGGCCCCGACTCCGCAGTGTTCTCCCCCAAACAGAGGACGCCCCGCCTTCACATATATAAGTGCGCTTCGGTGCTTTCCTGGCCGCCATGGTCTGCGGCCGTTTTGAGTCGTGCGGCCCAGCTGCGGGCCTACCGGGTCCGGTGAGGGGTCCTTCCAGCGCCGGGCCGCCGACGTTGAGCGCTATCGCAACGCATGTGCCGACCGTCGGTAATAGCCGCATCTCTCGTCGGGACAGTGGCTTGAGTCCATCCCATCCGTTCCCGGCCTTGCTCGGGTCGCAACCGTTCGTCGACGCTCTCGCGCCGCCATTCCGAGCCGGTTCCAGTCCAAGTCGCTGAGGGTGACCGGTCTGGCGTGGCATCAACCTTCGGCTGCACGCCGTCAACGTGTGGGGGCGGCTCGGTTTCCGCCCCTCCAGAACACCCGCGAACTGCCGATAAATGGGTCGTCCTTCTTTCCCTCTCGAAACGTGAGGCCGGTCGAAGCATGCAGGGTGTTTCTCTGGTCTATCTCGAAGCCGGCGAGGAAATCGAGCGGATCGCGGCCGCCCAGTCAGGCGATCGCCAGGCCTATCTCGCCCTCGTCCGCCAGTACGCCCGTCCGCTCTACCGCCTCGCCTACGCGATGTGCGGCGACGCCGACGCGGCGGATTTGCTCGCGCGCGACGCCCTGATCTGTGGATGGGGCGAGCTCCGGGAGATCCCGGAATCCCTCCGGTTCTTTCCGTGGATCCTCGGAATCATGCGGCGGATCCACGAGACGCCGTCGGCTGTCGCGACCTCGCCGAAGGCGACGGAGGCACGTCCGATCGCAGCCATCGACGCCCACGGTGCCGCGCTCTCGCCGACGAACGGCGGAGCACGGAGCGCCGAAGCCTCGCCCTCGCCGGCCGGCGAGGGAACGCCCGGCGACGCTCGCCTTCGCGCCCGCACGCTCGCGTCGTTCGCGGAGCTGCGGCCGGACCAGCGCATGACGCTCTCGCTCCGCATCCTCGAGGAGCTCCCCTACGAGCAGTTGGCGGCGCTCCTCGATCTGTCCCTGGGTGTGGCGACCCTCCGGCTCTCCCAGGCGCGCGGCCACATCCTCTCGCGCGCGACCGGTCTCGGGGGGGACGCGTGATCCATCTCACCGTCCAGCAGCTCTCGTCCTATCTCGACGGCCAGCTCCTCGGAACCGCGTCGGACAACGTGCAGAGCCATCTCGCGGCTTGCCGCGACTGCTCGACGCGCTTCGCTCTCCTCGAGCGGATCGAGGCCATACTCTCCGACTCCCTCTCCATCGATCCGGGCGAGGAATTCTTCCGTGAGCTGGAAGCGGAAGTGGGCTCGCGCATTCGCGAGCGCGGACAGCGCGACAAGGACCTGTCGACGCCGGCGGTCTCCTCGGTGCGGCTGTTGGATCGTCCGGCTCAAGCGCGTGCCGCGAGCGCCCGCGTGGAGAATCGCCCCGTCAACACCCCTACGGATAGGCACATCGACCAGAGCCGCGCGGAACGCGTCGCGCGGGCGGAGCAGCACACCGTGCCCCCAGCTCCGCGACCGCATCGCCCCGCGAGCCCGAAGCGCTCCGGATCGTCCGGTGCCTGGCTCGCGTTCGCCGCGCTCGCCGTCGTCGCCGGAAGCGTGGGCGTGGTCGTGTCGCGCACGTCCTTCGTATCCGCCTGGATCACGCCTCACCTGGGCCTCGGTCCCGAGGAGCGAAATCTCGCATCGCGCGCGCTCTCGCCGCCCGCGACTCCCGAAACGACCGCGACCGATGCTCCGTCCGTCGAGTCCCCCGGCGACCCGACTCCGTCCGACGCCGGGAACACGGGACACGAATGGAATCCGTGGGAGCCGCCGGCGTCGCACTCCTCGACCAACGACGATGAGATGGTTCCGGACGCCCCCGCCGACCCCGGTGACGATCGGGCGGCGATGCCCGAGCCTTCGACCCTGCGAGGCGACGAAGTCATCGCCACTCCCGATTCCTCCCGCAGGTCGCGGGCGACCGCGTCCGATCCCTTCCGCGCACTCGGCACCGAGAGCCTCGGCCCGGTGCGCGCGGCGCAGCAGCTGAGCGATATGGCGAACGCGGATCCTACGGCGGCGCGGTTCGAGACCGCGGCCGACGGATGGGAGCGCGCGCTCGACACGATGGGCGGAGTTCCCGAGCAGGTTTCGGTGCGCCAGCTCTTGGCGGATGCGCGCTATCGCGCGTGGCAGACCGAGCCGACGCGAGCCCGCGCGGAAGCCGCCAAATCCGCGATCAAGACCTACCTGTTGTTCGCGCCGTCCGGCTGGGAGCGGGAGCAGGCGAAGACTCGCCTGTCGAAGCTGGGGGGCTGATTCCGAGGGCCGGCTGCGGGGCGCCCGCTGACAGCGGGGAAATCGATTCCGTGCTCGCGAACGCCCTCTAGGACGTCGGTACCGCCGCGCCGCTCTTGCCGATCTCGAACCGACCCGCGCGCACCGCCTTCACGAGCACCTCGACGATCTCCGCCGCGAACTGCGTGCCCGCCTTTTCCTGCATCTGCGCGATCGCCTGGTCGAACGTCATGCCCGCCCGGTAGGGACGGTCCGTGGTCATCGTGTCGAACGCGTCGGCCACATTGACGATCTTGGCCGCTGTCGAGATCTCGTCTCCCTTGAGGCCGTCCGGGTAGCCGCGGCCGTCCACGCGCTCGTGGTGATGGCGGACCATGTCCACGACACGCTCCAGGAACTTCACACCCCGGATCATCTCCGCGCCTCGGACGGGATGCATCTTCACCATCCGCCACTCCTCATCCGTGAGGGCGCCCGGCTTGTGGAGCACTTCGTCCTGCGTGTGCACCTTGCCGATGTCGTGGAGGTAGGCCCCGAACTGGATGCGCTGCACTTCCTCGACCGGGAAGCCGAGCTCGCGCGCGAGCGCTACCGAGTACTTCGCCACGCGCTCGGTGTGCCCGTGCGTGTAGGGATCCTTCTCCTCGATCCGCGCCACCAGCAGGCGGACGGTCGAGACGTAGGACTCCTGAAGGTCCTTGAAGAGCCGGGCGTTCTCGATCGCGATGCCGGCCGACTCGGAGAGCGCGCGGAGCATTTCGAGGTCCACCGTCCCGAATTCCTGGCCGCTCACCTTCTCGCCCACCGCTAGGACCGCGATGAGGCGCTGCTTCATCACCACGGGTGACACCACGGCGAGCCCCGCCGCGAACAACGGCCCGACGCCCGCGGCCAGCGCGGGATCGTCCTCGAGGTCCGAAAGGCGCACGGGGCGGCCTTCCTCTCCGTCCGGCGGCAGGAGCGCGCCGATGAACGGGCTCGAATAGGGGAAGTGGATCTCCCGCATCTGGTCTCCCTTGAGACCCTTGAACGTTGAGACTTGGAGGACCTTCGGCTCGTCGCGATCGTCCGTGAGGAAGAGACAGGCCGAGTTCACGCGGAGCTGTCCCACGACGCTCAGGATCAGCGTGTTCAAGAGATCGTCCAGATCCAGCGAGGAGTTGAGCTGATGCGTGAGCCCCATCAGGGTCTCGAGGCTGTAGACCTGGAACCGCAGCTCCTTGTTCCGCGCGACCAGGTCCTCGCGGTTTCGCGCGACCTCGCTCTCCAGCTCCTTGTTCTTGGTCGTGAGGTGCTCCGCCCGATCGAGGCGCTCGAAGATGCGCCGCACCTTGATCAGAAGCTCCTTCGGCGAGAACGGCTTGGTCAGATAGTCGTCCGCGCCGTGCATGAGCCCCTGGAGCCTCGAATCGACCTCGGCGCTCGCCGAGACCATGATGATCGGGATGTGCTGCGTATCCTTGCTGCTCTTGATCGCGGCGCAGACCTCGAAGCCCGTCTTCCGCGGCAGGCGCAGATCGAGGATCACGAGATCGGGCGGATCCTTCCGCATCTGGTCGAGCCCCTCTTCTCCGGTAGCCGCGACCGCCACCTTGAAGCCGTTCTGCGTGAGCGAGATCTGGAGCAGCTCGAGCACGCGGCGATCGTCGTCGATCACGAGGATGCTTCGCTTGGTCTTCGCAGCTCCCGGCTCGGCCGCCGGGCGGGTGCTCTCGAGGCTCACGGGTGGCTCTCCATGGGAATGGCGCCGGGACCGCCGGGCTCCAAGCCCGCGTCCACGCCTTCGTTGGACGAAACATTCGACGACGCGTTCGGTCGCTGACGCGAGCGACGCTCGAGATTGTCCAGAACTTGGAGGAACATCTCCACGACGCTCGGATCGAAGGGCGTGCCCCAGTTCTCGGCCACCACCTGACGCGCCTTGTCGAACGGAAGCGCACGCCGGTAGGGACGCTCGCCCGTCATCGCGACGTAGGAGTCGACGAGCGAGACGATGCGCGCCCCGAGCGGGATCTCGTTCCCGCGGAGGCCGTCGGGATAGCCCTCTCCGCCCCACCGTTCGTGGTGATGCCGCACGACGTCGATCACCTCCGCGGGGAAGTCCATCTCCTCGAGAATCCGCGCTCCGCGCTCGGGGTGCTGCTTGATCAGCGCCCACTCGTCGTCGGAGAGATGCGCGGGGTTCTTCAAGATCAGGTGGCTCACCGCGATCATGCCGATGTCGCGGAGCGCGGCGCCGTAGACGAGCGACTTGAGCGCGGGCTTCGGGACGTGCAGGAGCTTCGACACGGCGGTCACGTAGCGGACCACGCGCTCGGTGGTGCCGCGCGCGTACTCGTCGCGGCTCTCGATCAGCGACATCATGCCGCGCACGAGGCCCAGGTTCCGGTCCTCCTGGGCGCGCCGCTGCTGCGCGTTCGCGATCGCGACGGCCCCCTGGTTGCAGAGCGTGGTCAGGAGGTCGCGCTCGTCCTCGTGGAATCCACGGCCTGCTCCGCGGCCTCCGAGGAACACGAATCCCTCGAGGTTCCGGCGCACCCGGAGCGGGACGAGCCACTCGAGGCCCGAGGCGCGGAGCGCCTCGATCCCGGCCTCGGCGGAGCCAAGGTCTCCGAGGCTCAGGAACTCCTCGTCGTCGCCCCGGTGCTCGAGCACGTCCGCGGGCATCGTGAAGTCGCGGAAGTGGTCCGACGGGAAACCGCGCACCTGGCGCGGGGCGAAGAGCCCGCCGCGGCGCGGCTCGACGAGGAAGACCGCGACCCGCTCCACGCCGAACTGCCCCATGATGCTGAGGCTGAAGAGATTGAGCACCTCGTCGAGATCGAGCGCGAGGTTGAGCGCGCGCGTGATCTCGAAGAGGTTCCGGAACTCCACGAGCTTCCGCTTGAGCTTCGCCTGAAGGAGGGCGATCTCGTCCGATGCGTCACCTTCCGGCGGCGGAATCACCTCGGGCACGGCCGCCGTCACCGGTGCGGCCTTCGCCGCGTCGGGTCGCTCCGCCGCGACGGACTTCGCGTCGTCGTCCGGGACCGCGTCAGACGCCGCCGGCGCCGCGTTCGTCTCGTAGACGATCGCCTCCACGTCCATCAGCGCGCGGCGAATCTCCGGGGAGAGGCCGGTCGCGTGGATGCGCCGCTCCGTATCCTGGTACACCTTCCCCTGCCGCACGAGCACGGCCGTTCCGAGTGTGCAGATCGAGGTCACGCCGGTGAAGTCGAGCCGCACGTCGCGCGCTCCACGCGCCTGACACGTGAAGAGAAGGCGGTCGACCGAGCGCGCTCCCGCGGGGTCGATCTCTCCCTCGAGGACGAAATGAAAGCGCTCCGCGCCAGCCCGCTCGATCTTGAGGGCCCTCACGCCGCCGCCTCCGGACTCCGCGCCCGATCGGCGATGGCAGCGGGATTCAGCACCAGCGTGATGGCGCCGTCGGGAGCCACGATCCCGCCGAGGACTTCGTCGGTGGTCCGAAGCTTCGCGGGAAGCGGCGCCCATCGCGCGCTCTCCCGCCAGACGATGCGATCGAACGTGACGCGCGTCATGCGCCCTCCGGAGCGAAGCAGGGCCAAGGGGCGCGCCTTCTCCGGTTCTCCCGGCGCGCTGCGGCGCGCCGTGGCGGTCGCAAAGAGCGTGTGGAGCGCGAGCGCCGGCAGGTCGGCGTCTTCGGCCGGCCATTCGCCGTTCGCGTCCACGCGATCCACCGCGCTCCAGGGAAGCGCGAGTCTGTGCCCCGCGGCTTCCACGATGAGGAAGCTTCGGAGCGCGCGCGCCATCGGAAACTGAATCCGAAGCGAGACCATGCCCTCACCGCTGACCTCCACGAATCCCGCGAGGTCCTCGAGCGCGCGCTCGAGCATCGTGAGCGCTTCGGGATCGAGGCCGGTGAAGCCCGAGACCGAGATCATCGCTTCGAGACTCTCCCGCGCGGCCGCCACGCGAACCTCCGGAACGCCGTTCGTGGCCGGGGGCACGTCGCCCGTCTCGAGCAGGCGCGTCAGGATCGGGATCAACGTGGAGCCGATCTCGGGCTCGAACCCTACGCCTCCGGTCTGCACCGTGAGGAGCGCGGGATCCCCTGTCCTTCGCGAGACCGCCTCGAAGAGGTCGTCCACGAAACGGTCGAGCGGATCGAGAAATTCCCAGAGGAGGTGCTCGTCCAGATCGCGCGCCCGGCGCTCGAGCGAGTACTGCGTGCCGAGGAGCCGGTTCACCTCATAGACGACGTTTCGGATCTCCGTTTCCGACTTCTGGAGTCCGCGATAGACCGCGAGCGAGTGCTCCTCCGCGTCGTCGACGGCGGCGTCGGGGGAGCGAAGCGGCTTCTCCTTCCGCCCCTGCTCCCATTCGGAGATCGTGGCGAGCAGCGTGTGCAGCGCGCCGCCGGCCATGTCGTGGATGAACGAGATCCGCTCATTCTGATGAGATACGGCGCTCTTGATCTCGACCGTGAGGGCGAGAAGGTTGCCGTGCGGCCCGAGCCCGGCCGCTCCTTCCTCGAAGAGAGAGCGCGGCGGCTGCGAGCGCGCCGGCTCGATCTCGGAGCGTCCTTCGATCGCGTCCTCGACGAGATCCGCCTGATCGAGCAGCGAGCCCAATCCCTCGGAGCGGAGCGTTCCGGCGAGGCGCTCTTCGGTCTCGAGCTCCACGTGGCAGGCCGAGACGAGCTCCTGGCGATCGTCGGCCGTCACCTGTCCGATCCGCCCGATTCCTTCCCGAAGCGATTGCACCGAGTCGATGAGCTCCTTGAGCTCCAGCCACTCCGCACCGCGCAGCACGAGACGGATCGCCTCCTCGACCAGCGGCCCGTCCCCGATCGCGAGATCCGGCTCCGCCTGTCCGAGGAAGCGGCGCGTCAGCTCCACCTGTTCGTGCACGAGCGCGCCGTAGGTCGCGGTGATCCGGGTGATCCGCTCGGCGGAGGTGACCGATCCCGGGGCCGGAGGAGTATCGAACGATTCCAAGATCACCCTTTCCCGTGGATCTTTGCTGAGTCGCGAGACTTCCTGGATGCTGGCGGCTCGGGCTCCGGGCGGGATGCCCCCGACGCGAGCCCCGCGCGAAGCTCGACCGCGCGCTCGTGCAGGCGCTGGATTTCGGTCGCGACCGCGGACGTGCGCGGCGCGGCCACTCCGCCCGTTGCCGCGAGCGCAGCCTTGGCGTCCTCGCTCGTCGCGTGGATGGCCGTGATCGTCTCGCCCACCTTGATCTCGATCTCTCCCGCGAGCCGCGTGATGGTGTCGGTCGCTTCACGGGCGAACTCCGCGAGCTGCCGCGTCTCCTCCGCGATCGCGCCGAACGCTTCGCCGCCGGAGCGGGTGGCCTCGAGAGCGGCATTGAGCGCGAGGAGCGTGGCCCGGTTCGTCACGCGCTCGGCCACCGACGCGAGCTCGCTCGCGCGCATGAGGCCCGCGGCGAGATCCTCGATTCCGTCGGCCGCGGTCTGAACGACGGCGTCGACGAGCTGGGTCGGCGAGCGACCGGCAGGATCGCCATGTCGCGGGACCGACTCGGCGCGGGACGGCGCCAGGCAGCCCTCGAGTCCGTGGATCAGCTCGTCGAGACCGCGCAGGAGCTCGGCGCGTGCGCGCGGATCGGACGCGACGTCTTCGGGACGCGGCCACGTGCCCGGAAGCCGATCGGGACCGGCTCCCACCAGCTCTTCCTCGTCTACCGCGATCCGATTCACGACCGGGAGGGACTCGCGCGTTACGCGCGCGGCCTCGAGCAGATCGTGGAGCTCGCCCACGCGGAGCTCGGGCGACTCGACCAGGGGATCCCGGCCTTCCCCGAGCATGGTGGTCGCCAGCTCGACCTGGCGCCTCGTTTTCTCGGCGTCGGCCACCAGCTCCTCGGTGCGCGCCCTGTCGGCTTCGAGGCGGTGGATGTGATGGAGCAGCTCGTGCTCGCGCGAGCGGGCCGCGCGTGATGCGACAAACGCCACGCCCACCGCGCCGAGTACAGCGACCGCGGTCGCGGTCGCGTACGCCAGGGTCAGGGGAAGGAACAGGAACGTAGACGCCGCGGCGATCGACACGATCACCGACGCGGAGAGCACCGGGATCACGGGATAGCGGCGGGCCACGCCCTCTCCTTCCCTCACGCTGCGGCTCCCCGGCCGCTCGCGCCATCGAGCGCGGCCCAATAGTGGAGGCAGTGGATCGGCGAGCCTTCGTGGTCGTATACGGAATCGACGAGCGCGTTCGCATCCGCGTCCGTGCTCTCATGACGCTCCGGGCCCGAAAGCGCGGATGCGGGAACGAGCCGCGGCAGTGACGGAATCACGAGCGCGAGCCGGTCGCCTCCGCGCGCGAGCACGAGGGCGAAGCGATGTGGTCCGGACGCGGACGGCTCCCCGAGAAACGCGGCGAGGTCGAGGGCGATCACGATGCCGCCGTGGAACGCGACCAGCCCCGCGATCGGCTCCTTGCTTCCAGGCAAGGGCGTCAGACGATCGGCTTCGACGAGCCCCGCGACGTCCTCAACGCGGGCGCCGAAGTCCACGTCCCCGATCCGAAAGGCGAGGAGCCCGCGCGTCTTCACGGGATCCGCGGCATCGGTGTCCATGACGGTCTAGCTCCTCGTGGTTGGAATGGAGCCGCTTAAAGCACCTACCGTGCCATCTCCAGCCGCCCTACACGCTCGTTAACCGCTTGCGCGCCAGTCGCTTGGTCGGAACGCGCCGGTTCCCTCCTCCACGGGGCGGGCAACTCTCGCCCGGTGGTCACCGCGCAGGATGCATTTCGACCTGCATCGCGCAATGCGCGGCGCCGCCCCTCCGGTGGGCCCTTCCACCCGAAAAATCGGCCAAAAGAAGCCACATCGTGAATGGTTTCGACCTCGCCTTCCTATGTAGCGAAACGGCGTGAACTCGCTAATCCGGCGCGGCACCGCACATTCCGTGGCCGCCTCGCTCGCGCGAAACCGTCGGCATGCTCAATGCAGAAGCCGAGGATCGAACGTAGTCGAGCGCTTCGGCCAAAGGAGCTGGAGCCAGTCGGGGAACGGATAGGAAGGGGTGAGGTGGCCATGACGGCAGCCCGCAAGTATCTAGCGAGCAAGGCGAATCCCAGGAAGGTTCGGCCGACCGCCTACGTCGCGATCAACTGTCTCCTACTGACGAAGGCGAGCGGGACGCCCAAGAACGGCGATCCGCTGCCTCAAGAAGACGTGGATGCGTATCTGGCCGCGCTCAAGGACCAGATCGAAGCGCATGTGCCGCTGCCGCCGGAGCGCTCCCGGCTCCTTTCGAGATTCGACGTGGCGGCGTGGCGGCGCCTCGCGAGCGCCCATCGGGGCTCGCTCCGGTACCGGATCTTTCGGACTCCGGAAGACCTCCTTCTCGTGTCGCTCGGCCGGTTCGAGCATTCGGGCCCGTACGTGCCGAATCGCCGCGAAGGCGTGATCACGGGCGAAGAGGCCGACGTGGGCCGCAGTCCGAACTGGTATCACTTCTCGTATACGTACGGAGAGCTGCTCGAGAATCCGACGGCGGCCATGGGCGGTCTGCTCGAGAAGCTGACGGTGGCCGTCGAGCGGTACCACAAGATGCTCTCGCACATGCGCGGCGAGTACTGGAGCCTCGGAGCCCGGTTCAAGAAGGCGCAGGTGATCCGGCTCGAGCGAAGCGTCGACGAGGACGCGCGCGAGAACGATCTAAGGCAAATGCAGGACAAGCTTCTCGACGCCTATTCGGAATGGAAACGCACGGGCCAGAGCCAGCACCTGGACCAGATGCGCGGTCTGACGCGCGAGATCCGGCTCCTTCTGCCCGACTTTCAGTTCTCGCTTCCGCCGGGAGCCCCGTAGGAAGCGACTCGATCCCCCGCGTGCCCTCTGGCCCCTCCCCCGACCCGACGCACCCCGGAGGGCACGCACCCCTGCACACACGCGATCGCCGGCCGCCGCAAGCGAGCCGGCGATCGGCGTTTTGGGGGGAACGCGAACGCAGGATCGACGCGGGATGATGCGTCGAACGCTCCGGCCCTAGCGCGTCCTACCGAATCTCGTAGTTCGGAGCTTCCTTCGTGATCGTGAGGTCGTGCGGGTGGCTCTCGCGGAGCCCGGCGTGGGTGATGCGGACGAAGCGGGTCTTGGTGCGCAGATCTTCGATCGAGGCGACGCCGCAGTAGCCCATGCCGGCGCGCAGGCCGCCCATGAGCTGATAGATGACGTTCGCGACCTGCCCTTTGTACGGGACGCGGGCCTCGATGCCTTCGGCGACGAGCTTCTTCAGATCCTTCACGCCTTCCTGGAAGTAGCGATCGCCGCGGCCGCCGCTCATCGCGCTGAGCGAGCCCATGCCGCGGTAGACCTTGTAGGTGCGCCCCTCGAGCAGGATCGTCTCGCCCGGGCTCTCCTCGGTGCCGGCGAGGAGATTGCCGATCATCACCGAGTTCGCGCCCGCGGCGAGCGCCTTCACGACGTCGCCCGAGTACTTGATGCCACCGTCCGCGATGATCGGGACGCCCGCCTTGGCCGCTTCTTCCGTGCACTCCATGACGGCGGTGATCTGCGGCACGCCCACACCCGCGACCACGCGCGTCGTGCAGGCCGAGCCAGGCCCCATGCCCACCTTCACGCAGTCGGCGCCGGCCCTGATGAGGTCGCGAGTCGCCTCGGCCGTCGCCACGTTCCCGACGATGAGCTGGAGGGTGGGATGGCGCTGCTTCACCGCGCGCGTCGTGTCGAGGACCGCCTTCGAGTGGCCGTGCGCGCTGTCGAGCACGACGACGTCGACTCCCGCGCGCATCAGCTCGTCCGCGCGCTCGACGTTGTCGGCGCCGACGCCGATCGCGGCGCCGACGCGGAGCCGGCCCAGGTGGTCCTTGCACGCGCCCGGGTAGCGGATCCGCTTCTGGATGTCCTTCACCGTGATGAGACCGCGGAGATTGAAGTCCTGATCCACGACCGGGAGCTTCTCGATCCGGTGCTGATGGAGGGTCCGCTCCGCCTCCTCGAGCGTGGTTCCGACCGGCGCCGTGATGAGGTTGTCCTTCGTCATCACGTCCTTCACCTTGAGATCGGAGCCGCGGCTGAAGCGGAGGTCGCGATTGGTGAGGATGCCGACGAGGCGCTTCCCTTCGGTGATCGGCACGCCGGAGATCCGGAACTTCTCCATCAGATCGAGCGCGCGCGCGATCGGCACGTCGGGCGGGAGGGTGATCGGGTTCACGATCATGCCGCTCTCGGACCGCTTCACCCGGTCCACCTCCTCCACCTGCTCGAGGATCGGGAGGTTCTTGTGGACGATGCCGATGCCGCCTTCCTGCGCGAGCGCGATGGCGAGCGCGCTCTCGGTCACCGTGTCCATGGCCGCGCTCACGATGGGAACGTTGAGCGCGATCTCCCGCGTGAGGAAGGTCGAGGTCTCGACGTCGCGCGGGTGGACCTCGGAATAGCCGGGGAGAAGGAGGACGTCGTCGAACGTGAGGGCGGGTTGCTCGGCCACGCGCGAAGCAGGGCGCTTTGGGTTCTCCATCGTGGCGCTCTCTTCTTTCGTGGCGTAGGTCCGCATGATCAGTCGGGCAACCCCGTGTCGATCCGCTCGCTCAGCGAGAACCAGAAGGAGACGCCGAGCCTCACGGCGAAATAGGCCTTTGGACCGCTATACCCCGAAGGGAACAGGTCTTCGTCACCCGCGAAGATGTGGGTGTAGCTCCCGTCCAGGGTCATCGTGATGTGCTTCGACATGGTTCGGTCGAAGCCCGCGATGGCATAGATGCCGGGATCGACCCGGCGGAGCCGCTCGAACGTGACCGGGTCCTTGGCGGCTCCGAGATCCTGCGACAGGATCGACCAGTTGTACAAGCCGCCGCCCCCGCCGACGAACGGCCGGAGCCGACTGTCCTTCAAAGCGTACCGCACGCCGATCGGGAAGAGGGGCACGACGTTCGCGACGAAGAAGCTGTCCGTCCCGCTGTCGAGCTTGCTCCAGCCCCAGCCGACGGTGACGTCGGCCGTGATGTGGTCGGTCCACTGATAGCTCAGCACCAGATCCCCCGAGAGTCGAGGGCTCGCCTGTTCCTTGATCAGCTCATCCTTCGTCCAAAACAGCGTCCCCCCTCGGATGCCGATTCCTCCCGACCCGGTGAGATCGTTCGCCAGGCAGGGTGTGGCCGAGGCCGTGAGCAGAAGGACGAAAAGTCCTCCGGCGAGCTTCCTCATCATGGGTTCTGGATGTCTCCTTGGAATGGCGGTCGAAACAACCGACGAGCCGGCACGGGGTTGTGGTAGCCGCGTAGTGTAGGCACCGGGGACCGGAGTGTCAATCGGGACCCGGTTGACACCCCGGAGGGCGCGACCGTAGAGTCTTCCGCTCGGCGGCGGTGTAGCTCAGCGGTAGAGCAGGAGAATCATAATCTCTTGGTCCGGGGTTCGAATCCCTGCGCCGCCACCAACTTACGTCGGCACTGCCGGGCCGGCACCCGCACCGTCTGGGAGTCCTCTGCCCCATGCGACCCAACCCTCGCGACGCCCGGCTCGAATACCATGCCTCGCTCGCCCTTCGCCGGCTCAACCTCGAGTCTCCGATCCTGATCGCGGTCTCGGGCGGCCCCGATTCCATGGCGCTCCTCCATTACCTGGCGCGCGACGCCGCGGGCGTTCCGCCGCTCGTGGCAGGGCACGTGAATCACGCGCTTCGCGGCGCGGAGTCCGACGCGGACGCCGCGTTCGTGCGCACGGCGGCGAGCGCGTGGGGCGTACCCTATGAAGAAGTCATGCTCCCGGCCGGGAGCGCGTCGTCGGAAGAGAGTGCGCGGCTCGCGCGCTACGAGGCGCTCGGCGCGATGTCGGCACGCGTGGGGGCCGAGTGCGTCCTGACCGCGCACACGGCGGACGACCAAGCGGAGACGGTCCTCCTCCGGCTCTTCCGCGGAACGGGCCTGCGCGGACTGTCCGGCATGCCGTTCCGGGGGAAGGTGCGTGGCGTACGGATCGCCCGTCCTCTCCTCCACGTGACGCGGGAGCAAATTCAGGAGTATTTGCGCCGCCGCGGGGTGAGCTATCGAGTGGATTCCACCAACGAGACGTCGGTACCCGCACGGAATTTCATCCGCAGGGAAGTGCTTCCGCTGGTTCGATCGCGCCTCAATCCGTCGGCCCGGGAGGCGCTCCTCCGGACCGCGGCCACGGCTCATGATGCCGACGAGCTCCTCACCGCCTTGGCGCGGGAGCGATTCGCGGAGGTGGTGGTCGAGCGCAGGCCGGGCCAGATCGCGCTGGACGCGACCCTTCTCGAGCGGTACCCTAAACCGTTGAGAGCTTACGTGTTTCGTCTCGCCCTGCAGGAGCTGACCGGAAGCCTCCGCGAGATCGCGGGGACGCACATCGAGGCCCTTCTCACCCTGGCGACGACGACGCGACCGCGGTCCCTCGATCTGCCCGGCCATGTCGTGGCCCAGAGGGAGCGGGGCCGCATCGTTCTCGACCATCGGATCCGCGAAGCCGAAGTGATCCGGCAACATCCAAGAGCTTGAGACTTCCGGCTCGTCTGCCGATGAACCGAAAGGACCCGAACGAGTGACCCCGAACCTAAGCCGAGGTACCGAATTGACCCCTGTGAACCGGGATCCGCGCCCCCACGCGCGTTCCAACAAACCGTCCAACGGTCGTCCCGCGCGACGCCCGGCGCCGCCGCCTCGCCCGCCCCAGCGCAAGCCCACGCCGTTCGGGCCGGCCAGGCCACTTCGCACCGCGCTCCTCTGGGTGATCCTCGTGCTCGCCGTGCTCGTCTTCGTCCAGATCTACGGCGAGATGCGCGCGAAGACGCACGAGATCCCCTACTCCGAATTCCTCCAGCAGATCGATCAGGCGAACATCAAGACCTCGACGATCATCGAGCGTGAGGTCGTCGGCGAGCTGAAGCAGAGCACGCTCACGCACGTCGAGGGGCGCCCGGTCTCCTACGTCTTCTTCAAGGTCTACTTGCCGGCCGAGGACAAGGACATCGGCCGCGCGATCATCGCCAAGGACCCGAACGCGATCGTCAACTCGAAGCCGCAGGGCATGAACTGGTGGAGCATCGCGCTCGGGTACATCCCGTTCGTCGCGCTCCTCGTGCTCTGGATGGTGATGATCCGCCAGATCCAGTCGGGCGGGGCGAGCGCGATGAAGTTCGGGAAGAGCCGCCCCAAGGTCGCGCTGGAAACGAGCCCCAAGGTCACGTTCAAGGACGTGGCGGGCGCCGACGAGGCGAAGCAGGAGCTGGAAGAGATCATCGAGTTCCTGCGCGATCCCAAGAAATTCCAGCGCCTCGGCGGACGCATCCCGAAGGGGGCGCTCCTGCTCGGGCCTCCGGGCACGGGCAAGACACTCCTCGCCAAGGCGGTTGCGGGCGAGGCGGGCGTGCCGTTCTTCTCGCTCTCGGGCTCGGACTTCGTCGAGATGTTCGTCGGCGTGGGCGCGTCCCGCGTGCGCGATCTGTTCGACCAGGGAAAGCGGAATGCCCCCTGCATCATCTTCATCGATGAGATCGACGCCGTCGGGCGCCATCGCGGCGCGGGCCTGGGCGGCGGGCACGACGAGCGCGAGCAGACGCTGAACCAGCTCCTCGTCGAGATGGACGGCTTCGAGTCGAATGACGGCGTCATCCTGATCGCCGCGACGAACCGCCCGGACGTGCTCGACCCTGCGCTCCTCCGTCCGGGCCGCTTCGACCGGCAGATCGTCGTGGACGTGCCGGACGTTCGCGGCCGTGAGGGCATCCTGCGCGTCCACACGCGGAACATCCCCGTGGGCGAAGACGTGATCCTGAACACGATCGCGCGCGGAACGCCGGGCATGGTGGGCGCCGATCTCGCGAACCTCGTGAACGAGGCGGCGCTCCTCGCGGCGCGGCGGAATCACAAGCGCGTCAACTCGCTCGATTTCGAGGACGCGAAGGACAAGGTGATGATGGGCACCGAGCGGCGGAGCCTCGTCATCTCCGACGCCGAGAAGCGGAGCACGTCCTACCACGAGGCGGGACACGCGCTCGTGGCGTGGCTCCAGCCCGGCAGCGACAAGGTGCACAAGGTCACGATCATCCCGCGCGGGCGCGCGCTCGGCCTCACGGCCTACCTGCCCCAGGACGAGCGCCACTCGTTCTCGCGCGATTACTGGCTCCAGATCCTCACGCACCTGATGGGCGGCCGCGCGGCCGAGCAGATCGTGCTGAACCAGCTCACGACCGGCGCCTCGGACGACATCCGGCGCGCCACGAACATCGCGCGGCGCATGGTCTGCGAGTGGGGCATGAGCGAGCGACTCGGCCCGCTCACGTTCGGGAGCAAGGAGGAGTACGTCTTCCTCGGACGCGAGATCTCGCAGCACCGGGACTACAGCGAGAAGACGGCGATCGCGATCGATGAGGAAGTGCGCGGCCTGGTGGAGGGGGCTTCCAACCGGGCGCGCCAGCTCCTCACCGACAACGTCGACAAGCTCCACCTCCTGGCGCTGGCGCTCCTCGAGCGCGAGGTCCTGGACGGCGAGGAGGTCGAGAAAGTGCTCCGCGGCGAGAAGCTCGAGCCGATCCGGCGGGACGGCGGCGGCGACCGGATGACTCCGGCCGCGGCCCCACCCGTGGAAGAGCCGAAGCGTGAGAAGGCTCCGCCGCGCGTGCACCCCACCGAGAGCCCGGGACTCGCGTGACGCCGTGCGCCAGACCGACGTGGTGGAGCGCTTTGAGGTGGCGCGCGCTCCGCTGATCTTCGCCCACCGGTTCGGCCGGTGGGATCTCACCCGGACGCCCCGCATCGTGGGCATCCTGAACGTGACCCCCGATTCCTTCTCGGACGGGGGTCACTTCGTTGAGCCCCGCGAGGCCGCTCGTCACGCCGAGCGCCTGATCGAGGAGGGGGCCGACGCCATCGACGTCGGGGGCCAGAGCACGCGTCCGGGCGCGGGCGAGCCGGTCGGAGCCGACGAGGAGTGGGCTCGGATCGGGCCTACGATCCAAGCGCTCCGAGCGCGTGCCGGGAGTGTCCCCATCTCCGTCGATACCTACCACGCCGAAGTCGCGCGCCGCGCCCTCGCGGAGGGCGCCGCCATGATCAACGACGTGACAGCGCTCGCGTACGAGCCGGCTCTGGCCGACGTCGTGGCCGAGGCGGAGGCCGGCCTGGTGTTGATGCACTCCCGCGGCGGTCCCTCCGGCTTCCACGACGCCGAGATGAAAGACTACGACGATGTCGCGGACGAGGTGCGCTGGGAGCTCTACATGGCCATGCGCCGGGCGCTGGTGCGTAGCGTTCCGGAGGAAGCGATCGCCTTGGACCCCGGTGTCGGCTTCTCGAAGCGGCCGGTCCACAGCGTGGGCGTCCTTCGCGGGCTTCCCCGCTTGACCGATCTGGGCCGCCCCTTGTACATCGGAGTGTCGCGGAAATCGTTTCTCGGCGCACTGACCGACGAGCCCGTGGACGGGCGCCTCGCGGCCGGGCTCGGCGCGACGGTCGCCGCCTACGCCCTCGGCGCGCGGATATTCCGCACCCACGACGTCCGGGCGACCCGCGACGCCTTGACGTTGGCCGAAGCTTTGCTGAGTGAAGGGGCCGTGGTGGAAACGGCCGCGGTGGTCGAGGAGAGGCGAGCGTGATCGAGATTCGTCCCCAGTTCCTCGTCGACATGATCGACGTCCTGGTCGTGGCGTTCCTGTTCTACAGGCTCTTCGCCATGATCAAAGGGACGCGCGCGGCCCAGATGTTCGTCGGGCTCGTGTTCATCGTGATCGCCTCGATCGTGGCGCAGTGGTTCCGCCTCAACGCGTTGAACTGGATCATCAACAGCCTGAAGACCGTCTGGGTGATCCTGTTCGTGATCCTCTTCCAGCCCGAGCTTCGGGCGGTGCTCACCCACATCGGGCAGAACCGGCTCTTGCGCGCCCTCATCCGCGTGGGCGAGGGGGGCGTGCTGAAGGAGATCCTGGGCGCCGTGGAGGAGATGGGACGCGAGCGCCGGGGCGCCCTGATCGTGATCGAGCGGGACATGGGGCTTCGCGATTACATCGAGACCGGCACCAAGCTCGACGCCACGGTCACGAAGGAATTGCTGGAGACCATCTTCACCCCCCACTCGCCGCTCCACGACGGCGCCGTGGTGATCCGCGGCGACCAGATCTCCGCGGCGGGGTGCATCCTGCCCTTGAGCGCGACGGCTGGATTGTCGCCTCTGCTGGGAACGCGACACCGCGCGGCGCTCGGCCTGGCCGAGGAGACGGACGCCTGCGTCTTCGTGGTGAGCGAGGAGAACGGCGCCATCTCGATCGCCCACAAGGGCGAGCTCAAGTGGAACCTCGACGAGGGACAGCTGAGGAGCGAACTCGCTGCGATCTTCAATCCGCGACCCGAGGAGACGCCCGAAGAGCCGGAGGAGGAGATCGCGGCGGGGGCTTAGTGCTCGAGCGCGGGAGCCAGTGCCTCCCGCGTCCGCTTCAAGTCCTCTGCGGATGCCTCCTTCGCCAACGCCGGATTGAGCTGCCCCGCCTCCGAGATCGGCACGAGATGGACGTGGGCGTGGGCCACGCCGAATCCCTCCACGACGATCCCCACCCGCGGTGTATC
>Ga0111538_10002557_pt1 | contig 25547 bp, 25 predicted proteins | sample SoiMethybrSBSTD1_FD_79669 | JGI IMG/M metagenome (GOLD analysis project Ga0111538, IMG submission 79669) | Bulk soil microbial communities from a Populus tree surrounding site in Tennessee, USA - Soil MetaG P. TD hybrid SBSTD1 (version 2)... | ecosystem: Environmental > Terrestrial > Soil >...
GACACCGAGCAGGACATCATCCCGGTCGGCCTCAATGAAGACGTGGTGCGCCTGATCTCGTCGAAGAAGGGCGAGCCCGAGTGGCTGCTCGAGTGGCGCCTCAAGGCGTTCCGCGCCTGGCTCAAGATGGAAGAGCCGCACTGGCAGAACGTCAAGTACGAGCCGATCGACTACCAGGGCACGAGCTATTACGCGGCGCCGAAGGAAAAGAAGAAGCTCAACAGCCTTGACGAGGTCGATCCGGAGATCCGCGCGACCTTCGACAAGCTGGGCATCCCGCTCGAGGAGCAGAAGCTGCTCTCGAACGTGGCCGTCGACGCGGTGTTCGACTCCGTCTCGGTGGCGACGACGTTCCGCAGCAAGCTGGCGGAGCTCGGCATCATCTTCTGCTCGTTCTCGGAAGCGGTGAAGGATCATCCGGAGCTGGTGAAGCAGTACGTCGGCTCGGTGGTCCCGCACACCGACAACTACTTCGCCGCGCTCAACTCCGCGGTGTTCAGCGACGGCAGCTTCGTCTACATCCCGAAGGGCGTCCGCTGCCCGATGGAACTGTCGACCTACTTCCGCATCAACGCCCAGAATACCGGCCAGTTCGAGCGGACGCTGATCATCGCCGACGAGGGCGCCAGCGTCAGCTATCTGGAAGGCTGCACGGCGCCGAAGCGCGACGAAAACCAGCTGCACGCCGCGGTCGTCGAGCTGATCGCGCACAAGGACGCGACGATCAAGTACTCGACGGTCCAGAACTGGTATCCCGGCGACAAGAACGGCAAGGGCGGCATCTACAACTTCGTCACCAAACGCGGCATCTGCAAGGGCGATCGCTCGAAGATCACCTGGACGCAGGTCGAGACCGGCTCGGCGGTGACCTGGAAGTACCCGAGCTGCATCCTGCAGGGCAACGACTCGATCGGCGAGTTCTACTCGGTCGCCGTCACGAACAATTTCCAGCAGGCCGACACTGGCACCAAGATGATCCACCTCGGCAAGAACACGCGCAGCACGATCGTCTCGAAGGGCATTTCGGCGGGCCGCGGCCAGAACACGTATCGCGGCGCGGTCAAGGTCGGCAAGAACGCCAGCAACGCGCGCAACTATTCGCAGTGCGACTCGCTGCTGATCGGCGATCGCTGCGGCGCGCACACCTTCCCGTATCTCGAAATCAAGAACTCCACCGCCAAGGTCGAGCACGAAGCGTCGACCTCGAAGATCGGCGAGGACCAGATTTTCTACTGCGAGTCGCGCGGCATCGCCAAGGAAGACGCGATCAACATGATCGTCAGCGGCTTCTGCAAGGAAGTGTTTCGCGAGCTGCCGATGGAATTCGCCGTCGAAGCGCAAAAGCTGTTGGGCATTTCACTGGAAGGGTCGGTCGGTTAAGACATGCTGCAGGTCAAGAATCTGAAAGTTCGCGTCGAGGATCGCGAGATCCTCAAGGGCATCGATCTCACCGTCAACACGGGCGAAGTGCACGCCATCATGGGTCCGAACGGCTCGGGCAAGAGCACGCTGGCCCGCGCGTTGTCGGGACACCCCGGCTACGAGGTCACCGAGGGCGAGGTGCTCTACAACGGCCAGGACCTGCTCGACATGGATCCGGACGAGCGCGCCCGCGCCGGCGTGTTCATGGCGTTCCAGTACCCGGTCGAGATCCCAGGCGTGAACAACGCCTATTTCCTGAAGGCGGCGCTCAACGCGAAGCGCAAGCAGCAGGGCCTCGACGAGCTCGACGCGATCGACTTCATGAAGGTCGTCAAGGAGAAGCTCAAGGTCCTGCACATCGACGACTCGATGCTGCAGCGCTCGGTCAACGAGGGCTTCTCCGGCGGCGAGAAGAAGCGCAACGAGATCTTCCACATGGCGGTGCTCGAGCCGGCGCTGGCGGTGCTCGACGAGACCGATTCGGGACTCGACATCGACGCCCTGCGCGTCGTCGCCGACGGCGTCAACGCGATGCGCAGCCCCGATCGCTCGTTCATCGTGGTGACGCACTATCAGCGGCTGCTCAACTACATCGTGCCGGACTTCGTGCACGTGTTGAGCGACGGCAAGATCGTCAGGTCCGGCGGCCGCGAGCTGGCCCTCGAGCTCGAAGAAAAGGGCTATGCGGGCCAGACGGCGGCGGGAGCGAGACGGTGATGGAAACGCTGGTACAGGCTCCCGCGTGGGTGAAGGAACGCCGCGAGCAGGCGTCGCGTCGATTTGCGGAGGTCGGGTTTCCGACGACGCGGCAGGAAGACTGGCGGTTTACGAACATCGCGCCGATTGCGGACGCGAAGTTTCCGCTCGCGAATGGCACGTTCGGGCAGGCGTCGTCGCTGGTCGCCGGCGTCAAGCTTCCCGGCGCGCTGACGCTGGCGATCGTCAACGGCCAGTTCGCCGCTGGGCTGTCGGACTTGAGCGCGATGCCCAAGGGCGTCCGCATCGCCGGCCTTCGAGACGGCGCGCGCGACGGCGCGGACGGGCTCGAACGGCATCTCGGCAAGGTGTTCAACATCGACGCGCATCCGTTTGCGGCGCTGAACACGTCGCATCTCGATGACGGCGTGGCGATCTTCATTGCCGCCGGCGCGGTGATCGAAACGCCGATTCACGTTGTGACGGTGACCGGCGGCGACGGCCAGGCGGTGACGGCGCATCCGCGGGTGCTGGTCGTGGCCGGCGCGAACAGCCAGGCGCGAATCGCGCAGACCTTCATTGGCGCGGCCGACTCGGTGTATTTCAACAACGCGGTCGCCGAGGTGGTGGTCGGCGAAGGCGCGATCGTGGACTACTACACCGATCAGCGCGAGTCCGAGCGCGCGTTCCACATCGCCAACATCCAGGCGCACGTCGAAGCGAAGGGCGTGTTTGCGTCGCACGCGTTCGCGACCGGCGCGAAGATCCAGCGGCACGACATCGGCATCGGCCTCAAGGGCGAAGGCGCCGACTGCACGATGAACGGCGTTTATCTCGCCGACGGCGAGCGGTTGATGGACACGCACACGTCGCTCGATCACGCGATGCCGCATTGCACGAGCCACGAAATCTACAAGGGCATCCTCGCCGGCAAGGCCAAGGCGGTGTTCAACGGCCGCATCATCGTCCGCATCGACGCGCAGAAGACCGACGCCAAACAGACCAACCGCGCGCTGCTGCTCTCGGACGATGCGACGATCAACTCGAACCCGCAGCTGGAAATCTTCGCCGACGACGTGAAGTGCACGCACGGCGCGGCGATCGGGCAGCTCGACGAAGAGGCGATGTTCTACCTGCAGGCGCGCGGCCTGACCCGCGCCGAGGCGCGCGACATGCTGCTGCACGCATTTGCGGGCGAAGTCCTCGAAGGACTCAAGATCCCGGCGCTGCGCGAACAGATCGAAACCAATTTCTTCAACGCCTTGGCGCGCGACGTCGCGCTCACCGCATGAGCACCACGGCAATCAGGCCATCGGCCATCGGCTTTGACGTGGCGAAAGTCCGTGCCGACTTTCCGATCCTGTCGGAGCTCGTGCACGGCAAGCCGCTGGTCTACCTCGATAGCGCCAACACCAGCCAGAAGCCGCTCGCGGTGATCAAGGCGACCGACGATTACTACCGCCATGCCAACGCCAACATCCATCGCGCCACGCACCTGCTGAGCGAGCGCGCCACGGCGCTGTATGAAGGCGCGCGCAAGAAAGCCGCGACGTTCCTCAACGCCGCCGAGGCGCAGACGATCGTGCTGACCAAGGGCACGACGGACGGCATCAACCTGGTGGCGCAGAGCTACGGGCGCTCGGTGCTCAAGCGCGGAGACGAAATCCTGCTGTCGTGGCTCGAGCATCACTCGAACATCGTGCCGTGGCAGCTGATTGCCGAGCAGACCGGGGCTGTGATCAAGGTCGTCTCGATCAACGAGCTCGGCGAGATCGACCAGGACGATTACGCGCGGCTGCTGTCGTCACGCACGAAGATCGTCGCGGTCGGGCACGTCTCGAACGCGCTCGGCACGATCAATCCGATCAAGTCGATGATCGCGCAGGCGCACGCCGCCGGCGCGGTGGTGCTGGTGGACGGCGCGCAGGCCGCGCCGCACCTGGCGATCGACGTGCAGGATCTCGATTGCGACTTCTACGTGCTGTCGAGCCACAAGATGTTCGGGCCGACCGGCACCGGCGTGCTCTATGGCCGCAAGCCGCTGCTCGAGGCGATGCCGCCGTATCAGGGCGGCGGCGACATGATATCGAACGTCACGTTCGAGAAGACGCTCTACAACCAGGTGCCCTACAAGTTCGAAGCGGGCACGCCGAACATCGCCGGCGTGGCCGGCTTCGGCGCCGCGATCGATTACCTGTCGTCGATCGATCGCCAGGCCGCGCTCGCGCACGAGGACGACGTCCTCGCCTACGCCACGGCACGGGTCCGCGAGATTCCCGGCACGCGCATCATCGGCGAGGCGCGCCACAAGACCGGCGTGCTGTCGTTCCTGGTTGAAGGCGTGCATCCGCACGACGCCGGCACGATCCTCGATCAGCAGGGCATCGCGGTGCGCACCGGCCAGCACTGCGCGCAGCCGGTGATGGACAAGTTCTGCATCCCGGCGACGATTCGCGCGTCGCTCGGCATCTACAACACGCGCGAGGACATCGATGCGATGGTCCGCGGCCTGATCAAGGTCAAAGAGGTGTTCGCGTGAGTGAGCTGAACGACCTCTACCAGGAAGTGATCCTCGATCACAATCGCCGGCCGCATAACTTCCGCGTCATCGACCCGGCATCGGCCAAGCAGGAGGGCTACAACCCCCTCTGCGGCGATCGGCTGACGCTGTATCTCACGCTCGACGGCAACGTGATCAAGGACGTCGCGTTCCAGGGATCGGGCTGCGCGATCTCGAAGGCGTCGGCATCGCTGATGACCGATGTGCTCAAGGGCAAGTCGGTGAACGAAGCGCGCGAGCTGTTCGATCAGTTCCACGCGATGATCACGTCGAATCCGGAGACACCCGCACCAGACATGGGCAAACTGTCGGTGCTCGCCGGCGTGCGCGAGTATCCGACGCGCGTGAAGTGCGCGAGCCTGGCGTGGCACACGATGAAGGCGGCGGTCGCCCACGAGGGCGGCGCGCCGGTCTCAACCGAATGACAACACTACCGACGATGACGACGGGCGGGCTGCCCGAGGACAGCCCGGCCAACGAATTGAGCCAGTCGCTCAAGGACATCACTCCGGATCCGGAGAAGATGGACACGATTGCGCCGAAAGTGATCGAAGCGCTGAAGACCGTTTACGATCCCGAAATCCCCGTCAACATTTTCGAGATGGGTCTGATCTACGACGTGCTCGTGGATGCGACGGGACAGGTCGGCGTGAAGATGACGCTGACCGCGCCGGCGTGTCCGGCCGCGCAGTCGCTGCCGGTCGAAGTGCGCGACAAGGCGAAGTCGGTCGAGGGCGTCACCGACGCTAAGGTTGAAGTCGTGTGGGATCCGCCATGGACGAAAGATCGCATGTCGGATGCGGCGAAGCTTCAACTCGGGATGCTGTAACCAGCCACATTCTTTTCACAACTCAGAGAGGCAACCAGGTACGGCGTTTGCTGCCGAGCTGGGACGGGACAGTTGTTGTCCCCGGCGGCGGACAGGTCCGCCGTGAATGACACGAAGCGCGTCGCCTCGTCTCACTTGTTTTGGAGCGGTCATGAAATTTCTCCCACAGTCGGTCATCCTCGCAGTGCTCGTTGCCGGCGTGACAGTCATTCCCACCGCGGCACAGGCGCAGGAAGAACGCCTCACGATCAACTTCACTCCGGCGGTGGCCACCACCGGCGGCGACACCGAGCTGGCGCTCTCCGGTTCGGCGGGCTACCGCTTTACGGAGCACCTGTGGTTCGAAGGGGACTTCACGTGGATTGATGGCGCGGCCGGTGGCGATCGCAATCGCGTGCTCCCGCTGGGTGATGCCGAGCTCACCGCGCGCGGCATCAACGAGATGTTGTCGCGCACGACGGCGAGGTTCGGCGCGATCAACACGATCAACCTGCGCAACCTTCCGAACTTTCCCATTCCTGTCGAAGGCTTCGACCTCACGACCGACGGCCAGACCATGATCGGCACGCTCGGCGTGCGCTACGAGCCGACCGTGCAGACCGCGCGGTTCCGGCCCTACCTGTCCGGCGGCCTCGGCATCAACCACACCGAGCAGGAGATTTCAGTGAGCATCGGGACGGCGATCCGTGATGTTGACGAAACGATCTCGCATTCCGGATTCGCCTTTAGCGCAGGAGGCGGAGCCGCCATCCGCCTGTTCAGCTCGATGTGGGCGAATGCCGATGCGAAGTACTTCAGGCTCTCGCGCGACCGGAACGTGATTCGGTTCGGCGGCGGCATCGGCGTCCGGTTCTAAGACCGTGGGCCCTCGTTCGGCGTCATAATGCCGATATGAGGGCCCTCACGACGTGCCTGATGCTGCTCGTGGGGCTCGCAGGTCCCGCCATGGCGCAGGACGTCCCCGTACCGCCGCCACCACCGGTCGACGGGCAGGCGATTGACGCCAGCAAGCTCGGCGTCGATCTGGGACGCATCAAGAAGGGCCTCCGCGTCGCGGAAACACGCGAGAAGCTGACCACCGATGGCCTGCGCCTGAACTTTGCGATCCAGGTCTACGGACAGGCGCCGAAGATCGACGTGCTCAAGGGCATCGATCTGTTCAACGGCGGCGTGCCCGGCACCGCGCCCAGCCATAATCAGATGATCGAATTCTGGACGCCGGCGATCTATCGCTCGCCCACGATGCCGGTTTCGACGCTGGCTTTCTGGGCGGCGTCGGAGATCTTCAAGAAAAGCCAGAAGACGAAGTGCGAAGAGGAAATACGGACCTACCGCGAGCTGATCATGCAGGGCGTCAACATCGCCGCGCCGCGGTGCACTCAGTAGCCAGTATCCAGTAGCCAGTAGCCAGAAGACGGTCGTTGGGACTAGGATTAGCGCCCCTATGATCCAAGTCGCCATCACCGTCAACGGCAAGGTGCGCAAGGCGCACGTCGAGCCTCGCACGCTCCTCGTACATTTCCTGCGCGAACATCTCAATCTCACCGGCACGCACGTCGGCTGCGACACCAGCCAGTGCGGCGCGTGCACCGTCCTGATCGACGGCAGGAGCGCCAAGTCCTGCACGATCTTCGCGGTGCAGGCGGACGGTTCTTCTGTAACCACCATCGAAGGTCTCGCGCCGGAAGGGCAGCTGCATCCGCTGCAACAGGGCTTCTGGGAAGAGCACGGCCTGCAGTGCGGCTACTGCACGCCGGGGATGATCATGTCCGCGGCGAACCTGCTGCAGGACAATCCCTCGCCCAGCGAACAACAGATCCGCGAAGGCATCGCCGGCAACTTCTGCCGCTGCACCGGCTACCAGCACATCGTCAACGCGATCCAGCACGCCGCGAAACACGGCGGCGGAAAGGCGGTGAGGTAGCCATGGCGACCTCAGCTCCCGTCCTTCCCAAGCTGATTGGCGAGCGCGTCAAGCGCCGCGAAGATCCGCGGCTGATCCAGGGCCGCGGCACGTATGTCGACGACCTCAAGGTCACCGGCATGCGCCACATCGCGTTCAAGCGCTGCGACATTGCGCACGGCACGATCACGAAGATCGATACCAGCGCCGCCGAAAAGATGGACGGCGTCGAAGCCGTCTTCACCGGCGCCGACATCGCGAAGATCCTCGCGCCGATGCCGATCGGCACGCCGTTTCCGTCGCCGCCGCATCACGCCGTCGCCGTCGACGTGGTGAGATATGCCGGCGAGCCGGTCGCCGTCGTGGTCGCCTCTGATCGCTACACCGCGCGCGACGCCGCCGACGCCATCGTGGTCTCGTACGATCCGCTCCCGGTCGTGATCGATCCCGAGGCGGCGATGGAGGGCAAGCCCGGCATCATCCACAAGGACTTCCCGAACAACCTCGCGGTCGCACTGGTGCCGAGCGGCACCGGCGTCGCTCCCGACTTTTCGAAGATCGACAACACCGCGGTCGACAAGGCGTTTGCCGATGCCGAGGTCGTGATCAGCCAGCGCATGGTCAACCATCGCCTCGTGCCGAACGCGATGGAGCCGCGCGGCGTGCTGGCGCACTGGGAGCCCGGCAAGGAGACGATGACCATCTGGTCGTCGACGCAGAACCCGCACATCCTGAAAACGATGATCGCGGCGATGAACGGACTCGGCCAGCACCAGGTCCGCGCGATTGCGCCGGAAGTAGGAGGCGGCTTCGGCGCGAAGATCAACATCTACGCCGAGGAATATGTCTGCTCGGTGGTGTCGAAGAAGCTCGGCATGCCGATCAAGTGGATCGAGGATCGATCGGAGGCCTTCGTCGCGACGACGCACGGGCGCGACATCATCGGTTACATCGACATTGCCGCGCGCCAGGACGGCAAAGTCCTCGGCCTCAAGATGCGGCTGATCGCCGACATCGGCGCCTACAACATGCTGCTGACGGCGGCGATTCCGACGTTGACGATGCTGATGGCGAACGGCACCTACGACATTCCGGCGATTCGCACGACGCTGACCGAGGTGTTTACCAACAAGACGCCGACCGACGCATATCGCGGCGCCGGGCGTCCCGAGGCCACCTACTTCGTCGAGCGCGCGATGGATATGCTCGCGCGCGAGCTGAACATGGATCCGGCCGAGCTGCGCCGGAAGAACTTCATCAAGCCGAACCAGTTCCCGTACCAGACGCAGATGGGCGCCGTCTACGATTCGGGCGATTACGAGAGGGCCCTCGACGTGGCGCTCAAGGCGGCGAATTGGAACGGGCTGAAAGCGGAACGCGACAAGGCGCGCAAGGAAGGCAGGCTCGTCGGCCTCGGCCTGGCGTTTTACGTCGAGGTGTGCGGCCTCGGTCCGTCGTCGTCGCTGCCGACCGGCGGATGGGAGCACGGCCAGGTCACGGTGGAGCGCGACGGCCGCATCACGGCGACGACCGGCGCTTCACCGCACGGCCAGGGCAACGAGACGACGTTCGCGCAAATGCTCGCGGATCAATTCAGCGTGCCGTTCGAGCACGTCACGATCCTTCACGGCGACACCGGAATCGTGAAGCAGGGCATCGGCACGTTCGGCAGCCGATCGCAGGCCGTGGCCGGCACCGCGCTGCATCTCGCGGGAACAAAAGTCAAAAAGAAGATGGCGCAGTTCGCCGCGGCGATGCTCGAGGCGAGTGAAGACGACATCGTCTTCGAGAACGGAACGATCAGCGTGAAGGGCGCGCCGGCAAAGGGCAAGACCTTCGCGGAGATCGCCGGGTATGCGTATGTGCCGGTGCCGCTGCCGCCGGGCATGGAGCCCGGCCTGAGCGATGAAGCGTTCTTCGAGCCGGCCAACAACACGTATCCCTTCGGCTGCCATATCTCGATGCTGGAAATCGATAAAGAGACCGGCGAGCCGAAACTGTTGAAGCTCGTGGCGGTCGACGATGCCGGCAACTTGATCAATCCGTTGATCGTCGAGGGGCAGATTCACGGCGGGCTGGCGCAGGGCATCGGCCAGGCGATGGTCGAAGAAGCGGTCTACAACGAAGACGGACAGCTGATGACCGGATCGTTCATGGACTACGCGATTCCGCGAGCGACCGACTTCCCGCGCTTCGAGCTGTCCGCAACCGTGACGCCGACGCCATGCAATCCGTTCGGCGCGAAGGGCGTGGGCGAGGCGGGAACGCTGGGATCGACGCCGTGCATTGTCTCGGCGGCAGTGGACGCGCTGAGCCCGTTCGGCGTGAAGCACATCGACATGATGCTGCGGCCCGAAAAGCTGTGGCGCATCATCCAGGGAGGCCGCGCATGATTCCGGTTGCTTTCGACTATCAACGCGCCGCCTCGGTTGACGACGCGATCGCCAAGCTGGCGGCGCGGGGCGGCGGCAAGGTGATCGCCGGCGGGCACAGCCTGGTGCCGCTGATGAAGCTGCGCCTGAGCGAGCCCGGCACCCTGGTGGACATTTCGAGAATTCCGGGGCTGTCGGGCATCAAGGATGCGGGTGGAAAGATTGAAATCGGCGCCACCACCACGCATACCGAGATCGCCTCGTCGAAGCTGCTGCGCGACAAGTGCCCGATGATCGCGGAAGCCGCGGCGGAGATCGGCGATCCGCAGGTGCGCAACCGCGGCACGATCGGCGGCAGCCTCGCGCACGCCGATCCGGCGGCGGATTTTCCGGCCGTCGTGCTCGCGCTCGACGCGGACATCGTGCTGAAGGGGAAGGGCGGCTCGCGAACGGTCAAGGCGTCTGCATTCTTCCGCGGCTTCTATGACGTCGATCTCGCTCCCGGCGAGTTGATCGTCGCGGTGCAGTTCGCGCCGGTGAAATCGGCGGCCTATGCGAAATTGCATCAACGCGCCTCGCATTATGCGATCGTGGGCGTGGCCGCGGCGCTCGACGTGAAGGGCGGCGCCATCCAGTCCGCTCGCATCGGGCTCACCGGCGCAACGACGCATGCGGTCCGGTTGACGGCGCTCGAAAAGGCGCTGGCCGGCAAGAAGGCGGATGGGATCGCGGCCGCCGCGGCTGCGGCGGCGAGCGAAGTCACAGAGGTGAACGCCGATCTACACGCGAGCGCGGACTATCGCAAGGCGATGATTCCGGTGTTCGTGAGGCGGGCGGTGGAGCGCGCGTTAGCTCGAGGCTAGCTTCGACTGCATGCAGGCGAAGAAGCGGTCCTGCATCATCTTCGCGGCGCTGCCGATCAATCGCTGACCGAGTCGGGCGATCGTGCCGCCGGTTTGCGCCGTGCCGTTGACGTCGACGATCGTGTTTCCGCCATCAGCGCGGAGCGCGATCGTCACCGTGCCTTTCACGAATCCCGGCCGGCCCTGGCCTTCCACCATCAACGTGTATGACGACGGTTCGACCCTGTCCGCGATCGTCACGACGCCTTCGTATTTTCCGGTAATCGCGGCCATGCCGATCGTGATCGCGGCCTTATAGCGATCGACGCCGTCGGGTTCGAGCCGATCACACCCCGGGATGCACGACGCGATCGCGCCGGGATCCATCATCAGCGCCCAGACCTTTTCGGGCGGCGCGGCGAAGGTGTAGGTGCCGGTGATGTCCATCGCTCAGTGCGCCCAAGTGTAGCGCGAGATCGCGCACGTCACGGAGGGTGCGCACGGGCAGGAAATCGTCGACGTAGGGCAGCGCGGCCTGGAGGCCGCGCGTCAGCGGCGCGTAATCGATCGTGCCGATCAGCGGGTTCAGCCATACCAGGCGATGACAGCTGCGGTGCAGCCGCGCGATCTGATCGCGCAGGAGCCCGGGCTCACCGCGGTCCCAGCCATCGGAGATGAGGATCACGACCGAGCTGCCGTGGAGGGTGCGACGCCGCCAGCGCTGATGAAACGTTCTGAGGGCGTCGCCGGTGCGCGTGCCGCCGGACCAGTCCTTGACCGCGCGCGACACCGCCGCCATCGCCGCGTCCGGTTTCGCCGACCGCAGCTCCATGGTGATGCGGGTGAGGCGGGTGGCGAACAGAAACGCCTCGACGTGGCGCGCGCCGCGCGCCAGCGTGTGTGCGAACAGCAGCAGCGTCCGCGTGTACGGCTCCATCGAGCCGCTGACGTCGCAGAGCAGGACGATCGGGCGGCGGCGCATGCGCCGGCGGCGGCGCGGCAGCGTCGTGATTTCTCCTCCGGTGCGAAGGCTGCGTGCCAGCGCCCTCCGCAGATCGATCCGGCTGCCCCTGCCCGCCACCCAGCGCCGCGTGCGGCGCTCGTCGAGGTTCCACGTCAGCCGTTCCAATGCCGATCTGACTGCGGCGAGCTCCTCGGCCGTCAGCTCGGCAAAATCCTTGGTGGCGATTCTGTCGAGATCGCTCCACGTGCGAAGGACCACCGCCTGATCGACGAGCTCGACTTCCGGCGCCTGATCCTCTTCGCGAGCCGGTGGGATCCGAAAGTCGTTGAAGACCTGCTCGAAGGCGGGAATGTCTTCGTGCCGCTGGATGAGCGTGGCGCGACACGCGGCCCTGACTTCTTCCTTCGACGAGAGGTCAACGTGCTGGAGCGCCTCGGTGAGCGTGATGATGCGATCGGTGCCGATCGGCAGACCGGATCGTCGCAGCGACCGCGCCAGCACGATCAGGTTATCCACGAAATGCGACACGTTACACGCGCGCGATCAGCTCCGCGAGCACACCGCCGCGAAGCGCCTCGATGTCTTCCTTCGCCTTGAGCAGCACGCCGAGGGTCTCCTGCGCGGACTCGGCGTCGAGCACGTCCCGATCGAGCGCGGTGAGCGCCGCCGCCCAGTCGATGGTTTCCGAGACGCCCGGCACCTTGTAGAGCTCGCGCTGCCGCAGCTGCTGCACCACCGTCGTGACCTGCGAGGCGAGCCGCTGCGACGCGTTGGGCACGCGCTCCCTGACGATGGCGATCTCCTTCTCGAATGACGGGTAGTCGATCCACTGATAGAGGCAACGCCGCTTCAGCGCATCATGCACTTCGCGCGTGCGATTCGACGTGAGGATAACGAGCGGCTTGTGCGCCGCCCGCACGGTGCCGAGCTCGGGAATGGTGATCTGGAATTCCGAAAGCAGCTCGAGGAGGTAGCCCTCGAACTCTTCGTCCGCGCGATCGATCTCGTCGATCAGCAGCACCGCCGGTGTGGCGCGCTTCGGATCGATCGCCTGCAGCAACGGCCGCTTGATCAGGAAGGTGTCGCTGTAGAGCGCCTGCCGCGCCGCGGCGCGATCGACGCTGCCGGCGGCGTCGAGGATCTTCAGCTCGAGGAGCTGGCGCGCGTAGTCCCACTCGTAGACCGCGTGGGTGACGTCGAGGCCTTCATAACACTGCAGCCGGATCAGATCGGTGCCGAGCGAGGCGGCGATCGCCGCCGCCAGCGACGTCTTGCCGACGCCGGCTTCGCCTTCGAGGAAGAGCGGCCGCTGCAGCTTGATGGCGAGGAACAGCGACACGGCCAGCGCGCGATCAGCGACGTAGTGTTGGCGGGCGAGGCGATCCTGCAGATCGGCGGCGCTCGCGATGGGCTGCACGGGCCAAGTGTATCGCCATCAGCTATCCTTGAGCGATGGTGCTGGTGTGCGTGGCGACGGCATTCGAGGGCGCTCTTCTTCAGGAGCGCCTGGCCAACCGCGCTGACGTCAAGCTGGTGATCACGGGCATCGGTCCCGTGAACGCGGCCCATGCCGCGACCATCGGAATCATCGAGCGCCGGCCTGACGCGATCATCGTTGCCGGCATTGCCGGCGCCTATCCGGGATCAGGCTTGCGAATCGGCGATGTGGTCTCGGCCGAGTCGGAGTGTTACGGCGACCTTGGCGCCGGGAGCCCGAATGGCTTTCTGGACATGAAGGCGATGGGATTCCCGATCATCGATGGCCCCACTCCCGTCTACAACGAACTGCCGATGCAGCTGTTCCCGTCACCGAAACGAGTTCGCTTCGTGACGGTGAGCACGTGCACCGGCACCGACGACATGGCGCGATCGATCGAGGGGCGCACGCGGGGCGCAGTTGAGAACATGGAGGGCGCCGCGATCGCGCACGTCGCTCGCTTGCATAACGTGCCGGTGGGCGAGGTACGGGGCATCAGCAACCTGGTCACGAATCGCGACACGAGCCAGTGGCGAATGAAAGAAGCCGCCGCCGCAGCTCAGGAGGCGCTGCTCGCGTGGATTGCCCAGCGGTGAACTTCGCATTTTCGCCGTGCCCGAACGACACGTTCGCATTTCATGCGATCGTCCATGGACTGGTTCCGGGCATCCGGGTCACGCCGCATCTCGGCGACATCGAAGCGCTCAACATCCGCGCGGCCGGTGCGGATGCGGAAGTCACCAAAGTATCGATCAACGCCTACGGTCATGGACTCCGCGATCGCTACATTCTTCTTCGTGCCGGTGGCGCGGCCGGCTTCGGAGTCGGTCCAATCATCGTCTCGAAGTCACCGCGCGAGGTCGGTGGACGCATCGCCATTCCGGGTGAGCGGACGACGGCGGCGTTGTTGTTGAGACAGCTTGGCCGCTTCGAAACGGTGGTGATGCGGTTCGATCGGATTGAAGACGCGGTGCTCAGCGGCGACGCCGATTGCGGCGTGCTGATTCACGAGGGCCGCTTTACGTATCAGGCCAAGGGGCTGACGCTGCTCACCGATCTCGGAGACGTATGGGAGCAGCGGATGCACTGCCCGCTGCCGCTGGCGGCGATCGCGATTCGACGCGACCTGGCGCCGCAACTGGCGCCGGCGATCGATCGCGCGCTTCGCGCCAGCGTCGAGTATGCGTTCGCGCATCCCGAGGCCAGCCGCCATTACGTGGCCGCGCACGCGCAGGAGATGGATCCGGCCGTCACGCAACGGCACATCGACTTGTATGTGAACGATTACACGGTCGAGCTCGATGAATCGGCCGTGAGAAAGATGCTGGAATGGGGCGAGCAGGAAGGGGTCTTCCCGCCCGCCGATCCGTCGCTGCCGATCTTCGCCTGATTACTTTTTCGGCGCTGCCGGGGTCGCGGGCGTCGCCGGGGCCGCGGGCGCCTTCGGCATCGCCTCGACCTTGCCGCCTGCATCGACGATCTGCTTCGCCAGTAAGTTGACGACGACGGCATCGTTGCGCAGCGCCGACAGGTAAGCGGCGCGCAGCAGCTGTTCCTTGCGGTTCTTCAACATCGAGCTGATGCCGTCTTTCACTTCCGGCATGCTCAAATCCTTCTGGCCCTTCTTGTCCTTGGCGACGACGAGGACGATCGTGTACGCGCCGTTCTGGCCGACCAGTTTCACCGTGCCCGGATTCGACTGGAGCGCGGCGTCGCGCAATGCCGGCGGCGCCTGGGCCAGCGCAGAGATCGGCACGAAGCCAAGATCGCCGCCACGCTGGGCCGACTCCGGATCTTCCGAATAGTCCGCGGCGAGATCGCCGAACGCGAGGCCTTCCTTCAGCCGCTGCATCAGCATCTGCGCTTTCGCGGTGGCTTCCTGCGGCGAGCCCGCATCATCGCCGGTGCGATTGGCGCGCTGCTGCTCGCGGACCGGCGTGATCACGATCTGCGCGATGCGCACGGCGTCCTCGGTGCGATTGAACTGCGCCTTGTTCGCGTCGAAGAACGCCTTGATATCGGCGTCGCTTGGCGTGGCTTTTTCGCCGACTTCCTTGTCCACGACCTTCTGCGCCAGCAGGTTGCGGCGCAGATCCTCGCGCATGTCTGCCGCGGTGAGGTTGCGCTTTTTCAGCTCCTCGTCGAACGCGGCCGGCGGAATATTCTTCTTCGCTTCGTTGTAGGCATTATCGAGCTCGCTCTCGGGGAGCTCGATCTTGAGCTGCGTCGCCTTGGCGAGCAGGATGTCCTGCACGATCATCTCGCTCAGCAGATTGAGCTTCGCGGTGTAGGCCTCTTCCTCAGACGGTTGCGCATTTTCCGGAGCCGCGCGGCGATACGCCTTCTCCACATCGTCACGCGTGATCTCGTGGCCGTTCACGACCGCCCACGCATTGGCGGAAGGAGCGGGCGAGGACGCGAGGCCGCCGGTACGGCCGCACGCCGCGGCGAGGGCGGTCAAGGTGAGGACGATCGCGAATCTGGTCATCTCTCCATTGTAACTGTGGAGCGCCGAATGATGTCTGCCAACTGCGTGACCCCCTCGGTCAGGGCCGCGGGACCGGGCTGCAGGATGTAGGTGGATTTCACTTCGTAGATATGGCCGTCCCTCACGGCCGGCACGTCCTGCCACCCAGGCCTGGCCGCGATGCGTTCCTTGCGTACCGGCTTTCCACACCAGGATCCGATGATGACCTCCGGTGCGCGGGCGATCACCTGCTCGCTGGTGACGATGCGATCCTTCGCGAGCCCGGCGTTGGCGAGCTCGGGAAAGATCGGATCGCCGCCGGCGATCTCGATTAACTCCTCGGTCCAGCGGATGCCGCTGATCAAGGGGTCGTACCATTCTTCGAAAAAGACTTTCGGACGACGTGGCAGGGTCGAAGCGCGCTCGCGGATCGCATCGAGCTCGCGCTCGAACTTCGTGGCAAGGGCTGCGCCCTTCTCGGGAACGCCAACAATGCCGGCGAGCACGCGAATCATCTGCAGGATCTCGGCGACGCTCCGTTGATTGAAGGTGAAGACCGGATAACCGCGCTTCACGAGATCGTTCGTGATGTCGGCCTGAAGATCGGAGAACGCGAGGATCAGGTCCGGCTTCAGCGCTTCGATCTTCTCGTAGCGCGCGTGAAGGAACGACGAGACTTTCGGCTTCTGGCGCGCCTCCGGCGGACGCACGGTGTAGCCGGAGATGCCGACCACACGATCGCCCTCGCCGAGCAGATACAGCGTCTCGGTGGTTTCTTCCGTGAGGCAGACGATGCGATTCGGATAGCTCACGACAGCTTTAGATCTGCGAAAACAAATCCGTCACGGTCAACAACGTCGCCAACTGCGACATCGATCTCCTCGGTGAACATTGGGCCCGCACAAGCGAACGAGTGAAACTCACCATTTTCACCACAAGGGTCGATACCAGCGGGCAGGTCATTCAATAACTCAACATCGAAGGCACGGCCCGCGAACGAACGATCGAGCTTCCGGGGATCGACGCAGGTCAGCCTTGCCTGCAGTCCTCCCTCGATCATGTCGCGGGCGAGATCCGAGGTTGGCTTCGTCTTCCAGATCGGGAACAACGGCTCGAGTCCCGAACCGGCAAGACGGTCCTCTCGATACTTGCGCACGTCCTCGAGAAACAGATCGCCGAAGGCCACGTGCGTGAAGCCGGCGGCGACGAATCCTTTGATCGCCGTCTTCATGATCGATTCGTACTGCGCGTTTGAGCATGGCCACGGCAACGGCACCACGTGCAACGGCAGGCGCGCGGCCGCGGCCTGCGCCTCGAGCAGCTCGCGCCTGACGGCGTGCATGGCAACGCGATCGAACGCTTCGTTCGTCGTCGTGAGCAATCCAGCCGCGACGCCCGGATACTCCTGATTGATCATATGGAGCATCCACGCCGAATCCTTTCCAGTCGACCACGACACGAGGATTTTCACGGATGCAGCGCCTTTGCCATCTTCTCGATGCCGTCGATGACGCGCGGTCCCGGCACGGTGAGACCTGGACCGTTGAGGACGATCACCCGCTTATTCCGCACCGCGGGCACGGACGACAGCGTCATCCACGGATCGACGACGGCCTTGAGGTCCGCGTCGTTCAGTTGATTCGCCGCGTTCAATTCGAGAATCACGTCGGGCTTGCGTGTGAGGATCGTCTCGGTATTGATCTGCGCCGATTCCTTGTCGATGTCGTTCAGCACGTCTTCGCCGCCGGCGACGACGAGCATGTCGTGGAGGAAGCCGCGTCCGGCGCTGGCGTAGATGTTGCGCAATGAGCCTGGCTCGCGGCCGAACACGAGCAACGTTCGCGGGCGCGTTTTGCCGGCGACCCGCGCCTTCACCGCATCGATCGACGCCTGCAGGCCGCGCGCGGCTGTTTCAGCTTGATCGGCGTGGCCTGTCCGCGCGCCGAGCGCGCGCATCGTCACCATGATGTGGTCGAGGCCGCCGTGGCGATAGTCGAAGAAGGGAATCGAGGCGCGCTTGAGCTGCTCCTGGAGATCGGTCTGGCTTCCATACGTGATCACCAGATCAGGCCGCAGCGAAATGATCTTCTCGGTGTCAGGATCGACGAGCGCGCCGACGGTCGGCAGCGATCGTACTTCAGGTGGCTCGACGTCGTACGTACTGACCGCGACCAATTGAGGTCCCGCGCCGATCGCGAACAAGATTTCAGTCACGTTTGGCACGAGCGAGATGATCCGACGCGGCGGCGTCTGTGCTGCCACAAAGACAAACACGAAGGACACGAAGATCACGAAGAAGGATATTTTGGCTGCCAAAAAAAGTGGCTTCGTTTCCTTCGTGTTCTTCGTGTTTGCATTTGCATTTCTTGTCATGATCGTTTCACCAATAGCCATAGAAAGAACGGGCCGCCGATCAGGGCCGTCACGACGCCAACTGGAATCTCGAGCGGCGACATCAGCGTTCGCGCGGCCAGGTCACACAACACCAGGAACGCTGCTCCGAATAGCGCCGAGGCCGGCAGCACGATTCGGTGATCGGAGCCGACCATCAGGCGCACCAGGTGCGGGACGATGATGCCGATGAAGCCGATCGGCCCTCCGAGCGAGACCGCGGCGCCGGTGGCCAGCGAGGCGCTGACGAACGCCAGCCGCTGGGCGCCGACGATGTTCACGCCTCTGGCGGCGGCCGCTTCGGTTCCGACGCTCAGCAGGTTGAGCGTGCGGCTCATCATCGCGAATGCCACGAGCGAGATGACGATGAAGGGCAGTGCGGCCACGATCGGAACATAACTCGCAACATCCAGGCCGCCCATCATCCAGCGGATAGCGCGCAGAGCCTCGGCAAAGTCGGCGAGGTATTGCACGAAGAGGATCAGGGCCGAAAAGAACGCGTTGAGCGTGACGCCGGCCAGCAACAGCACGTTGGTCGAGAGCCCGCGGCGTTGAGACGATGCGAGCGCATACACGATCGCCGTCGCGATCAGCGAGCCGGCAAAGCTGGCCAGCGGGATCGAGGTCACCCCGAGCACGCTCAACTCGAGCCTCATCGTCACGGCAAGCATCGCGCCGAGCGACGCGCCGGCAGACACACCGAGGGTAAACGGCGTGGCGAGCGGATTCCTGAGCAGCGCCTGCAGAACGACGCCGGCCGCGGCAAGCGTGGCACCGACGAGGCCGCCGGCCAGGACCCGCGGCAGACGTGCTACGAAGAAGATCTGCGCGTCGACGTTGTCATCCCACGGAATCGAGCGATCGAACGCGCGCATCAACGAGATCGGCGTGCTGCCGACGGTTGGCGCCCAGATCATCACCGCGATCGCAAAGACGGTGAATGCGGCGACGACGGTGGCGATCCGGCGGCGGATACTCACTTTGGTATCCGCCCGCCTTCGCGAATACGCTTCGGCGCGGCAAGCCGGACCGGAACCACGGTCATGTGTCCGGTTGCGTCGTTGACCTGCACGTCGGCCTCGACGTCATAGAGGCGCCTGATGTTGTCGGGCGTCAACACCTCCCGAGTCGGGCCGGCCGCGAGCACGCGGCCATCGCGCATCAGGATCAGCTCGCGGCAAATCGACGCCGCCAGATTCAAGTCGTGGGTCGAGATCGCCATCGTGACGCCGTGATCCCGATTGAGCCGCTGCAACAGCGACGAGATCTCGAGCTGGTAGCCGAGATCGAGCGAGGCGGTGGGCTCGTCGAGCAACAGCAGATTGGCGGATTGCGCCAGCGCCGCGGCGATGACCACACGTTGCTTTTCGCCGCCGCTCAGCTCGTGGAACATCCGATCGGCGAGATGGCTCGTGCCGGTGGCGGCCATCGCATCCTGCGCGATCCGGATGTCATCGGGCCCTTCGACGGTGAAGACGCCAAGGTGGGGATGGCGTCCCATGAGCACGATCTCGATCGCGCGATACTCGAACGCGAGCTCGGTTTCCTGGGGCACGACCGCGATCTGGCGCGCCGCTTCCCGGCGCGATAACCGATCGAGCGGCCGATCGCCGAGCAGGACACGGCCCGAGACCGGGACGCGCGTGCCGCTCAGCAACCGCAGCAGTGTGGTCTTGCCGGATCCGTTCGGACCGAGGATGCCGGCGAGCGCACCATCGTCGAGGCGGACGGTCACGCCGTCCACCACGAGCGGCGCGCCCGCCGCATACCGGAACGAAACGCTATCTGCCCACAGCAAGGCGGACACCCACGTAGGCGGTGCGGCCCGGCGCCGGGTAGCCGAGGACCTCCTCGTACTGGCGATCGAACAGATTCAGCGCCCGCACGAGCACTTCGAGCGGCTTCACCGGCCGCCACGATCCGCCGAGGTTGAAGACCGTGTAGCCCTCGTTCGGATACAGGCCGCCGCTCGGGCCGAAAGCCGGCTCGGCGTCGAGGGTCTCGCCGCGCATCTGCAGCTCGGCAAACGCGCTCATCTGTCCGCGTGTGAGCGATGCGTCGATCGATCCGGAATGCCGCGGCCGCCGCAGCAACGGATCGCCGACGGAATACGGCGTTTGCGCGCTCGAGGATCCGTTGACCGCGAGGATCTCGCTGTCGAGGAACGTGTAGTTGGCGCGGACGCCAACGCCGGAATTCCCACGCCAGGCCGCCGACAGCTCGGCGCCCCGGGCGCGGGCGTTCGAGATGTTGTCGGTGCGATAGCGGCTCACGCCCGAGAACGTGCGGCCGACCGAGATGATCAAGTCCGTATAGGAATTGAAGAACGCAGTGCCGTCGATCTGCACGGCGCCCTGTGCGAAGGTCTGCGTGGCGCCGAACTCGCCGCTCTTGCTGCGCTCCGGCTTCAATCCCGAATTGTCGGTGAACGCGATCTCGAACGCATCGGGCGGACGAATGCCGGTGCCGAACGCGCCGCGGACTCGCGTGCCGTCAGCGACGCGAAACGACGCGGCGATCTTCGGGTTCACCGAGTTGATCGTTTCCTCGGGGAACGCGGGTCTCGGCTGGAAGGCGAGCGGATCGCCGGGCAGCGCGTCGCGCGTGATGCGCTCGCCGCGGACGCCCGCCGTAATCGTGGCGCGATCGCCGGCGTTCCATCTGCCTTCGCCGAAGATGCCGAGCACGCCGCGCTCGATCGGTGTCGGCGCCGCAGTCGGGCCTGAGGTGATGAACGTGCTGCCGCCGCGCTCGCCGAGCCATTCGAAGCCGCCGGAGAATCCGAACTCGGCATTCGCCGACAGATCGGTCTGCACGCGCGCGTGAGAGCGATGGGTATTGCCGTCCGACACGCCGAACTGGCTCTTGAAGCTGAGATCGTAGTCCGCCACGTCGAAGTCGACGCGCTGGCGGATGCGGCTCGAGGCGCCGAACCACGGCTGCACGATTCGCACACCGCCGCCCGCACGTTTGGTGGTGCCGCGCGAGATCGTGTCGACGCCGGCGTAGCGATGAGCGGGATCCGATCCGTACGGCCCCGGCGATCCGCGCTCGGTGTCGACGTACTGAAACGAGCCCTGCACATCGGATCCGGCTGACGCATGACGCCAGCCGATCGACGCCGATGCCTGCGTCTCCTGCGCATCGTCGTTCGACACGGTCTGTCCATTGGCGGCGGTGCCGGTGAAGCCCGCATCCTCGAAGTAGTTGGCGCCGAGCTGCCAGCGGACGCCATTGACTTCACCAGTCGTCGCTGCTGCTGCCCGCCGCATCTCCCTGCTGCCGGTCTCGACCTGCGCCTGCGCCGCGGGCGCTCCGCCGCTGCGCGTGATGACGTTGATGACGCCGCCGATCGCGTCGGATCCGTACAGCGCGCTCTGCGGTCCGCGAATCACCTCGATGCGATCGACGTCCTGCAGCGGCACCTGCGAAAGGTCGAGGCCGCCGCCGAACGAATTGGCGCGAACGCCGTCGACCAGCACGAGCGTGAAATCCGATTCGCCGCCGCGCGTGAAGAGCGACGTCACGGTACCGGGGCCGCCGTTCTGCTGCAACGTGAGGCCAGGCACCGATCGCAACGCCGATCCGAGCGTGAACTGCTGCTTCGCGCCGATCTCCGCGCCGGGAATGACAGTGACGCTGTCGGGCGTGCGCGACAGCGGCTGATCGATTTGCGCCGCCGAAACGACGAGCGTCTCGGCGATCGCGCTGATCTTCAGCGTGAGGTCGAGCGTCGCATCCGCGCCCGACACGTCGATCGCCGTCGGATCGCTCACCAGGCCCGGCGCCGCGGCGATCACCGAATAGCGGCCGTCCGCGAGCGAGGGCAATTCAAACCGGCCGTCGGCATTGGTTCGCGCGCGGAGCGGCGATGCGGTGCTGCCGCTGACAATGACCTCGGCGTTCGCGACCGGCCTCCCGTCAGGATCCACCACACGCCCCGACAAGACCGCGGCGTGTGCCGCAATGACCAATGCAAAATTGAAAATGAAAAACGTAAGGAGCGTCCGCAGGCGCGGACGGATTACTGCAGTCATGGTTGCCTCCCGAGCGTCTCGCGCGCCCGAAATGGACTGGCCCTTGGGCAGGAGGTTTCCTGACTCGCGGAGTATTCCGCTTACAGTGGCGGGACCGTGTGGGCATCACACCCAACTTCCCCCCCTGCCCGGGACGGTTGAACCCGAAATGTTACTACAATGGAGCGATGTCCAAGAGCTCGGTGGTCACCGTGCGGGAAACGCCCGTCGCGAAGACCACGTCGGCCAGCGCGGGCGGATTTGCCGTCGTGGCCGAGACCATTGAGGTCGATACCGCCGGACGCACCGAGCTGGTCGACCTGACGGATACGGTGATGGCGTTCGTGCGGCGATCAGGCGTGCAGGAAGGCCTGCTGTCGCTGTGGTCGATGCACACCACGTGCACCGTCTTCATCAACGAATCGCAGCAGGCGCTCGAGGACGACATCCTCTCGTTTCTCGAGAACGTCGTCGCGCGGCAGAAGTATTACAAGCATAACGATCCCAATCATTCCGATTGCGACCGACAGAACGCCGACTCGCACCTGCGCGCGATGCTGCTTGGCCACTCGGTGACCATGCAGGTCAGCGGCGGAGAGCTGGTGGTCGGGCGCTGGCAGCGCGTGCTGTGTGGCGAGATGGATGGTCCCCGCACTCGCACCATTCGCGCTCAGGTCCAAGGACTCGCAAAGTGATCGATCGGCTCAAATCCGCGGGCCTGCAGACGATCGCCGAGAAGGTCGACGCGAAGGAACGACTGTCATTCGAAGACGGCGTCGCGCTGTTCAACTCGACCGACTTGCTGGCGCTCGGCTGGATTGCCAACCGCGAGCGTGAACGCCGTCATGGCGCGCGCACGTTCTTCAATCACAATCTGCGTCTGGAAGCGACCAACGTCTGCGAAGCGTCGTGCCTGTTCTGCTCGTTTGCGCGGCTGAAAGAGGGCATGCCCGGATCGCACACGATGTCGGTGGAGCAGATCCTCGGCAAGCTCCGCCAACGCGCCGGCGAGCCCGTCACCGAGGTTCACATCGTCAACGGCCTGCACCCGGGACTCCCGTTCAGCTACTACACGGATCTGCTGAGCGGGCTGAAGAAAGTGCGGCCGGGCATCCATCTGAAATGTTTCACCGCCGTCGAGATCGCGTTCTTCGCGGATCACTACGGCAAGACCGACACGCAGGTCTTGCAGGAATTGAAGGCCGCGGGCCTCGATTCGCTGCCTGGCGGCGGCGCCGAAATCTTCGCGCCGCGCGTGCGGCAGAAAATCTGCCACGACAAGTGCGACGGTCCCCGCTACCTGTCGATTCATCGCATTGCCCACGGCCTTGGAATGCGCACCAACGTCACGATGCTCTACGGCCACATCGAGACGATGGAGGAGCGCGTCGATCACCTGCTGCAGACGCGCGCGCTGCAGGACGAGACGGGCGGGCTGCAGGCGTTCATCCCGCTCGCGTTCCATCCGGACAACAACCAGATGCGGAAGCTCCCGCCGCCCTCGGCGAGCGAAACGCTGAAGGTGCATGCGGTGGCGCGGCTGATGCTCGACAACGTCGATCACATCAAGGCGTACTGGATCTCCTGCGGCGTCGAAGTGGCGCAGACGGCGTTGTGGTTCGGCGCCGACGACCTCGATGGCACCGTGCAGGAAGAGACGATTTACCACATGGCGGGATCGTCGACGCCGACGGCGCTCTCGACGTCGGACATCGAGCAGCTCATCTGGGATGCGGGCCGGGAACCGATCGAGCGCGACACGCTCTATAACGTCGTGCGCGTACCTGTTGCGTGCGGCTGAGCATCAAACGTTCTAGAAGCTGTTAGACTTCTAAGTAGGCCAAACCGGACCTCAGCAATACGGGGATTTCGCTTTGGTCTTTTTAATGTCCGGAGATTGAGAAACTTTTCACAATGTCCACGTTCCTGCCCGTCCTGAACGAAGTCGAGAAGGCGTCGATCCGCGAGCGCCAGCCGCTCCCCGAGGCGTATCTCGGTTTGTCCGACGACGAGATGTCGCTGCGCATAGCCGCGGCGCGCGCGGCGCTCGGCGATCGGCTCGTGATCCTCGGCCATCACTACCAGCGCGACGAAGTGATCAAGTTCGCCGACTACACCGGCGATTCGTTCAAGCTCGCGAACACGATCGCCAAGCACCCGCAGGCGGACTTCATCGTCTTCTGCGGCGTGCATTTCATGGCCGAGAGCGCGGACATCCTGGCGATGCCGCATCAGAAAATCATCCTGCCCGATCTCGCCGCCGGCTGCTCGATGGCCGACATGGCGCCGGCCGATCAGCTCGAGATCTGCTGGTCCGAGCTCACGCAGATGGGCGTTGCGTCGCGTGTCGTGCCGATCACCTACATCAATTCGGCAGCGGCGATTAAGGCGCTCGTCGGCGAGAACGGCGGCACTGTGTGCACCTCGTCGAATGCCGCCGCTACGCTGAAATGGGGCTGGCAGCAGAAGGAGAAGATCCTCTTCCTGCCCGATCAGCATCTCGGCCGCAACACTGCCTTCAAGATGGGCGTCCCGCTCGATCAAATGGTCGTGTGGGATCCGAACCTGCCGTTCGGCGGCCTGACGCGCGAACAGATCGAGGCGGCGACACTGATCCTGTGGAAAGGGCACTGCTCGGTGCACGTGCGCTTCACCGCGAAGCAGATCGAGAAAGTGCGCGCCGAACATCCCGGCATCCGCGTCATCGTGCACCCGGAGGTGCCGTTCGACGTGCTGCAGGCGGCCGACGACAGCGGCTCGACCGAGTACATCCTGCAACAGGTGCGCAACGGCGCGCCCGGCTCGACGTGGGCGGTCGGCACGGAAGTCCATCTCGTCCATCGTCTTGCCGAAGAGGTGGCACCCGAAAAAACCGTGGTGTCGCTCGATCAGTTCGGCTGCCTGTGCTCGACGATGTTCCGCGTTTCGCCGAACCACTTGTTGTGGGTCCTCGACTCGCTCATCGACGGCGAGGCCGTCAACGAAATCGTCGTGCCGGAAGACCAGAAGAAGTGGGCTAAGATCGCGCTAGATCGGATGTTGTCGATCAAGTAGAGGAGACAGTAGATGGCTCATTCACTTCCAGCGCTGCCGTACGATGCCGCCGCGCTCGAACCCCATATCGACAGCCAGACGATGCAGATTCATCACGGCAAGCATCATCAGGCATACGTCACCAACCTGAACGCGGCGCTCGACAAGCACCCCGAGCTGCACAAGATGAGCCTGGACGAACTGATCCAGAGCATCCATAGCCTGCCCGAAGACATCCGCACCGCCGTGCGCAACAACGGCGGCGGGCACTGGAACCACTCGCTGTTCTGGAAGCTGATGGCGCCGAAGGGCGGCGGCGCGCCGAGCGGAGCCGTCGCCAGCGCCATCAACAGCGCGTTCGGCGATTTCGAAAAGTTCAAGACCGCCGTCAACCAGGCCGGCACCACGCGCTTCGGCAGCGGCTGGGCCTGGGTCATCCACCATGAGGGCAAGCTCGAAGTGACGAGCACGCCCAATCAGGACAACCCGCTGATGGAAGGGAAGAAAGCGATTCTCGGCATCGACGTGTGGGAGCACGCCTATTACCTGAAGTATCAGAATCGCCGTCCCGACTA
>Ga0111538_10002558_pt1 | contig 25541 bp, 18 predicted proteins | sample SoiMethybrSBSTD1_FD_79669 | JGI IMG/M metagenome (GOLD analysis project Ga0111538, IMG submission 79669) | Bulk soil microbial communities from a Populus tree surrounding site in Tennessee, USA - Soil MetaG P. TD hybrid SBSTD1 (version 2)... | ecosystem: Environmental > Terrestrial > Soil >...
AACCGTGAGTCTGACCCGAAGCCGCGCGTCAGACGCAGACGGAGAACGGTACCGGCCGGCACCGTCAGCTGCCGCACCCGGGTCGTGTCGGACGTAACCGTCGCAGGTGCCAATACTGGCCCCGCACTCTCAACGGCGACATTCGCGAAAAGAATGGCACCGGTCAGGATTGCTGCACGCGTGATGACCTTCCTCATGCTGTGCCTCCTGACCCGTGATAGGGCAAGCGCTGTGCCCGTGAGCTGTATTGTTGGTCTTTCGACAGAAGTCTAGTTTATGCAATGACTTGCACGTTTTGTGTAGGCGAATCCCATCCTGGGACGCCGACACAGCTGTCAGGAGCGCTACCAAAAGTGGACGGGGAACCGACGGGGAACCAATGAGGTGGCCGACACTTTCCGTAAAAGGTGGCTGGCACCTTTCCCTGAAAGGTGCCAGCCACCTTTTACGTGAATCGTCAGGCCTTATCTCGTTGCAGCGGTGTAGATTGCGAACATCGCGCCCTGTGGATCGCTGAGGATGGCAAATCTGCCTGTGTTGGGAATGTCCTGTGGCCCGACCATCGGCTTTGCCCCAAGTTGCTTGGCCTTTGTCGCACTGGCGTCGACATCGGTGACCTGAAAGTACGGCATCCAATACGAGGGCACGTGCGGCGGCATGGTGTGCGGCATGGCCATCATTCCGCCGAGAGGCTCTCCCTGATTGTGGAACTCGGTGTATTCCATCACCGCGCTCGGCGCCGCGTGTTTCGGCGTCCATCCGAACAGCGACGTATAGAGCGATTCAGCGCGCTTGGTGTCGCGGGTCGTCAACTCACTCCAGCAGAGCGCCCCGGGCTCGGCGAGAATCTTTGCTCCGATGTGTTTTTTGGCTTCCCAGAGCTGAAACACAGCGCCGGTCGGATCCTGCAGGACCGCCATTCGTCCTACGTCCATGACGTCGAACGGCGGTGCCAGCACCTTGGCGCCAAGCGACTCGGCCTTCTTCGCACTCTCGTCGACACTCGCGACGGTCACATACAGGTTCCAATGCGGTGGCGCGCCGTGCTGCCGCTCTTCGGGACGCATCGTGTACGCCGCCGCGACTTCCCGACCGCGCAAGGTGAACATCGTATAGACGCCGTCGGGTCCAATCGGTTGTTCGTTGACTTCCCAACCCAACAGCGAGCGATAGAACTGCACGCCCCCTGTCTGGTCGGTGGTCGCCAACTCCGCCCACGAGAACGTGCCGGGCGCATGCGATGAGAATTCGGCCATGCTGAGTCTCCTTGCGGTTTGAACGAGATCGCTGATGCTACTCGCCTCTTGTACCGCCGTTCAAGTCAGCAAGGTGTCGCCGAGAGGCCCTTGTGAATCCGTGACCCTATTCGATCCTCAACGCGACGGCAGGCTCGATTCGTGTCGCCCGGCGCGCCGGGACGAAGCTCGCAACCAATGACACGATCGTGAGCAAAACGATCGCGCCACCCAGCATCAGCGGATCGTGCGGTGTGACACCGTACAGCAGCGCAGCGCCGAACTGCGCCCCACCGAGCGCCAGCGCGATGCCGCAACCCATACCAATCGTCAGCAACAGCCCCATTTCGCCGAGAACGAGCTTGACGATGGCGCGGGGCCTCGCGCCAAGCGCGACGCGAATCCCGATCTCTCCGGTTCGGCGGGATACCGAATACGCGACGAGCCCATACAAACCCACCATCGTGAGCAGTGCCGCCAGCGCCCCGAAACCGCCCGACAGTTGCGCGAGGACGCGTTCCTGGACCAGCGTATCGCGGATCATCGTGGGCAGAATTGAGTAACGAACCTCGATGCCTCGATCGAGGTCAGCGAGCGCGGCCGTAATCGCCGGCGTGACCCCCTCGGCCGGAATCGCGGAACGAATCATCACCTTGGCGTAGTCGGCCGGATCGTCCTGGCTGTCGGCGTAGAACGCGACGGGAGACGGTGATTCGGTGGGCATCTCGTAGGTCGAGTTGCCGACGACGCCGATGATCTCGTAGGTGTGCTCGGGGTTGCGCGGCGTGGCCTCGCGGGTGAACCGTTGCCCCACTGCGGCAGCGCTTCCGCCAAACTTTGCCGCGAATCGCTCATTGACGATCGCAACGGTGACCGAATTCGGAGTATCACGATCATCGAAATCGCGTCCGGCAAGGAATGGAACACCCAGCGTCGCGAAGAATCCCGCTCCCGCCCGGTTGATCAAGCTGTCGAATGCGCGGCTGCGATCCGTCTGCGGCCATACTTCGTTGCTTCCTGAGCTGCCGCTCACGGGAACGATCGCGACCGGCGCCACCGACTCCACACCGGGCACCGAGCCGATGCGCTCGATCGCCTGCTGTCGAAAACTGTTCTGGCGTTCGACTGGTAACTTCAGCGGCGTGAGATCGATTGTCGCAACCAACAACCCGTCGACGCGGAATCCAGGATCGATGTTGAGCACGTTGCGCAGTGTGCGGGCAAAGAGAAGCGAGCCGAACAGCAGCGCAAGGGAAATGGCGATCTGCCCGACGACCAGCGTTCGGCGAAGACCCAGCGCACGACGGCCTGAAGTGGCTCCGCGCGCGCCGACGTGGAGCACCGAGGCAGCGCCCACGCGCGTGCCCCGGATGGCCGGCGCCAACCCGAAGAGCACGCATGTAGCCAGTGCGAGCCCACAAGCGAACGCAATTACCGTCCAGTCGACCCCGAGCGGCAGCGTGATCCGGCTATTGGACGTTTCGAGCGCGGCGACCAGCCACTGCCCCAGCGTTCCCGCCAGAAAGATGGCGCCGATGGCACCGATGGTGACCAGTAACAGGCTCTCGGTGAGGAGTTGTCTCATCACTCGACCCCGCGACGCTCCGAGACCAAGCCGGATCGCGAATTCGCGCTCGCGGGCTGATGCGCGCGCCAGGAGCAGATTGGCCAGATTCGCACAAGCGATGACGAGCACGAGTCCGGCAATTGCCAGCAGCAACCAGAGCGGCGCGGCGTACTTTTTGCCGAGTTGAGACAGCCCCGCTCCGCCGCGCGACGCGGTCAGCTTCATCGCGAGATATGAGGACACGCTGGCTGGAGGGTAGTACGACGGGAGCGATGTCCGAAACACTTCCGCGGACATCGCCGCGAAGTGCGCCGCGGCCTGCGTCTCACTCCAGCCCGGTTTCAGTCGACCGAAGACGCTCAGCCACCACGTCGTCCCCGCATCGACCAGTCCCTTCCCATCGTCGCTGAAGGCCGGCTCAGCGCAGAGCGGCAGCGCGACATCAAACGAGCGGCCGACCTCGAGACCGTGGAAGCCGAGCGGCGCAACGCCGATGATCTCGACAGGTTTGGAACCGAGTGTGATCGTTTTGCCAACGACTGACGGATCCGATCCGTAGGCGCGGCGCCAGAAATCGTGTCCAAGCACCGCGCGCGGAGTGCAACCCGCACGGTCGTCGACGGCAGTCAATAATCGGCCGGCCGCGGGACGAAGACCGAGGGTGGAAAAGAAATCGCCGGTGACCCAGAGCCCGTCGCTCAAACGCACTTCGCCGCCCTGCGCAAGATTGAACGCCGTCCGGCTCCACGCGAAGATTCCGGAAAGCGCCTGCTGACGCGCCTGAATCTCGCGCCAGATCGGCTGTGTCACCGAGGCATGCCAGGTGTGACGGTTGCCGCGGACACCGGTCATGTCGGCAATGCGAACCTCCACCAGGCTGGCCGGATCGGAGACTGGCAGCACGCGAAGCCTGACGGCGTTCACGACCTCGAAAAGGGCGGTGTTCGCACCGATACCGAGGGTCAGCGAGAGAATCGCGACGAGGGCAAAGCCAGGACTCCGTCGGAGCGTCCGCGCCGCGTAGCGAACATCCTGCGCGATGTGCTCGAGCCATCGTCTGCCCCACACGTCGCGCGTCGCTTCCTGAATCTGAGAGATGTTGCCGAGCTGACGCTTCGCCGCTGCCGCCGCATCCTGCGGCGAGGCTCCGCGCGCGATTCTGTCGGCCGTCGCCATTTCAAGATGCGATGCGATTTCTTCGCGCAGTTGTCGATCCTTGTTGCTCATGGTTCACTTTCCCGAGGTTTGGCAAGCACGGCGGCCATCGCGTCGACGATGGCCTGCCATCGCGATCGTTCCGAGACGAGTTGCTTTCGTCCGGCGGCGGTCAAGCGATAGACCCGCGTTCGTTGTTTATTTGCCGACAGCTTCCACGTCGCGGTGATCCACTTCTGCTTTTCCAGCCGGTGCAGGGCGGGATAGAGGGACCCGGTATCGACCTGCAGCACGTCGCTCGACCCGCCCTGGATGGCCTGGGCGATGCCGTACCCGTGTTGTGGTCCCCACTGCAGCGTTTGAAGGATGAGGAGGTCGAGCGTGCCCTGGAGCAGTTCGATCCGGTTTTGATATCGCGCCCGCTTCGCCATATGGATGTAGACACTCTACATGCATGGATGGAGTTTGTCTACACCCTCCGCGGCTGAGGTCGGTCGGCCACTGGAAACTTCTACTTGATGATCCGCAGGTTGGTCGGCGGTGTCGGCGCGCTGGCGTTCTTCGCCACGACGAACAACGTCACACTCTGTGCTGGCAGGGTCGCCACGAAGTTCGTGCCGCTGATGCCGACGTCGGCGAGACGCGTAATCGCGTTGGCCGCCGTCAGCTGCCACACCTGCGTCGTGCCGCGATGAGCGAATGAAGAGATGTTGACGGTCGCCGTGGCTGCCGTAGACGGCTGCTTGTTGATTACCATCACGGTCAACGCGCCGTCGGAAGCACGAACACTGGCAAACGCTGATACCGTATCCGGGTTCGGCACCACGGCGGAGACACTGGTCTCGCCAAACGTCGACTTGTTGCCGTCGTAGTTGCGATACATTTTCATTGCCTTATACGTCGGGGTCGTCGACGCGGGTGTCGTCCAGCGCGCTCCCATATCGAGCCCCTCGCGGCCGAAGATGCCGAAGACGTCAGCCTGGGTCGTCGCACCGTTGATGTGATTCTCGGCGCCCCAGTTGTATTCGGTGATGCCCACCAGCGTTCCGGCGTACTGCGTGTTCACCCACGTCTTCAGCCGTGGGATCAGTTGGACCCGATCGTTGATCCACGTCTCGTCGACATAGTTCGGATCCCACAGCGATCGAGTCGATCGATTTCGACGCAGTTGCATCCCACTCGACACGTCGTCGCTGAACTCGCCGCCCTGCGGATAGTAATGAACGGTAAAGACGTCGAGCAGCCTCCGGCCCGCCGACGTACTGCTCTGGCGCATCTGACCGAGCAACCACGTGAGGTAGTCGGCGCCGGCATGATTGTTCCTGTCGGGCAATGAACTCCAGCCGTGCGAGCTCCCCCACTGCTGGTCGTAGCCGCTGTAGAAATATCCGCTCCAGCCCCACTCCTCCGGCCCGACGATCACAGCCGACGGATCGACGGCCTTGATCTTGGTGGCGAAGTCGACCATCCGGCTCTTGATCTCATCCATCGTCGCGCCGACCGGACGAACGTCGCGATGTGTGGAATGCCACAGGCTCGGCTCGTTATCCAGAATGTAGTAGCGCAGCCCGCCGGACGCATTCGTTCCCCAACGGGTCACCAGGTGCTGCACCCAGGCCTGTTGCAGGCCGGAGTTCGAGGGGACATTGGCATCGTTCGGATCGTTGCCTGTGACGAACTGCCCATTGGTCAGCACGCCGTTGCCGGCATCCGCAAACCATTGCCAGTCGTTCCCTGTCTGTGCTCCGTATTTCGCGATCGAAAAACTCGCCAGCTTGCTTCGTCCGGGACCGACTCTGGCGACCCATTCGATCAGCGGAATGGTGAGCATCGCGCTCGCATTGGCCGCGCGCGTATTGGTGATGAACGTGTCGCCTCGTTCTCCCGCCGTCGCGCTGCTGTCGGCGATGCTCTCGAAATACCAGTCGTTGCCGCGGTTATCGGCGTTGATCTGCCAGTTATACCGGGACGTGTTGTTGCCGCCGTTGCGGTTCAACGGCGTGTTGAGATCGTTCAGTTGCGCCGTGGTTGCGTGCGCAATGCCGTAGATGTTCGGGTCGATCGGATGACGGTTAGCGGTGGGATCGATGCTGATGACGACGCTCGAGCTCTGGGCAATTGTGACGAGCGGTGTTGCCACAACAACCGAGGCGACAACCAGTAAGATCGGACGCCGAATCGGTCGCGCCTTCACTGGCAAGCCGATCCCGGTTTAATTGATGACGAGAATCGTTGGTCCGTCCGGGCGACCGCCGCGTAATGACGATGGTCCGGCTGCCGGATCAGTGTCTGGTTCGACGTTGCCGCGCGGCCGTTGATACGCGATGGCCGCATGGTAGCGTTCATCGACGCTGAGGTCGCCCAGGGGGCAGTTTCCCGGCGCCTGCGGATACATGACGCTCTTCTTGTCCGAGACGTGGAAGAACCCGAGTGCGTGCCCGACCTCGTGGACGACGACCAGACCGGGGATCTTGACGGCGCCGCACGAACACACCGGGTTGATGTTGAGATTGATTTCGCCGGGGTCGCGACCGATGTATGACTGCCCGCACGTGACCCGTTCGCCAGGATCGCTGGTGATCAGGATGCTGATCCAGCCTGGCGTGCTCAGTCGAACGTCCGAACCGGACTCGATGTACGCCGAGTATTGACCGCCGGTCCACAGCGGCACCGCGCGCGTCACCGCGTCGCGGATAGTGTTGATGACTTCCGACGAGATCGATCGGTTCAACTGATCGGTCGTCTTCAGATAGAACTTCGGCTGCTGCGACCAGCGAAGCAGGGCATATGGCCCGCCGTCCTGATCGTACGAGCCACGAGCCAGCTGGCGGTAGAAGTCCATCGAAAACGGCGCCGAGTTGCGAATCAGATCGAGAGTCACGTCGGTCCGCTGCTGCGCCTGCACTGTCACCCACTGCTCGCGTGTGACGAATCCATCAGCCGAGATAATCACCTTGCTCGGATTCGGTGGCACGGTGCCATTCGAACCGAACAGGTATCCACCGTCGCTGCTGGTCACGACCGGGGCCATGTTCCACGAGGGCTTCACGGTGGCACCCGACACCGATTGGTGCCCCGCGGTTTCGACCACACTGCCGGCGATCGACCATTTGTACGACGAATTGTTGCTCGGACCTGTCGGCGTGGAACTCCCGTCCGACGATGAGCTGCCGCCGCAGGCAGCGGTCAGGAGGGCTGTTGCAGCCGTGGCGTACAAAAAGAAACGCTGATTCGGCAAGATGAAGCCGCCTATCGCAAGCGTCGCGCCAGTCTTCTCCACTGGCAACCCACCTTCACCCGCGAACCATACGTGACGCGATTTCGCGCCGGCCGACGGATGCGCGGCGGCGGATGGTACACGCAGATACGCCGCTTTCGGTCACATTTTTGTCGACGCAGCTTACGCTTCTGGGTACGCCGCCGGAATCGAACATCGGTCACGCCGGTCGTCCCACCTCCACAGTGTTCCAGTTTTTCGACGGTTGCACACGTCCGCACAGGGCCTCGGTGACCGGCACCACTATTGGAGCAGGCATGGATATGACCACCTCTTTACCCCTTCGGATTGTTCGCGTCGTATCGGTACCCGTGTTCCTCGTCATGATGGCCGCGCCAACATGGGCACAGGAAACAACTGGATTTGCGAAGAACGGCGGATACGTCGGCATGTCGGGCATTCTCGATTTCTCGTTCGGCGGCGACACGTTCGACGGCGAATCCATTTACAAGAAAGTGAACGGCGAAGAAATCCTGATTCTGCCGAAGTTCGACGGCGCGCACCACGCACTGCGCGCCGTGTTCGGGTGGCGAACCGGCATCGGGGCGTTCGAAGTGAGCTACGACCGCTCGAAACACCAGGGCACGTTCATGGAGTTCCCTGGCGAAGCGACGTTTCACGCGGTCAACTTCGACGAACGCATCTTCCTGCTGCGGGAGCGCCGCATTCAGCCGCACGTTCTGCTTGGCGGATCGATTCCGTGGATGACGATTCAGGACGGCAGCTATCTCGATCCGGAAGTGGGAGACGGTAGCTTTCGCGGTTACGGCATCAACACGGAGGCCGGCGTGACGGTGTTTCCCCACCCACGCTTCGGCATCAGCACCGGCTACCGCTATCGCATCATGTGGTTCGATACGGCGAGTGGCGTGACTCACACGACGTATCAGCTGCGGCCTCGTTTCCACGAGACCACCGGCAGCGTCGTGATCACCGGCACGTTCACGTTTTAGGGGCGAGGGGCGCGTTGTGGCGCGCCCCTATCCCTGTCGTGATTCCGGCGCCGGACGCCAGCGACCGAAAGTGGCGGCAGATACACCCGAAAGCCACTCCTTGGCTCTCTTCCCCACGATCGCCTGCTCGAGCGCATCGAACTGCACGTATGCGACCGGCACGAGGAGTAACGTCAGGAACAGGCAGAGCGCCTGACCGCCGATGATCGTGACCGCGATCGCGGCGCGACCGGTTCCGCCGATCCCAATGCCAAGCGACGTCGGAATCAGGCCCGCAATGATCGCCGTCGTCGTCATCAGAATCGGCCGCAGACGCGTCCGGCAGGATTCGACGATCGCGTCGCGCAGCGGCAGGCCGCGCTGGCGCAGAACGTTGGCGTAATCGACCTGCAGGATCGAGTTCTTCTTGACGATGCCGAGCAGCAGCAGCATGCCGAGCGCGCTCCACAGATTCAGCGTGCGGCCGGTCGCCCACAGCGTGAACAGGGCGAAAGGAACCGCGATCGGCAGCACCAGCATGATCACGATCGGCTGCAGGAAACTCTCGAACTGCGACGCGAGGACCATGTAGACGAAGATCATCGCCAGACTGATCGCCATGATCATGTTGGCCGTTGTCTCGTCGAGAATCTTCGACTGTCCCTGGAACTTGAACGACATGGTTGACGGCATGTTCAGGTCGGCCAGCATCTTCCGAACATCGTTGGTCGCCTCATCCAGCGCGTGGCCGGGCGCGATATCGGAAATGAACATGACGGCGAACTGACGATCGGATCGCTGGAGTGTCGTCGGACCGAGGCCTCGCTCGATCTGCGCGATGTTATCGATGCGCACCGGGCCGTTCGCCGATGGGACCGTGAGCCGCCCGATTTGCGCGATGTCGCCGCGCTGGCTCTCCAGCACTCGAATCTTCACCGGATACTGCTCTTGCCCCTCTTTGAACGACGAAATCTCGTCGTCGCCCGACACGGCCAGGCGCAGCGTGTTGCCAATCGTCGCCATGCGAACGCCGAGGTCGGCCGCGCGTTTGCGGTCGACCGCGACGTGAATCTCTGGATTCGAGACGTTCAGCGCAATTTTTGGCTCAGTGAGGCTGGGAATCCTCTGGGCGGCTTCGAGAGCGCGCTTGGAGTAATCGGCAATCTGACTCAGATCAGGGCCGAGTATCTGCAACGCGATCGGAAATGAAATGTTTCCTTCACCGCTTCCGAGGGCGGTGCGCGAACTGATGCTCGGTCGATAGCTTGGATGCTTCGCCAGGCGTTTTCGCATCTCCGTGATGATCTGCGCCTGGGTGTTTTTGCGTTCATCCGGAGGCAATGCCTGACACAGGAAGTGGATGTGCGTCGGCGAACTCAGGTTCTGCGTCACACCAACCGATGGCTCGATCTGCGCGACGCCTTCGATGCCGCTGAGTTCATCCATCAGTTTGAACGCGATCTCGCTGGTGCCTTCGAGAGACGTTCCTTCAGGCGAGTCAACGTGAATGGTCCATTCGCCCATGTCCTCGTTGGGCACGAACTCGCGTCCGACCATCCGATTCAGAGGAAGCGTCAGGAGCGCCGTCACAATCGAGATGCCGATGATGACGCCCGGGTGATCCAACGCCCAGTTCACGTGCCTGCCGTAAAAGCCGTCGAGCCAGTGGAAGAATCCGTGTTCCTTGGTTTTCTTGTCGGAAGCGGCATCGGAGAGCTTCAGGAAACGAGAGCTCAGCATCGGCGTCAGCGTAAAGCTGACCAGCATCGACACGAGAATGGCGAAGGCCATCGTCCACCCGAATGGGTTGATGAACCGCTTCGCGTACCCGCTCATGAACGCAATCGGCAGAAAGATGACGACCAGCGACAGGGTCGTCGCCATGACCGCCAGGGCGACTTCGCGCGTGCCCTGGATCGCCGCTTCGAACGGTGAACATTCTTTTTCTTCGATGTAGCGGAAGATGTTCTCGAGGACCACAATCGCATCATCGATGACGATACCGACAGCGAGCGTGATACCGAGCAGCGTCATGTTGTTCAGCGTGAACCCCATGATGTTCATCAGGGTGAACGCCGAGACGATCGACGCCGGAATCGCAACCGCCGAGATAATCACCGCACGAACGTTCCGAATGAAGAACATGACGACGATCGTCGCAAACAGCGCACCGAAAAGGAGGTGCTCTTCGAGCGACGAGATCGAGGCATAGATGAACTTCGAGTCGTCGCGGATGACCGTGACTTTTACCGACGACGGAAGCGAGCGTTGGATCGTGGCGAGTTTCGCGCGTACGCCCTCGATCACCGCGACGGTGTTTTCGCCCATGGCGCGACGGATGTCGAGCATGACCGCGGGCGTCTTGCCGAGCCAGACGCCGCTGATCGGCCGTTGAAAGCTGTCTTCCGACTGGCCGATGTCCGACACACGAATAGGTGTGCCATTTCTGGTGGCAACGACGATGTCGTTGAATTCTCCGGACGCGTCGACCCGACCGAGCGTCCGCAGAAGCAGCTGGCCTTTACCCTGCTCGACTGTCCCGCCCGGTATTTCGACGTTCTCGGCAACCAGCGCATCTCGCACCTGCGAGATCGAGAGGCCGTAGGAATTCAGTTTTTCGATGTCGACGACGATGTGGATTTCGCGCGCCCGGCCTCCGAGTAAGCTGACTTCGCCAACACCGTTAACCGTCTGAATCGCTCGCCCGATCTGTTTATCCGCCAGCTCGGTCAGCGTGCGCAGGCTCATGCCCTCCGACGAGATGATCAGCGACATCACGGGATCGGCATCGGGATCGACCTTGGTGATGACCGGTGGCAGGAGCGCGGGCGGCATGTTCCTGATCGCGCTCGCAACCTTCTCGCGTACGTCGTTCGATGCGTCGTTGATGTCGCGCTCGAGGACGAATCTCACCGTGATGTTTGCGCGGCCCTCCGCCATGCGCGACTGGATCTCGTCGATCCCCGAGACACCACTGATGGCCTCCTCCATCGGCTCGATGACAGAGGTGGACAGCTCATCCGGACTGGCGCCCGGGAGCGTCAGCGCGACACTGACCGTCGCCGGGTCCGCTTTGGGAAAGAGATCGACGCCAAGATTGCGGAAGGAAAAGGTTCCAAGGACCACGAGCGACATGACGAGCATCGTGGCAAAGACAGGTCGGCGAACGCATAGATCAGAAAGCACGAAGGACTCCCTAAATGCGTGAAAGAACAGGCTTAAGTATACGTCGCCGTCCGGGTCGCGGAGTGCGTGTCAGTGGCGATGGACGCCCGATATGCCGAGTCGGTCGATCGTGTTCTTTTCGAAGTCGAACTCGATCACGACCACCGGTTCCTTGCCGACGACCCAGCCGTCATGTCCCGGCTCGATCGCGAGAATCTGTGGGGCTTTGTGCTCGACGACGCAGCCGTCGGCATATTCGATGTGGATCTCGCCGCTGACGAGGAACCCGACATGCGCGTGCATGCAGAGGGCGGTTCCCACGATTGGCTTCATGTCCACTGACCATCGGAATCCCGGCGGGTAGACCATGCGCTTCACCCGCGCCTCCCCCGCCCGTCCGACTTCGAGCCGGACATTCCCGACCTCGCGAAGCTCCGCGCCTTTGACCGGCGCGAGTTTCGTCGCGGCGCCCTTCCGTTGAGCCGGAGCCGTCTTGCGTCGACGCTTGGCGGCTGGAGCAGATCTCTTGGCGGGTTTGCGGGCGGTTTTCTTTTTTGCCACGGCGGGCCTCACTTGAGGTCCGATGCTAGCACCCTTCGACGCGCGAGTTAAATCCGCTCGCTCGGAGCGGGTCGCCCGGCACCCTTGGCACTCTTGGCACCCTTGGCACTCTTGGCACCCTTTGGCACTCTTGGCACTCTTGGCACCCTTGGCACCCTGGGCACCCTGAGTTACATCTCTCTCAGCGCCGCGAGCGGGTCCATGCGCGCCGCGCGCCGCGCCGGGACCAGGCACGCGAGCAGCGCGACCACGGCAAGAATTGCGGCCGATCCGCCAAGCGTAATCGGATCACGCGGTCCGACGCCGAAAAGAAGCGTTCCCAGAAGCCGCGTCAAACCGATGGCACCGGCGAAGCCCAGGATCAGGCCGATGAGCGTGAGCGTCATCCCGTTCCTGACAACCATTCCGATCAGCGCCGTCGCCGACGCGCCAAGCGCCGCGCGGACGCCGAGTTCGTGCGTGCGCTGAGCGACGGTGTAAGAAATGACACCGTAGATGCCAATGGCCGACAGCAACAGCGCGAGCGCGGCAAACACCGCCAGCAACGTCGTGCGCAACCGCGTCGACGCGACTGACGTGCTCTTCATTTGATCGAGCGTTCGGACATCACTCACCACCTGGCTCCGCTCGATCTCGTGAACCGCCTCCGTGATCGCGCGCGACAGTGACCCGGGCTCGATCGCAGATCTCACCACCACGTTGACCGACGTTGATGGACTCTGCTCGATCGGGACATAGACGCCTGGTCTGACCGTGCCTTCAAGCGTGCTCGTTCGCTCGTCGGCAATGACGCCGACGATCTCCCACGGGATTTCCGCACCGAGTTGCGGCTGCCCGGGAATGATGTCCTGGATCAGCAGCCGCTGACCGATCGGATCCTTGTCGGCCATGAACCGCTTCACAAACGATTGATTGATCACCGCAACGGGTGGCGTGCCTTTGACGTCGCGATCGGTCAGTCCACGCCCCTTGATCACTTGAATCCCGAGCACCCGGAAGTAGTCGGCATGGACCATCTTGAAACCGCAGGCCTGGCGATTGGCGCGATCGACCTGGTCGCGCCCGGCAATCAGGAATGGCATGCCGTTGCTGAATCCTTCCAGCGGCAGCGAGTCCGTCGACGCGGCACCTGTTACGCCCGGCACGGCATTGATCCGCGACACCAGTTGCCGGACGTATGCCGACAGCTGAGAGGAATCAGGGAAGCGATCGTTGGCGATCGGCAAGCGCAGCGTCAGCACGTTGGTCGGGTTGAACCCCAACTCGACCTGCATCATTTGGAAGAAACTGCGAACGAGAAGTCCGCCGCCGGTCAGCAGAATGAACGCGAGCGCCACTTCGACCACCACGAGCGCGCTGCGAAGTCGACGTCGTCCGCTGTCGCCCGCCGCCCCGCGGCCCCCCTCTTTCATCGCGCCTGCGAGATCGAGTTTCGTGGCGCTCAACGCCGGTGCCAGGCCAAAAACAATTCCGGTCGTCACGGCGAGCGCAAACGTAAACGCGAGAACGCGCAGGTCCATCTCGACGTTGATCGCCGCGGGCAGATAAAACGGCGGCAGCATGTATTTCAGCCACACCATCAGCCCATAGCCCAGGGCAATGCCGAACAAGCCTCCAACGATCGCGAGAAGAAGGTTCTCGGCAAGGAACTGGCGAACGAGCCGGCCGCGACCCGCGCCCAGCGCAGCCCGGACGGCAACTTCGCGCTCACGCGCGGTGCCGCGTGCCAGCACCAGATTCGCGACGTTCGCACACCCGATGAGCAGCAGCATGCCGACTGCGGCGAGCAATACATAGAGCGATCGCTGTAATTGCTGACCGACGACAATGTCCATGTAGCGCAGCGTCGAGACTCCCCATCCCTTGTTCGAATCGGGATAGTCCACCGCGATGCGCGCACCGATGGCATCGAGTTCACTCCGCGCCGCTTCGATCGTGACGCCGGGCTTCAGTCGCGCGACGACAGCGAGCCAATGGAAATTCCGCGTCCGCTCCGATGACTTGAATGCCAGCGGACGCCATAACTGGTTGAACGCTCGATCGAATGCGCTGCGCGCGGGCATCACGCCAATGACCGTGTACGGCTCACCGTTGAGCGTCAGCGACTTCCCCACAATTCCCGGGTCGCTGCCAAACTGCGCGGCCCACAAGCGATGGCTCAGTACGACGACGTGTTCTTTGCCCGGGGTGTCTTCGTCGGGGGCGAATGTTCGTCCGAGAAATGGCTTCACCGCGAATACGTCGAAGTAACCGGCCGACACTCGACCCGAGCGTAACAACACAGGTTCGCCCTGGCCGGTAAGCGTGAGCGAACCGCCGGTTGACGCGGTCATCGCCTCGACCGAGGTCGTCTGGCGCTGCCAGTCGAGGAAGTTCATCGCGGAAACGACGTTGTTGCCGCCCCCGGGAGGCTTTTCCCAGATCTGGAGGATGCGTTCAGGGTGTTCGTATGGCAGCGGCTTCAGCAGCGCCGCATCGACGAAGCTGAAAATCGCGCTGTTGGCGCCGATGCCCAACGCGAGCGTCAACACCGCGACGATGAAAAAGACCGGCGCTTTGAGGAACATCCGCGCGCCGTGTCGGAGGTCCTGCACCAACTCGTGAAGCACACGTCCCTCCTTCAGCGGCTCGCCTCGCCGTAGCACCGGTCGATCTGACGGTGCGCAGGCGGGTGTCGGCTTAGACGAGAGCGCACGCCGGATGGTTGGCTGTTATTTGCGCGAAGCTAACCGGTGCTGAGCTTCGCGCGCCAGTTGCAGATACCAGTCGCTGGGCAGCCGTTCGCCGTCGGCGTCCAGTGTCACGATTGGCACACCGGCCGGAACACGGTCGCGCGTCGGCGCAAGTTTGAACATCGCGGTGCCTTCGTCGACTTCGTCAAACATTGCGCCGTAGATCATCGTTGCGCCGGCCTGTAACGCTCGTTCGACTTGATGCCAGTAGAAGCGTCCGCCGCGACGCGGAATCGGATTGACCGGCGCGGTGGGGTTCATGTTGTGCCACGAGAAACCCGGAAACACGACCGGCATATACTCGAGTCCCAGACGATTGGTTTCTGCCAGATCGGGCTCGACTTCGTTCTGATAGAACCGATCGGTGTTCTCCTCGTCGCTGAATCGTCCGACAGTCCAGGGGCTGAGAATATCGAACGAGCGATAGACTCGCGCCCACGCTTCATCAGTCTGCGAATCACGGCTGAGTGTGCGCCAGCGAGCAGGAATGCCGCCAACGAGCGTGACGCGATATCGTGGCTCGGGATTGTTCTTGAAGAAGTCGATGATCTCCGCAGCCTGGTCCGGCGTCGGAGCGCGATCGCGGAAACCGAAGCCCCAGATCGCCAGCACCGGCCGAGCGTGATGCTGGAGGTAGCGCGGACTCTCGGTGATCCGCAACGTGTCGACCATGTAGACCCAATCGCGCTTCACGGCTTCGACAACCGTTTCGCGCGGATGACCAGAGATGTCATACATGATTGCGAAGACGCGAGCGTGCGCTTCTGCGGCCTGTCGTACATTGCCCGCCACGCCATCACGAAATCCCAGCACTGATCTGTCGTCCAGGCGGGACGTGAACCGCTGGAGAAACACGCCGGGCAGGTTGTAGTCCTGCAGCCACGCAAAGTGGCGATCGACCGTGCGCGGGTTATACGCCGAATACAGTTGCGCCGGTTGCCCGCCGGGCAGCGCAAGGGGTGTGGTGCAGCGTTCGCTCTCCGGGAGCTCTGACACGTCCGGCCACATATCGACGCGAAGAGTGGAGGCACTTGCGGTTGCGCCTCGGAACCAATGCTGCCAGGTGTCGAGCGATGAACCGTCTCCGGGACACCCGAACCAACCCTGATAGCCGAACATCAACTTGCCCTCGAGGGTCGTCGGATCTGCATCAGACGCGACCACGTTGGCGACGGCAATCGCCCCCAGCCGGGATGTGGCGGTTGGCATGCGCGCACCTGCGCCCGTGGCACACGCGCTGGCGGCGATCGTCAGGCCGAGAAACCATGATAGATGGCGGGTCATCACACTCTATATATACGCACCGTCATCATAGGCGGAGTGCTATCATCCGCCCGCCATGAAGAGGCTTCTATCTGTACTGACGATCACGGTTCCGCTGCTTGCGCTCTCCGGGCACGCGCAAACGCCGGTCATCGATCGCGAATACACGCTCGAATCGAACATGCTCGGTTACCGCGGAGTCGGCGGGGAGATTGACGGCGTCAGAAATCCCGTGCTGTGGGCCAGGACGGGCGAAAACGTCCGCATCAATATCGTCAACGGCGAACTGATGGTGCATGACGTCTCGCTGGAAAAACACAACGCGAGGAGCGCACAGATCCTCGACAAGGGTGCAACCTCGAGCGTCACGTTCAAAGCCAAGGAAAGCGACATCTATTTCTGTTCCGTTCCCGGCCATCGCGCCGCCGGCATGGAAGGACGGCTCGAGGTCTCTGATCAACAACCCGTCCAGTCACCCGGCATCACGCCGACAGAGGATGGGCGCGCGTTGAATCTTGATTTCGAGACCGGCACGCTCGACAACTGGAAGGCGACGGGGGATGCGTTCGCGCTGGTGAAAGAAGATCTGCAACGTAAGGATCAGCGCGTCGCCGGGGCTTACTGGGTCAGCAGCGGGATCTCCGGCAACTCGCGGCGCGGCACGTTGTCGTCTGCGCCCTTTCACGTCACACATCCGTATGCGAGTTTTCTCGTCTCGGGTGGTGCGTTCGCCAGCACGCGCGTCGAGTTGGTGCTGGCGGAAGAAAACACCGTCATCTACACGATTTCGGGCGCTGACCAGGCGGCATTTCGTCCTGCCGTCGTCGATCTGAAATCGTACGCCGGCAAGAACATCTTTATTCGTCTGGTCGACGAGGAAACCGGCGCGCCGACCGCCACCTATTTGCGCGAGAGTCCATGGGCGCACATCAACTACGACGACTTCCGCTTTTTCGACACGCGCCCCTTCTTCGCCAACGAGCTCGTTCCCTCCGACGCGAGCACGATGCCACCGATGGACGTACTGCGGTACGCGGGGTTATCCGGCGTCGAGGCTGCGAAAGCGATGACTGTGCCGCCGGGTTTCTCGGTCACCCTCGCCGCCTCCGAGCCCGACATCGTCAAACCGATCGCATTCACACTCGACGATCGAGGCCGGCTGTGGGTGGTCGAATCGCACACCTATCCCGTGCGTGCGTTAGAAGGTGAAGGGCGCGATCGAATCCTGATTCTCGAAGACACCGACGGCGACGGGCGTCTCGACAACCGCAAGGTATTCACTGAGCACCTCAATCTGGTCAGCGGCATCGAAGTCGGGTTCGGTGGGGTGTGGGTTGGTGCGGCCCCCTACCTGTTGTTCATCCCGATTGCGCCGGGCGCCGACACGCCGTCAGGGCCGCCGCAGGTCGTGCTCGATGGTTGGGGATACGAGGACACCCACGAGACGCTCAATACCTTTACATGGGGTCCAGACGGTTGGCTTTACGGGACGCATGGCGTCTTCACCCAGTCCAACGTCGGTAAACCTGGAGCCCCGGACTCGGAACGCGTCCGGCTGAATGCGGGCGTCTGGCGTTTGCATCCGGTCACTCGCGAGTTCGAAGTGTTCGCCGAAGGCACGAGCAATCCGTGGGGACTCGACTTCAACGACTACGGCCAGGCGTTCGTCACCGCGTGCGTCATCGAGCATCTCTACCAGGTGATTCAAGGCGGACGATTCAAGCGGCAGGCAGGTCAACACGTCAATCCGAACATTTACGACGACATCGAGACCATTGCCGATCATGTGCACTGGGTCGGGAAGAAGGGACCGCATGCCGGCAACAGCCGTTCAGACACGGCGGGTGGAGGACACGCGCACGCCGGGGCGATGATTTATCTCGGTGGAAACGGCTGGCCGAAGGAGTATCGCGACGCGATCCTGATGAACAACATTCACGGCGCGCGCGCGAACATGGATCGGTTGACGCGCGCCGGATCGGGTTACAGCGCGACCCACGGGCCGGACTTCCTCAAAACGAACGATTCATGGAGCCAGATGCTCAACTTCCGCTACGGCCCGGATGGATCCGTCTACGTCATCGACTGGTACGACAAGAACCAGTGCCACAGCAGCAATCCGGACGTGCACGAGAAGACGCTTGGCCGAATCTTCAAGATTCGCAACGACAACGACACGTGGGTCCAGGTCGATCTGCAGAAGATGACGTCGGAGCAACTGGTCGACCTGCAGCTTCAGCCGAACGACTGGTACGTCCGGCATGCGCGACGCATTCTGCAGGAGCGCGGTCCCGATCCGAAGGCGCACGACCGGCTGAAACGGATTCTTCGCGACAACCAGGACGTCACGCGAAAGTTGCGGGCACTGTGGGCGCTTCATGTCACTCACGGATTGACCGAGCGTGATCTGCAGGATCTCCTGGGCCACGAGAGCGAATACATCCGAAGCTGGGCAGCGTATCTGCTTGTCGAAAGCAAACGCCCGTCGGACGGCACCATTCGGCTGTTTGCGAAAATGGCGCGCGACGAACAGTCGCCCTTGGTCCGGTTGTATCTGGCGAGCGCGCTGCAACGAACGCCGGTGGCTAAAAGATGGGACGTCCTGACCGGCTTGATGGCGCACGGCGAAGATGCGACCGATCACAACCAGCCGCTGATGGTGTGGTACGCGACCGAGCCGGTCGTCGAACTCGACATGCCGCGAGCGCTCGGCCTGGCGGCGACGACAAAGCTGCCGCAATTGTTTTCGTTTACCGTCCGTCGAATCGCCGCGGTCGGGACACAGGACGCGCTGAGGACCTTGACCGATCGGCTGGGGCGCACCAGCGATCCCGCCGAGCGGAAGGAGCTCGCCAGCGGAATCAGCCGGATTGTAGGAAAGTAGGTTTCCTGTTGTCTACTTGCTGACCGTAACAGCGGCGCCGTCGGCGAGCGAGTCAACGTCGGTGATCGCGACGCGCTCTCCAGCTTTGACCCCGCTCATCACTTCGATCCGGTCGCCGACGCGTTCGCCGACCGAGAGTTCGCGGATCGCGAGTTTATCGCCAGTGACAACGAACACACGATTGACGCCGTATCGGTACTGAAGCGCGGCGTAGGGGATGGTGAGCACGGAATCGACCTTGCCGCTCTCGATGTGGACGCGCGCGAAGGTGCCTGGCTTGAGCACCGCGTCCTTGTTGGGAACCAGCGCCTCGAACGGAAAGGCGCGCGTCGAGGTGTTGACCGCGGGACTGAGGCGCGACACTTTCCCGGTGAACGTCCGATCCTGATAGGCGTCCACCTTCAGTTCGACGTCCTGTCCGGCATTAATCCATGGCGCCATCCTCTCGGGAATCTCTGCCGTCACCTTCAGCGGATCGAGGCGAACGATCGCCATCACCGGCATCTGCGTCTTGACCAGCTCCCCCATGTTGACGAATCGCTTCTGCACGAAGCCCTCGAACGGCGCGCGAATCTCGGTGTCGCGTAACTGACGGCCGGCGAGCTTCATCGTCGCTTCCGACGCCTGAATGCTGGCGCGAAGATTTTTCGCGTTCTGAATCGCGGAGTTGTAAATCGCGCGCTTCGACTGCAACGCTGCCTTCGCATCGTCGAGCGCCTGCTGCGAAATCAGACTTCGCTTGGACAACTCGGTTGCGCGCTCGAAGGCCTGTGTCGCCTGCACGAGGTCGGCGTTTGCCCGCCGAGCGTCCGGCGTGTCCTCGAGTTCCGGAAGATGCTCGGGATCGGGTGCGCCGTACTGGGCGAGGGTTCGTGCCAGCGCGGCTTGCTGCTGGGCGTACGTATACTGCTGCTTTTCGTTGTCGAGTTGCACCAGCAATTGACCGCTCGTCACGCGATCGCCGAGGTCGGCAAGAATCTTCGCGACCTTCCCGTCCGCTTCCGACGAGATGGTCACTTCATCGACCGCAGCGAGCGTGCCAACGACATCGACCGCACGACGGACGGAGGCCTCACGCACCGCCTCAGCCTGGACCGCCTTGGCCGCCCCTTCGCGGCTGTGTGCTTCTGCTTTCTCACCCTTCGAACAGCCGGTGCCCGTCAGGACGACGGCGACGGCAAATGCGATTCGATACGCGTGTGTCATGTCTATCCGTGTGGTAACCGTGGGCTACGAGTATACGATCAACGGACCATGAGCCTTGGCCACCTGACGTTGCCGACCCGCGAAGTGGAAAAGACGGCATCCTTTTTCGAACGGACGCTTGGCTATGGGCGCCTTGCCGTGCCCGCGAACTCGCCAGTAGAACTGGTCTGGCTCGATCTCGGACGCGGTCAGGAAATGCACGTCTTCTACGTCGAAGGCTTCAGCGTTTCACCGTTTGAAAACGAGTTCGGGCGCCACGTTGCGGTGTTTTATCCGCTCGCCGAATTCGACGGACTCAAGCGACGTCTTACGGCTGAAGGGGCGGAGATGTTTCCACCGCTTCGCCCGACACCCTTCGAGCGGTTCTTCTTTCGCGAACCGATCAACGGGTATGTGTTCGAGGTCATCGACGATGCCCGGGCGCAGGCACAATGACCGTTGCCTGATGTGGAAATCGCGTGTTGTGGTGATTGACAACGGCCTCGCCGATCTCGCGTCCAGGTCCGGCCTCGGTCAGTGCGACGATGGCCCCGCCGAATCCGCCGCCGGTGATGCGTGCCCCATAGACGCCGGGCATGGAACCCACCGCTTCGACAAGCGCATCGACCGCCGGCGTTGACACCTCGAAGTCTTCGCGCAGCGACGCGTGCGACGCCAGGAACAGTCGGCCGGCTTCTGCGGCATCGCCGGCGCGTAAGGCGGCGACAGTCGCAATCACCCGCGCGTTTTCGGTGACGACATGCCGCGCGCGTCGGTTGAGCGGCTCACGAAGCGCATCAATGGCCGGCAGATCGTGCGGGCCGGCGTCTCGCAGGCTGGTGAGGCCGAGAGCGGCTGCCGCCTGCGCGCATTCGTCACGTCGCGTGCGGTATCCGCCGGTCACATGACTGTGGCGCACGCCTGAGTCGATGACCAGAAGGGCGCAGGACGATGGCAGCTCGACGCGGGTGTACTCGCGCGTTCGAGTATCGATGAATAACGCGCTCGTTTCATCGGCCAGGCAGCAGGCCATCTGATCCATGATGCCGACCGGCGCGCCGACAAAATCGATTTCCGCTCTCTGCGCGAGGCGGGCCAGTTCGAGATCGACGATCGACAAATGAAACGCATCCCGAAGCGCCCGCCCGGTCGCGATCAACAACGCGGCGCTCGAGGACAGGCCGCTCCCGAGCGGAATCTCCGACGAGACTCGCGCATCAAAGCCGCTCGTCAAGCCATGGTCGAGCAAGACCCACGTGATGCCGCGAACGTAGTCCGTCCAGTCACCGGCCCGCGTGATCGATTCGAGTGAAAAGCTCTGCGGTTGCTGTTTGGCGTATTGCGCACTCCACACCCGAACCGTTCCGTCCTGCCGCGGTCGGAGTTCCACGGTGGTGCGAAGTGGGAGTGCCGCCGGAAGCACGAACCCATCGTTGTAGTCGGTGTGCTCACCGATCAGGTTGACCCGCCCGGGCGACGACGCCGTCACCATCGCGGCTTCGCCGAATAAGTCGCTGAATGCGTTCGCGATGGTTTCCTCGTAAGAATCTGCTACGTCACCCGTTTGATTCACCGCAACCCGGCGCGAGCACGTTCGCAGCTCTCGGTTGCGACAACCGACAAGACTTCCGGCACCCGCATTGCCTATCTGGCTCACTGGATTGTGAGAGGTAGCGCGATGTTCGATCAACAGTCAATCCGCTCGCTGCTGGGGCGAGTGTGCCTCATCAGTCCGGTTGTTGCGGTCCTTACCGTCGGGTGTGGCGAAAAACCGGCCGCTTCTCCAGGCCCCGGCGCTCCCCAGGGGACACCGCCGACTTCAGCTCCAAATATTCGGGTCGTCGCTGAGCTGGCCAATGGCACGTGGCCGATGCCCACCGGCGATTACGGCAATTTGCGATATAGCCCACTCTCCACCATCAATACAGCCAACGTTCAGAACCTCCGCGCGATCACCACGATGAGCACCGGGATCGCTCAGGGTCACGAAGGACAACCGCTCGTCATCGACAACACGATGTACGTGGTGACGCCGTTTCCCAACAACTTGATCGCCGTCGATCTCACCAAGCCTGGCGGCGCCGTGAAATGGATCTTCGAACCACATCCCGATCGCCGCGCCGTCGGTATTGCCTGCTGCGACGTCGTCAACCGCGGCGCTGCCTTCGCAAACGGCAAGATCATTTATAGCCTGCTCGACGCGAATCTCGTCGCGGTGGACGTCGCCACTGGCAAGCAAGCGTGGCGGACGAGGGTCGGCGACATCAACATCGGCGAAACCCTCACTGGCGCCCCCCTCGTCGTCAAAAACAAAGTCATCGTCGGAAACTCCGGTGGTGAACTCGGCGTGCGTGGATACGTCGCGGCCTTCGATGTCGAGAGCGGCAAGGAGCTGTGGCGGGCGTTCAACACTGGCCCGGACGCTGACGTGAAGATTGGATCGAACTTTCATCCGTTTTATGAAAAAGATCGCGGCAAGGATCTCGGGACGGCCACGTGGCGAGGCGATCAGTGGAAACTCGGCGGCGGAACGGTCTGGGGCTACATGTCCTACGATCCGGAAACCAACCTCTTCTTTTACGGCACAGGAAATCCTGGCGTCTGGAACCCCGATCTCCGGCCTGGCGACAACAAGTGGTCGTGCACCATCTTCGCCCGCGATGCCGACACCGGCGAAGCGCGATGGGCATACCAGGCAAGTCCGCACGACGCGTGGGACTACGACGAGATCATGGAAAACATTCTCGTCGACATGGACTGGCAGGGGCGCACGCGCAAGCTGCTGATCCATCCCGGCCGTACCGGCTTTGTGTACGTGCTCGATCGCGAGAACGGTGAGCTTCTGTCAGCCGAGGCGTTTCAGCCGGTCACCTGGGCGACGTCATACGACGTAAAGACCGGCAAGGCGAACGAAGATCCGAAGTTTCGTACGCACGACAAAGTGGTCACAACAGGAATCTGCCCCTCCTCCACAGGAGCGAAAGACTTCATTCCATCGGCGTTTTCGCCACGAACGGGCCTGCTCTACATCCCCGCGCACAACACCTGCATGGACTACGAAGGTATCGAGGCGAACTACATCGCGGGCACGCCCTATCTCGGCGCGGACGTGAAGATGTATCCCGGCCCTGGCGGATACCACGGTGAACTTGTGGCGTGGGATGTCGCCAACGCAAAGAAGGCGTGGGGAGTGAAGGACGCCGTTCTCCCCATCTACTCGGGAGTCCTCGCCACCGGCGGCGACGTCGTGTTCTACGGCACGCTCGAAGGATGGTTTGTCGCCCTCGATGCACGAACCGGGACCGAGTTGTGGAAGTTCCACACGGCATCCGGCATCGTCGGCAACCCGATCACATATCTCGGACCCGACGGCAAGCAGTACGTCGCCATCTATTCTGGCGTTGGCGGGTGGATGGGCGCCGTCGCGTTCCCAACCGTCTCCGCCGACGATCCATACGCGGGGCTCGGCGTGGTCGGCGCGATGAAAGACATCAAGAAGTACACCGCTCCCGGCAATACGGTTTATGTCTTCGGGTTTTAAGCACACGGTCGTCAGCGCATCGATTCTCGTCGCCTCCATCGGCTTGACGGTGTATGCGGCTCGTTGGCACGCGTCCGCACCCTCGCATCTGGCAATCACACCACTCGCCGCTGCAGACATGCCGCTGCAGGATCCTCACGTCCTCCGTGTGTGCGCCGATCCGAACAACCTCCCGTTCTCGAACGATCGAGGTGAGGGGTTCGAGAATCAGATCGCGAAGACCGTGGCCACCGATCTCAACAGATCTCTCGTCTATTATTGGCAGCCGCAACGGCGCGGATTTCTGCGGAACACACTGCTCGCCGGCGCCTGCGATGTGGTCGTCGGCGTTCCCTCCTCGCTCGAACTCGCGCGCGTCACGCGTCCTTACTACCGCTCTTCGTACGTCTTTGTGTCGCGTCAGGATCGCCGACTGGGGCTGACGTCCCTCGATGACCCGCGGCTGCGAACGCTTCGGGTTGCCATTCCGATTACCGGCGACGATTACGACAACCCCCCGCCGGCGCAGGCGCTCGCGGCACGTCACATCATCGACAACGTCCAGGGCTATCCCGTCTACGGCGACTATTCGAAACCGCACCCCTCGTCTGGTGTGGTTGATGCCGTGCGCCGTGGCGACGTCGATGTTGCGATCGCATGGGGACCGATTGCCGGATTCACCGCGCGTCAACCGGGTGATGCACTGGATCTGATGCCGCTGCCGGATCGAGATGGATCGTTGCCATTCACATTTGAGATTTCGATGGCCGTGCGCCGCGACGACAGCGTGCTGGCGCGTCAACTCGATGAGGTCATCAAAAGACGCGCACCAGACCTCGAACAGATCCTGCGCGCGTACGGCGTTCCGATGATGGAGGAATTCAGATGATGAAGCTGTCAGCGCCAGTTGCACTCGGTCTCGCACTGACGCTTTCTGGTAACGTCGGGTGCTCGAAAGCTGAGTCGCAGCAAGCGCCCGCGACGACACAGCCCGGGAGCTCGGCGGAACAGAGCCGGGGATCGACGCCGGGCGCAGCCAAGGCCGATTGCGGCAGCCTTCCCTCTGCCGACGATTTGAAAAAGTGGCTGCGCTCGGCTCCCTCCGAGAGTGAAGCCGGTGGGTTGATGTCGGGCAAGATGGAATGGGCGACGATCGTCAATCGTCATGGAGAGATCTGCGCAACCGCGGTTGCGACCGACGATCCGGCAAGCGCATGGCCAGGCAGTCAGGCCATCTCCAAGGCCAAGGCATATACCGCCAACGCCTTCAGCACCGACGACACACCGCTGTCGACAGCACGGCTCTACACACTGACGCAGCCCGGGCATTCGCTGTGGGGCGTCGCGCAGCCCAACCCGTTCAACCCCGACTGCGTCGTCTCGCCCACCGATCCGGACAAGACGAAAGGCAAGATTTGTGGAGGCGCGATCCCGTTTGGTGGCGGTGTACCTCTTTATCGCAACCAGACTCGCGTTGGAGGTCTTGGCGTGAGTGGGGATACCGCATGCGCCGACCACGAAATCGCAAAGCGGATCCGTCACAGCGCGGGTCTCGATCCCGCAAAGGGCGAATTCGCTGACGACATCGTCTTTACCAGTGCGGACGGTCCCTCGCCGTTTGCGCATCCGTTGTGTGCGAACACGTGGAGAAACGGCAAGAAGCTCGGTGACGAAGCCAAGGCCACGAGCTACTGAGCGCTACCGCGGACATTGGGAGTTCGAGCACATGTCAACCACGGTTGGAGATTCTCTCGTCTCGCGCTTGGCAGAATGGGGCGTCACTCGCATCTACAAGGAGATGGCCGCCTCGATCAAGGCAAAGAAGAAATGACATCTCGCGGTGGCGAATTGGAGGTATATTCCCGCGCAAATGCGTCTCCTGACCTGCCTGATCGTCCTTCTCGTGCCACTGTCGGCATCTGGCGCTGACAAAGCGACGAAGGAAACGTTCGGTTCGGGCGGTCGAACGCGAACCTACTATCTATTGGTCCCTGAGTCGGCGAAGAAGGCCGGCTCGCCGCCGTTAATCGTGCTCCTGCATGGTTCGGGTCGCGACGGCAAGTCG
>Ga0111538_10002560_pt1 | contig 25538 bp, 22 predicted proteins | sample SoiMethybrSBSTD1_FD_79669 | JGI IMG/M metagenome (GOLD analysis project Ga0111538, IMG submission 79669) | Bulk soil microbial communities from a Populus tree surrounding site in Tennessee, USA - Soil MetaG P. TD hybrid SBSTD1 (version 2)... | ecosystem: Environmental > Terrestrial > Soil >...
CTGCGCGGCCACACCACGGGCTACGCGGTGCCGCAGTTCGTCATTGACGGCCCGGGCGGCGGCGGCAAGATTCCCCTCCAGCCCAACTACTTCATCGGCCGCGATGGCGACGACGTGTTGCTGCGGAATTACGAAGGCAAGATCTTCCGGTATCCCGATCCGATTGCCCGCGCATAGCCGGCATGCTGGATCACGCCTCAGACTTGGGCGGTATCCCGGTGTGACAGGTGGCCAGTCGCGTGATTTGATGCTCTTATGACGGGCGCCCGCCGGGAAGGACTGCAGGGTTCAACCGGAGCACGCGCATGCCCGGGATGCTCGCATCGCACGAGATTCGCGTCCAGGTCGGCTTCATGCCGCTGGCCGGCACGCTTGCTGCGCCGGTGAACGCCAGCAGGCTGGTGATTTTCGCGCATGGATCAGGGTCGAGCCGGCACAGCCCGCGGAACCAGGCCGTCGCGGTGGAACTGCAGCAACATGGCTGCGCCACGCTGTTGATGGATCTGCTGACCGAGGCGGAATCGCTCGATCGCAACAATGTCTTCGATATCGATCTTCTGGGAACTCGCGTGGTGGAAATCGCTCGCTGGATTCGCAGCGAAGGCGATCCGGCGATCGCGCACCTGCCCATCGGGCTGTTCGGCGCCAGCACAGGCGCGGCGGCGGCGTTGGCAGCTGCGGCCGAACTGGACGATGAGGCCCGCGCCGTCGTTTCGAGAGGGGGGCGGCCCGACCTCGCAGGCCACGACCTACCGCGCGTGACCGCCCCGACGCTGCTGCTGGTCGGCTCGCTCGATCATGAGGTGCTTGAGCTCAATCGTCAGGCGCAGAAGCAGATGCGCTGCGAGAACCAGCTCGTCGTCATCCACGACGCCACGCACCTGTTCGAGGAGCCCGGCACGCTTGAGCAGGTCGCGCAGCACGCCGCCGGTTGGTTCGGCGAATACATGCCCGCCCCTGCCCCCCAGTAGCCGGTCGCGCTTGCGGCCGGCGCAGCGTTTCCTACGCTGTGGGCGCATGCTCATCGGCCTGACCTACGACCTGCAGCAGGACTATCTCGACGACGGCTATTCCGAGGAGGAAACCGCCGAGTTCGATTCCATCGTCACCATCGACAGCCTCGAGGATGTGCTGCGCGCGATGGGCCATGAGGTCGACCGCATCGGCCGGGCATCGAACCTGATGGAACGCCTGTCGCGCGGCGACCGCTGGGACCTGGTCTTCAACATCTGCGAGGGGCTGCACGGCATGGGCCGCGAATCGCTTGTGCCGGCCCTGCTCGATGCGTTCGAGATTCCCTACACCTTCTCCGATCCGCTCGTGTGCGCGATGACGCTGCACAAGGGCATGGCCAAGCGCATCGTGCGCGATCTGGGATTGCCCACGCCGGATTTCGCCGTCGTCAGCACCGACGCGGCGATCGCCAAAGTCAATCTGAAGTTCCCGCTGTTCGCCAAACCCGTGGCCGAGGGCACCAGCAAGGGCGTGACGAAAGACTCCAAGTGCGACACGCCGGCCCAACTGGCGCGAACGTGCCGGGCGCTGCTGGAGCAGTTTCGTCAGGCGGTGCTCGTCGAACGTTACCTGCCGGGCCGCGAGATGACCGTCGGCATCCTCGGCACCGGCGAGCGCGCTCGCGCGTTGGGCGCGATGGAAGTGCATCTGCTCAAGGACAAGGGCGCCGAGGGCGAGGGCTACTCCTACGCCAACAAGCACGACTGGGTCGGCAAGCTCCACTACGTGATCGTGAAGGGCCCGATCGCCGACGAGGCCCATGCGCTCGCGCTGAAGGTGTGGCGCGGTTTGGGCTGCCGCGATGGCGGGCGGGTCGATCTTCGGGCCGATGAATCGGGCCGGCTGAACTTCATCGAGGTCAATCCCCTGGCCGGCCTGCATCCGCAGATCTCTGATCTCTCGATCCTGAACAACCTCGCCGGCTTCAAGTACCCCGACCTGATCGGCGCGATCGTCGACTCGGCGATGGAGCGCGTCAGGTCAGCGCCAGCAGTCCGCGCGTGAGACGTTGTACGATTCATGACCATGCGCGTCCTGATCGTCTATGACCACGTGCCAGATGACGCCGCGCCGGACCAGGCAGATGCGCTGGTGCAGGCACGGGCGATCTCAAACGCGCTGGAGACGCTTGGCCACGAGTGGATGACGCTGGGGGTGACGCTCGATCTCGAAGCCGCACGCGATGCGATCGCGCGGCTGGCCCCTGATCTCGTCTTCAACCTGGTCGAATCGCTGGGAGGCTCGGGCCGCTTGATTCACGCGCTGCCCGCGCTGCTTGACACGATGGGCGTTCCCTACACCGGTGCGAGCGCCGAAGCCCAGTTCATCACGTCGCACAAGCCACTGGCCAAGACGCTGCTCGCCGCTGAGGGCATCGCCACGCCCGACTTCATGACACTCGACAAACTCCGCCAGACGCTCGCCATGGACACCGGCGAGCGCCTCGCTGCGAAGCGATGGATCCTCAAGAGCATCTGGGAGCACGCCTCGATCGGCCTCGACGCGTCCTCGGTCATCGACACCAATCACGTCGCGACGATTCTGCGTGAACTTGAAGCGCGACTCGATCGCCTCGGAGGAGCGGGCTTCGCCGAGGAGTACATCGACGGCCGCGAGTTCAACATCTCGCTGCTTGGGCGCGGCGAAGAGGTGACGCCCGGCGTGTGGATGCCCCAGGTCCTGCCGCCGGCGGAGATCGCCTTTCGCGAGCAGTCTACGTGGGGGGGCCGGCCGAAGATCGTCAACTACGACTGCAAGTGGAACGAGCATTCATTCGAGTATCAGCACACCGAGCGCATCTTCGAGTTCAGCGAGGATGACGGGCCGTTGCTTGAGCGCCTCACGCAGATCGCACGCGCGTGCTGGGTCATTTTCGAACTGCGCGGCTACGCGCGAGTGGATTTCCGCGTGGATGCCAACGGCGAGCCGTGGATGCTCGAGGTCAACACCAATCCCTGCCTGTCGCCCGATGCCGGATTCGCCTTCGCGCTGCAGCGGGCGGACGTTGCGTGTTCCGACGCGATCGGGCGCATCATCGACGACGCGATGTCACGGGCCGGCGGCACACACGCGGCTGCTCGATCACCATGAGCATCGCGCCGGCCATCACCTTCCGCGGCGATGCGCGGCCGTCCGATTCGCAGGCGGTGCGCGTGATCGTCGCCTCGTCGGAGTTCTTCTCGCCGGAGGAGATCGACATCGCCGTGGAGTTGATCGACGATCGGCTGGCCAACGGCGAGGCGAGCCACTACCGCTTCGTGTTTGCGGAGGCGGGGGCGAGTGCCGGCGAGCCCGTGGGGTACGCCTGCTTCGGCCGTATACCGGGCACGCAGGCGAGTTTTGATCTGTACTGGATCGCCGTGCGCAACGATCATCGTCATGCGGGCATCGGTCGAACTCTGCTCGCCGAGAGCGAGCGCCGCATCGCGACCGAGGGCGGCGAGGGGGGGGCGCGCATTTATGTCGAAACCTCATCGCGGGCCCAGTACGAGCCGACGCGGCAGTTCTACCTGCGCAACGGCTACACCATCGCCAGCACGCTGGATGATTTCTACGCGCCGGATGATGGCAAGGTGACGCTGGTCAAGGTCATTGGCCCGGGCCCGAGTTTGGGCGCCAAGATCGACCAATTCAATTCGTGAGGCTTCGAGGACCACGAGCGATGCGAATGTCACGGAGCCGGTCGCAGAATGTAGCGACGCATTTGGGATTGCCACGGCCGATCGCCGGAAGCCTCCGCAAGTATCGGAGTCAGCCGCGCGTCGCCGTACACGCTCACTGCCCACCATGCAGCCTCTCGTCGGTCGGTTCGGCGACTGGTGAGGTCGGTGAGGATCCAAGGCAGGCCGACCAGTTCACCAACGATTCTCAAAACCTCCTCAGGATCACGTCGAGGCGCCCCCATTATCTCAAACTCGACCGGCTTGGCTGACCACGAACCCAGCAGGTCGTGCTGATTCGCTGTGATGCCTGGAAACTGAGTCGAATCGAATGAGACCGTCAGTCGGTAAGCGCCGTTCGCCAGCGGCCAAACGCGCTGACCCGCAAGCCATGTCTGCAGGCAGAACGAGGAACGGAAGACCTCGGCGGGTGCGAGTATTTTGAAACTAGGAGGCCCGGAATACGAGCCTTGATAAAACCCGGAGGGCGCAAGATCAATCAGTACGATCGGGTTGTTATCCAATCGCTCAAGGCGCACGCCGAATCCCATCGTTGGCCACCATCCGCTGGGAATGCCTGGCATCACCACACTGCATGGACGATCGGAGCGATTGGTGAATTCCAAGTCGATCCGGATCGGGTCTCCCATTCGATGGACCATTACATTCAGCGCGACCGACAGCGTGAGACGGTCTGGGTCAAGCGCGCATTCGTCAAGCGTGAACGTCGGACGAGGCGTCTCAGGTAAGGCCATCGACGAGGTGAACAAAGGCGCGGCCTTGCTCCACCAGGCACGCCACTGTTCGATCGTATCCGGCGTTGGGCCCAGCAATTTCGACGTCTTGTATGCGTGCTGAATGAGGTCAGAATCGATGCACTGGACGAAGTATTCCTGGTTGACAACCTCGTGCGTCGTGAAATACTCAAGCAGATCGATGAGTGCCGGCACGGCGGCCTTGCTGTGTGATTGGCGTATCCCACTCAGGGCGATCGCTCGTTCAGGCCAATCCGTGCAGGCTAAGACCAGCTGTCCGGTCGGTTCGATCGCCTCATCAACCTGCAACGCGCCCAGCGACTGTGCCGCCATCGGTGCGAGGCATGGCTCCTCGTACAGCATCTGCAGCAGAGCCGCTCGGATCTCTAACGTGTCGTGGGTTGCAGCCTTGTACGCGGCGAGCCATCGGATCTGCGAGTGTGCGTCACTGATGAGAGATCGCAATACCACTTCATCTGCGCAGTCGCCGCGGTAATTACCAAGGGTTTCAAGTGCCGACTGTCGCTCGAACATGTTTTGGCTGCGAAGCCTGGGGGCAAGGGCATTGAAGGTGCGACTCGTGTTCAATCTCCCGAGCGCCCGCGAACTCTTGGTGCGCACCTCCTGATTCGGATAGTCAAGACCGTTGAGAAACGCGAGATCGCTGTTCGGGGCCACCAAGAGCAGTTGGTAGATTGGATCTTCCTCGCCAAGTCGGTAGTCCCGCTCAACCCGTTTGGCCCATGCTGCAAAAAGATCGGCGGCCGATGCAGCCCGTTCCTGCGCGGTCGGTGGCGGCAGCGTTTGTTGCGCAACATAACACGACCACCACCATGCAAGAATGATCAATGTGTTTCGCATCGGTTGGCCCTTCTTGAACCTGCCAAGTACAGGTAGTACGAGCGAACGAGCGAAATATGTGCGGTTGCTTCACAATTTCATGACACCATCTGATTGCGCCTTGGCATGGGTGTCCTATGTGGTTCATCTCAGCAGCGCCAGCACCGCCGCCGCGAGGCGCTCGTACTGCACCGGCCGGTTGTAGATCTGGCAGCACGGGCGGGCCCACCACTGGCCGCCCCAGTCGATGAACGGCACCTCAATGCGGTCGCGCTCGAAGATCGCTGTGGACGCGTGCCGGAACGTCTCGAACTTCTTGCGCAGGAGATCCTGGCCCGGCAGCGGCACGGTCGCCATCGAGCCCAGCATGCGGCCATCGAGCGGCGTGGCGCTGCGCACCTTCCATTTCTCGCACAGCATCGCCTGCACCCACGTCGCCAATTGATGGTTGTGCTGCATGATGCGATCCCAGCCGAGCCGGCCCATCCATGTCAGTGCATCTTCCACGCATAGCCAGGGCGTGATGTCGCGCGTCGCCTGCCAGCCGAACTCAGTCTGCAGGCCCTGGTCGATGAAGTGGCTGATCGTGGTCGGGTGGATGCCCTTCTGCTTGTCGGGGCAAATCCAGAGGAACGCCGAGCCGACCGGGGCACACACCCACTTGTGCAGGTTGCCGGTGTAGTACGCCGCGCCGATGGATTCGATGTCGAGCGGGATCATGCCCGGCGCGTGGGCGCCGTCGATGAGCACATCGATGCGGCGCGAATCGCAGAGTTCGACGATGCGCCTGACCGGGAAGATGATCGCGGTGGGGGAGGTGATGTGATCGATGCACAGCAGGCGCGTGCGCGGTGTGAGGGCGGCCTCGATGGCGCGCACGACGTCATCATCGCCCGCCAAGGGAAGCGGCACATCGACCTCGCGATACGTGGCCCCGCAGCGTCCAGCCAGGTGCTTCATCGTCTGCCGCACCGCGTTGTAGACGTGCGTGGTGGTCAGCAGTTCATCGCCCGCTTCGAAGCGCCGCGAGCGGATGACCGCGTTCACGCCGCCGGTTGCGTTGGTGACGAAGACGAAGTCGTCCGGCTTGGCGCCGATGAACGGAGCGAGGGCGTTGCGGGCGCGGGCGAGTTTCTCGCCGCCGCGGCGCTCGGGCGCGAGCCATTCGATTGGTCGCGATTCGAATTCGGCTCGCCGCCGCATCTGGGCTTCGAGTACAGCGATCGGCCTTGCTCCGAAGGAGCCGTGGTTCATGAAGTCGATGGATGGATCGAGCAGGAAATGCTCGGACGGATCGGCAAGCACGGGCTCGGGCGGCTTGATCGACGATCCGGCTGGCGCGGAGGCAATCGGCATGACGGCTACGTTAGCCACTTGCGCCCTGGCGACAGACACAGGTGCGCGCCTGCGCGCTGCGAAGGAACATCGTTTCACTAGCCCGATAAAAATCCGCGCGAAAGGCCCTTGAAATACGGATCATGTTGGGGTAACGTATTCCGAACAGATCGGCCGATGTAATCTGCAGGGCGACCTCAGGTCTGGCCGAGATGCCCCCACGCATTTCAACGACCACCACATGTTGATGTTGGAGCCATCTCGAACCACGACGGAGACAACCATGAGCATCCCTCTGCTGCAAACCGGCCCTGGCGGCGCGTTCACCACCGCGTACATCGCGCGCGATGCGCGACTCGTGGCGATAACCGGTGCAGCCCGACCGATCGCTTCCGGTAACGCGACCGATACCGAGAGCGGCGCGGCGGGCGGCAGCGGAGCGGGACGCTTCGCATCATCATTCCGCCGAATGCTGGCGGCTCATCGCGCTTCGAAGTCGTCGCTCGCCGGCGCAGCCGATGCGCCGCGCTCGATGCTTGATCGCATTCTCGGCGTTGATCGCGTCGAGATCAGCCCGCAGGCGCTGACAGCCGCACGTCGGTCACTCGCGCCGGATGCGATGTCGCAGGCGCGTGAAGGCGTCGCTTTCGCCATGATCGAGGCCGCAAAGGCCTGGATGTCGGCGCAGCATGCGGCGCTCGAGCAGGCTACGGGGCTGATTCGCCGGCTTCGCGCCGAGGCAACGATGCTCATGCCGCAGCGCCGGGCCGACTTCGCCGGCGGGCTGGCGGTGCCGCTGGCCGTCCGGTCATCGCCGCGCGGCTTCGCGGCGATTGCATCGATCGAGGTGGCGCGATTCGATCCCGCCGATTCCGGCCGCGTCCCATCGCGCTACGCCGGCTCCAACCGATTCACCATGGGGGCGACATTGGGAGCAAGTCATGAACCTTACGCCACGTCAGTTGAAGATCCTGCAGTTGATTCGCGAATCGCGCATCGTTCGTGGCTATTCGCCGACGATGCAGGAACTCGCCGACGAACTCGACATCAGCAAGGTCACCGTATTCGAGCACGTCGAGGCGCTGATCAAGAAGGGCGCGCTCAAGCGCGATCCCAACAAGGCTCGCTCTTTGTCCATCTGTGACGACGCGCCGCTGCCCGACGAAGAGCAGCCGCTGAGCTTCCCCCTCGTGGGCAAGATCGCCGCGGGCGTGCCCATCGAGAAGTACGCGACCGACGACCGCCTGAGCCTCGCGGACATGTTCGGCCCGAGCTCCGGCGCCAAGGCTGCCCACAAGACCGGCACCTTCGCCCTGAGAGTCGATGGCGATTCGATGAAGGACGAGGGCATCCTCGACGGCGACTACGTCATCATCGAGCGCCGCGAGACCGCCCGCAACGGCGATCGGGTCGTCGCCCTGCTGCCCAACGGCGAGACGACACTCAAGACGTTCTACAAGGAAGGCGAGAAGATCCGCCTTCAGCCGGCCAACCCCGACTTTCAGCCCATCATCGTCCGCACCTGCAAGATTCAGGGCGTGGTGATCGGCGTGCTGCGAAGGTACTAGTCGCTCACGAGCAGATTCACGGCCGGCGTGAGCCGCCTGTCGGGCCTCCGAGCCCCGGCTCGAGAATGGCCATCTGCATCATCTTCTGTTCCATCTCCTGCATGATCTTCTCGAACTCGCGCTCGGCCACGACGTTCTCGAAGGAGATCGCGTTCTCGGCGTGATGGAACGTCCATGAGCCCCATTCGCGCTTGAGCAGGTCGAGAAGTTTGATCGACACATCGCACATGCCGATGGTCGCGTCGTGCACGCGCGAAGCGGCATCGAGATTGACGCCCTCGTTGAACCCGCGTTCAGCCTCGACGATGAGGTCCGGCGGGACGCCCTGCATTTCCAGGTCGGTACGAAAAGCAGCAGGCACACCTTTGATCGCGGCGCTCAGGCGCTGCGTGGCGGTGCGCAACTCGGCGAATGCCTTGCGCGTGACCTCGATATCAGTCCGGGAATTGATCACCGACGGATCGGCCCCCGGTGCCGCCTCCACCTTTGCCGTGGCGGCGTTGAAGGCCCGAACCTCCGGCTGAATCTTCTTCAGCATGCTGATGCTGCTGCGCGCGATGGTGCCCTCCGTTCCGGTCAGGCGCGCCGTCTTGGATTCCATCGTCGTCACGAAGCGATCGAAGTCAGCCCCCATCGCGTCCGGCGGCGCATCGCTGAACAACGACTGCTCCTGCTGCCGCTCGAAATCTGCGACCGTTCGATCGATCTCGGAGATTGTGCGGCGGTTCTCGGCTTCCATGCGGGCCGAGCGCCCCAGCGCCCCGCCGACGCGCGTCAAATGCGAGATGGCGAGGACAGCGACGACAGCCGCCACCAGCACGCCGCCTCCGATGGCGCCCCAGCCCCACAGTGGCAGCGCGGCGAAGGGGTTCGACCTTTGCCTGCGCGGCTTGGCGCCGAACGTCTGCTGCTGTCGCCAGTTTATCACTGGAGCAGTGGGGGCGGAGCGCGGAGCGGCCGCGACGGGCCGATTCTGTGAGACCGGCTTCATCTCGGGTCGATTTGCAGGATGACTCATGACACCTCCCAAGTCGACTGAGCGGCGTTGAGCATACCGCATCGCGTCCGCGGCGACCATGAGCGGCAAGCGCGATTCAGGTCCACCCGATGGCATAGAAGAGCATCGTGAAGATCAGGTCAGCGATGATCACGCTCACGACCGTCTGCACGACAGTGTCAGTGGTGGCCTTGCCCACGCCCGCCGCGCCGCCGGTGACCTTCAATCCGTTGTGGCAGGCGATGGCGCTGAGAATGAGTCCAAACACCGCGCCCTTGATCAGGCCCGTGTAGAAATCGCTGACCACGAGTTGATTGAGCGTGTTCTGCTTGTACACCTCGTACGGCACGCCGAGAAACCCCACGGCCATCGCGCCGGCGAAGAACACGGCCGTCAGATCGGCGATGATGGTCAGGGAGGTCAGGCTCACGACCGTCGCCAGCACGCGCGGCATGACCAGAAAGCGCACGGGGTTGAGCGCGTGGGCTTCAAGCGCTTCGATTTCCTCGCCCACCACCATGGTGCCGATTTCGGCAGCGATGGAAGCCCCCGCGAAACCCGTGAGCACGATCGCAGCGATGAGCGGGCCCAGTTCACGGAACACCGCCACGCCGACGATGTTGGCGATCTTGTCCTGCTGTCCGAAGTCGGCCAGGGGCGGCTCCATCTGCAATGCGAGGATGAAGCCGATGCACGCGCATACGAGCATCTCAATGCCCATGGCCCGCACGCCGATGCGCACCATCTGCGAGATGAAGGCTGTGCGGCCGAAGCGCACGCGCCGCTGGAACACGGCGCGAAACGTCCAGATGACGACGTCGTAAATCAGCCACGACACGCCGCCAATGAGCGCGAAGGCGCGCAGCCACAGATCGCCCCAGAGATCCAGCAGGCGAAGCGGAAGCAGCAGGCGTGGAGAGTTGGGGGAGTTCACGATTGACTTGCAGATCGGCGCTTCGCCGCGAGCGGCGATGGGCGAATTGTCAATCGTCAATCGTGAATCGTCAATTCGACTACGCCGTCAGGCCTTCGTCGGCGCTGGCGACGATGGTGAAGACGCTGTCGAGGCGGGCGATCTCGAAGATCGAGCGCACGCGGGCCTGAAGGTTGCACAGGACGAGCTTGGAGCCGGAGCGTCGCGCGGTCTGCATGGCTTCGACGAGCGTCGCCACGCCCGATGAATCCATGTACGGCACCTGCCCGAGATCGACGATCAGTCGCCGCGGTTTCTTCTGCTGCGCGGTGAACAGGTGCTCGCGAAAGGCCGGCGCGCGGCCGAGGTCAATCTCACCGACCGGCGCGATGATGGCGCCGTCCGCAGTCGCCTTGATTTCAACTTCAATGGCTTCAGACTCGTTCATGACGCTCCCATCGTTCATCGTATCTCATTGGCGTCGAACCTTTCTGCCGCCGCTGGCGACTTTCTGCTTCGGGGGCGCGTCGTCAGAAGCATCGTCGCATGCCGCCACGCCGCGCTTGATCATGGTCAACCGCATGCCGCCGCCCTCGCGCTTCTCGTAGCGGGCTTCGTCCATGATCTCGCGGATGATGTGCACGCCCAGGCCTCCGGGCCGGATGTCCTCGAGATTGCGCGGCTGGATCACCGACGGCTCGACCTGCCGGGCGCGATCCTCGATGACCACCTTCAAGCCCGGCTGATCATCGCCATCAAGGGCCCAGAGATTGAGGCAGATGTGTCCATCCGGTCGCCGTTCGTAGCCGTGATTGATCACGTTGCACAGCGCCTCGTCCACGGCGAGGCTGATCTGGCCGCAGGCGCCGTCGGGGAACCCGATACGCTGCGCGAACTGCATCACCATCGCCCGGGCGGCAGCGAGGAGGCGCGGCTGGCTCCGCATTTCCAGACGAATGTCAGGTTCGCGCGGTGAGTCAGCCATGTGGGGCATTGGACGCTGCGCTGGACGGGGGCGAAGTCATCGGCTGGAGCGAGCCCGATTCATATGCAGCGACCCATTTCGCGATCGCATCTCGCCGCTGCATCACGGAATCATAGTGGTGATAGCCATAGGTCTGCCCGGTCAGGCGCTCCAGGGCGGTGATGGCCATGTATCGCACTGCGGGATCGTCGGAATCCAGTTCCTCTATGAGATCCTTGATGACGGCCGTGTCACCTTGGGCGGCGGCATGCTCGATGGCATACATCCGGGCGGCGGGATTCGCGGAATCGAAGCCGCCTTCGGTGGCCGGCGGCCCGCAGGATGCCAGCACCGGACAGGCAACGAGGATGACGAGGGCAAACGGGCGCAACCAGGGACTGAGCATATCGACTGCCGCCGGCAGATGCAGCGCTGAATGCGTCATCACTCGCCGTCATCGTGTCAGAGTGCTACAGTCAATGTTTTCCTCTTGTGGAACCTGCCATGCCCGCGAAAGTCGCCACCGCCGTGGAGCCAGCGCCCCCCGCACGAGCGGCAGTTGCGCCGACGAGCGCTGCTGTCGCCGCGGTGGCCGCCGTCGCTCCCGGAGCCGACGTCATTCCCATACTCGATTTCGGCAGCCAGTTCGTGCAGTTGATAGCGCGGCGGGTGCGCGAGGCCGGCGCGTTCAGCGTGCTGGTCGCTCCCGATACTCCCATCGAGCAGCTCAAGGCGATGAGGCCTGCGGGGATCATTCTCTCGGGTGGGCCTGCAAGCGTGAATGAATCCGGCGCGCCCAAATGCGATCCGCGCCTCTTTGAGATCGGCGTGCCGATCCTTGGCATCTGCTACGGCATGCAACTGGCCTGCCACCTTCTGGGCTGCGAACTCACCGGCGGCGCATCGCGCGAGTACGGCCGAGCCAAACTGACGATTACCGACAGGCGCGACCTGCTGGCGGGCATTCCCGCCAACACCACCGTGTGGATGAGCCACGGCGACCACGTCAGCGGGCTCGAGAAGCAATTCGTATCGCTCGCGTCGTCTTCGAGCCTGAAGTACGCGGCGGTGCGGCACAAGACGCTGCCGTTCTACGGCGTGCTGTTCCATCCCGAGGTCACGCATACGCCGCACGGCATCGACATCCTGCGGAACTTCCTGTACGAGGTGTGCAAGTGCTCGGGCACGTGGAAGATGAGCGACTTCCTCGACGCCGAGATCGCGCGCGTGCGAAAGCAGGTGGGTAAGGGGCGCGTGATCTGCGGCCTGAGCGGCGGCGTGGATTCATCGGTCGTTGCGGCGCTCTTGGCCAAGGCGATCGGCCAGCAACTCACGTGCATCTTCGTGGACAATGGCCTGCTGCGCAAGAACGAGCGCGAACTGGTCGAAACGACGTTCCGCGATCATTTTGATGTCGATCTGCGCGTGATCGATGCCTCCGCCGAGTTCCTGGGCGATCTCAAGGCCGTAACAGAGCCGCAGGAGAAGCGCCGGCGGATCGGTCATCGCTTCATCGAGGTGTTCCGCAAGACAGCGCAGGAGATCAGCGAGGACGGCCACGGTCACATTCAGTTCCTCGCGCAAGGAACGCTGTACCCGGATGTGATCGAATCCGGCCACAGCCACACCGGCAGCGCCGCCAGCATCAAACTTCACCACAATGTGGGTGGGCTGCCCAAGGACCTGGGCTTTGAACTCGTCGAACCGCTGCGGAATCTGTTCAAGGACGAAGTGCGACAGCTCGGCGAGGTGCTCGGCCTGCCCAAGCAGATCGTCTGGCGGCACCCGTTCCCCGGCCCCGGACTGGCGGTACGCGTCATCGGCGAGGTCACACCAGCCAAACTCGCGCTGTTGCGCGAATGCGACGAGATTCTTCTGGAGGAGATCGTCGCGAGCAATCTCTATCGCGCGACGAACCAGGTGTTCGCGGTGCTGCTGCCGATTCAGAGCGTTGGCGTGATGGGCGACGGCCGCTCGTACGAATCTGTCGTGGCGATCCGCGCGGTGGAGACGCAGGATTTCATGACGGCTGACTGGGCGAGAATCCCGTACGACGTGCTGGCGACGATCAGCAATCGCATCATCAACGAGGTGCAGGGCGTCAACCGCGTGGTGTACGACATCTCCAGCAAGCCCCCCGCGACGATTGAGTGGGAATAGCGGCTACGTGCGCCGCGGATTGCGTCGCGATTGATCGTGCGGATCATCGCCGCGGACGCTGCGCACGGGTGTGCGGGGTTGATGCGTCGCGGCCCTGGCCATTTCGTCCACGTGGCTGTTGGCATCAGCGTCGTCGCCTGATGCGGCCTTCGCCACGCCGCTGGTCGCCGTGCCGAAGATCATGCGCCCGGCGCTGGTCGTCAGCGAGTTGGTGACCGTCAAAGTCACGTTCTGGCCGATGCGTTCGGCGGCGTCCTCGACGACGACCATCGTGCCGTCGGGCATGTAGCCAACGCCCTGGCCGGCCGCCTCGCCGCGTTTGACGATCTCCACCACCAGCGACTCGCCGGGAATCGCCTGACTCTTGAGCGCGTTGGCGACGTCGTTGAGGTTGAGCACCGTCACGCCACGGATCTGCGCGACCTTGTTGAGGTTGTAGTCGGTCGTGAGAATCCGCAGGCTCTGTTCGGCCGCCATCTGCACCAGCATCTGGTCGACGTTGCGTCGGGGCACCTCGGTGGTGTCGATCGAAATCGCCACGTAGGGGTTGGTCTGCAACTGGCTGACCATGGCCAGGCCGCGCCGGCCGCGGGCCCGCTTGAGCTTGTCCGCCGAATCCGCCAGCGTCTGCAGTTCATCGATGACGAACTGAGGCACGATCAGCGGCGCGTCCACCATGCCGGTCTGGCCGACGTTGTGGATACGGCCATCGATAAGGGTACTGGTGTCCAGCAGCAGCGGCCGCACGCCGCGCACCTGCTTGGCGAATTCAACGTAGGGAATCGCGAGGCGGAAATCGTCCTTGGTCGTGAGGACGATCGACACGGCGAGGTAGCACATCGTGATGCCGATGGCGAGCTTGATCAGGCCCAGGTACGCCGAACTGCTGGGGGTCGTGAGATCCCACGACTTGGCAACGAGATCGAGCATCGTGCCTACCGCGAGGGCGCCGACGAGACCGGCGATGATGCCGGCGTAACTCGCAAAGACTGTGGCGAGCCGCTTGTTGGGAGTGGCTGCGTCGATGAGCACGACAGCGACGCCGAACACGAACGTCGCGCCGAAGGGGATCACGTAACTCCAGAACGTCGCTTCGCTCTGCGTGCCGGTGATCGTTCCGACAAACGGCAGCAGGCTCACGGTGACCAGCATCACCAGGAAGAGCATGCGCACCGCGAGCAGCACGATGCGCTGTCGCCGGCGATCGGCCTCGGCCTGCTCCGATGGCGAGGTATAGCGCCGGCGTTCCGGCACGCCCGGGAGCACCGGCAGCGCCTCGTCGCTGTTGGCTTCTGTCGAGGGTTGATCGTTCATCGCAATCGGAGTGTACCACGCTCGCCGGTGTCGCTAAGATGCCGCCTCTGTCATCGACCGGCTGAACGCCCGCCATCACCGGCGGGTTCGGAAAGGCGGCGAGGAAAGGCGGCCGGGCCCGGCGAGCGGGCGGCTCGTGAACCTGGTCAGGGCTTGACCGCAGCAGCCATAAGCGACGTCGTCCGAGTCGGCGGTGTCCTGGCCGTCTTTCCACGCCGCCATCGGCCTTGAGGCGTGCTTGATTCGGATCTCGAAGGTAACCTGATGGCCAAGAAAGCGTCCGAGTCAAAGTCACAGACCTCGAGCCTCAAGCCTCAGGCGTACACCGTTCTTGCCCGCCGCTATCGCTCGCGCGAGTTCGATGAGATCGTCGGCCAGGAGCCGATCGCGCGGACGCTGTTGAACGCCATCGAGACCGGCCGCACGGCTCACGCCTACCTCTTCTGCGGGACGCGCGGCGTGGGCAAGACGTCCATGGCCCGCATCTTCGCCAAGGCGCTGAACGCAACTGATGATCTCAAGGAGAAGGACGCCATCGGCGAGGCGATCCTGCGCGGCGACGACCTCGACGTGATCGAAATCGATGCCGCTTCCAACCGCGGCATCGACAATGCCCGTGATCTGATCGCGGGCGCGAGCCTTTCGCCGGCGCGTTCGCCCTACAAGATCTACATCATCGACGAAGTCCATCAGTTGACCAAGGAGGCCTTCAACGCGCTGTTGAAGACGATGGAAGAGCCGCCGGCGCACGTGAAGTTCATCCTGTGCACGACCGAGCCGCAGAAGGTTCCCGCAACGATCCAAAGCCGGTGCCAGCGCTTCGATTTCCGCGCCATCCGGACGGCCAAGATCGCTGAGCACATCCGGCGCATTCTCAAGGATGAGGGTGTCAAGGCTGACGATGAAGTGGTCGCGCAGGTGGCGCGACTGGGCAATGGCTCGATGCGCGATGCGCTGAGCATTCTCGACCGCCTGCTGGCCGGCGGCATGGAGTCGTTGACCGTCGAGGATCTGGAGGAGATGCTGGGGCTGCCCGATCACGATTTGATCGTGAACCTGGTGGATGCGCTGATTGCGTCCGATGCGGCCGGTGCGCTCAAGGCGGGCGATGAACTGCTGCAGAAATCCTCGGGCGTGGAACAGGCGCTGGACCTGCTTTCGGATCACCTGCGCAGCATGATGATCCTCGCGGCCTGCGGCGGTGAGGCGGCCTTCCTTGATCTCTCGGAGGAGCATCTCAACGCAGCCAAGCGTCAGGCTGCTTCGTTCGATGCCTCGGCCCTGGTGCACATGATCGCGCTGTGTGATGCGGTCTCGCGCAACAGCCGCGGCTCGGCGACGGCCCGATCGCTGTTCGACGCCGCCATGGTGCGCCTGGCCATGAGCCGTAACTTCGCAGACGTGACATCACTGCTCATCGGTGGAAGTGGGGCGGCAGGCGACGGCGCCAAGCCTGCGGTCGAGGTCGAAGCAAAAAAAAAAGAACCGGTGACAGAACGGCCGTCAGCAGACACTAAGGCGGAGGCGCGGCCGGCGCTGGCGGCTGAGTTGAAGCCCGGCCCAATGGTTTCGATCGGGTCGTCGGGGGCGCCGGCAGATCGAGCGTCGGCATCGGCTGCCTCGTCGCTGGCTTCGAATCCCTTGGCGGAGCCGGGGGCTCATGGAGAACTCTGGCAGCGTGTGCTGGAGATCGCCAGGGAGAACATGGTCGATCGTCATCGCGTCGAGCATCTGACCTTCCAGTCATTCGATGGCGTGACGCTTCGGTTGGCCCTGGATGACAGCGGCGCGGACATTGCGCGTTTCGTCATGGGGCAGATCGAGCGCATCACGGATCTTGCTCGGCGCGCGGCTGGCGGTCGGACCGTGAGAGTCGAGATCGATGCCAGCTGCGTCGCGCCGCGAGCGGCCCCGAACGCAGGCATCGGAAGCGAGCCGTTGCCGCCGATCATCCAAAAGGCCGTCGATCTCTTTGGCGCCACAATCGTCGCGGTGGACTGACCGCACCCCTACAATCGCGGCATGTTTGACAGTCTCAAGGGAATGGCCGGGATGGCGGGCATGCTGCGCGACCTGCCGAAGATCAAGGCGCGGATGGCGCAGGTCAAGCGCGAACTGGAACAGGTGCATGTCGATTCGCAGGCTGGAAACGGCGCGGTGCGCGTCACCGCCAACGGCCAGATGCGGATCATCTCGATCCGGATCGATCCGACGCTGCTCGCGGCTGTGGCTGACGAGTCCAAACCTGATCATCGCGCGCTGGCCGAGGATCTGATCGCCGCGGCAGTGAACTCGGCGCTTGTGAGCGCAAAGAAGGCGGCGGCGGAGAAGTTCAGCGCCGTCGCGGAAGAACTGAACCTGCCGATTCCAGCGGGCGGGCTTGAAGGGCTGTTGGGATGAATCCATGAAGCGTCCCGGCCCGAAATCCAACGCCAATCCCGAGCCGGTCGAGCGGCTGATAGATGAATTCGCCCGTCTGCCCGGCATCGGTCGTCGCTCAGCCGAGCGCATGGCGTTTCACGTGCTGAAATCGTCGAGCGACGACGCTCTGCGTCTGGCCCGCGCTGTCGAGGACGTCAAGAAGCATGTCAAAGCCTGTTCGATCTGCTTCAACCTCACGGATGTCGATCCCTGCCGCATCTGCTCGAACGCCAATCGCGACGCCTCGATCGTCCTCGTCGTCGAGCAGCCCAAGGATCTGATCGGTCTCGAGCAGACCGGCATGTTCAACGGCGTCTATCACGTGCTGGCAGGTCGCATCGATCCGCTCAACGGCGTCGAGCCGCGGCATCTCACTATCGATGCGCTGCTGGAGCGGCTGGATCATGCCGAGCACAATGCACGCGGCGTGGCGGTGAAGGAAGTCATCCTCGGCACCAATCCGAATCTCGAAGGCGACTCGACGGCGCTCTATCTTGGCGAGCAACTCTCCAACCGCGGAGTGAAGGTGACGCGCCTGGCGCGCGGCCTTCCAACCGGCTCGCAACTCGAATATGCGAGCAAGGCCGTGCTGGCTGATGCGATCCAGGGACGGCAGCAGATGGGGCAGACACCTGTCGAGTGATCCTCGAATTCACTGAAACAGAGTGATGACGTGGAATTGGCGCATCGGTCACGATTGACCGATACCATCATCCGTCCAGCGGTCAGCGTTTGCCACCCATGCGATTCGACACCTCCCAGCACATGCGCCTCAGTCAGACCATGCGTCTGGCGCCGCGCATGATTCAGTCGATGGAGATTCTGCAGATGCCGATGATGGCCCTGCAGGAGCGGATCGAGCAGGAACTCGAGTCCAACGTTGCGCTGGAGCAGGTCGAGCCCGGCGCAGACGCGGGTGAAACGGATGCGTCAACCGCCTCCGACGCCGAGACCGAGAGCGACGATCGCCTGGAGCGACGCGAACTCGTGGTGGGCGAGGATTCCGGCCCGGCGTCGGCCGATGACTGGCAGCGGCTCAGCAATCTCGAAACCACCTATCCGCAGGCCTTCGACAGCGAGGATCGCGCCCCATCCTCGCATTCCGTCGGTCGCACCGCGGGCGAGCGCGACCGCAAGATGGACGCGATGGCCAACATCGCGGCCCGCAGCGCCAGCCTGACTGATCAGTTGCTCGATCAATGGCGGTTTGCCGAGGTGGATACCGACATCGCCGCTGTCGGCGAGCGAATCATCGGCTACATCGACGCCGACGGCCTGCTGGGAGCCGATCTGGCGACGATCATGGATCAGAATCGGACGGTGCCGGGGGTTGAAGCCGCCTCGCTGACGCCCGAACTCTTCGATCGGGCCCTGCGCGAGGTTCAGCGTCACCTCGACGCGCCGGGACTCGCGGCGCGAAGCAATCAGGAGTCGTTCCTGCTGCAGATCGATGCGCTGGAGGCCCAGGACGACGAAGACGACGCGGCCAGCTGCTGGGCCGATGTGCGCACGCTCATCCGCGATCACTGGGACGACCTGCTGCAGAATCGCCTGCCGCGCATCGCGCAGAAGACGCAGATGGCGATGGATCGGATTCACGCCGCGATGGAACTGATGAAGCGGCTGAAGTTGAATCCGGGGCGCGACCTGGTCGACGCCGATGTGCCGCCGGTGATTCCCGATGTGCTGGTGGAGTACGACGAGAACAGCGATCAGTACGTGGCGGCCTTGAGCGACGGCGCGATGCCGTCGCTGCGCGTCTCGCCGCGTTACGAGCAGATGGCCAAGGACAAGACCTTCGATTCGCAGACGCGCGAGTTCGTGGGCAACAACGTCCGCAACGCGCAGTGGCTGATCGAATCGATCAACCAGCGCAAGAACACGCTGCTGCGCGTGGTCAACGTCGTGCTGGCGCGGCAGCGCGAGTACTTTGATCAGGGTTCGCAGGCGCTCAAGCCGCTGCCCATGATTGATGTTGCTGACGAACTCGGCGTTCACGTAGGCACGGTGAGCCGCGCGGTGTCCGACAAGTGGCTGCAGACGCCGCGCGGGATGGTGCCGCTGCGGAAGTTCTTCTCCGGCGGCACGGAGACGCAGTCGGGCGAATCGATGAGCTGGGAGGCGGTCAAGGCGACGCTGCAGGAAATCATCGATGGCGAGGACCGCAGCAAGCCGCTGAGCGATGACGAGATCGTCGATGATCTGAAGCGGCGCGGAATCGAGATCGCGCGGCGAACGGTCGTGAAATACCGCCAGCAACTGGATATTCCACCAGCCCGGCGGCGCAAAGTTCACAACTGAAACATCCCATTCGTGCTGGGACCCATGCTGTGCGGGGGATTCGCAATTGGAATACCATTGAATTGCCGATGGACCGTGGCTGCACCGATCACAACCGATCGGCGCTGCGCCCGCCATGACCACACGCCCACCACCCGCCTACGTGCTCTGGTTCGGCCCGACGGGGCTCTCCGTCGCGCGGGCGCTCGGGCGCGAGGGCATTCCCGTGGTGGGACTGCACCACGATGTCAACGAGCCATGCGCGGGCACGCGCTACGCACGCGTGGAGATCCTGCCGCCGCTGAGTTCGGGGGACGGCCCGTGGCTGGAGTATCTGCTGGCACAGGGGCGTGATCTCGCTCCCGTCAAGGCTGTGCTGATCCCCGGCAGCGATGCGTCGTGGATGTTCGCCTGGCGTCATCGCGCCGCGCTCGCACCATACTTCCACGTGTCCATGCCGCAACATGGTCTGGCCGATGAGTGGGTGGGCAAGCCGTATCAATATGCGGCGGCGGAGCGCGTCGGCATTCCCTTCCCGCGCACCTTCACCATCGCCAGCGCCGCCGATCTCGAACGCGCCGCCGGGGAGGCGACTCTGCCCTGCCTGGTCAAGCCGGTACTCTCGCACCTGTGGCAACGCGAATACGGCACGAAACTCGCTTTCGCGCGCGATGTCGATGAACTCATGCGGCACGGGCGCGACGCCATGGCGCGTGGACTGGACATCATGGTGCAGGAGTACATTCCCGCCGCCGACGACGAGATCTATTGCTATTACAGCTATCGCAGCGCCGAGGGCGCGACGCTCGGGCACTGCGTCATTCGGAAACTGCGGCAGAATGAGCCGCGTTTCGGCAACAGTAGCATGAGCCAGTGCATCGACCAGCCTCGCGTCGTCGAGCAGTCGCTGCGGCTCATGGATGCGCTGGATTATCAGGGGATCGGGGCCATCGAGTTCAAGCGCGACCCACGCGATGATCAATTCAAGTTGATGGAACTGAACGTGCGGCCGACGCTGTTGATGGGACTTGCCGCCGACAGCGGCGTGAACCTGCCGTTGCTGGCGTATCGCGACCTGCTCGGCGAGAAGCCGCCGGCCCGGACCGTCACACCACGGCGCCACGGCCGGCGTGTGGGCATCTTCATGAATGACCTGCGTTCCGCCCGGTTCTATCACCAGGTCGATGGCCTGTCGTACGCGAAGTGGCTGTGGTCGTGGATCGGGGCGCGCGACATCTATTTCGCATGGGACGACTGGGGACCGTTCCGTGGCTACATCCACATGTTCATCGATCATTTGCGTCGCGGCCGGCTGCGCGGGTTTCCGCTGTCGTTTCCAACCCCAGAGCAGTGGGCCCAGGGCAAATGGGATGGCCAGGTGCATCCCACCGTCACCACTGCGCCGGATATCCGGCGCACTGGAAAGGCGCGAACTCCGTTCGGCCACGCCGCCTGATGCCAATTCACACTGCGCCAAGGCGATCGGCCGGTGCATTGTGTCGATACTGTGAGAAGTCACCCACGATTGTTCGCGCCCCATCAGCGCGACTGCTGCAGTCATGTCCACCTCGGCAACGCCCGCATTCGTGCTGTGGTTTGGTCCAACCGGCCTTGCGATCGCACGCTCCCTCGGGCGGCGTGGCGTGCCGGTGATTGCCCTGCATCATGATTCCAACGAACCGTCGACCGGTTCGCGCTATGCGGATGTGCGCATCGTTCGGCCTGTCGAGGAGGATGAAGAAGGTTGGCTGAGACTGCTGTTGGAGGAAGGCCGAAGGCTTCGCGGCGCGCGGGCTCCGCTCCTGGTCGCCTCCGATGCGACATGGCTGTTCGCTGTCCGCAATCGTCAGGCGCTTTCGCAGTACTTCGCGATTCCGCTGCCCGAGGTTGACGACGCAACCGAGTGGATGAAGAAGACGTGGCAGTACGCGGCGGCGGCCCGCGCTGGGATTCCGTTTCCCCGCATCATGACGCCGTACACGCCGGCCGAACTGCGCGAGGCCGCAGGTTCGGTTGCCTATCCGTGCGTGCTCAAGCCCGCCCTCTCACATCTCTGGCGAAAGCGCTATCCCCAGAAACTGGCTTTTGCGCGCACGCGCGAGGAACTGCTTGCCTTCGGCGATGACGCCATGAGTGCCGGCCTGGCCTTCGCCGTGCAGGAATTCATTCCAGCCGACGACAGCGACGTGTATGGCGTGTTTTCCTACGTCGGCCATTCAGGCCAATCGGGTGGTCACTGCACTATTCGCAAGGTGCGCCAGTTCGAGCCCCGGTTCGGGAGCAGTTGCTGCAGCGAAAGCGTCGATGAACCGCGCGTCCTTGAACTCGGTCTGCGACTGGTGAAATCCATAGGTTTCCGAGGCATCAGCAGCGTCGAGTTCAAACGCGACAAGCGCGATGGCGATTTCAAACTGATGGAGATCAACCTGCGCTCGCCGCTGCTGATGGGCGCGGCGATCGACAGCGGACTCGATCTCCCGTACATCGCTTACCGCGATCTCATCGGCGATCCGCTTCCGCTCCAGAAGCCCACGCGGCTGGGGCGGCGCGCTGGCATCTTCGCGCAGGACATTTTCTCCGCGAGGTACTATCGGCAACTCGGCAAACTATCGCTGGCCCGCTGGCTCTGGGGCTGGTTGCGCACCCGCGATCTGCATTTCGCCTGGGACGATCTTGCGCCCTTCCGCGGGTACATGCACACGCTCTTTGATCATTATCGACGTGGCAAGTATCGAGATCTGCCCGCAAACTTCCCGACCGCTGAGGAGTGGGCTCTGGGAGAGTGGCCCTGCCCGACCGCGACCGAAGGTCCACGTGCCGCCCGCCAGGCGCCATCGAAGATGTCGGTCAGCGGCGTTGCGTGACTCGAATTCACTCCGGCGCCGGGGCGACCGACACCTGCAGCGTGGCAGAGCCATCGAGTTCAAAATACTCGACACGCAAGGCGATCTCGCGTTGCGCCTCGACGACTTCGAATTCGTACGACTGCCTCTTCGGCGGGTGCAACGTCCAATCATCGATCACCATCTGGTCATCGAGCCAGACGCGGATGCCGTCGTCGGATGTGGCATCGATGCGCCACCGCCCCTTTGGGAACGTGAGCGCGCGAGTCGCGACGATTCCGAAGTGGTTGTGCGGCAAGGGAACGGGCAGCCCGCGTATCTCGGTCATGCCGGCATTGCCGAAAGGCAGGTCCAGCGGATCACAATCCAACGTATGCACATTCTCGCCTTGGGCAGCCTTGCGCCACGCTTCGACATCCCGTCGCGGATCGACAGGCGAGGCAAAGGTCTTGATCGTCCAGAAGCCGCCTGCGATTGCGCCGTGCGCGATCAGCGGCGGCGCGCCGCCGGCCGGCGTCCACGCGAGTTCATATGCAGCAAACGTGTTCAGCGACCTGGGTGAGACACGGACGTTCTCACCGTCGATGTCGACCCGCACATCGCCGGTGGCTCGAATGCGCTCATTGGCGGGCTGGCTGGCCAGAGCGCCGAGCAGGCGATACGTGTCAGCGCCATCGCGGCGTTCCACAAACTGCAGCAACGGCGATTCGTGGTCCCATGGACCCCATTCGGTCATGACGATATTCTCCCGGCCGTCGAACGATGCCCGCGCCGTGAGCGGCTTCGAGACGCCGGGCAGCGTCTGCTCGGGCGCCGCAGGCACCTCTCCCACCTCGCGCGTGAGTTCCGCGCTCATCGTGGCCTTGCTCTCACCATCGATCCTCAAGCCTTCGCTGCTCTCATCGATGGTGTTCCGCGCGTAGAGGGTGTTCGCGGACCGTTGCAGTTCGACTCCGACCGTATCTCCGAGAAAGGAGTTGAAGATGATTCGGTTGTCGCGGCATTCGACGCCGTTGGCCTTGGCCCACGGAGTCTGAGCGAGTGCAGCGTCATCATCCCACCACAGGCGCACGCCGCAAGCATTCCAACTGAACTTGTTCCGGGCGATGACGTTGCGCTGACCGTGTTCGATTTGTATACCTCCACCTCCACCTCCACCTCCACCTCCACCTCCTCCACCTCCACCTCCACCTCCACCTCCGCCGACCTCGCCGTTGCCGTTGAACGTGTTGCGATCGATGGTCGTGCCTTGGGAGTATCCGGCCCAGACCCCCGACATCGCATTGCCCTGGAAGCGGTTGCGCGTGATGCGATTGTCGAATCCGAAGGTGAGTTCCAGGCCATGCGCGGCGGCAAAGGAAAAGTCATTGCTGAAGAACGTGTTGCTGCGAAGACCGCGCTGACGGTACCACTGCTGATCATCGCGCGGGCTTACCTCTCCCAGTGCCTCCCTGCCGGAGAATCCGAAGAATCCATCGCCGCCGTGCGTGACGGAGTTCTCCGCGATCAGATTCTCGGTGCACTGCTCGAACATGAGGATGCCCGCGGAATCCTGTCCGCGGTTGTACACGCCATGGCTGTAGCCGCGCACGCAGAAGTCGAAGGCGTTGCGGCTGATGATGTTGCGATTGCTGCGCCACATCGCCAGGCCCCAGCCTGAGAGGAACGAACAGTCGCAGTCATACATCTTCGAATCGTTGACGGTGTCAAGAATGATGCCGTTTTGCGTTCGCCGCGCGCGGATGTCATGCACCACGACGCCCTTCGAATCCTCCACGCACAATCCCGCGCCATAGTTGGTGATCCACTCGTTGTTGTCGTTGGCGTGCGGCCAGAGCCAGTCCGCGCCGTCCTCGGCCTGGGGCGTCGATTTCAACCGCTGCGCGTAATTGCCGGACACATCGCAATGGTGAATCATCAGGCCGTCTGCGTTGCGGGCATGAATGCCGACCTTGAAGCCGCGGACCTTGGCGCCCGAGAGCGCGACGTTCCTGCCCGTGATGACGATGCCCGTGCCGGTGAACGAATCCGGCAATTGCTCGGCCAGGGCGCCGATCAAAGCAGGTGAATCGGCAGCGAACTCAATGTTGATGTCACTGGCGCTGATGTGAATCACGCCGTTGCCGTCCACATCGACGATCGATTGCGGGGCGACCTGGACGCGGCACGACTGCGTGATCTCGACATTGTCGCGATCGATGGTGATCAGCGGGGGTTCGGCGGTCAGCGTCAGAAGGGCGACTGGAATGATGGGATTCATGTGCGTGGTCCGATGGCGCATGCTACGCCGCACGCGGCGGCGCGTTGGTCTCGCTCCATACCTTGTTGTTCAGACCCCGACGCCGCGTCACACCGCTTCGATCTCCGCCGACTTCTTCGTGCACAACTGGTCCAGCGTCTCGATGTGCTTCTTGGTCTGGGCTTCGATCTCGTCCTTCTTGCGCTTGGCGTCATCCTCGGAGATGCCGGCGGCCTTGTCCTTCATCGCCATGTCGATGTGCTTGATCGCGTCACGCCTCTCGTTGCGAATCGCGATCTTGGAATCCTCGGCCATCTTCTTCACCTGGCCGACGAGTTGCATGCGTCGCTCGCGCGATGGCGCGGGCACGTTGATGCGGATCGCCTGGCCTTCGGATTGGGGATTCAAGCCGAGATCGGCCCGCTCGATGGTCTTGATGATCTCGGTCTTGACCGATGGGTCGAAGGGCTTGACCATCAACTGCGTCGGCTCGGGCACGCTGATGGACGCGAGAGCCTTGAGGTCGGTCGGGTTGCCGTAGTAGTCGACCTTGAGGTAGTCGATCAGCGCGGTGGTGGCGCGCCCGGTGCGCAGGCCGCGCAATTCCTTCTCATAGTGCTCGACGGACTTGTCCATCTTCGCACGGCAGTCGCGCAGGATCTGTTCGATGTTCACGGGCATGGCGAGCATGATAAACGTCAAAAAGTCGAAACGTCAAAACGTCAAAAGAATGGCCTCCCCGCGCATGACTGTTGACGTTTTGGCGTTTCGATTGTTGTCGTTTGGCTAGTTGGTGACCAGCGTGCCGATCTGCTCGCCGACCACGACGCGGCGGATGTTGCCATGGCGCTTGAAGTCGAACACGATCACCGGCAGGCGGTTCTCCATGCACATGGCCAGGGCAGTGAGATCCATAACGCCCAGTTTGCGCGACAGCGCTTCGCTGTATGTCAGCCGATCGTAGCGCGTCGCCTTGGGATCCTTCTTCGGATCGCCCGTGTATACGCCGTCGACCTTGGTGGCTTTGAGCAGGATGTCGGCGCCGAGTTCCGCGCCGCGCAGCGCCGCGCACGTGTCGGTCGTGAAGTACGGGTTCCCCGTGCCGGCGGCGAGGATCAGCACGCGACCCTTCTCAAAGTGCCGCAGCGCGCGGGCGCGGATGAACCGCTCGGCGACGGCGGGAATGTCGATCGCCGACAAGAGCCGCGCAGGCTGGCCAAGTTGTTCGAGGGCGA
>Ga0111538_10002561_pt1 | contig 25530 bp, 14 predicted proteins | sample SoiMethybrSBSTD1_FD_79669 | JGI IMG/M metagenome (GOLD analysis project Ga0111538, IMG submission 79669) | Bulk soil microbial communities from a Populus tree surrounding site in Tennessee, USA - Soil MetaG P. TD hybrid SBSTD1 (version 2)... | ecosystem: Environmental > Terrestrial > Soil >...
AACCGTGCAAACATCAGGTAATGTCCCACGTAGTAGCTTCCCAGATTCTCAGGCTTGATCGAGCCCAATCGGTCAAGTGACTTTGTTTGTTGCAGTGGTGATGCCTGCGCAAAAGCCGCGTGGACGGCGAATACGACAAGCAATACCACGCTTCCGAAAGATCTTAGTCTTTTCATGATTCTTCATTCTCCTCTTTGTTGTCTCAATATTTTTTTCGCCGGTTTGTCGGCTTACATTGGTAGGTGCACGAAAGAGGAAAACCTTACCCGACTTTTTGAGCGGTGTTTTAAGGGAGATCGACGGGGGCAGAATCAACGCTTGCTCACAACATTTATCTCGACATGAATCACTCCCCACTGATCGGGCTCATCCGGGATGAGGCTTGAAGTGTCCCTCGTTCTTGTTCCTGATTGTGTGAGAATCTGTCCCAATGGAGAAAGGGGTATGCTTCTTGTCAGTTTGGAATCTATAAAGCTGAAGTCGATGAATTGACGACTTACAATGACGACATAATGTTCGATTCCGACTGGTGGCTTGGTTTGGAAGTATTTTTCTATTTCGGCGCCATCAGCAATTGGATCCTTTGCTCCGAGCCTGGGAGAAACCACGCTTACGTCCCCGTTGTTGCCAAGTGAAAGTAGAGTAATGTAGAGCGGTTCGCCAGAAGCATTTTTATCTTTTGTCCGCTTTCGGTTTGCTTCACCGGAAATATTCTTAATCTTCAATCGCAGGTAGGTATTTACGGGCAGATTACCGTTGTCAATTTGTGTGCCGGTTGGTGTCTTCGCCTCATACTTTACCTCTCCTTCTTTGCAGGACGGGTTGAGCTCAACGTTCCAGAGAGAGACTTGTATTTGTGAGGATAATGTCGAAGCCGCATTGTCGAGACTTCTCAAGTTGGCCTGAAGGGCGAAATTACGAATGGCCTGAGCAATTTCGTCCGCAAGGTTTTCGGAGTCAGGCAGGAAGTATTTTCCGAATAAGGGTGTTCCTCCCTCGCTTCCATCATCCAGATAATAGACTTCCGTGGCCGCCGACGGTTTCACAGTTCCACTCGCATCGGTTTTCAGCAGATTGGCATCGCAAAATAATCTGGGACTTCGGGTGCTTATCAGTTCCTGATTGATAAATGCTTCCGCTACAGTGCTCTTCTTAAGTCTTACCACTCCTTTGGGTGCTTCGGCTTCCGCCCGAATCTGGCCATCTGAATCGACCAGTTTGATAAGTTGATTCTCCAGGAGGCCGTCGGCTTTCAGGATGTTGGTTATCGTCGTCGTGAGTTCATCCTGTTTCGGATTGCGCGTTCCAGCAGATGCAGACTTTAAAAGAAGGAGGATCGGCCCACCGCCGAATACCGGTGAGGCGATGACGACATGGGAGGTTTCAGTTACTCGTTTTACATTCGGGTTTTCAACGGGACTGGGTAGACTCACCACTGCCTGAAAATCCCGATTGTCACTGACAATTCCGTTTGTTAGCCATCCCTCATTTCCGACATTGTTAAGCGAAGTCGCTGCGTAGATCGAAACCTGACTTCCGACTTTGAGCCCTTGAATTCTTCCCGCCCGGATCAGTAGTTGATTGTTCGGCAGGATTTTTTCCACCTCGATATATGGCTTAGCTCTTTTGGCGGCCCCTTGAAAAAGGATAGCGTCGCGATTTCCTTCGACCTGAGGATCCTGCCGGGAACGTTCTGCGACCGCGGCAGACACTTCGCGCACGAGCTCTCGGTAACTCGTCGAAGCTGTGGCACGATTAAGGGCCTGAACCAAAGCCTTCGTCATCAGACTGAGCGGCTTGTCGCAGTTACAGTATTGCTTTGCTTCTGATTTTGCGGTCTTTATGCTCGATGACGCGCTGATTTCGGTGTACGTCAATGCATCGTCATCCGACGTGGGCGGGAAACGTCGTTTGTAAGGAGGCAGCTTTCGTTCATCTCTATCGACTTCTTCGGTGACATAAGTATTGTCAGACAAACTCTCGCGACTCCCGGTCCCCGAGTGGCAACTTTCCAATATCAGCGTGGTGTTGTCGGTAAAAGGCCTGAGTTCTGCCTTCAGATCGTCGAGTTCGTCATCAAGAATGTCGGACACATCACTGGTGCGACTGTCGAAAGCCAGCAGCGTCTCATCTAGTTGGTCGTTTTCGTCTCCGTCCTGGTCCGGATATTGTGATCCGTGGCCGCAAAAATAGAACAGCACTACGGCCTTCTTGCCATTCTCTTTTGCCTTGCGAGCGTTGTCGATGAGGTGGGAACGAAACGTGTTGGTTACCGCGGCCTTACTTGCATTCTGGTTCAGCAATGATTGTACGTCCCCCGGAAGGAAGCCGTAGTTCTTTACCAACGACTCAGCCAACAGCGGCACATTGTTTTCGCATCCGTCGATCTTGTTTATCTGTTGGTTCTTGTAGTTTGTGATCCCGACGAGTAGCGCGAACTTGGGCTGGACCAAATCAGGTACTACGCTTACCTGAGTCTGAGCCACACGAAAATTAGAGGCACCGTAAACAAATACAGATGCAACCAGCAGGCTTACAAATGGCCCGGCGAGGATTGTCCATCTCACGGTCTTTACCTCATCGCATTGATAGGTGCTCGCCGGTTTTAAATTGCAGCCACGATCTTCTCCACGGCCGCCATGTCGAGTTTTCCGTATCCCCAGTCGTTATTCGGTAGAGCCTTCTGCAAGGGATTCAATCCCGTTTTACTGGCCTTCCCGATAAGCAGATCGCGGATCTCACCAAAGGTGAGTGCCGGTTTCTTTTCAAGCAACAACGCAATTATTCCCGCGGTGTAAGGCGTCGCGGCGCTGGTTCCGTTCATTAACCGATAATTCCCGGTAGTGTCGACGATAACCTCATGACCGGGGACTACCACAGTCACACCATTGTCCTTTGCATTCGCAGAAGTAAACCACTGACCCGGCGCGACAATCTCCGGCTTAACCGCACCGGTGCGCGTCGGGCCGGGGCTTGAATAGCAAGAAAGCCAGCCAATCTCGATGGAGGCGCTACAGACCGAAGGCAAAATCGTTGATTTGCCACGAACATGAAAACTGTCGTTCCAATCAAAACTCCCGACCGTGATCGCGTTGGACATACTTCCCGGAGACCCAACCAGATAACTGTTTGAGACCGTGTCGGGGGAAAATTGGCCATCTTTTCGTGGGAAATAAAGGTGCGCCTCTATCTCGGGACCACTTTTGTTCTCGAACCAGATGCCCCCTAAACCGGCGTTTACCGGAAGTTCCAACACGTACTGGTTAGTCAGTGTGTTTTGAAAGAACAACAGGTTTTTCGAAAGCGGGGCTGCCTTGACGCCAGCGAACCCAATTCCGGGATCGCTCGAATTGAAATAGATGGACACCACGGTAGGTCGCGACGCGGTCCAGGCCACCAATTTCGGCGTGGCGCCAAATCTGCTGAGAGCATGCATCGGGGCTCCACCTTCGTTGCCCGCGGCAAACACTACTGCCCGTCCGGTTTTGTTAAGAGGAAAGCGGGCATTCAATTGGCGTTCTCGAATCGTCTGACCGTCGTGACCTGTGCCGTGTCCGCCAAAGCTTCCCGACAACACTAACGGGCGCTGTCCAGCCACTTTATCCAACCATTCGCCAACGGCATTGATGAGGTAGCCGTTCTCGAAGCCTACTTTACCCAGGCGTACACCAATGATCTCGGCATCGGGTGCGACGCCCTCGACTTCCTTGCGCATCAATCCGCCCGTGCCTTTGTCGGCGTTGCCATTTCCGGCGGCAATACTCGCGCAAGCGGTGCCGTGGCCATCCAGATCCGTAGCCGGGATGGTTACCTGGCCTGAGCGAAGTTCGGCGGTTAGCTGCTCTTTCGTATAAAGCGTACCGATCGACGTTCCATTCGGATATTTGAGTGGAGCGACAGATCCGCGTCCAGCTTGGTACGGGGTTGCCGTATCCCACAGAAAACTTATCCGTGACGTGGGCCGTCCCTGGGCGTCGTACGAGATGAAATCCGGATGACGAAAATCTATGCCGGAATCCAGGACCGCGATGGTCACATTCTTGCCGGTCAATCCTTTGAATCCGCCGCGCACGATATTCTCCGGTATCGCCTGAGAAACGACTGCGGACGGTTTGGTCTCAGGTGGGGGCGGAACGGTGATGACCTGATCGTCTTCAATCCAGCGGATATTTGGATTGCGTTTGAGTGTCTCAAGCGCAGCCGACTCCCAAAGGAATATATCGGCAAATTGGTCTATCGCAGTTAAGACGGCAGCCCCGGGAATTCGGGACTGCTTTTGATCGGTAAAGACGCTTTGCCGGCTCGCGGTATTGGTGAATTCAACGCTGAGGTAGAGATATTTCATGCCGCCTTCTGATGCGTTGGCCTCACCGGACATGGTCGATCTCTTCTGATCCGCAGCCGCCTTCGCCAGGGAAAAGGAAGTGGACGACAAGCTGGAGTTCGCCTTCTTCACCTGGTCTGCGCGTATCGTCGTCGGCTCCCGGTCCTGATTCTGAGCGCTCACCGGCAGACCGATGAAGATCAGGCTGGCGACGGAAATGAGGCAAATTGCTGCCCGCCGCATTTGCGCGGAAACGATGGTTGAGCGGGGTGATCTGTTCGGTCGGTCATTTTTTTTGAGTCTTCTCATCGGGTTTCACTCCTCACTGTAAAATTTAAGTTCGTCGCGGAAGCCTGAAAATATCCTTTTCGTGCATTCGTCAATAACGTTTCCTTAGCTGTATGTGAAGACACTCGTTAAAACCTTACCGACCGCTGTTCGTATTCTGTGCGCAGACGATTCGTGGGAAACTCAATGTGATTGGCCGCGTCTGTTTTCTGATTAGAATTGCAGCCACAGCTCCATGGGTCGTTTTCTGAAATCGAACAAGGTTGGTCTTTGCAACGTCAGCTTTTCGTTTTTCTGTCCGCCCACCTCGATCTCAGAAGCGTCTCTGCCACTCAATTTCAACTTGCCTGTGGCCAGCTCTTCGTAAAGCTTCGGCACCCGCGTTTCGCCGTACTTTAACCACTCCGTCAGCTGTACCTTCGCGTCCTTGGGTTGAAAGTCCGCCGCTGCTGACTCGAGTCCCTCGTTTAATAAGGCGTAGGTCAGCAGCCCATGATTGATCGCCCCACCCGATTCAATCGCCACGTTGTCAGCCTGGGTGGCCGTCAGGATCTGTATGCCTTTGTCATAGGCCAACTGGCCCAGGCCACGGCTACCCATCGGCGCCGGCTTGAATTCGCTGTTCCGCACGGCCGCGTCCGCATTGCACGCATCGACGATGATCGCCATCGCGCCGGCGTCAATCCCACCCAGCCACAACGACAATTCATCAGAAGAGATCGAGTTCTGCAGCAGACCAGTGGTCACTCTGCGCTGCAGGTTTGCCCCAATGTCTGTTGGCAGGATGTAGAAGATGCCGTTGCGGTCGGCGTAACCATGCGACGAGAAAGAAAGAAACACCGCGTCTTCCGGTCGCGCTTGCTGCAGCTTGCGAAAAGTTTCTTCGCCGACGGCTTTGCGGAATGTATCCAGGCGGTTTGGCTCCGGCTCTTTACCAGCCAACAGTTCGAGGACGGTTCGGATATTCGCTTTGGTGGCATCGCGTTTCTCGACCACCTTCTCGGTCTGCTTTTCATCGTCAGAGAGCAGCGCGATGTCGACAACCTCGGTAAATTGTTTGCTGCCATTGAGTCGGGCCGAAAGCACTTCTCGCATTTTGCGCGCATCGTTGGCGGCATACTTCAGATTCCACGCCGGACTCTCATATTTATTGACGCCGAAAGTGATCACGTAGGCCCGCCTCGGCGCCGGGGTACGTGAGACATTCTCGGGATTGGCGTAACTCTTGACGGCCTGATTGCTCTTCACCCGGTCGGCGTTGAAGGCGTAGGCCGTAAACTCAACCTCTTTACTTCCATCAAGCGGCAATTGCACATTCCGGAAGACGTAAGTGTATTGTCCCGGGCCGTCAGCTTTCACGTCCTTAACTGTGGCCAGGTCATTAGCGGCGCGCCAGGCTTCCAGCTCCGGCGTGTTCGTCATTTGTTTTGTCCGCTGAAAATAAAGTTGATTCTTTTCCAGGAGGTCAGGTGCGGCTCGGTTGAACGCCTCGCGTCTTTCATCCGACGTGCTTTGCCGGACGAGCTGTCCATTGCGAAAAAGCCGCAGATCGTACACGCCAGACGTAACCGTACTTTTCGCGCTTCCTGATCCGAATTCTTGCGTGACGCTTTCGACTTTGACTTCGACATCCACAAAGTCGCGTTTACCGGGTATGGGAATGATTCTAATGCCGTCGTTCGCGATCCTGGGCTGAACGCGGTTTAATTGTGAGATGTTTCTAATTTCTTTGAACGGCTCACCCCTGAGAATTCGGGTCAAAAGCTGGGGTTCGTAGTAATCTCGCATGAAGACGTCCGGCGAAAGCGTTCTCATCGGATCATCAGGCATAACCCAATGCAGACCTTTTATTTCATCGAGGTTGTTCGTATCGAATCGGCCCTGGGGATCAACCACAGCCCAAGTGTCATCTGGGAACGATACCAAGCGGCACAACTCGTTACCGGTGGCTGTCTCCCACAATCGAGTGGTGCCGTCGGCTCCTCCCGTTAACAACTGCCGACCATCCGGCGAAAACACAACTGACAACGTGTAAGACCAATTTCCGCGGTACCTCTGGATCTCTGTGCCTGATGCCACATCCCACAGGCGTGCCGGGCGCTTAAATCCATTGGTCAGCACATACTTTCCATCCGGTGAGAACCGGACTAATCCAAGCAGCCCTACCTCCCCTGAGGCGATGCTCAACTCTTCGTTGAATTCTTTGAATTTCTGAATTTCTTCCCCGGTTTTGACATCCCAAAGCTGCATTTCAAATCGCTCTGCGTCTCCAGATCGGTTGCGTTTGACTGAAACTAATCTGTTGCCGTCGGGCGAAAAATCGACAGAATCAACCACCCCGTCTCCTGCTTTAAACCTGCGCAGTTGTTGTCCAGTGTGCGTTTGCCAAAGCTGCACGGGCGCTTTCCACAGTGGAGTATTTGAATTGGGAACCGATCCTGAGTCCGATTCATATTCTGTACCTGCCGTCACGACAAATTGCCCATCCGGTGAAAACTTAGCTGAGTGAATGTTGCCTATGTGCGCGAACCTTCGCACTTCTTTGCCGGATGAAATTTCCCACATTCGAGCTGTTGCATCGGAGCTACCGGTCAAAACATACTTAACATCAGGTGAAAAAACTGCGGAGTTGACGCTATCTTTATGTCCATCGAATCGTTGGACTTCTATACCAGTTTCAAGCTCCCAAAGCCGCGCCTTATTGTCCCAACTTCCAGACAACACGTACTTTCCATCTGGTGAAAATGTGACCGTCGAAGTTCCATCTGAACCTCCCTCTAATCGGCGTAGCTCTCTACCCGTTGTGATATCCCAGAGGTGGATTATATTTTTCCCGGGATTTGACCGATGACCTAAAGCGGTCGCGACGTACTGTTGGTCTTTCGAAAAGGCAACGGACGAAATCTCACTCAACTTCCGCCCAAATCTTCTCACTTCCCTTCCGGATAACGCTTCCCAAATCGTCACGTCAGAACCGCCGATTAACACGTACTTTGCATCGGATGAAAATGAAACGGCCCAAGGAAAATGGACGTCATCATCAAATCGGTGGATTGCCTTCGCAGTTGCAAAATCCCACAGTTCAGTACGCTGACCACCTATTAACACGTGCTTTCCATCCGGTGAAAAGGCAACGGAGAAGATGGAAGACACATGTGCAAACTCTCGCAGTTGGTCGGCGGTCCCGACGTCCCAAAGCCGCACAGTTTCATCGCCAGAACCAGTCAATACATACCGTCCATCCGGTGAAAACGTTACCGCTGACACCTCACGCGAGTGTCCGTCGAACCGCCGCAATTCGCGGGCGGTTCGTGCATCCCAAAGCCGAGCTGTGTGGTCCTCCGAGCCTGTTAACACATACCGACCATCAGGCGAAAAGGTGACTGACCGGATAGTCTTAGTGTGACCCTCAAATCGTAAGGCTTCCCGGCCGGTCCCGACCTCCCACATACTTGATACGGTGGCCCGGCCACCAATTAAGGCGTATCGGCCATCAGGTGAAAACGCGACGGAAAACACTGCATCTGGTTGTTCGAATCTGTGAATTTCTCTGCCCGTCTCGACGTCCCAAAGCCGTGCGGTTTTGTCCGGACTTCCAGTTAAGATCCACTTCCCGTCCGGTGAAAACTCCACGGCCCACACCATTTCGGAATGGCCTTCAAACCTCCGCAGCTCTCTTCCAGTTCTTGCTTCCCATAGCCGTGCAGTCCCGTCGAAGCTTCCAGTAACGATGTATTTGTCATCAGGCGAAAAAGCCAGCGATCTGATGCCGCCGGGATCACCCGATTGCACTACAAGTTCCGGTTTGTTTTCACTGACTGCTGCCTGGCCTCCCTTTACCACCAGCTGCTCCAGGAGCGGACGGATGCTGACGAACTGCGCTGCGAGAATCAACAGCACATAAACTGCTCGAGTCGATCTCAATCGGAGCCATCTCTTCCCGTTCATGGTTATCCTCGATCCTTGTAACCATGGCAGCACATTGTTAGCGCACGAGTGTCAAGTCCTTGCGTCGTTTTCTGAAATCGAACAATGTAGCCTGTTTAGGTGATATGAAGTCATGACTGTGCCTGCCATTTTCTGCCGGACAGGAAATGCTAATTAACGATCCGGACCTCCTTAGCCGTAAGCGATGTGTATTGGATCAGATATCGGATCTGTTACGTCGTGAATCCTCTAAGTCGATACCAATACTCAATAACTTTCTCTCAAACCCCTCTAAGGTGTTTAGCGTGTGCACGTACGTGCCGTCTGGCCGCAGGTAACTAATCAATCCTCCATCGTCCAGGCAGGCAACAAATACCGGATCCTTTGCAACGCTAACTCGATACCTTCTCACCTTCACGTCAGCTCCCAGCAACTGCTCTGGGGATACGACTGATTTTGTGGATAGCACGTACCTGCCCGGACAGTTGGGAATAGGCTTCCAATCGTGCCCTGCCATAAGTTCACTAAACCTCACCATACAAGGGTCAGACCCTTTCTCCCTTTTCGGAAATCAAATAATGTTGGTCGTTGCAACGTGAGCGTTTCCTCTTTCTGGCCAGCAACGGTGATCTCATTGGCGTCTCGGCCAGTGAGTTTCAACTTGCCGGTGGCCAGCTCTTCGTAAAGCTTGGGCACTCTCGTTTCGCCATACTGGAGCCACTCCGTCAGTTGTATCTTCGTGTCCCTGGGGCGGAAGTCGGCAGCCACTGACTCCAGGCCCTCGTTTAATAAGGCATACGTCAGCAGCCCGTGTCCGATCGTACCGCCAGATTCAATGGCCACGTTGTCAGCCTGCGTGGCCGTCAGGATCTGTATGCCTTTGTCGTAGGCCAGCTGGCCCAGGCCGCGGCTGCCCATTGGCGCCGGCTTGAATTCACTGTTCCGCACCGCCGCATCTGCATTGCAGGCGTCCACGATGATCACCATTTCGCCGGCATCAACCCCGCCCAGCCACAGCGACAATTCATCCGACGAGATCGAATTCTGTAGCAGACCAGAAGTCACTTTGCGTTGCAGGTTTGCTCCAATGTCCATCGGCAGGATGTAGAAGATGCCATTGCGGTCGGCATAACCATGCGACGAGAAAGAGACAAACACCGCGTCTTCCGGGCGCGCCTGGCGCAACTTGCTGAGAAGTTCCGTGCCGACCGCTTTGCGCAGCGCAGCGAGCCGAACCCGTTCTGGTTCTTTACCAGCCAATAGTTCCAGGATTGCCCTGAGGTTCGCTTTGGTCGCGTCGCGTTTCTCGACCACCCTGCCGTTAACTTTTTCATCGTCCGAGATCAGCGCGATGTCAACGACCTCTGCAAACTGTTTGCTAGCATTAAGCCTGGCCGAGAGCACCTCACGCATGTTGCGCGCGTCGTTGGCCGCATATTTCAGATTCCACGCCGCGCTCTCATATTTATTGACGCCGAAACTGATCACGTAGGCCCGCCGCGTTGCCGGCGTGCGGGAAACATTTTCGGGAATGGCGTAGCTCTTAACGGCCTGATTGCTCTTCACCCGGTCGGCGTTGAAAGCGTAGGCACTGAACTCAACCTCTTTACTTCCATCACGCGGCAATCGCACATTCCGGAAAACGTAGGTGTATTGTCCTGGGCCGTCAGATTTCACGTCCTTAACTGTCGCCAGGTCATTAGCGGCGCGCCATGCTTCCAGCTCCGGCGTGTTCGTCAGTAGGTTCGTCCGTTGGAAATAGAGTTTGTTCTTTTCCAGTAGTTCAGGTGCGGCGCGATTGAAGGCCTCGCGTCTTTCATACGGAGTGCTCTGGCCGACCAGCTGCCCGTTGCGAAACAGCCGCAGGTCGTACACGCCGGAGGTGACAGGTTTCTTTTCGCCTCCTGATTGAAAGGGCCTGGTCACACTCTCGACTGTTAGCTCAACGTCCACGAGATCATCGGCACCAGGTTGGGGAATGATGCGGATGCCGTCGCTCGCTATCTTTGGCTGCACGCGATTGAGTTGGGCGATATTCGACAGCGGCTTAAACTCGCGCTCGCACGTATTCTCTGCATGACATCGCAAAAGCCGTGGCAAAAGCTGTGGCTCGTAGTAATCCCGCATGAAAACCTCGGGCGAAAGCGTTCTCATTGGATCATCAGGCACGACCCAATGCAGGCCTTTTATTTCGTCGAGATTGTTCGTATCGAATCGGCCTTCAGGATTAGCTACTACCCAGGTATCATCAGCGAACGATATAAGACGGCACAGCTCTTTGCCTGTCGATGTTTCCCAAATTCGAGTTGTTCCATCCCCGCCGGCCGTTAACACCAGCCGTCCATCAGGCGAAAATACAGCGGAAAAAATCGCATACAGATGCCCCTCGAATCTTCGGACCTCCGTTCCGGTTGCTACATCCCAGAGACGTGCGGCGTTCGAAAAGCCCGCGGTGAGCAGGTACTTTCCCTCCGGTGAGAAGCGAATTGACCTTAATTCCTCGGCAATTCCTGTGAACGTTCGGATAGCCTGGCCATTCTCGATGTCCCAGAGCTGCACGTGAGTTCGCAGACCGTAATCAGATCCCGCAGTAACAACGGTACGGCCGTCCGGGGAAATATCGATTGAATGAACTATCATAAACGGGCTGTTGGGTCTTCCCAGTTCCTGGCCCGTATCGGCGTTCCAAACCTTTACTGGGGCCGGCCACAAGTGCGTGTTGGGATTGGGACTTGTTGCGGAACTGTTGGCTGCACCAGCCGTCACCACGTACTTTGCATCCGGCGAAAACCTGGCTGAGTAAACCCAGGCCAGGGTCGCGAATCTGCGAACTTCTCTTCCGGAAGAGATGTCCCACATTCGAGCTGTCGAATCCAGGCTAGCTGTCAAAACATACTTTTCATCCGGCGAAAAAGTAGCTGACGTGATTTGCTCCTGATGTCCTTCAAATCTGTTTAATTGTTGGCCCGTAACCGCGTCCCACAGACGCGCGGTCTTGTCATAGCTTCCGGTTAATAAATACTTTCCATCTCGAGAAAAAGTGAGCGACGAAATCCTGGATGAATGTGTCATGAAGTGTCGCAACTCGCTGCCGGTTGCGTTATCCCAAACGCTTACCTTGCCTACCCCATCCCCGGTTACCAAGTAGTTTCCGTCCTGCGAAAAGCCAACCGCCGAAATCTCGCCCAGCGCCTTCCCGAATCTTCTCACCTGTTCTCCGGTCAACACGCGCCAGATGCTTAATTCAAGTTCACCGGCAATCAATATGTAAGACCCGCTCGATGAAAACGAACACGACCTCGGGCCAACGAGCCGTTTGTTGTCCCTGAGCTCAAACCAGCGAGCTGGTTGGCCACTGTCTGGATTCCACAAGCCAAAAGCTAGTTCATCAGCAATTAGCAATTGCCTGCTATTCGGCGAGAACGCGACCGCTACCACTCTCACCCAACCAGTCTCCAAGCGGTGTAGTTCCCGAGCAGTCGCGACATCCCAAAGCCGTGCTGTTTTGTCGAAAGATCCAGTCAACACATAGCGACCATCGGGGGAGAAGGCGACGGACGAAACAACATCCGAGTGTCCTTCGAATCTCTGCAGTTCGCGTCCGGTCGCTACTTCCCACACCCGCGCCGTCTTGTCAGCTGAACCAGTCAACGCAGACCTGCCATCGGGAGAAAATGCAACCGAGTGAATACCCTCCGAATGTCCCTCGAACGCTCGCACTTCTCGACCAGTGGCGACGTCCCACAAACGCGCCTTTTTGTCCGACGAGCCAATTAATGCGTACTGGCCTCCGGGTGAAAACGCCACCGATGAAACGCGATCGGGCTGTTCGAATCTTCGAATTTCTTTCCCTGTCTCGACGTCCCAGATTCGAGCGGTCTTATCCCAACTACCACTTAAGACGTGCTTTCCGTCCGGTGAGAACGCGACGCTTCTCACCTCGTCCGCATGACCCTCCAAAGCGCGCAATTCTCGTCCCGAATTTGCTTCCCACAGGCGGACGGTCTTGTCGCCGCTGGCGGTCGCGATGTAATTGTCATCTGGAGAAAAAGTTGCTGATTCAATGAAGGTAGAGTGCCCTAATTGCGCGACAAGTTTGGGTTTGTCTGCCGGCTTTGGTTGTGCATCTTGCGGTTTTAGCTGCGATGCAACTGATAGGCTTATACCGGGACTTTCGAGCAGAATGACACTTAGTATGATGAAGCAAACCGTGACACCGGCCCGCTGCACGACACATAGCATCGATTGTTGAGTTTTAGCGTTGGCGGACCTCATTTTCCCAAACCTTCGTGACCCCTATTGGTTCCGTTCTCGCTGGATCAAAAACACTCTCTTTCTTGTTTCACCTTTTTCGTTTTGCAGAAGGACCTCGTACTGACCTTCTGCTAAACGGCTTGCCGGCAAGCTAACCGACACAGTCCTAACGCCGTCCCTGGTTTGTGCCTTAACGTCTGCAACCCCGAATAACACCCTCGAATCTTTGGACACTGTGACCTTGAATGAATTCCCAATAAGTTCATTGACCGGCAGTTGCAAGCTAACGACTTTGGTCCTTTCTTCAACCGCAATGATCAAGGGCATACCCGCGCTTGCGGGTTTCAAATCCGGGAATCGTCCAGTCTCAATAACATCCGCTCGTGAATCAGGTGGCTTCAGGGTCCTGGCCAATTCCGGTTGTTGCCTTTTCGCTTCAGCGAGTTGTTGCTGCAGCTGTTCGATCTCCTGTTGTAAAGCAGCAAGCGTTTGCGCTTCGTCGCTTTGCTGTTGTTCGAGCCGTTGATTCAGCTCTTTCTCTTTAACCGCGAGCTGCTCCCGAATCTTCGTCTCCGTTTCTGCTTGCGCAATAACCAATTTGTGTTGCGTTCGATTTCTGTCATAAGCGAGCCATGCGACTGCGGTCGCCAGAACGAGGAGCAGGGCAGCGGCGGCGTATTGCATTTGCGGCAGCGAGAGGTTCCAATCGCCAAAGATCCTGGCCCGCCACGAAACCTTTTCTTGCGTTTCCCGAGGTGCCCGCAATGACTCGAGTTCCTGATGGAACATCCTGGCTTCAGCCACCTTTGCTTTTCGCTCCGCAGTGACCAGGAAGTTTTGCTCAATGCGTTGGCGTTCCGCCTGCGACATTCCATTGCGCACGAATCGATCTATCAGGGCCATCTCCGCCGACTGGACCTCTCCGACCAATTCATCGTCAACAAAGAGCTGTTCCTCAAACTCTTCCCGCTCCTGTTCCGAGAGCTCATCCATCAAATACCGCCTGATCTTCTCTTCCTGGAATGCAGCCACAATTAGGTGCCTCCAAACGAATGTGACAAGAGCCTCGTTTTCCTTACCCTGCGTTGGGATTCCCCTTCTGGACACAGGCTTTAGTACAGCTGCTCACCTTTTGCCGAAGGAGACAGATCTGTTTCTGCAGTGCTCCGGCTGACTTCTTTAGTTTTTCCGCGAGCCTCTTTCGATGTTCCTTGTGTTTCCCACTTGATTCGTCGCCCTCGTAGTAGGTCAAGAGCAATTCACGCTTCTCGCCGGTGAGTTCAGCCAGGCATAAACGCAGACACTCGCGCATGATGTTGTCATGCGAATCCTCGTCCAGCAGCTCGAGGTTCGGTTTCACGGTTAGTGCCGGATGAATCCAACCACCTGCATGGCCCGAATCAGGGTCGTCATCGTCCAGTGGTTGATGAATCTGTCTCCGGTAAGATTCGAGACGGACGAAACGCGCGATACCGAATGCGTAGCGGTTAATGTCTTCGACGTTTTCCCCGCCTGATATTTTTTCCGCGATGCGATGTAGAACCTCATCGGCGTAGTCCGGAGCAGGCGTTATTTTGCGACCCTCGAAATAGGAAATGAGTTTTGCTCTCAGCAGCTCATATCCACGGTTCGCCTGATCTTCGCTTTCACCCAGAAGAGCGAAAAGGTCGCGGTAACTCCCGGCCGTTGTTCCTTCAGAACTTGACCTGTCAGGTTCGCACATCGGTACACCATTGGGAGGTTAGAATTGAGGCCCAATTGCAGACACCCGAGTTCGAAAGCCGATTTAAAAAACGCTAGACAGTGCGTAAGTATATGAAGGTGATAATGCAGTTCCTTGTTGGCTTGAATATTAGCGGTTGAGCGCGTCGAATGCCAGCCGAAAATTCGATCTCGAGGCGTTACAGAACGATCTTTTTGTGCAAAGGGCTCCGGTGCCACGCTTGAAATGTCTCATCCGGTGTTTGGCAAAAAGCGACGCTTTTCAAGGCCGAAAAAGTGGTCTACGAAAATCGCTTTTTTGCCGCTCGCAATGCGGAGGTCAGGGGTTCGATCCCCCTCTGCTCTACCAATAGAATCAATAATTTACGGCGAGGCGCTTGTTGGTCGCCGTTTTTGTTTCCGTTGGCAGTGCGGAGGCCAGGGTTCAGAATCCGGAGCGAACCGGCGCTCAAAGCATTCAGGTTGTTATCGGGAAATCACGCGAGGCCGGAACGCGGCCCGGGTCAGTTCCTGATCATCTATTTAAAAGCCATGCCGTGTGGCCGTGCCGGTCCGGTCGCAAAGGCGGTATTGAAGTCAAGCTTGAATCGACGATCGAGCACGAGGTTTCTGTTCGTTACCCTGGCAACATGGACCAGATGATCGCCTTCGGCGTGAACCTTGCCAGCTTCGTCCTCATTCAGAAAGTAATCCGAAATTACCAGGCGTCTTTCGTCGTCGGTGAGCGCGATATAATGTGGGCCGGAATTGGAGCCCAGATCGAGAACGTCCAGGAACCTGGGCTTTTCGGGATTCGAAGTATCGAACATGACGATCTTGCCAGCCATGTTCATCGAGATGAACAAGCGCTTGCCGTCTTTGGTCATGCGCATGAGTTGAGGCCAGCCGCCTTTGACAATCGTCGAAAAATCAAACACCGAAGTGGCAGTCCCTTTTTGCGTATCGATCAGATAGAGCTGATCGTCGGTCATGCCGGCAGTAAAGGCCCGGCGTTTTTCGTCCTCCGGGATCAACTTCACATCAATCGTTCCGGCTGGATTCGGAATGTTTACCGTGCGCAGAATCTTGCGGTTTTTGAAATCCCACACTCTCACACTGCCGCGCAGTTCAAGCCCGCCCGGCATCACGTGCAGCGTGGTCGAGGGACAAATAAAATCGCTGGTTACCATTAGGTTCAACTCCGGGCGAACCGAGATACCATGCGGATTGAAACCATCCATCGGTGGTGCCGAGGGATACTCGGCAACCAACTGCAAGTCTTTGGTAAACTCGGCAACTCGGCCGGGCGCATGTCCTTCAGCGCCGCCCATCATGGTTACCAGAAACCCCCCGTTTGCCAACGGATAAAACTCGTCGGTGATTGCTGACTGCGGTGGATCAGCCGAAGAGATGAACCTGGGCGCTTTCGGATTTGAAACGTCGAAGAAAAAGATTTCTTTCTGCCCGCGAAGGACGCTCAACAGACCGCCACACGCCAGCACGCGGCCATCGCGCGAGAGTCCCACGTGATGCGGTTCATTACCGGTGGCGCCAGTCCCGGGAAGAGAAGCGGTCGTGATGACTTTGGCATAGTCCGCAGAGTCTTCATCAAAGTTTACGACTGCCAGAAAGTCCGGACTGGTGCGCGCCTGATTTCCAGCCCAGACGAAAAGAAATGTCGCCCGCTCGCCGTCCCTAACTTTTTCTCGATCCTCTTTCTGGAATCGATCTTGTGCGGTTCGGGTGGAGCCGTGCCGGGCGGTCATCGCACCGACCAGGAGCGCGACCAAAACAAAGACCGCGAATATTACGCGCCGGTAAATATTGGAAGCTATTTGAATCATAATCTGGAGTCTCCTCAGCACCCTACGCCGTAAAGAAAAACTGTGATTCGTCCGAACATAAGATCCTCCTTCAGATCACCCGCTTCAGGCTTCACCATAATTCCCGATCAGTGCGACTTTTCCGTCCACCAACCGGCCCCGCTATTGGAAGATCTGGATCGGCCTGCCACTGGGCACGCGCCGTGGAATCAGCTTGCGGAGGTTCTCGGGCCTGGCTTTCGGATCGAGCAATCCGTTGCGGACGAAATCTACCAACCCTTTGAATTCATCATTCGACAGGTTGATCGGCGTCGTCATTGCCGGATCCAGGCGAGCCAGTACCGGTGCGATGGGGCCCGTGGGGCCGCGCAGATCCGGCGCTACCCCGGCCACCGCCGGGACATAATTGGGCGCTTGACCTACTGGGTTAAGGTGGAAGCGAATGGCGTCTTCGAGCTGGGTAAACGCACCGTTATGGAAAAGAGCCGGTTGGAGGGCCACGTTGCGGATTGGCGAGGTGCGGAACATGTAGCGGTCATTCGGATTGCCGGTCACCTGCTCCAGTCCGAAATCTTCGTTCTGTCCGGGCCCGTCAAAGGTCACATTACCCGCCGCGGGATTGCCGACCGCCGGTGCGATCTGCGGCACTCCGATTACGTGCTCGCGAAAGTCGCTGAACATTTCATTCGACTGCCCTGACACGGCGTGGCAAGCGACACAGTTGGCGCGGCCGAAGAACAGCAGCGCGCCTCGCTTCTGATCGTCGGACAAGGCGTTCTTTTCACCGCGTGCGAACCGGTCAAGCGGTGCGTTGGCAAAAACCAGCGTGAATTCGAACTCGGCGATGGCCTGCGCGAACATGTCGTAGGTGATCGGGCCTCCTGCCTTCACCTCAGGAAAGATCTTGCCGAAGAGCTTGCGATACTCAGGCACGTCATTGATCCGACGGATGACCTCAGCGCGGATGTCGAAGTTGTTTCCGGGAAAGACGAAGCCCGCCGCCTCCACCCGCTCGGTCGGCGGGATGAACGCCTGTGCAACCAGCAGGTGTGTCCTGTCGGAAAGCGTCAGGCCCTCGGGGGGCGGGAACATGAACCCGAGGCTATTGTCGAACGGATCGAACGACAGCGAGGCGAACCGTGAGTTCCACATCAGGGTCGGGAAGAACGCCGTGTTCGCGACCATCGGCGTTCGCCGCTGGTTTCGCGGTCCGGTGCGTTCCGGCCCGACGATGAAGTTGTTCTCAATGCCGATAGCGATCGACTGCGTATCGCCAAATCCCGCCGTCGCCGAGTGACAACCTGAACAGGAGTTGTCGTTGTTGAGGCCCACGATTGTGTCGTGGAATAGATTGCGCCCCAGGTCGGCGAGTTGGTTGTCGATCCTACGGCCTAACCTGCGCTCGAGCGACGAGCCAACGGTGCCCGTGAACCCATGTTGGGTAAGAACCTGGGATAACTGCTCATCGAGAATACTGTCTCCGCCGCTTGCGGAAGTTCTCTGCGTCACAATCATTATTGCGCCAATGACGAGCGCCACCAATAGAATCACCTGGCATTGTTGTCTATTCATGAAAGCTTCTCCTGTTTGAGAGGGCACGTTACCGAAAAGTATGGGACGTAACTGAGTGGCGTTCAGAGACCGACTTGAGTCGGGTTTCTCTCAGCCGAACAAAGCTCGACCAGAGCCGGCACTCTAAACGCCGTGGCCCAACCTATCCCGCACTAATTTTCGTGAGTTATGAAAGACTAATCCTCATCACCCGGCACGCGTGGGTTCTTGAAGGCGAAGATACCATTCGAATTATTGAGCCAGATCCATGCATTCAATTCCCACAGACCAAGCCCTTCTGAGTTCTCTCTCCAAACATCGGCGTCGCCGGCAAAGCCTGCGGGCGGAGCGGACGAGAGGCTTAGGGGGACGACATACTCAACCGCCACCAACTCCATGCGGTTCTCGTGCGGAACGGGTGCGTACAGAAGGACCTCCGGATGCGCAGGGTCGAAGGTTGCGTCAACCAACCCAAAGTTTACGTAGTGGAGTCCCTCACCCCCCTCGTAAATATTAATATTGACGTAGCCGTCAGCTTCGGCCTGCGCGATGTCATGATATCTGGCAGTTGCGCGCCGGGCCTGCGCCAGTTGTTGGTTCGTGGTGTCAGACAGATTGTCTGCGATTGCCAGAACTGTTGAGCGAGGTGTGCTCCTAACTGCCAAAGGGACAGTGCCGATAAGCAGGGTACAGACCGCAAGCAAGATAAGAGATGAGCGAAAGCTTGTCATTGTTGACCTCCTGTTGAATTCATCCCAAAAGCGGGGATGGACGATTTGATTAGGCTTAGTTTGCCGAGTGACTTTGAAGGTGACAGGTCATTGCCTGTCTTCCTTTTGCCTTCCGTATGTAAAGCGAGAATTCGGCACAAACTAGCTCAAGGTAGCGGGACTTTTTTGAGCGGCCAGAGGGGGCGTACAAAAAGTGATAGAATTTGCGCCCCCTGGGTTAGCGAGGTAGTGAAGATGAGCTCGACGCACGAAGTGACTGAACTCCTCACCGCGTGGAGTGGCGGCGATAAAGCAGCGCTCGATAAGCTGATGCCGCTGATTCATCAGGAATTACGCAGAATTGCGCATCGATACATGAGCCGCGAGCGGCCCGGACACACCATGCAAACGACGGCACTGGTTAACGAAGCTTATCTCAAGCTTGTTAATCGTGAGGGGGTTCACTGGCAGAATCGCGCACACTTTTTCGCCATTGCTTCACAGTTAATGCGGCACATTCTGGTTGATCACGCGCGCAGCCACGCTTACGCGAAGCGCGGCGGCGGTACGCAAACAATTTCACTTGACGAAGCTATGGTGGTTTCTCAGGAGCGAGCGGCGGAAGTAGTGGCGCTCGACGACGTGCTGAAACAGTTGGCGGAGATTGATCCGCAGCAAAGCCGGATCGTTGAATTGAGATTCTTCGGTGGCTTGACCATCGAGGAGACTGCCGTAGTTCTTAGTCTCTCGCCCGCCACCATCAAGCGTGAGTGGACCAGCGCCAAAGCCTGGCTCTATCACGAATTGGCCAAAGGGTAGCCGCCATGAAGCCGGAACATTGGCAGCGGATCAAGTCGCTTCTACAATCCGCGCTTGAGCGCGAGCCGGGCGAGCGGTCTGCCTTTCTCGTGGCGGCGTGTGCCGGCGATGAATCGCTGCGGCGGGAAGTCGAGAGTTTCATTATCTCTCACGAGCAAGCTGGCGGTTTCATTGAAGAGCCGGCTTTTGAAGTGATGGCTGAATCGTTGGTAAACAAGCAAACAGAATTAGTCGGCCAGACGCTCAGTCACTACCTTGTGCTGGAACAACTCGGCGCAGGTGGGATGGGAGAAGTCTATCTGGCGGAAGACGCCCGGCTGGGACGCAAGGTGGCGCTAAAAATGTTACCTGCTGATCTGACGGCGGAAGACGAACGTGTACGCCGCTTTCAACAGGAGGCCCGGGCCGCCTCAGCCCTAAATCATCCGAACATCATAACCATTTACGAGATCGTAGAAATGGATTCCCGTCACTTCATGGCGACCGAGTTCATTGACGGTGAAACTTTGTTCGAACGTCTGCGGGCCGGCCTGATGAAGCTCGACGAAGCGCTCGACGTTGCCGTGCAAGTGGCCTCAGCTCTGTGCGCCGCGCATCAGGCGGGAATTGTGCATCGTGACATCAAGCCGGGAAACATAATGTTGCGAACGGACGGCATCGTTAAAGTGCTGGACTTTGGACTGGCGATGTTAACAGAGCAAAAGGATGATGGTTTGGAAGCGGCCACTCTGGTTAAAACCAAACAGGGCACAGTGATGGGCACCGCTCATTACATGTCACCGGAACAGGCGCGGGGTCAGAAAATGGATGCGCGCACCGATATCTTCAGTCTCGGCGTGGTGCTGTATGAAATGTTGACGGGACGGGTGCCGTTTGGCGGCGAAACGATGACGGATGTCCTGGCGTCAATACTGATGCTCGAGCCTCTTTCGCTCAGTCAGGCCGCGCCGGAAGCGCCCGAAGAATTGCAACGCATAGTGCACCACGCATTGCGCAAAGATAAGGAGGAGCGTTACCAGACTGTCTCAAAGTTACTGACCGATCTGAAGGATCTAAAACAGAATTTGGAGTTCGAGACAAGAAGTAGAGATTTCCTTTCATCCGGGGCGCGCGGCGGCCCGGCGACCTCTGCAAAGGCGCGGCCCGAAACCCGTTACGCCAAAAGTGGCGACGTGAATATTGCCTACCAGGTCGTTGGCCGCGGTCCCGTCGATCTGGTCTACGTGATGGGATGGGTGACCAACCTGGATTATTTCTGGGAAGAGCCTTCATATGCCCGGTTTCTTAATCGTCTGGCATCTTTTTCCCGGCTTATTCTTTTTGACAAACGCGGCACCGGGCTGTCGGACCGAGTTCACGAGTCGGCGTTGCCAACGCTCGAGCAGCGAATGGATGACGTGCGCGCAGTGATGGATGCCGTTGGTTCAGAGCGTGCGTCGCTGCTGGGGGTGTCGGAGGGCGGACCTATGGCTGCGCTGTTCGCCGCGACCTATCCGGAGCGCACGTCGGCTCTGGTCATGTACGGGTCGTACGCCAAGCGGATTTGGGGTCCGTCTTATCCCTGGGCTCCTACTACCGACGAGCGTCAGAAATTTTTTGATTTGATCCAGCAAGACTGGGGTGGAGTGGTTGACGCGGCGATTATGGCGCCCACCCGCGCGAGAGATGAGCGGTTCAAAGACTGGTGGGCTACCTATCTGCGCCGCAGCGCCAGTCCCGGCGCCGCGCTGGCCTTTGCCAAAATGAATACGCAGATCGACATCACAAACATCCTGCCGACAATTCGAGTGCCGACACTGATAGTTCATCGCACCGGCGACCTGGACGCGAACGTAGGCGGAGCCCGCTATATGGCGCGGCAGATTCCCGGCGCGAAATACATCGAACTGCCCGGCGATGATCACCTGCCATTTGTCGGTCATCAGGCGGCAATTCTTGACGAGATCGAAAAATTCCTGGACGGCCTTCAGCACACGCCTGAATTGGATCGAGTGTTGGCTACTGTGCTTTGTTTCGACCTGGTCGGCCCGGCCGAGTTAATTCACACGGGGAATCGGCGAGATTCATTTCTCGAACTTGCCACGAGAGAAATCGAGCGATTCAGGGGCCGCACGCTCGAGACCGGGACCACGCTCCTGGCTAGCTTCGATGGGCCCGCCCGAGCCATTCGTGCGGCGTGCTCGATCAGAGATTCCGCGCGCCGATTGGGAATCGAGATCAAAGCCGGCCTGCACACAGGTGAATGCGACGTGATAGACGACAAACTGACAGGTATGGCCGTGGAGATGAGCGTGCGGATTGCGGAGAAAGCCAAAACCGATGAAGTCCTGGTCTCAAGCACTGTAAAGGATCTGGTAGCCGGCTCTGGTATTCAGTTTGACTCGCGTGGCGAAACCCTGTTGAGAGGCAACGATGGGAAATTGCGACTGTTCGCAGTCGGGGAAAGTGATGAACCGTTTACCGTCAAGAAAGCTGCTCATAAGCCGCCGACGAAAACCGCCTCCCGCGCCACCGAAACAATAGGTTCGCTGGCAATCTTGCCTCTGGCCAATCTCAGCTCTGATCCAAATATGGATTATCTCAGCGATGGCATCACTGAGAGCATCATCAACAGCCTCGCGCAACTCCCGGCGTTGAGAGTAGTCGCCCGCAGCACCGTCTTTCGCTACAAAGGTCGCGAGGTTGATCCTCAAGAGCTTGGGCGGGTTTTGAATGTCCAGGCAGTGGTAACGGGTAGAGTACGTCAGATCGGAGATAGCCTGAAAGTAACCGCGGAGTTGACAGACATTAACGCTGACTCACAGCTTTGGGGAGATACCTATAATCGTAGACTGTCGGATATTTTTGACGTCCAGGAAGAAATTGCCAACGAGATTTCCGAGGGGCTTCGTTTGAGGCTGAGTGGTGACGAGAAGAAACGCCTGGCCAAACGCTATACGAAAAACACCAAAGCCTACGAATTCTATCTTCGAGGTCGCTACTTCTGGTACAAGCGGACTGAAGAAGCTCTGCTGAAAAGCATCGAATACTTCAATCAGGCAATTGAAGAAGATCCGAGTTATGCCGCTGCATACGATGGCGTCTCGGACTCCTATGCGCTGCTCGCGTTGCGGGGAATTATTCCGCCCAGAGAGGGCCTGCTGAAAGCCAAAGTCGCCGCGCTGAAAGCCCTCGAGATAGACGAGACGCTTGGCGAAGCTTACGCCTCGTTGGCACACGCCAGACTTCATGACTGGGATTGGTCTGGTCTCGAAGAAGAATTCAAGCATGCTCTCGAACTCAATCCCGGACATGCGATTGCTTACCACTGGTACTCTGAGTATCTGATGGCGAGGGGCAGGGCGGATGAGTCTATCGCCATAATCAGTCAGGGCCTGGAGACGGACCCAATCTCGCCCGTCATCACTTCGACCCTGGGCTTCGCATTCTTATTTGCGCGCAAGTACGACCAGGCGATTGAACAATTCCGAAAGGCGCTTGAGTTAGATCCAAACCACTTCTTAGCGCACTACCGGCTCGGGCACATTTATTCGCTAAAAGGATCGCATCGAGAGGCCATAGATGAGGCGCAGCAATCTGTGGCCCTTTCTGGAGGGAGCACCGAAACATTAGCCGGGCTGGCACAGGCTTACGCCGCGGCAGGGATGCGCGAGGAGATGCAAACGGTACTCGACGAATTAAATCAGCGCTCAAAAGACCATTACGTCTCACCGTATTATGTAGCGAAAGTCTATGCGTTTTTGGGAGACCAGGAGCAGGCGCTTCATTGGCTTGAAAAAGGTTACGAGGAGCGTAATCCGGATTTCATCGAGCTTAAAGTGGAGCCCGGACTAGACGTTCTTCGTACAGATGCTCGTTTTCTGGATCTGCTGCGCCGCGTCGGTCTGGCGCCCCCGGATTCTCCTGACGCACATTCAACCGGGATCGTGGTGAAATCGCCTCGGACTGGGCCATCGCGAAAGCGCACTGCCGGCAAAGCCATCACGTCCCTGGCTATTCTGCCGCTGGTGAACACCAGCGCCGATCCCCACATGGATTATCTCAGCGATGGCATCACTGAGAGCATCATCAACACACTCTCGCAACTGCCCAGGCTGAGAGTTTTAGCGCGCAGCACAGTGTTTCGCTACAAAGGCCGCGAAGTCGATCCGCAACAGGTCGGCAGCGATCTGGGAGTGCGCGCGGTTTTGACTGGAAGGGTTCAGCAATTGGGTGAGCGCCTGGTGATCGGCGCGGAACTGGTTGATGTCAACGATGGATCTCAACTCTGGGGCGAGCTGCACCATCGGGCTATGGCAGACATCTTCGAGCTGCAGGAAGAAATCTCGGGACACATATCCGAAGCGCTGCGGCTTAAACTTTCGGGTGCCGACAAGAAACGCCTCGCGAAACGCCATACAAGAAATACTCAAGCCTACGAGCTCTATCTCAAGGGTTGCTTCTTTTACAACAAGCGAAGAGAAGAGGAGGCGAACCGTGGGATCGAGTATTTTCAGCAGGCGCTCTCATTAGATCCTCATTTCGCTCTCGCCTACACCGGGCTGGCGGACTGTCAGATATTGCTCGGCGATGTTGGCGTGCAAGCCCTGCCGCCGAAGGAAGCCTTTCTACAAGGTCAGGCGTCTGTGGCCCGCGCGCTGGAGCTTGACGATGGTCTGGCCGAGGCGCACGGGACGATGGGCCATGTCAGTATGCATCTATTTGACTGGACGAACGCAGAAAAAGAATTCCGACGCGCGCTGAAGCTTAATCCAAATTACGCCCAGGCTTGTCTCTGGCACGCTTATTATTGGGCGTTTACTGGTCAGTTCACTGAGGCCATCGCGTCAATCAATCGTGCCTTGCAACTCGACCCATTGTCGCTGCCGCTAAATACCAGCGCGGCCGAGCTGCTTTATTTTGCCGGCCGCTTCGATGAATCAATAAATCAATTCCAGAAAGCCCTGGAGCTGGATGGGCAATACTCAATGGCGCATCTGGAGTTGGCGCGAGTCTATGAACATCGGAAAATGTACGATCCTGCCATCGACGAGTTTGCGAAAGCGCGAGCGCTTTCGAACGACAGTCCCGAGAGCCTCGCTTCTTTGGCTCATTGTTATGCCATTTCCGGAGCCATCGACGATGCGCAAACGCTACTGCAACAGCTGATTGCGATCTCCGAGCGCCGCTATGTATCACCCTATGATCTGGCGCTCATCTGCGGCGGCCTCGATCGGAAAGAAGAATGCTTCGAATGGCTCGAGCGCGCTTATGAAATTCATGCCGGCTGGATGATCTACATCACCGTTGATCCTCGATGGGAAAGTCTGCGCGGCGATCCCAGATTCATGGGCCTGGTGCGGCGTGTCGGATTGCCGGTTCCACAAGTTTCTGCCTAGCCGCCCGCAGCTGAGTCCGGGTGGCAATCCCATTCCATCTTCGAGTCTCCAAAAGACCGCTTCAAAAAGAACCAGCCCCGCTTCCGGATGTCCCCCTCCGACAAGAGAGCACTAGACTACCTCCTGCCCACGCTTTGGCGATTCGCAGGAACGTTGGATACTGATGATTTGTTAAGATGATGATGAGCCGAAATTGAACTCCAGCTATGCGAGGAAGAATCCGAAGATGCTGAAGGTCAACGTGATCACCACGGGTGGCACAATTGAAAAAGTTTATTCCGAGCAGACCAGCACGGTAGAAAACCTGGATAGCAAAATCGATCGTTACCTGGGTCGGTTGCGCCTTCCCGATTGCGATGTCCGCGTGACGCCGCTGATGAATAAAGACAGTTTGGAAATGACTGAAGCTGACCGCAGCGCGATCCTTCACCTAATCAAACAAATATTAGGCGAGACCTCGCCAGTCGTAATCGTTCACGGTACGGATACAATGGTTCAGACCGGTCTCTATTTAAACAAAGCCCTGACTGCCCTGAAGATTCCGATTGTATTAACGGGCGCGATGACTCCACTTGGGTTTGAAGGAAGCGATGGTTTGCAAAATCTTACAGAGAGTCTGTTTGCAGTTCGGCTACTTGATCCGGGCATCTATGTGGTAATGCACAATCAAGTGTTCCCAATAGATCGAGTGCGAAAGGATCGCGAATCATCCCGCTTCGTTTGGATCGATTAATCTATGCTTGCTGCAGAGTTCA
>Ga0111538_10002562_pt1 | contig 25529 bp, 20 predicted proteins | sample SoiMethybrSBSTD1_FD_79669 | JGI IMG/M metagenome (GOLD analysis project Ga0111538, IMG submission 79669) | Bulk soil microbial communities from a Populus tree surrounding site in Tennessee, USA - Soil MetaG P. TD hybrid SBSTD1 (version 2)... | ecosystem: Environmental > Terrestrial > Soil >...
ACGGCTAGTGGCGACCATGTTCTCGGAGGTCGATTCTCCAGACCTCACCCGTCAGCGTGACGACATAGGCTCGCTGTCCGATCAACTCGAGCGACGTGGGCTGGTTCAAGCCGGGGAAGACGATCGTGAATGTGCCGTCGTCGTTGGCTTTCACGAGCGACCCTGTGTTTGGCAGCGCCGGCGTGGCCGGAGGGGCGCCGGCCGGGAACACGCCTTGTGACAGCGCGTAAAGCGTGCGCGCCGCGCCAAACTCCACATCCACGAGCAGAGGCGCCCCGGAGGCGACCGGCTTCACGAATGGAAACCCCGGCGTGAAGGACACGATCTTCCCGTCCTCCGGCGCGTGAGGCACAGGGCCGGCTTTGGCCACGTACACCACGTTGCCCCAACGCGCCAGACCGGTCGGGACCGTGTTGTCGAAGGCGATCACCACGCTGACCTCGCCGTCGAGCGCGGCGCCGAGCACGCGGTTGTGATGACCATCGCTGACCAGGAATCCTCCCTGGTAGGCCTCCAACGCGAACTGGAGTCCGGTCGGCACATCGAAAGCCGTCGCCGGCGGGTTCTGGACGGCGAACGTGCCGATGTCCGCGACGACGGTCGAGGTGTTCGGGCCATCGACCCGGTAGATGCCCACCGTGTCACCGCCGCCGACGTCGGAACCCACCAGGGTGACCAGGGCATACGCGGTGTCGTCGATGAACGCCACATCGATCGCGCCGCCGATGCCGACGATCGACGGCGGCAGGCCACGGGCGAGGGTTGTCCTGGCTCCGGTCTCCGGATCGATGCGCGCAATTCTGCCGGCCGCGCCCTCCGTCACGTACAGGGCGCCGTCAGGCCCTACCACGCTGCCGGACGCACCCTCCAGTCCAGAGGCGATCATCACGGCCACCGGTTCTGCGGCGATTGGGACCCGAGGCGCGAGGGACGCACAGACGATCACGGTGACCAGGACGCCGAGCTGTTGCGGCTTCATAGCAATTTCCTCCTGTGTGGCTCGATGCGAGTCTTCACCGACGGTTCTCGCCTATAGGCGGGAACGGAGCCTGCGAACTTGCATTCGGAGGAAAAAAAGCCTGCGCTACACTGGCGAGACAACTCGATGGCACAGCGCGTCACGGAGTTGCTCCTCGCCTGGGGCGATGGGGACCTGTCGGCGCTCGATCAGCTGATCCCGCTGGTCCACGCGGAGCTGCGCCAGATCGCCGCCCGATGCATGGCGCGCGAGCGGCCCGGCCACACGCTCCAGCCCACCGCGCTCGTGAACGAGGTGTATCTGCGGCTCGTGGACGTGGAGCGCATCCGCTGGCAGAACCGGGCGCACTTCCTGGCGGTGGCGGCCCGCCTGATGCGCCGGATCCTGGTGGACTTTGCGCGTTCGCGCGGTTATCAGAAGCGCGGCGGAGGTGGCCAGACGGTCGCGTTCGATGAAGCGCTGGTCGTCGACATCGGCCGGGGCCACGACCTCCTGGCCCTGGACGATGCCCTGGATGAGCTCGCACGCGTCGATGAACGGCAGAGCCAAATTGTGGTCATGCGCTTTTTTGCGGGATTGACGGTCGAGGAGATTGCGGGCGTGCTGGAGATCTCGCCCGCCACCGTGATGCGCGACTGGAAGCTCGCCAAGGCGTGGCTGCTGCGCGAGCTCGATCGCACGAGTCCGGAGGCGGACGGGTGACCGCGGCCAGGTGGCAGCGCGTCGGCGATATCTACCACGCCGCGATGGCGCTCAGCGCCGAGGAACGGCGGGCTTATCTGGATGCGGTGTGCGGCGACGACGCGGAGGTCCGGCGTGAGGTGGAGTCGCTGCTGGCGCACGCCGGGGACGCCTCAGGCTTCCTGGAGACGCCGGCGCTGGAACTGACCGGCCGGGCGCTTGCGGCGCGGACGACCTCGTGGATCGGGCGGCGCGTGGGCCAGTACGAGGTGCGGTCCTTCATCGGCGCGGGCGGCATGGGCGAGGTGTATCTCGCGCACGACACCAGGCTCAAGCGCGACGTCGCGCTCAAATGTCTGCCGCCGCACGTGGCCTCCGATTCGAGCGCCCGGGGGCGGCTCGAGCGGGAGGCTCGCCTCCTCGCCACACTGAACCATCCCAACATCGCCGCCATCTACGGTGTGGAACAGGCGGACGGCGTCACCGCGCTGATTCTCGAGCTGGTCGATGGGCAAACACTGGGCGACCGCGTCTTTCCAATGCGCGAGGCGTTCGCGATTGCGCGCCAGCTGGCGGACGCGCTCGAAGCGGCCCACGGCAAGGACATCATTCATCGCGATCTGAAGCCCGCGAACATCAAGGTCACGCCGAGCGGCACGGTCAAGGTGCTCGACTTCGGCCTCGCCAAGGCCCTCACCGACGAGGCTCGGCAGAGCGTTGAAGTGAGCACGGAGCGCACGCACGCTGGCGCGATCATGGGCACTGTCGCGTACATGAGCCCGGAACAGGCACGCGGCAAGGCGCTGGATCGGCGCACGGACGTGTGGGCGTTCGGGTGCGTGCTGTACGAACTGATCGCGCGTCGAGCGGCCTTCGCCGGCGAAACCGCCTCCGACTGCCTGGTGAGGGTCCTCGAGTCCGAGCCAGACTGGGCGCGACTCCCTTCGGACACGCCCGAGTCGATCAGGAGACTGCTCAGGCGCTGCCTGCAGAAAGATCCCGCCGCGCGCCTTCACGACATCGCCGATGCACGACTGGAGATCGACGAGGCGCTGGCACCGCCATCCGCTGCCAGCCCGCCCGGCACGAAGCGTGCGCGACGCCGATTCTGGCGCAGGGTGCTGCTGACCTCCGGTCTCGCGGTCGCCGTGGCGGCCGCAGGCTATATCGCACGCAGCATGGTCGCGTCGCCGCCGGTCGGCGTCGTGACCCAACTGACGTTCCGCCACGGCAACACCGGCAAGGCGCGCTTTACCCCCGATGGACAAAGCGTCATTTACGGCGCGGCCTGGGACCGCGAGCCGTATCGCCTCTACGTCACACGCGTGGGTTCGGCGCAGTCGCGAGCGATCGACCTCCCGCCCGCGGATCTGCTCGCTTTGTCGAAACAGGGTCAGCTCGCGATCTTGCCGTCCCGCCCGGCGATCGATGGCTGGGAGCCGCACGGCACGCTCGCCGTTACCGCACTTGCCGGCGGCGCACCGCGCGAGCTGTATTCCGATGTCGTCGGCGCGGACTGGAGCGCGGATGGCAAGACGATGGCGATCGTCCGCCGCGTGGATGACGGCGCTCGACTGGAGTTCCCCGTCGGGACGGTGATCCATCAGGCGCCGCTCATCCTTCCTCCGCGCATCTCACCCGACGGAACGCGCGTCTGCTTCTTTGTGGGGTACGGCGAGTTGTGGATCGGAGAGCGTGGCGGATCCGCTCGCCGGCTGGCGCCGTCGCTCGGACGCGGCGGTCACTGCGCGTGGAGCCCGAACGGCCGCGAGATCTTTGTGGAGTCCGGCGGCGGAGACATGCATATGACGCTCGAAGCCATCGAGCTTTCGGGCCGCCGGCGGACGGTCGCCAGTTACACGGGGATGATTCAGATCGAGGACGTGGCGCCCGACGGCCGGGTGCTCATCGCCGCGGGAACGCTCCGCTACTCGGTGTACGGTTCGAGCGAGGAGGGCGAACGCGAGGTGCCCGTGTTCGACGCGACACGCGTGTATCACGTTTCCGGAGATGGCAAACGGGCACTGCTGTGGGACAACAGCCCCGGCGCCGGCAAGGACCGCGTTTTTCTGGGCCACATGGACGGGACGCCACCCGTTCCGCTTGGTCCAGGAGCCGCGGCGGCCCTGTTGCCGGACGGCAAGTGGGCCGCGGTGATCGGTGACGGCGTCTCCAACGCGCGAATCCGGAACAAGCTGACGCTGTTCCCGATTCGCGCGGGGACCGCGCGCACGATCGATTTGCCGATCGAGCTCGAACCGCAGCATGGGAGCGCGCTCGGGCGAACGGACTGGTCGCGCCGAGCGTACGAGTTCTCGGCGGACGGGACACGTCTGCTGATTCCGTTCGGCCATGCGTCTGGTCGCCCGGCCCGTGTTTACGTCTACGACCTGTCAGGAAATTCGATGAAGGCGATCACGCCCGAGGGCGTCACCGGACCGGCCGTGCTGTCCCCTGACGGCCGGTTCGTCGCCGTGAACGACGGCTCGCAGGTGCGTGTCTACTCGGTCGAGGACGGCAAAGATCGCGTCCTGCCGGGCGTGGCGGAACCCGGCTATGTCGCGGCATGGAGCTCAGATGGCAAGTCGCTGTTGACGATCGAACAGGTCGCCGATCTTGCGCGCGTGTTCCGTCGCGACATCGTTTCTGGAGCTCGCGCGCTCGTGCGAGAGATTCGTGTGCACGAGATTGCCGGTGTGACGTTACTGGACTTCCTCGTGACGCGCGATGGTCAGGCCTACGCGTACACGAAGTCGATCCGGCTCGCGAACCTCTTCGTCGTCGACGGCTTGCGATAACGTCCGGCTACTTCTTCGCACGATGATACGCCCCCGAGTCGCCCGGATGACGTAACCTGACGGCGAGAGAACGCGCATGTCCGATAACCTGATTGCCCGGCTCATTCCGCACCAGGGGTGCGTGATCACGCCAAAGGGCGACGCCGTCGAAATTGCCAGCGCTGCGAGGGACTGGGTCATGGCCGCGGCGGTCGCGCCGCTCATCTGCCGCGCGCCGTTTGTGTTCCGCGTCGTCGGCAGGACGGATTCCACCAACCTGCGCATGCATTGGCACTCGGGCGCCAGGTCCGCGTTCACGACGCGGTCGGGAACGTCCACCCCTCTACCGACGGCAGTTCATTCGGATCCCGGGCGGGCCCGTCTCGCCGTGGCTACGCGTCGGTGCCGATCAAGCGGACGCGGAGCGAAGGCGGACCTGTCTCGCCGTAGCTCCACATCCGTGCGATCAAGCGGACGCGGATCCTTCCTATTGTCGGCAGTGCCGCGCTCACGATCCCGCCGGCCACGACGTCAACCTTCGACTCCAGGCAGGAGTTGCGAGAGCAAGGTCCGAGGATCGATTGGTGCATGTGGCAATGGTGATCAAGACGGCTCTCACCAGTCAGGAGAGAAAAGAAATGCCAACCGTGACGGAAACGACGAAATCGGCTCAAACGAGACAAAGTGGCCGGCACGCGTTCGTCCAACGTGTGCACGGCATTCGATATCAGGTCAAGGACGTGGCTCGCGCAGTGACGTTTTACACGACACATCTCGGCTTTACCCTCGAACATCAACAGCTTCCCGCATTTGCGAGCGTCTCGCTCGGCGATGCGCAGATTCTGCTCAGCGGTCCAGGAGCGTCCGGATCTCGCCCGATGCCGGGTGGTCAGACGCAGGAGCCCGGCGGTTGGAACCGTGTCGTGCTTCGGGTGACCGATCTTCCCGTGTTCATCGACGCCTTGAAGAAAGCCGGCCTCCACTTTCGCAACGACATGGAGACGGGCCCGGGCGGCAAGCAAATCCAGATCGAGGATCCCGACGGGAATCCGATCGAGCTGTTCGAACCGGCGCAATAGGCGCCAAGAGATTTCCATCCCACAGAGAACACGGAGGCTTCACGGAGAGCACGGGTCTGAAAGGGTAAACCCCTATGACCTCGGTGCTCTCCGTATCTCAGTGCTTTCCGTGTTGCGGATCGAAAAGACGAGGCCACCGTGACGCTTCGTCATCGCCAGGACTCTTTCTTGTTCCTGGGGCCTTCCTTGATCACAAACGTGAGGCGCGCGAGTCTCAGCTCGCCGGGAATCGGTACCTTCCGAATCTCGACGGTCGCGCTGGGAAATCCCTCCTTGGCGTCGAGGTCCAGAATGGCCTTCTGGCCCGCACGAATCAGCGCGTGGTCGTCGCGCACAAAGCCCCCGGCACCGCCGTTAACGCTCTGGCTCTTGAGCGCATTCTCAATCTTTGCGGCCTCGACTTCCTTCGCCCCGACAAAATCGACGACCTTCACGATCGGCCGCTCTTCGAGGTGGAAGACGAGGTGCTTACCGATGACGCCGTTTTCATATGGCTCGTCGATGACCTCGAGCCAGAAATCGTCGAGCAAGAGCACGTCCTTATTCTCAGCGTGGCAAGGTGCAGTTCTTCACTGCTGCAGCGATCGGAACCAGGATTGGCGGCGCCGGCGACGGCGCCTGCGCCAAAATCATCCCCGTCCCCTCCAGTGACACCGTCGGCGGACGAATCAGCACGCTGGTGTCGGTGACAGGCAACGTCGCGACATTTGAGCAGAACGTGGACCACTGGCCCTTCCCGACCAGGTACGGCTCGACTTCCGAGACGTAGAAGGCGGACACCGTGGCCCGCTGGCCCCGGATGTAGTCGCCAACGGCGCGAATCGCCTTCGAGCCGGCAAAGTTGCCCACGACGGGCACGATGAGATTCTTTTCCTGAAGGCCCTTCACGACGGCAAAGGCCGCCTCCGACCCAAGGAACGACAACTCCCGTCCCTTCGCGTCGGTCTGCAACATGAGGTCTCCGAAGGTCGGAAGCCGTGACACCCCCAACACTCTTCCACTCGTGGTCGCCCAGGTCATCGCGGGACCGTGCCAGTAGAACCGGGAGTAGACGTACTCGATGCCCGCCAGATCTTGCGGGGACAGCGGAAGCCGACGGTTCTCGAGCAGCACCCGTTGAATGGCGGCGAGGTTGGCCCGATAGACAGACTCGCTGTCGGTGCGCACCGTCCAGTACGCCGTCATGATGTCGCGCGCGGACGACGTGGCGCTGAGTCCAGCCGGCCGCGGCTTCGTGAACAGTCGCGAGACGAAGTCCGCGCGGTCAGCCGACAGCTCGAAGAGCGCCTTGTACATCGGGGCCGACGCCGAGGAACACGCCATGACGGCGGCCCTCGTCCGCGATTGTCGGCACGACGTCGCGGTAGATCAACTCATCGGAGACGAGGTTGTCGGAAGAATAGGAGCTGTCAGGCTCGGAAAGTTCCTGGGTCAGCCGCCAGAAGTCCTCGTTCGACAGCGTCGCCGGAACCTGTGAAAGGCCAGCAATTTCCACAGGCGACGCCCACGCACCGATAGTCAGGGCGACGATCAGCCAGGCGAGCGGCCCGCGGCGAGACGCCATCGCGACATTCTGACGCCAGCGGCAGCGGTCTGGCTGGGACGAGCGGGCTCATGTTTTTTGCGTGGTCGAAGTTGCAGGAAGCCGCGGCAAGTCGTACATCGGCAGTTCGGGCGGGAGAAAGGCTACCCGCCCTCCGTCTGTCATGGCTCGGTTTTCGCCGCCAGCGTCGCCGCATACGCCGCCTGCTTCTCCTTGCGTGCCATGTTCCGCGTCTGCCAGGACTTGCTCTCGGTCTTCGGCTTCGGCTTCAGCTTCTGGTGCGACGCACGAGTCTGTGACGTTGTGGTGGTGGCCATATGTCCTCTTTCAGTGCTATTTGTCAGGCGCGCAGTGCTTACAGTGTAGTCGTCCCTGAGGACGAGGTTCAATAAATCGGCGTCCCGAGGTGCGTTGTACCCCCGACAGATGAAACTTGCGCGGCCTACCGGAGGATTCCCTGCCTCGCGCGCACGACATAGTTCCGGCTCGGCACCTTGACGCGAAGGCTGTGAAAGCGCCCGTTCGCGGGGGTCGTGGGTTTGTAGGCCAGCGTGTACTGGTGATCCAGTTCGTCGGCGACCCGGGCCAGGGCGGCGCCGAGGTCCCCGGTGTTGTGGATCACCTCGCTGTAGCCGTTGCCCTGCGCCGCAATTGCCGCGAGAGTGTACGGGTTGACGCGGGTCGCGGGGCGCGCATCCACGCGGTCCACCGCTATCCAGTAGAGAAACAGGTCGGTGCCGGTGAGCTGCTTTCTGAGAAGCGTCGGCGTCGTGTGGCTGGCGCTGTCCGCGCCGTCCGACACGATGATCATAGCCGCGCGCTGGAGGCTTCGCGCGGTGAAGAGCGACAGGGTCTTCAACGCCGCGTCGTAGAGCGCCGTGCTGCCGCCCGAAGCGAGCGCGTCCAGGCTCGCCCGCAGGCGGGTGCGATCGAGGGTCCAGCTTGCGATGACCTCGGCCGCGTGGTTGAAGCTGACGAGCGCCACCTCGTCCTCCGGTCGCAGCGCTGTGTCGATGAATCGCTGAACCGCGGCGCGCGTCGCCTGCAGCCGCTCGCCGCGAACACTGTCGCTCGTGTCGATCGCAATCGCCACGCTGAGGGGTGTCCGCTCCGACGCGAAGCGCGCCAACGCCTGTGGATGGCCGTCTTCTTCGACGACGAAGTCGCGCTCGCCGAGGTTCGTCACGAGCCGGCCGTTCCTCTCGCGCACGGTCGCGGCGGTCGTGACCAGTCCGGATGCGGTCTGGAACGCGTTGCGGGCGAGAGCCGGCGGGCGCTCGGCGGCCACGCTCGGTGAGAGCAAGGCGCATGACAGGGCCGACGCGACCAGCGAACCGCCGGCGACGAACGCGGGGGAAAATCGTGTCATGTGGTTCCTCTCGGAGGTGAACCGCACAGAAAGACTACAACGTGAACCATCCGCGCCGCCATGCCCCCTCTTCCATTCCGTGTTGGGGCACTCGCGCCCGTGTTGAGTAGATCACGAGCCGGTCGCTGTTTCGAACGGCAAGCTGCGAAGGACGACCGCATCGACAACCGAGCAGGTGACGGTCGCCCACGCGATCGCGGATGTGAGGATGAGCAGACAGAACGCGGTCGAGCCCGTATGCCGTCCTTATCGTGCCCGCCGCCAGTCAAGCGCCGCGCGAGCGCCGAGACCCTGTCGAGCCGCCAGCGGCGACAGGGTGAACGTCGCCTTCCCACCTCCTGGCGTGTCATAGATCACGCGGCGGAATGTCACTGCGTCGATTCCGGCGCCAACGCCTGCGAACAGGGCGCCAAAGGCCAGCGAACCCATCAGCCCGCTGCACTTGTCGTCGTCGAGACACCCCGGGCCAGCGATGAGATAGCCAAAAACCGCGCCGGCCACCGCGCCGCCGACAAGACCTTCGATCGGCGAGTCCCAGACCTGAATCCTCGTGACCTTCGTTGCCGGGAAGATCGTGGACTGACCGTTACTGCTGAGCTCAATGGCGTCCCGAGTGATCCCCGCGACGGTCCCGCGTCGCCGAAGACCGTCGACCGTGGTCACCCACACCGTTTGCCCTATTCGTACCTTCAATCCAGAGCCGGGGACCACGCCGATGGATGGCTGCGCGCGCGCGTCTCTCGTCCCCGCGATTGGTGACGACGGAGCACCGGGGGCTCGCATCTCCGCTGATTGCGCGATCGTCCGGGCCGGCGCGAAGACCAGGCCCGCGAGCGCGATGACAGTGAGACGTCTTAGCTGTAGCCGCCGGGTGTGTGCCATCTCGACCTCGCTATTGCGGAATGCGACAGGCTTAGCGACTCGGGCTCACCTTCGGCGCGAGGCTTGCCGAGCCGAGCGCGGCGCTCACTTCGTTGGCCGCGTCGGTGGTACGCCGAAACCTTGGCGAAGGCGGAAGCCGCGAGCGCAGCGAGCGATACTGACTTCGACACAGTGCCATGCCGCAGTGCCATGCCGTCAACAAGCCTGATCGAGGCACGACATCCGTCTACGTATAATCGGTCTCTCGGATAACACGACGCCATGCCGTCAGCCTCGAACTCGTCAGGCCCGGACGTGACCGGACTGCTCGTCAAGTGGAGCGGTGGCGACGAAGCCGCGCTCCAAGCGCTGATCCCCGTCGTCCACGACGAGCTGCACCGCATCGCCTCCGCGTGCATGGCGGGCGAGCGCGGCGGCCACAGCCTGCAGACGACGGCGCTCGTCAACGAGGCGTATCTGCGGCTCATCGGCGCGCGGCGGGTCAACTGGCAGGACCGCGCGCATTTTCTGGCGATGGCGGCGCGGCTGATGCGCCGGATCCTGGTCGATTTCGCGCGCTCGAAGCAGTATCAGAAACGCGGCGGCGGCGCCGTGCGCGTCACGCTCGTCGACGACATCGCGCTCTCGGAGGAGCCGGGCCGCGATCTGGTCGCGCTCGACGAGGCGCTCGACGCGCTCGCGGCCATCGACGCGCGCAAGAGCAAGGTCATCGAGCTCAGATTCTTCGGCGGCCTCAGTGTGCAGGAAACCGCGGAAGCGCTCCACGTCTCACCCGAGACGGTGATGCGCGACTGGAAGATGGCCAAGGCGTGGCTCTTGCGCCAGCTCCGCCGCGACGACGGCGAGGCTACGGACGCCTGAGGGGCCCGAGCGCCTGCTCGAGCACCCAATCGGCGACGTTCCTGCCGATGGTCGCGCCCGCGTCGATGGAGAACCGGAAGTGCATGCCGCCGAGGATGCGCGCCAGCGCTCCCTCTTCCGCAAACGCGTCGAAATTTTGGTACTCGCGCGTGACGCCGGGCACGGTGCTCGAGGTCGAGCGGAACGGGTGAAACCGTCCGAAGTACGTCGTCAGCACACGCACGCCGGCTGACTGCACGGCGGCATGCGCGGACGGGTATTCCGGATGCGGCGGCGAGGGAAGAAACGCCGACCAGGCCAGATCCTCGCGGGTCTCAGGATTGGCGTCGACGCTCGCCTGGCGGATCGCCGTGACCGGACGCCAGAACCGGTATGCGTACTTTGCTTCGAACACGCTCGTCGTCGTGTCAGCGACGGCGAGGTTGAGCAGTGCAAACAGCCGCGCGTGCTCGGCGACGCTGCGGCCGTCGCTGGCCGCCGCCGTGCGTGCGATGCGGTTGACCTGGATGACGCCGGGCTCGGTGTGCCATCGCGCCACCTCTTCCTGATCCGGCGTCCGCGCGCTGGCCACGCCGCCGATCCGCCGCACTTCATCCAGATCGCGGGCGTAGGTCGCGGACGTGAGCGCCGGCGGGGGCCCGGGACGGAACTGCGCGGCGGACTTCAGCACGAACGGCCGCCACTTCGCGGCGTTGACGTTGATGGGCTGCCCCTCGTCGGGACTCGTAACCTGGTAGTCGCCGGGGGCCGAGCCGATCGCCGGCAGCGCGTCGGGCGAGAGGATCTGGTCCGCCAGCCGCGCGTCGACGATCGCTTTCGCGACGAGGTCGCCGAGCGCAATCCCCCGAGTCTTGGCGCTGCCGTCCGGGACGTCAGCGAGCGATCGCGTCAGCGCGGCGCTGAGCGTCTCCCGCCCCTCCGGAAACAAGCGGACGAGCACGCCATAGGCGGCGGCCGCGGCGGCCGCCGTCGCGCTTGCGCCGTCTGGCACGGGCGGCACGGTCAGATACGACGCGTGCTTCGGCTCTATCGAGTTGATCGCGTCGAACATGGCCGCGTGGACCATGGCGAGCGTCCGTTGCACGTGCGGACCGCCCGAGGCCAGCGTTTGCTGATTCCATTGAAGAACCACGTCCATTCGCGCTTCTCGCGCGCTCGAAGCGCAAGCGGTCGCCGTCAGGGCCAGGCCAGCCAGCAGGCGTCTCACCGGTATCACCCCGATTACAGAGGCGCGAATCGACGACAGAATCTGGCATCGCTTCACGCCTTTGATGGTGGGCGTAGAATGGGACCTCCCAATGACCACTGATCGATGGCGTCGGGCCGAAGCGCTGTACCACGCGGCGCTCGAACGGCCGGCTGTGGAACGCCCCGCGTTCATCGCCGACGCCTGCGCCGGCGACGCGGAACTTCAGCGCGAAGTGCAGTCACTGGTCGACCAGGCCTCCCTGCCGGGCTTCCTGTCCGATCCGGCGATGGCCGTGGCGGCCGACCTCGTCGATTCGTCAGCCCGCGGCCACTGGATCGGCCGGCGCGTCGGCGTGTACACGATCGAGGCGATGCTCGGCAAAGGCGGCATGGGTGAGGTCTACCGGGCGCGCGATACGCGGCTCGGCCGCGACGTCGCCATCAAAGTGCTACCGCCCGCCTTCACCGCCAATCAGGACCGGCTCGCGCGCTTCGAACGCGAGGCGCGGCTCCTCGCGGCGCTCAATCATCCGCACATCGGCACGATTCATGGCGTCGAGGAAGACGCGGGCGTACTCGCCCTCGTCCTCGAGTACGTCGACGGCGACACACTGGCTGATCGGGTGCGTTTCGGCCCGCTGCCGGTGCGCGAGGCGCTCGGCATCGCGCGCCAGATCGCCGACGCTGTCGGCGCCGCTCACGACAAAGGCATCGTCCACCGCGACTTGAAGCCGGCTAACGTCAAGATCACCCCGCAGGGCATCGTCAAAGTCCTGGACTTCGGCCTGGCAAAATCGGAGGCGGCCGCGGGCACAGGCGAGCTGGCGCTTTCGCCGACGATCACGTCGACCGGCACGGACACTGGAGTCATTCTCGGCACGGCGGCGTACATGAGCCCGGAACAGGCGCGCGGCCAGTCCGTCGACAAGCGCGCCGACGTCTGGGCGTTCGGCTGCGTCCTCTACGAACTCTTGACCGGCCGTTCCGCCTTCGCCGAAAGCACGTCGTCGGACACGATCGCGGCGATTCTCCGGCGCGATCCGGATTGGGCCGCGCTGCCGCCGGACCTGCCGCCGGGTGTCGTGACACTGCTGCACCGGTGTCTCGAGAAGGATGTCCACAAACGGAAGCGCGAGCTGGGCGACGCGCGCGCCGAGCTCGACGACGCGATCAGCGCGCGCCTGGCCGGTCGCGTCACGCACGTGCCGGCGGCGGGTCCGCGCCGATCTCGCGCCGCCGTTCCGTGGATGATCCTCTCGGCGGCGCTGGCGGCCGCTTTCGCGATCTTCGCCGTCTGGCCGCGGTGGCGGAACCCACTCGAAGGCGCGGAATTCATCCGGCTGACGAGCTTCCCGGGCGCCGAGGAATCGCCAGTGATCTCGCCGGACGGCCGCTGGGTCGCGTTCCTGTCCGACCAGACTGGCCGGCACCATGTCTATACCACCCCAGTCAGCCCGATCAGCTACGAGAACCGCACGCCAAATGACGGCGACCTGCGCGCGAGTCGTCCCGGCAGCCCCGATTTGGGATTCACCGGCGACGGCCTGCGAATCTGGCTGGCCGGGGCGCCGCGCGCGGGACGCCAGCTGCAGGTCATGACGATCAATGGTGGGGCACCCACTCGGTTTCTGGAGGCCGACGTGGGCGATGTTTCCTGGTCTCGCTCCGGCCGCCTCATAGCGTTCTGCAGAACTGGCAATGGCGACCCCGTGTGGATCGCCGACTTGTCAGGATCGAACGGCTTCAAGCTCTTCGAAAGTGCGGCGGGCCTGCACAATCACGGGGCGACATGGTCCACTGATGACCAGTGGATCTTCTTTCTGCACGGCCACGAGGACGTGGGGTTGAACCTCTACCGCATCCGCCCGCAAGTAGGCAGCACACCGGAGGCCTTGACTCACGGCGCGTCAATCACTGCCATCGCCCCGATGGATGCCCGAACGGTGCTCTATACCGGTCGAGACACAGACGGCGCGGGTCCGTGGCTCTGGGCCCTCGATGTCCCCACGCGACGCTCACGCCGTATCAGCGGCGGACTCGAGCGCTACAAATTCGTCTCATCGAGCATCGACGGGCGCACGCTGGCGGCTTCGCTCGCCAACCCCCGGGCCAGCCTCTGGTCCGTGCCAATTTTCCCCGACCGCGCAGCCGGACCGGACGACGTGCGGCCAGCGGGACAGCCAGGCATTCACGCGCTCATGCCGCGCATCCGGGACAACGACACGTACTACTTGTCGTCATACGGATCGGCTGACGGGCTCTGGCGGCTCCAAAACGGCCGACCCCAGGAAATCTGGCCGGGGGCGCGGGGCGCCCTCCTCGAGCCGGCGGCCCCATCGCGCGATGGCCTCTATGCAGCGATTGTCCTCAGACAGAACGGACGCCGCACACTCGCGGTGGTGGACACGGACGGCAGTGGGACCCAGCGCCTCGTCGGTCAGTCCGTCGACGTTCGAGGCAGTCCTGATTGGACGCTCGACGGGAAATCGCTGGTCGTCGCCGGAGAACGGGTGGGCGAGGACAACAAGCGAGAAGCCGGCCTGTTCAAGATCGCAGCGGATGGCAGCCGGCTTCCCGAAAAGATGCTGGAGGGCGACCTGACCAATCCGGTGGTGTCTCCACGTGACGGCATGATCTTCTATGGCCGCCTGGAGCGCGGCGGCAACTCGATTCTCCAGGGCCTCCTGGACGGAACACCGGTGGACTTTGGAGTCTCGATCTCGATGTTCACCGTCTTCCCCCACAACTATCGAGTCCTGCCGGACGGGAGCGGCGTCGTGTACATTCGCGGGCCAAGGAGCACGCCGGAGTTCATGCTGTTCGATATCAACACACGACGGATCACGCAGCTGACCCGGATCAATAGCAAAACGAGCTTCGGCGAGCTTCGCGGCTTCGACATCGCTGCCGACGGTAAATCCATCATCTTCGACCGGGTCCAGGAAAACTCGGACATCGTGGTGATAAAGAGGCCGCGCTAGGGCGCGCGGCCCGAGAACTCGGTCGGCTTAGGGGCTCATTCACCGGCAGCGGGGACAGGGCCCCTGCCGGGCCCCTGTCCCCCTCTCTGCGAAGATCTTGGCGGACTGCCAGTTGTCCGCGTCATTTCCCGCCTTCAAGAGTAGGCGCGCCTTCTCGCGGAAAGGAATGTGGACGATGACCCGCTCGCGGTGGTTTGGCGTCGTGAGCCTGGCTGCGTTCGTATTGGTGCCGTCCGGGTCCCGCGCTCAAGGATTGACTGGAGAACTCGTCGGCACCGTGAGAGACCCACAAGGCGGCGTCCTGGCTGGCGCCGTGGTTCGCATCACCTCGCCGGCGCTGTTCGGCGGCGAACGACGCACCGTCTCCAGTGACAGCGGCCACTGGCGATTCCTGTTCCTTCCACCTGGGACCTACGCGCTCAGCGTCGAGCTGCCGCCTCGATTCAAGACGCATCAGCGGGACGGGATCTACGTCGGCCCCGGCTCGTCGTTCGACGTCACCGTCGTCCTGCCGCTCGCCGGATTCACCAATTTGACGACCGTTGTGGCGAGTTCAGCGGTCGCGCGAAGTAGTGGACTGGCCGCGGTCTTCACGTCCAGCGCCATCGACAACACTCCGACGACGCGCAACAGCATGTTCGACTACACGCGAATGGCGCCGGGCGCGTCGCCGACCTCGCCGACGAGCCGCACCGCCACCGCCACGTCGGTGTCGTTCTTCGGCAGTTCGGTCAACACCAGCGGCTACCTCATCGACGGCACGAACTTCACTTGTCCCTGTCAGGGCGTTTCGCGCGCCGAACCGATGGTCGACGTCATTCAGGAAGTGCACATCCAGACGCTCGGCGCCTCGGTCGAGCACGGCGGCATCCAGGGCGCCATCGTCAACGTCGTGACCAAACAGGGTGGCAATCACCTGACGTCCCACCTCGCCTACTACGGACAGTGGCAAGAACTCACGGCGCAGCCGATCGTGCTCGCAGTCAGCAAGGGCACCGTGGAGACGAGCGGCTACGAACGCGCCCGCTACCGTGATTTCGCCGGAACTGCCGGCGGACCCGTCCGCCGCGACCACGTCTGGTTTTTCGCTGGCTATCAGTACCTTCGCGACTACGACAGCCAGCCGGGCGCGGATCCGGCGTTCCCGCGACGGTACGAGCAGAACAAGGCGTTCGGCAAGGTGACGTCGAGACTGACCAGCTCACTCCAGCTGATGAATAGCTTCCACTACGAATCCTGGGTCAACCCAACGGCACCGACGCTGGCGACGCCGATCGAAGCGACGACTCGCATGAATGGCTCGGTGCCGAGCAGCACGTTTTTCCACCTCACGCACTCGCTGTCGACCGGCACGGTCTGGGAGGCGCGTGCCGGCCGGTTCATTCATCGTCAGAGGAACGATCCGGGCAGTGGGGATCGTACGATCTCGCCGCGCACGGATTCCGGCACCGGACTCGCCAGCGGCAACCCCGCCACGATCGGCGGCCCGACCTTCGACCGGTTGACGGGCAAGTTCGTCCTGAACAGGTTTCAGCCGGCCTGGCTCGGCGTCGATCATGCGCTCAGATTCGGAGTAGAACTCGAACGAGGGCAGCACAAGGGCATCACGATCATTCCTGGCGGCGTGAGCTACACCGACCACAACGGCCAGCCAAACCAGGCGACGTCCCGCGAGCCGTCGATCACCGGCGGCCGGTTCGTGACCACCTCGTTCTTCGCGAGTGATTCGATCGCCCTCACCTCCCGGGTCACGCTCGACGCGGGAGTGCGATTCGACCACAGCGACGCGAGCAGTCCGGATCTCCCCGCGATCGACGCCGAGGGATTCGAGACCGACGGGGTCATTTCAGGCAAGGGCCGCCTGTTCACGTGGAATGTCTTCTCGCCAAGGTTTGGTCTGTCGGCCAGGCTCACGAGCGACGGGCGCATGATGCTGCGGGCGAGCTACGGCCGCTTCAACCAGGGCGTGCTCACCGGCGAACTCGACGCAATCCACCCTGGCGTCACGGTCGTGACGACTGCGACGTACAACGCGGCCACGCAGAAATACGACCAGAACGTCAATCCAGTCGATCCCAAGCGGAACCTCGCGATTGACCCGGAGATGCGAACCCCGCACACCGACCATTACTCGGTCGCTCTCGATCAAGACCTGCGCTGGGGCATCAGGACGTCAGCGGCTTACATCTACAAGACCGACGCCGATGCCATCGCCTGGCTCGACGTCGCCGGCCAGTACGGCGAGGGAACCCACACGCTGACCAACGGCGTGACGCTTCCGATCTGGAGTCTCCTGACCGCTCCCGCCGACCGCCAATTCCTGTTGACCAATCCGAACTATCTCTCGCAGCGGTACCACGGCCTCGTCCTCGCCATGGAACGGCGGCTGGCAAACACCTGGCAGGCTTCGGGGTCCTACACCTACTCGAGGGCGTCAGGCACGACGGTCACGAGCAACGCGACGGCGGCCGAACCGCAGTTCAGCACGATCGCCCGGGGGGGTGGGAACTTGCCGTTCGGCCGGGATCCCAACGACCTCACGAACAGTCAGGGTCGTCTCGGCAACGATCGCCCGCACGTGTTCCGCACATCGGGCCTCGTACGACTGCGGTGGCCAGGGATCCTCGTCGCCGCCAACTTTCAGCACTACAGCGGCCGGCCGTGGGCCGCGACGACGACCCTGACGATCTCGAGACAAGGCAGCCGAACGATCATGGTCGAGCCACGCGGATCGCGTCGGCTTTCGTCGCAGTCGGTCCTCGACCTGCGCATCGCGAAGACGCTGAGCCTGCCGCGCGGCGGGACCGTCGACCTACTCGTCGACGCGCTGAATCTGCTGAACGACACGGCAGAGGAAGGCATTCAGACGACTGACGTCATCAGTCCAGACCTGGGTCGCGGCACGCAGTTCATGGATCCGCGGCGCGCGATGATCGGGATCCGCGTGAACTTCGGGAAGTAGCCGTCGGCGGCGAGGCAGTCGTCGTTCGGGCCTCCTGGGCGCGCAACTTGTCGTGGCGAGGCCTCGCCGTTGCGCGATCGGTTACTTGGAGGTACCTTATTGGCGAGCCGCGACTCTTCATCTATCGTGAGGTCGCGTCGATGAAAATCACCGCGGCCATTGCGCGCGGACCCCACAGTCCACTTTCGCTGCCATCAGCATCTGCCACGCGGATCGCCCATGAGACCGAAATTCAGCTGCCTTACGCTGTCCATGCTTACCTTGGTGGTTGCCTCGTCGGCGCCGGCGCCCGTGGCCACCCTTGCCCAGGTGCCGAGAGGTCCCGGTTGTGACCAGACCTGTCTGTCGGAAGCCATGAACAAATTCGTGAGTGCCATGACGGCCCACAAACCGGAGACCGTGCCGCTCACAGAGGGCAGTGAAATCCGACAGAACGCCAGTGTCGTGCCCCTCGCCGCGACTACGTGGAAGGATGTGAAAACCGTTCGGTCGATTTTGACGTTCGGGGATCCCATCACTGGAAACGTGGTCTCACGAGCTGGAGTCGAATTGAGCGATGGCAAGCCCGCGTACATTTCGACACGTCTGAAGGTCGTCGCCGCTGGCCGGGTTTCAGACGTCGAGATCAGCGCGGACACTTCAGCGCGCGTGGTGGGCGCCTACGTTTGGAATCTCGGTCCTGAGATGGCCGCGGTGCTGCCGCCCGATCAGCGGATGACGCGTGTGGCGTTGGCGGCGCTTGCGGCCCGCTATTTCCAAAGTCTGTCGACCCATGTCGCCGTCGCGACGGACTTCGATCCGCGCTGCGACCGATTTCACAGCGGCCAGCGCATCACGAATGTCAGCTCGAATACAGTCGAAAGCGGACCTGCCCGCACCTGCGTGAGCTCGGTCGAAGGCAATGTGCCTTGGGGACCGAATACCGAGGCCAGATTCCCAGTTGTCGACGTTGAACGCGGTCTGGTCTTTGGAGTGACTTTGCTGCACTACTTGAGTGGGCCGACGCCCCGTCAGATGTACGTATCTGAAGTCTTCAAGGTCGTTGGTGGCCGCATTGTTCGTATCGACAACATCGGCCTGATGCTGGAAGGCATGGCCACCCTCGGTTTTGTTCACTGACTTCAGCCGAGCGGCCCTTTCTACGAGCGGGCGACTCTCGGCGTGCTTCCTCGGGTCTCCGGTTCGAGACCTCCCGGGCGCTTGCGCGCGAAGCGCGCCACGCGAACGGAGCGGGGCGATGGGGTCCCCGCGAGTGAGCGTGTAAGGGGGGCGCGGCGGGGACCAAGTCCCTCCGCCTAATATTTGGCGCGCCCGGGAGGTCTCGAACCTCTCTTAGTTCGCGTGGGGCCCTACCCCCACGCGCCTGTCTTCAAGCGGGCGACCCTCGGCGTGTCTCCTCGGGTCTCCGGTTCGAGACCTCCCGGGCGCTTGCGCGCGAAGCGCGCCACGCGAACGGAGCGGGGCGATGGGGTCCCCGCGAGTGAGCGTGTAAGGGGGGCACGGCGGGGACGAAGTCCCCCCGCCTAATATTTGGCGCGCCCGGGAGGTCTCGAACCTCCGACCCTCGGCTTAGAAGGGGAAATTGCTGAAGTTGATGTCGCGTGAGGTCAACGACTTCCGGGCGGTGCCATGCCCAGGTGCCATGCCGCCGAGGGTCCGTTCTCGCGATATGAATCCGCCCGGACGCGCTAAAATGCTGCAGGGTTCCATGCCAATCAACTATCAGGATCGAATCGTGCGCGATCCCAAGATCGCGGGCGGTGAGGCTGTCATTCGCGGCACGCGCGTCACCCTTCGCACCGTGCTGGCGAGCCTCGCGGAGGGCGCGAGCAGCGCCGACATCTTGGCTGACTTCCCGACGCTTTCCGAGGACGACGTGCGCGCGGCGATTGCCTTCGCCGCAGCATCCGCGCAGGAAGATCTGCCCCTCGCCGAGGCGCCCGTCAAGCGGTGAAAATCAAGCTCGACGAGAACCTGCCACAACGGCTCGTCGCTGCGCTCGCGGACCTCCGGTCACGACGTCGACACCACCGTCCACGAGGGCCTCACCGGCCGTGACGACCACGCCGTGTGGCGTGCCGCTCAGAATGCAAACCGCTTCTTGATTACCCAGGATCTCGACTTCTCAGACATCCGGCGTTACGCACCGGGCACCCATCGCGGTTTACTGCTTGTCCGCTTGCGCTTTCCCGGCCGGACCTCGCTCTTCGACCGCGTCCAATCGCTGTTTCGAACGGAGCAGGTTTCTGATTGGGCGGGGTGCCTCGTTGTCGCCTCCGATCGAAAGCTCCGTGTTCGACGACCTGAGGGGTAGATCGCCCTCAGGATTTGTCGACGCTTCGCCGTCACCGTGACAAGCGCGATGTCTTGCACTTGAGAGACGGTGCTCGGAGGCGCTTGTAAGCCATTGCCCGATCACTTCAGTAACGACGTCGGGCATCACCCGATGCGTCCCGTAAGTTGGTTACGATCGCTTCTCGCCTTTCCGACGCGTGCCGAAAACTCCCGCGAACCAATACGCTTTTGGATCTCTGAACCACTTCAATTCCAGCCGATCGAATTCGGCGAGTACGCGCTTATCCACTCCATACCGGTGGAAGATTGCAAGTAGCTCGCGCAGATCGCGCTGGGACAAATGCCTAGTAGCAACCGTGATTCGCAGATCCATTCCCGTACCACGTATTGTGCGCACCGATGGCAGAGAACGCAGCCAGGAAAAGAACGCATGTTCGTCCTTGGCAGACATGAATCTCGGACAGCTCACTGTAATCTGCACCGCGCCTTTCACTTGCACCTTGGATAAACGTTTCGGTAACCGCCTCCCGATGTCTCCACGTCCCAATGTGGACCTCCATGAGCCGTCGGACCATGATTCGAGTAACAGGCAGAGGCGTACGCTGGGGCCTAGCGAGCCGTAGCGATGGGATCGAGTTGTCGATTCCGCAAGGACACGCCCAGCTTCTCGACAAACTGAATGTCGGCCTCGCCCAGCCATGCGCCGTACTTGAACGCAGTAACGTCTCGCGGGATGGGCTGCGCCAAAGGGAGTGTCCCGGTGGGATCGGCGGTGATGAAGGCCGTCGTCACAGCAGCCGCCGGGACGTCGCGACTGGCGACATACAACCGCCCATGCTGATGGGCCTGCTCTGGTTTGAGCGTCGGCAACTGCGCATCCTCTAGTCGCACACCCCAGAAAATCGCGACATCGAAGTGCGGCCGATCCGCGAGCTGCTTCGGGATGACCCGCCCAGAGGAACCGCACCACAGGTTCGTCGTCGCCACGACGTCGGCGCGATTTCGAATCACCACAAACACCGGCTTGACTAGAGCACCGCCGTAGATCATCAAGATCTGCGGATTCATGCGTGCTGAAAGCGGAATCGAGCTACCAAGCAGAGCGAGCGAGAAGATCAACGCCGCGCAAAATCGAGTGGTGCGCATCGGCCCTCCCCAACAGGTCGGTACTATCGCAAGTTTGGATTCACCGTTTCTGGTACGTCTTGGTCTGCGTGAACATCAGGGGGCGTGTGGTTTGAGTGCCAACGTAGACCACGGTCAATTTGGGTCCGTAGTCCAACGAATGAACCTCCAAGTCTTCCGCTGATCGCTGCGAATCGGTGGAAGCGGAGTACACCAATGGAACTGACGGTCGTTGTCGCGATGACCAAGGCCGAGCCGACCCATCTCGTCCACGCCAATGAACCGGCTTGGTTTACCTCTAGGGGTCTCATTGTCGCCCGGGTTCAGTCGGACAGGTTGGGTGCCATATGCCAGGTGCCATGCCAACGCCGGCTGAACATGCCCGAAACGGGGCCATGCCGGTGCCATGCCGAAATTGACGGTTTCTGACGGCCTGAGACCCGCTGAGAATCGGAGAGATTTCTTGAAGGATGTGGCGCACCCGGAAGGTCTCGAACTCTTTTAGAAGTTCGCCGGGGCCCCACCCCCGGCGCGTGTCTCAAAGCTGGCGACCCTCGGCGTGCCCCTCGGGTTTTCGGTTCGAGACCTCCCGGGCGCAGTGGACGGAGCGAACGAGCTGCGCCAGTGAGCCACGCGAACGGAGCGGGGCATTGGGGTCCCCGCCAGTGAGCGTGTAAGGGGGGGTGCGGCGGGGACGAAGTCCCCCCGCTTGATACTTGGCGCGCGGATTGGCATCTATTTTTCTAGAAGTTCGCGTGGGGCCCCACCCCCACGCGCCTGTCTTCAAGCGGGCGACCCTCGGCTTAGAAGGGGAAATTGCTGAGCGGCAAGTACCCGTTGCTCAACGACTTCGACACGGTGCCATGCCGCCGTGCCATGCCCGCCATTGAAACGACATTATTCCTGAGCGACAACAGAGCCACCGCACATGGAACGCGAGCGTCCGCTGTCCGGGCCCGTCCGGCGCTGCCGGCGGGAGGAGACGTACGGGCAGGCGACCGGAGCGCCCGTCCGGGTCACGGTGATCGAGCACCGGGCGGACGGTACGCTCGCCCATTGCAAGCCTCTGATGCTGCACCGACGCTGAGGATGTCCACGCCAACGAGGCACGTCCGGCTGACATTCCATTTCGCAAACGTCTTCGTGCTGCCCCATTCTGGCGGGGGCGCGCAACTGGTCCCCCTGTGCGCCCGTCGTCCGGTACTGGAGTGACGTCATCATCAACACGCTGACGATCAACCAGTGCATGCCTCAATATTGCACGCGCACACGCGCTGCCCTCGGATCCTTCACTGCGAATTTCTTCCGTATGTCATGACTCGGTCTTCGCCGCCAGCGCCGCCGCATACGCCGTCTGCTTCTCCTTGCGTGCCATGTTCCGCGTCTGCCAGGACTTGCTCTCGGTCTTCGGCTTCGGCTTCAGCTTCTTGTGCGACGCACGACTCTGTGCCGTTGTGGTGGTGGCCATTTGTCCTCTTTCAGTGCTATTTGTCAGGCGCGCCGTCCTTACAGTGTAGTCGTCCTCAAGGACGCGGTTCAATAAATCGGTGACGGACGTCATCACTCCTCAGCGAACGTGTCGAGCAGTTGGGGACGACTCAAGCCTTGATCTCGTACGAACATGCGAACGAGCGCGAGCGCAGCCGCTACTGCGACGGTCGTTTCCAATTCAACACGACGGTGATCGCCGGAGGGGCGGCGGACTCCACAAGGGCATTGAACAGAAAACGGTCGCCCTTGGGGCTTGGCGAGTACTGGTCATTGATCCAATTGTCGGATGTGAGTGGGGCTGAAAAAAGGGGACGAGGCAGAGAGAAGTCAATGGTCGAGGCGGTGGCCGTCACGGTCGACACCATCAGAGTGGACTCAAGGCCCCGATAGGTCAGAAAGTAAAGCTCGCTTCCATCGCGTCGCCATTTCGGATAGAGCCCGACGTCCGCCGAAACCGGTTTCTTGTTTCCAGGCTTTGGGTACGATTGAACGTATATCTGGTATTTGCCTGATTCGTCGGACATGTACGCCATCCAGCGTCCATCGGGTGAAGGATCGGCCTGCAAAGGGACCTGGTTGGCAATTGGGTAAACCCTGGTCTTCCGATCACCGAAAAGCGAGAGCACACCGAGATCGAGCTTAAGTGACCCGGCAAGTGGCCCCGGGGTGGAAAAAAACATTTCCTTTCCGTCCCGAGAAACACTTTCGGCGATCGAAACGGCTCCGATGCGAATTTTCTCAGCCTCCGTACTCCGGGCTTTCTGCAGATAAAAATTGCCATCAAAGAGATTGAAAAGCACCGCGGCTCCATCCGCCGTCCAGAGTGGCGTTCCAGCGCCCGCCGTTGCGGGACTGGACGCAAAAGGTGTGGCGATGCCGTTTCCGAGCTCAATCAGCCAAACCTCCGGAAGGTATGTTTGCAGATTCCACTTCTCGACGGCTGCTTGTCCTCCATCAGGCGACAGATCAAAGCCGCTGTAAACTCCCGGTTCGCCGATTGGCCCGAGGCGTCTCCCGCTGCGGTCATACCAGGTCAATCGCGTCACCGGCCACGGAGCTCCGCTCCAGAAGACGATGTTGCCGCCCGAGGCAGAGAAAGAAAAGTTGGAACCGGTACTCGAGCTCAGTGTGGAACCCAGACGATCCGCGATGCGAAAGGGCTTTCCAGCGGCTTCGAACCGGTTGGGGTCAAAAGCCTGGGCGAACAGCTCTCCGTTCCGGCCAAACAAGATGTGTCCGTTGGCGTACTCGGCGCGAGAGTTGACTGAAAGCACATGGTGGATCTCGCGTGAATCGAGGGAACCCACGTAAACAGCCCCGGGCGCGCCTGGGGACTGACGATAGAAAAGAAAATGGCGGCCATCGGGGAGGAACTGCGGCGCGCTGTCGGACGCACCACTGGGCTTGGCCGAATCGTTAAGCGGCTCGGCCGTTCCACCGGTTGCCGAGATGCGATGCAGATTGGGTCCAAGCGGCGCAAAAACGATGACGCCGTCTCGATTCCAGGTGCCGCCTCCCGGATTCAAGGCGTCCGCAAGCGCTTGAGGTGATCCACCACCGGCGAGATCGACGCGTTTCAACTTCCCATCTGCGAAAAATCCGAGTGAACGCCCGTCTGGAGACCAAAAAGGCGCTTGCGCCCCGGTCGGATTGTTCGCCGTTTCCTTTCCCAAGGTGGCTCCCGCGACGACGCGTGCTGCCGGCGAATCCAGTGATCGAACCCAGAGCTGGACATCGCCCGATCTGTCTGGCGCCCAAAACGCAATCTGTCGCCCATCGGGAGAAAGGGCAGGTGTCGGACGAGTTCCGAACCGCTCGTGTGGTGGCAGGATCGCCATCCACACCGTTTCCTCGATCGAGCGATTCCCTCGAAAATGCATGAATCCAAACACGATCGCCGCCAGGACCGCGGCTGCCGCCACAGTGGCCAACGCGCGCGTGCGCCGGCGTTGACGGGACCCCGCGACCGCGCGCTGCGCCGAGTTCGATCCGAGGGCGAGAATCCATCGCAGTTGATAGGCGACATCGTGCGCGGATTGCCATCGATCGTCGGGCGCTCTGGCGAAGCAGCCTGTGAGCAGATGTTCCAAGGCCGCCGGCGTCTGCGGCGGCAACGCCGACATCGGGGGCGGTTTGCCGTCGAGGATGGCAGCCAACAGGCTCACCTGCGACTTGGCTTCAAACGCTTTCTTGCCCGTGACCATTTCGTACAGCATCGCTCCGAACGCAAAGATATCGGTGCGCGGGTCGACGTTGTGGCCCTCCACCTGCTCAGGAGCCATGTATTGGAGTGTCCCGACGATCCTTCCTTCGCCAGTCAGCGAAGCGGGCTGGATCCGTGTTTCAGACTCAGAAGCAAAAGGCGCCTCGGGCTGCATTTTGGCCAATCCGAAGTCGAGCAACTTCGGGCCTGACTTCGTCAGCATGACGTTTGACGGCTTCAGATCGCGATGCGTGATCCCCGCCCGGTGAGCCGCCGCGAGCGCGTCCGCGATGTCAATCGCACAACGAAGGGAGTGATCCAGCGCCAGCGGCCCTCCGGCAAGACGGCGTTCCAGCGTCTCGCCTTCCAGGTGCTCCATAACGATGAAGTCGCTGCCATCCTGGCGTCCAATATCGAAGAGCGTGCAGATATGGGGATGATTCAGACTTGACACCGCGCGCGCTTCGCGTTCGAATCGTTCACGCGAATCAGGACGATCAGCCAGGTGCAATGGCAGTACCTTGACTGCGACGATCCGGCCCAATCGGGTATCGCGCGCCCGATACACTTCGCCCATTCCACCTGCACCGATGCCTGCGAGGATCTCGTACGGGCCAAACCGTGTGCCGGGTTCCAGGGTCACGATGGCCGATAGTGTATCGCCTCGAATCAGCGTTGGCAGCCGCGTCCCGTTCGAGCACGCTGCCATGCCCAGGTGCCATGCCGACAAAGGTTTCCCACGGCGCCCAGCAAGGTGCACAAGAATCTGCCTTTCACGTGCAGCCGGAGAGACAATCATGGGGCGCTTGGGCCGTCGCGTGAAAGACGGTGTCTATGGTCTCGGGGGAGTCTGGCTGTGGAATTCCGACATTTCGTGCAACTCATCGCCATCGGGTTGCAGGCCCGTATCCCGATGCACATGACCGGCTTTCCCGGCGTCGGCAAAACGGAGTTCACCAAGAGCCTCGAAGCGGGATTCGATCGCGTCGGGATCAAATGCAGGGTGGTGGTCCTGGTCGGGTCGATTCGGGAACCACAGGACTTCGGCGGCTTTCCGGTGTCGACGCCGGACGGCGTGCGCCTGCTGCCCATGGCCTGGGCGCGCGACGCGCA
>Ga0111538_10002563_pt1 | contig 25529 bp, 20 predicted proteins | sample SoiMethybrSBSTD1_FD_79669 | JGI IMG/M metagenome (GOLD analysis project Ga0111538, IMG submission 79669) | Bulk soil microbial communities from a Populus tree surrounding site in Tennessee, USA - Soil MetaG P. TD hybrid SBSTD1 (version 2)... | ecosystem: Environmental > Terrestrial > Soil >...
ATCGACCGGGTCAAGCGTGACCTGGGCCCGCACTGGGCGTTCCTACCCGAAGGTGCCCTCTACCACGATCCGAACGCTTATCTGAACGCCAACGAAGCCAGGAGCGCGGCGAAGCCGAGCTAGCGAAGGGGCGGAGCCCGAGCGCTGTCCTCGGCGACGGCCATGGCACGTGATCGGCGCTAAAGATGAGGACTCGGGAGGCCGACCCCCTATCATCATCATCCGCGGTCCCTTAGGGCTGGCCGCGTGCTCCGCCACCGGGACGGGGGACTAGCGTGCGGATCCATAAGCGTTTGCTGGGCGGCGTTGCGGTGCTGGCTGCCTCGGCGGCGCTTTCCGCGACGGCTTCGGCGCAGGTTCTCTCGGGTACCAGGAACGTGAATCTGGCCGCAACGCTGAGCCAGGCACTGACGGTGAGCGTGACGGGCGGCTCCTCGGTGAACTTCGCCCTCACCCAGAACGCGGCCACGAATGGCGACGTCCCGACGATCATCCGCACGGCTTGGAATTTGAATCCGGGACAGATCGGCTCCGTCAGGCTCTATGCTTACTTCAATGTCCCGGCCCAGGCATTGACGGACGGCGCGGGCAACAACATTCCGAGCTCGTGGGTCATGGGGCGGATGGCGACCGGAACGCCGACATCGTACACGGCCTTCACGCAGACCAACCCGGTCGGCCCGGCCGGCGGGAGCCTCGCTCTCTTCACGACCAACATCACGGGCATCAACAAGTCCAGCAGCCGCACCGACAACCTGAATCTCCGCATCGACCTGACGGGGCAGACGCTCGGCACGGGCACCTACACGGGCGTTCTGAGGATTCAGGCGAGAGCGCTCTAGTTGCCCAGACTGCTTCTCTGGGACTTCTCCAATCGCTCGATCTCCTGATTCAAGCGCGGCACCCGCACCCTTCCCCTCTGATCGGGGGCACTCGAATGTCGCACCTGACCCAACCGTTTGTTCCCAACGACTTTGTTGTGCCGCGAGTCTTGGAGACTCCGGAGTTTCGGCTTCGAATGCTAACGGTTCACGACGTGGTCAAGGATTACGACGCCGTGATGAGTAGTGTCGAGCATCTGAGGACGATCTGGCCCACCTCCGGCTGGCCAGTGGGACTCACCCTCGAGCAGAATCTGATCGACCTCGGATGGCACCAGAAAGAGTTTCAGACTCGGCGCTCGTTCGCCTACACGGTTGTCAGCCTTGATGAGTCGATGGTCCTGGGATGTGTGTACCTGGATCCCAGTCCAAAGCGAGACTACGATGCCGTCGCGTTCTTGTGGGCGAGGCAGAGCCAACTGGAAAGCGGGCTGGAGGCGAGGCTACTGGCAGCGGTCCGGGGTTGGCTTACCGATGTGTGGCCCTTCAAGAAGGTCGCGTTTCCAGGCCGAGACGTTGACTGGAATACTTGGCGAAGCCTTCCCGAGTGACCGGGGACGGCTCCCTTGCGGGATCCATCAAGTCGAGCACAGCTCGAATGTTGAAATAGGGAGGGCACAATGAGTGTCGGAGTGATCTACCGATTTCGTGCACGCGACGGCAAAGCTGCGGAACTGCTCACGCTGCTGCAGGGAGCGCGAGACTTCAGCTTGACCGTCGACGGATGCGAAGGATTCGAATGAGGTAGTCTCTTTGGCGTGACAGCGCTCCGATCGATAACCCGGCGAACATGACAACGCGCCTTCGCGTCGCGTTCGCCATTCTCGTCGCGATAGTGATCGTCGGGCTCTCGATCCGGCCGATCATGGCCCACGTCGTGGCCGGGCGCGTTCGTGCTGCCGCCACCGCCCGCGGGCTCACGGTTTCCTGGCGCAAGCTCACCGTGTCGGGGCTGGGGCGCGTGAGTTTCAGCCAGGTCGTCGCCACGCGGGCTCGGGCCGACAGCGCCGTCGACTCCCTGTTCCAGGCAGACTCGCTCGCGGCTGCAGTCGACCTCGGTTCCCTCTGGACCTTGCACCCCCGTGCCGGGGGCCTCGGCCTTTGGCATGCACAGGTCCGCCTGCCCGCGCGCAACCCGGCGGGGTCTGACACGCTGGTGCAGGACGAGCGCCCGGAGCGCGGCTCCAAGGAGAATCCGGCCCGTGCGGCACGGCTCCGTCACTCCGCGGAATCGTGGGTGCGGATGCTGTTGCTCCCGGCCCGCCGTCTGCCGCGACTCGAGCTGAACGACGTGCAGATATCGACCGCGGACAGTGAAGACGCGTCGACCCGAGGACTCCGGATTGCGCGGCTCGACCTTCGGCCGGTCGAGGACGGTATTCGCCTGACGACGTTCGGCTCGCTTCAGCTCGAGCAAGGCGTGCCGTTCACGGCGACGTTCACCTACGACCGCCAGGATCACATCCGCGGTGCGGCCCGGTTCTTGATCGCGGATTCGCCTCGCGCGCGTACGGATCCTTTGCTCCTGACAGTGCAGGGTACGCTGCACCAGGACGCCCGCCGCGGTCTCGTCACCATCGGTGAAGGGACGCGGGTCACGATTGGCCAGATCCCGTTCCAAATCGACGGCCAGCTCGCGAGGCGCGGCCCCGCCCTTCAGCTCACCGCGAAGGCAAACGGCCTGACCGAGGAGCGAATCAAGGGCAGCTTGCCGCCCGCCGTGCTCGGGCCGCTGCTCAAGGTCGGAACGCGCGGTTCGTGGGACTACAACGTGGCGCTCGACCTCGATCTAGCGCAGCCCGACAGCGTGCGGTTCTACGCAGACGTCGTCCCGCATCAGCTGGTGCTCGACCCTGCCGGGACCAGCCTGCGGCTGCTCGGACTCAATGAGCCATTTATGGCCGTCATTCTCCTGCCCAAGGGTGCCCGGCCGACACGCGAGCTGTCGCCGGACAATCCGCACTTCCGGACACTCGATCGGATCTCGCCCGATCTCGCCCACGCGGTCGTCACCAACGAGGATGGCGGATTCTTCCGCCACCGGGGGTTCAACACCGAGGCGATGAAGAATGCGATCGCCGAGAACCTCAAGGCCGGCGCCTACCGGCGTGGGGCAGGCACGATCACGATGCAGCTCGCGCGCAATCTCTACACGGGCCATCAACGCACGCTCTCGCGCAAGGGACAGGAGATCGTGCTGGCCTGGATCCTCGAGCATCTGACCGGGGTATCCAAGGAGCGGCTGCTCGAGATCTACCTCAACATCATCGAGTGGGGGCCAGGCATCCACGGCGCCGACGAGGCCGCGCGCTTCTACTTCGATCGGGACGCGCGGGACCTCACGCTCGATCAGTCGCTGTTTCTCGCCACGGTCATCCCGTCTCCGAGCCGCTGGCGCTGGCGCTTCGACGCCGACGGCAACGTGCGCAGCTACGTGAAGGCGCAGATGCATTTCATCGGACGCGCGATGATCGCCAAGGGTTGGCTCGCGCCCGAGGGGCTGCCGCCCGCGGATTCTCTGCGCGTGGAGCTGGCGGGCCCGGCGCGGGAGATCTTCTTTCCGGGTACGGCACGCGCTGACTCGGCAGGGATACAGTCCCTGTAGGCACGATAAAATGTGTCAGCGTTGGCACGGACGACGAGACGGGCAGTGAACCGGAACGGCTTGTGATGGCGGCGTGGCTCAGCGGCCGGTGCGCGCGAAGTCGATGAAGCCGTGCTCCGGGTCGGTGTGAACGAGCTTCACCCGCACCCGGTCGCCGACATCGAGCCCTGTCGCCCCTTGCTCGACGCGACCCTCGACCGGAGGATCGAAGATGCGCGCCCAGGTGCCCTTCGGAGATGCACCGGTGACGATCCCGTCGAATTCCTGACCGATCCGGTTGCTGAGGAGGCACGCCGCGGCTGCCTTCCGCAGCAGACGCTCGACCTTCTCAGCGTCGTCCTCCTTCTGGGTGCAATGGGTGGCCAGCGCTTCGAGCGCCGGAGGGTCGTAGGGGACGGCTTGCCCGGCGAGGGCCGCCTTCACGAGCCGCTGAGTCACCAGGTCCGGGTAGCGCCGGTTCGGCGCGGTCGAATGCGTGTAGTCGGTCACCGCGAGGCCGAAGTGTCCCGGGACATTGCGCCCGGGAAAGCTGGCTTCGTACTCGCCGCGGCCGAGCAGCTTGATCACCGAGAGCGAGAGATCGGGGAAACGGAGCGGATCCGCCGCACGGCGTCGGACCAGGAAATCGTGGAGCGCGCTGGCATCGGGGGTGGGAGGCAGCGCGTCGCCGTACTGCGTGGCGATCGCGACGATCCGTTGCCACCGCTCGGGTGAGCGCACCACGCGGCGCATGACCGGGAAGCGGCGCTCGGTCAGGAATCGCGCGATGGCGCCGTTCGTCGCGATCATGAAGTCTTCGATGATGTCTTTGGCGCGATTGCGCTCCTCGGCCACGAGGCCGCTCACAGCGTCCCCCTCGAAGCGGGCGCGCACCTCGATCGTTTCGAGCTCCAGCGCGCCCCGTTCCTGGCGCTCCGCCTTGAGGCGCTGGGCCGCCTGGTCCTGGAGCTTGAGGTTGTCGGCGAGTCCGGCGACAGAGCCGATCGCCGACGGCATCGCTCCGCGCCCTTCGAGCCAGGCGCCCACGCTGGAATAGGCCAGCTTCGCCTGATTGCGCACCACGGCTCGGTAGATGTTCGAGGGGCCGGGGGAGCCTCCAACCGTGCTCTCCACCACGATGGCCATACGGTCCTCGTCCGGTCCCAGCGACGTGAGGTCCGTGCTGAGGTGCTCGGGGAGCATGGGGAAGATCCTCGGGACCGTGTAGATCGAGGTGGTGTTGACGCCGGCATGCGCGTCCACCGCGGAGCCGGGCGTCACCGACGCGCTCACGTCCGCGATGGCCACCATGATCCGCGTGTCGCCTCCGGGAGCGGGCGCGGCCACCGTGAGCTGGTCGAGATCCCGCGAGTCGTCGTTGTCGATCGAGCACCAGAGGAGCTGACGCAGGTCGCGCACGTCAGCGCCGTATGGCGCCGACGGAGCCTGGATCTGCTGCGCTTCGGACAGCGCCGCGGCCGAGAACTCTGGCTCGAGGCCATGCTCGATCATCGCCTCATGGGCCACGCGCAGGAGAAGCGCACGCTGGTTCCCCTTCACCGCGCTCACATTCGTCCTCGCTCGGGAGGAATGGTGGAGGACGCGATCGCCGGCGTCTTGGCGTCCATCCCGGTGACCAGCTTCTGCTTCAGGATCTCGAACGCGTCGGTTGGGCTGTCCACCAGATGGAACAGGTCGAGATCCGCCTCAGCGATCATCCCGTGGCGCGCCAGCGCCTTGAAGTTGACTATCTCGTTCCAGTAACTGGAGCCGTACAGGAGAACGATCATGGGCCGATCGATCTTGCCGGTTTGCAAGAGCGTCAGGAACTCGAAGAGCTCGTCCAGGGTCCCGAATCCTCCGGGGAACGCCACGAGGGCGCGAGCCATGTGCGAGAACCAGAGCTTCCGCATGAAGAAGTAGTGGAACTGGAAGCACAGGCCGGGAGTGATGTAGGAGTTGGGGCGCTGCTCGTGCGGCAGTCCGATGTTGAGCCCGATGGTCCGTCCTCCCGCCTCCGCCGCTCCTCGGTTCGCGGCCTCCATGATTCCGCCGCCGCCTCCGGTGCAGACGACGAAACGGTGTTTCGGAGAACCCAGGCCCTCGGACCAGGCGGTGATGAGGCGGGCGAGCTCCCGCGCCTCGGCCAGGTAGGGGCCGAGCGCGTCGCTCTCTTCGAGTCTGGCCGAGCCGAAGAACACGATGGTGTCGTGGACGCGCCGCCGCCGGAAGACTTCCAGCGGCTGCAGATACTCGGAGAGGATGCGGATCGGCCGACCTTCCTCGCTGTCGAGGAAGACGTCGTTGTGATAGGCGAGGGGCGGCGCAGGGTTCTCGGACGGCGTCTCGGCTTCTGTCATCAAGTGATGCTAGCACGACGCCGAGCGTGCCCGTCCGCTACACTACGCATGGGCGCGGATTGGCTCCCGCACCGGGTTTTCCCTTACGTCTGGAGGCACTGCATGCGTTCCTTCGCGTCGCGCCTGGCCGCGCTGGCGCTTTCCGTCCTGGTCGAGACCTCGGCCGTTCACGCGGCGTGGTGCGCCCCGCCGCCCGCGACGGCCACCATGGCTTTGGGGGACACGCTGCGGCTGGACGCCCGTGTACGCACCGGCGTGTTGCCCAATGGCCTGCGCTATTTCATCCGCGCGAACCACAAGCCGGAGGCGCGCGTCGTGCTGCGGCTGGCCGTCAATGTAGGCTCCACCGCCGAGGCCGACGACCAGCGCGGGCTCGCGCACCTGAACGAGCACATGAACTTCAATGGCTCGGCGCACTTCAAGCCGGACGAGCTGGTGGCGTACCTCCAGTCGATCGGCCTGCGCTTCGGCGCCGACGCGAACGCATACACCACGTTCGACGAGACGGTCTACTCGCTCGAGGTTCCCACCGACCGTGACTCGCTGCTCGATCGGGGGGTCACGGCGCTCTCGGACTTTGCAGGCCGCGCGACCCTCACCGATGGGGAGATCGACAAGGAGCGGGGTGTCGTGCTGGAGGAGTGGCGGCTTGGACTTGGAGCCGGCGATCGCATCCGGCGCAAGCAGCTCCCGATCGTCTTCCACGGCTCGCGTTACGCGGACCGGCTACCGATCGGCCTGCCCGACGTGATCGAGAAGGCCCCGTACGACCGGCTGCGGGCGTTCTACCACGACTGGTACACGCCCGATCACATGGCCGTCGTCGCGGTCGGCGACATCGACCCGGGGAAGATGGAGGCGCTGATCCGCGAGCGCTTCGGGGATCTCAGGCGGCCCCCGCAGCCGCAACCGGCGCCGGTCTTCGACATCCCTCCACACGAGGAGACGTTGGTCGCCATCGCCACCGATCCTGAGGCGACGGGATCGCGCGTCACGCTGGGATTCAAGTCGCCGCACGAAGTCACCGCGACCGTGGGGGACTACCGCCGCGACCTCGTGCGCAGCCTCTATTTCTCGATGCTCAACGAGCGATTCGACGAGATCGCGCATCGCGCCGCCCCACCGTTCCTCGACGCTGACACCGGCGGCGGCATGCTCGGCCGGACCGACGACATGTGGGAGCTCGATGCGGCGGTCAAAGACGGAGGAATCGTGAACGGCCTCGCGGCGCTCCTCGAGGAGGTCGCGCGCGTGCGCGCACACGGGTTCTTGCGCAGCGAGCTCGAGCGCGCCAAAGAGAGCACCCGCGCGGGATGGGAGCGCATCTATGCCGAACGCGACAAGTCGGAGAGCGCGGGCTTCGCACGGGAGTACGTGAGCTATTTCCTCAAGGCGGAGCCGGCGCCCGGAATCGAGACTGAATACGCGATCGTGAAGAGCGTGCTCGACGGCATCTCGCTCGCGGAGATCAATGCGGTACCCGCTCAGCTGATGCGGGCCGACAACCGCGTCGTGCTCGTCACCGCCCCCTCGAAGAGCCAGGTTCCCGATGAGGTGGCGCTGCGCTCCGTGATCGACCGCGAGGCGGCGGCAAGCCCGGCCGCGTGGGTGGATTCGACCGCCGGCAAGGAGCTCATGGCGAAGCGGCCGGTGCCGGGGAAGGTGAAATCGCGCCGTACCGTCCCGGAGATCGGCGCCACGGTTGTGACCCTCTCGAACGGCGTCCAGGTGTGGCTCAAGCCGACGACCTTCAAAGCCGACGAGATCGTGTTTTCGGCCACCGCGCTCGGGGGTCAGTCACTGGCGGACTCGGCCGACTATGCAGTCGGGGCTCTGGCGCAAGGAGTGATCAACGACGCAGGTGTCGGCGGGTTCACGGGCTCGGAGCTCGACAAAGTGCTCGCCGGCCGCATCGCGCGAGTGGGGGTGTCCTACGGCGACTACACGCAGGGGATCTCGGGCAGCACGCGGCCTCGAGATCTCGAGACGGCGCTCCAGCTCACGCACCTCACGTTCACGCAGCCCACGCGCGATCCGGACGGGTTTGCGGCCCTTCGGAGACGCACGATCGAGCTCCTGACCGACCGGGAGAACGACCCGCAGGCGGCGTTCGCCGACACGGTCGTGGCCGTGAACGAAGGAGGGCTCTACCTGGACCGCGTCCCCTCGGTGGCCCAGGTCGAAGCGGTCCAGCTGGACCAGGTGCTCGCGTTCCACAAGCGGCGGTTCGGCAACGCGGCCGACTTCACGTTCGCGTTCGCCGGCAACTTCAAGGTGGACGCGATCGTGCCGCTCTTGGCGCGGTACCTCGGTTCGCTGCCGTCGCGGGGAAAGCCGACGTCGCGCTTCGCCTCCAAGTTTCCGCGCTATCCGACCGGGAATCTCACCGTACGGGTGCGCAAGGGGCTCGAGCCCAAGAGCAACACACGGATCACCTACTTCACGACGGGGGCCCCGATCGAGGAGCTCGACATGCACCGCGCCCGGGCTTGTGCGTCCATTCTCACCGACCACCTGCGGCAGACCTTGCGCGAGCTGATGGGGGGCACCTACTCGGCCGGGGCAAGCTACTCCACACTGGCGCCCGTGCCCGGCTATTCGACGATGGCCGTCTCTTTCGGAAGTGATCCGGCGCGAGTCGACACCTTGGTCCAGGCGACGCTGCTCGAGATCCAGAAGCTGCGCGATGAGGGCCCATCCGCGGCCGATCTGCAGAAGGACCAGGAGATCGAGCGTCGCGAGCTGGACGTGGCGCTCCAGCAGAACGCCGTGTGGACCGGCTCGATCCTCACGACGCTCCAGCTCGGCATCGACCCGCGCCGGATCGCTCACCGACGCGAGCGCATCGGTCTCTTGACGATCGAGAACCTTCGCGACACGTTCCGCAAATACTTCCCGGCCGACCGACGCACCGTGATCAGCCTGTTGCCCGAGGGGACTTCGGAGCCGGGGACCGTCCCGCCACGCGCAGGACCATAGCCTCCGCTATCCCGATCTTGGGAGCGTGGGCGTTATAGATCGCCTCGCAGGTGCTGGCACCCCGTTTGCATGATGGCTCGTATACGGCCTTCTGAGGCTCCAAGTGCCGTAGGCATGCTGGGCCGAATACCGATTTTACAATCATCAATGGTGGAGGTGTTCAATGTCAGACAGGAATATCGTCACTGGTTCGTTCCGTGACCGGGAATCCGCCGAACGCGGGTACGAGGCCATTACGGCACGCGGCTACAAGAGCGACGACATCCACGTCCTGATGACGGACGACACGCGGAAGCGTCTCTTCAAGCATGGCAAGGAAACCAAGGACGGCGAGACGAAGCTGGGCAACAAGGCACTGGAGGGGGCCGGAGTCGGCGGAGCGATCGGGGGTGCCGCCGGAGCCACTGCGGTCGGACTCGCCGCGGCCGCGACGTCCCTCGCCATTCCCGGCATCGGACTGGTGATTGCGGGGCCGCTCGCGGGAGCGCTCGCCGGCGGAGCCGCGGGAGCGGCGGCGGGTGGGCTCATCGGCACGCTGGTCGGGGCCGGCATTCCGGAGGAGAAGGCCAAGAGGTACGAACAGGATCTGAAGAACGGCGGAATCGTCGTCGGAGTCGAGCCCCGGAATGCCGAGGATGCCCGATACTTCGAAGACGAGTGGCGGCGGGAGTCGACCCACTAGACCTCCTGGTGCGCACATCCGATGGAAGAGCCCCGGGAGGGTGGCCCTCCGGGGCTCTTTCTGTGCGCGGCGGTCCACTGGGGTCCGCATGGAGCGAGAGCTGGCACGGACGACGAGACGGGCAGTGAACCGGAGACGGCTTGTGATGGCGGAGGGTCACCTCCGATGGGTCTACAGGCCGAGTGGAATCCTCGGCCTGGGTCACGACTCTTAGATGCCGGTCGTAAGCATCACCTGTGAGTCAAACCTCACCGTCGTTCGTGTCGCATCCGCTGTGTTGCGGAGTTCGCATCATCGCGAATCGTGCGATCCGTTCACGAACTCGCCGATGGCCTGAAAGGTCTCGACAGGATTGTCATGGAACAGGAAGTGCGCGCTGGACGGAATCTCTCGAACCCTGACATCGCTGGCTCTGAGCCTCGGCAAGTAGGAGAGGGCCCCGTTCGCGTCGCCATAGAGGAACAGGCGCGGGATGGGCAGTCCGAGGAACTCTTCGAGGAGGCGCCCGGAATCGGACTCGGCCACCGTCTCGAACGAGTAGGCGTGGTAACCGCGGATGTCCACGTTCAGAGCCATGTTGTGCGCGGTGATCTGGTCGCCCGCGTACCGCGACGCGCTCAGCTCCTCCATCATCTGCCGGTACACCGGCTCAAACGAATCGAGATCGTGCGGCAGGACGCGCCGCGAGAACATACAGTCTTCAGGTGATAGGTTTCCTTCGAGGTTGATGTGCCCTCGAATTCGCCCAGCGCCATGGCGACGGATTTGTAACAAGGCGATCAGCCCGCCCATGCTGGCCCCGCCCAGAAAGTAGGGGCCGGGTATCACCTGATTCGCCACGCTCTGCGTCATGTCGGCCAAGGCGCTGACGTTGAGGCCGGCGTCCGGGTCGAACGGGGCGAGACCGGTGCCGGGCTCATCGAACGTGACCAGTGTGCAATGGGCCAGGGCCGGGCTCTGGAACGCGGCGTAGAAGTTCTCCTTCGATCCGCCTAGTCCGTGAACGAAGAGGATGGCTGGACCACCTGTCCCCTCGCGGTAGATGTATGGCAGCGAAAAACGTCGGCCACGCCACTCGACTGCCAACCGGTCGAGACGCGGGAGGTTTGCCTGCACCGGGATGTGCCTGTTTTCTCTCCTTCTGGACGCCGAACGCGTCTCGCTCCGGCTCGCGCCCGCTGTCACGTGCCGTCCTCCAATCCGAGCCCGTCATCCTTCCAGCCCTCGATGCCGCCAATCATCTTCTTCACGCGTCGACCGAGGCGTCCCAGGGCTAGCGCCGCTCGGTCCGCCCCGTTGCAGTGCGGTCCGTTGCAGTAGACGACGAACAGCGCATCGGCCGGGAAGCCGGCGAGGTTCCTCTCGACGATCCTGCCGCGGGGAAGGTTGACCGCGCCCGGGACGTGGCCCGTCGCATAGAGCGCCGGGGATCGCACGTCCAGCACGACGAAGCCCTTCTCCCCCCGGCGGAGCGCGTCGTGAACATCCCAGCAATCCGTTTCCAGGGAGAGAAGGCGCTCGAAGTGGCGCACTACCTCGGCCGGCTCCGCGGCATTCTCGCCTAGGGGGACGCGTCCAGTCAGTGTCGACGACGGGGAATGGGTCTCCACCTTCTGCATCGTCGTGTCTCCTTTCCTGGGAATCGAAGCCGCGCACCACGCGCCGCCTGGGTCCAGTGTCGCGTGGTCACGGGGAGACCGCGATAGGCGGAAATGACATTGTTCGCTAAGATCGTGCCATGTGCCCACGGAGCCGCTCCACCAGACCGCCCTCCCCGCGCCGCGCCCCGGTGCGCCCGCGCCACCGGGTCGTCGTGGTGGCCTACGATCGGGTCGCGTTGTTCGAGCTCGCCATCGCGACGGAGGTCTTCGGCCTGCCTCGCCCGGAGCTGGGCGTGCCCTGGTACGAGTTCTCCGTCTGTTCTCTCGAGCAGAAGCCGATGCGAGCGACCGGCTCGATCGAGATCAGGGCTCGAAGCGGCCTCGGGGCGCTCGAGCGGGCAGACACGGTCATCGTGCCTGGTTGGCGCGATCCGGCGGAACCGCCGCCCCGCCGCCTTGTAGCCGCCCTGAGGCGCGCCCACTCGCGTGGCGCGCGGCTCGTGTCGATTTGCTCTGGAGCATTCGTGCTCGCGGCCACGGGCCTCCTCGATGGCAAGCGGGCGACCACCCACTGGCGGTACACCGACGCGCTGCGTCGCGCCTATCCCTCGATCCAGGTCGAGCCCGACGTGCTGCACGTGAACCACGGCCGCGTATTCACATCCGCGGGGAGCGCCGCGGGCATCGACCTTTGCCTCCATCTGGTGCGGCTCGACCACGGCGCGGAGATCGCAAACCAGGTGGCGCGCCGCCTCGTGGTGCCGCCGCACCGCGACGGGGGGCAAGCGCAGTACATCGACCGGCCCATTCCTCGAGAAGCCGGTAGGGGACTCGCGAAGGCGCTCGAGTGGGCACTGTCGCACCTCGACGAGCCCATCGCGGTGACCCAGCTCGCGGCGGCTGCCGCGCTCTCGTCCCGCACGTTCCTTCGGCGGTTCCAAGCGGAGCTGGGAACGACGCCGCACGCGTGGCTGAATCTCCAGCGGGTGCTCGCGGCGCAGAGACTCCTGGAAGAGGCCGGCGCCAGTATCGAGGAGGTGGCGGCGAGCGTCGGCTTCCGCACGGCCCAGACGCTGCGCCTGCACTTTCGCCGCATCCTGCGCACGTCGCCTACGGGTTACCGCAGGCAGTTCTTTACACGCTCGAGGTTGGATCGCGCACGGGGTTGAGCCGTCACGGGCCGCCTTTCGGGGAAGGCTGGCGCCGGGGAGCCTGAGGAGGTACACTACCCCCAGTCAAAGACACCTATCCTCCATGACTAACACTAAGTGAAACCGACCGATACCCGAAATCCCGACTACTACCACAAGGTCGTCGATTGCCAGTGGGCGTGCCCGGCACACACCAATGTGCCGGAGTACATCCGTTTAATCGCCCAGGGGCGCTACACCGACGCCTATATGCTGAACCGGGAGTCCAACGTCTTCCCGGGCATCCTGGGGCGCACTTGCGACCGTCCGTGCGAGCCCGCCTGCCGTCGCGCGCGGCTGGAGGGTGACGCGCCCGTAGCCATCTGCCGGCTCAAGCGGGTGGCCGCCGACCTCAAGGGCGAGATCGGCCACCTCCTGCCCAAGGCTCCGGCCGACAAGAACGGGAAGCGAGTGGCCCTGATCGGAGCCGGTCCGGCCTCTCTGACCGTCGCCAACGACCTGACGCCCCTCGGCTACGACGTGGTGCTGTTCGAGAAGCACGACCGACCGGGCGGCCTCATGCGCACCAACATCCCCTCCTTCCGCCTCCCCGAGAAGGTTCTCGAGGAGGAGTGCGACGCCATCCTCAACATGGGTGTGGAGGTTCGCTACAACTCCGAGATCACGAGCATGAAGACGCTCCTTGCGGAGAAGTTCGATGCCGTGTTCGTCGGGAGCGGCGCACCGCGCGGAAAGGACCTCGAGCTGCCCGGGCGTGTCGAAGCGGCCGCGAACATCCACATCGGGATCGACTGGCTCGAATCGATCGCGTTCAAGCACGTCGACAAGATCGGCGAGCGGGTGCTGATCATCGGCGTCGGCAACACGGCCATGGACTGCTGCCGCTCCTCGCGTCGACTAGGGGGCAAGGACATCAAGGTGATGGCCCGCCGCCCGCGCGGCTTCTTCAAGGCTTCCCCGTGGGAGCTGGAAGATGCCGAGGAGGAAGGGGTCGAGATCGTCGTCAATCACGCCCCGAAGCGGTTCGTGCTGGAGAAGGGGAAGTTGGTCGGAATGGAATTCGAGCGGCTGGAGTGGGATGCCGACGCGAAGAAATCGAAGACCATCGACTCCGTCATTCTCCCGTGCGATGACGTGATCCTGGCGATCGGCCAGGAGGCGGCGTTCCCCTGGATCGAGCGCGATCTGGGCATCCAGTTCGGCGAGTGGGACATGCCGGTCGTGAACGAGACCACCTTCATGTCCACGCGCTCCGGCGTCTTCTTCGGCGGCGACGCGGGCTGGGGCCCGAAGAACATCATCTGGGCGGTCGCGCACGGACACGAAGCCGCCATCTCCATCCATCAGTATCTGCAGGGCGAGCCGATCGAGATGCGACCGCCCCGCGGGGTCAATCTGACGAGCCAGAAGATGGGGATGTCGGAGTGGAGCTACTCCAACGACTTCAATCCGGTACACCGCCAGAAAATGAAGCACGTGGACCTGAAGAAGCGCTTCCAGGAGCTGTCCGTCGAGGTGGAGCTCGGCTTCACGCCCGAGCAGGCAGCCCGCGAGGTGGAGCGCTGCCTCAATTGCGACATGCAAACGGTCTTCAACGCGCCGCGCTGCATCGAGTGCGATGCGTGTGTCGACGTCTGTCCGGTCCTCTGCCTGACCATCGCTCCCAACGGCGATCAGAAGGAGCTGGAGGACCGGCTCACGAGTCCCGCCGTCAACCCGGATCAGGCTCTCTTCGTCTCCGAGGATCTGCCTCAGACGGGACGCGTGATGCTCAAAGACGAGAACATCTGCGTGCACTGCGGGCTCTGCGCCGAGCGCTGTCCCACCGCGGCCTGGGACATGCAAAAGTCGATCGTCCTCCTACCCTACGCTGGAAACGGTACATGCCTGAAGCTCACTCCCGCGTAAACGATTTCGCGTTCAAGCTGGCCAACGTCAACGGCACCGGTTCGGCTTCCGCGAACGGGCTCCTGATGCAGGCCATCTTTCGCATGGGGATTCCCGTCTCCGGCAAGAACCTCTTCCCGTCCAACATCCAGGGGCTTCCCACCTGGTACGAGATCCGGGTGAACAAGGACGGGAGAACGGCCCGGGCGCTGGACTACGACTTGATCGTCGCGATGAACGCTCAGACCTATGCGCGCGACGTCGAAGAGGTCCGCTCCGGAGGCTATCTGCTCTTCGACTCGACATGGCCCCTCGACAAGAGCCTTCTTCGCCCGGACGTCGTCTTCCTGGGTGTTCCGTTCGCCCAGCTCTGCGTCGAAAACTTCAAAGAGCCACGCGAGCGAATCCTCATGAAGAACATCGCCTACGCGGGCAGCCTGATCGCTCTTCTGGACATCGAGATGAGCGTGGTCGAGGAGCTCTTGCAAGAAACCTTCGGCAAGAAGAAGGCCCTGCTCGAGTCCAACCACAAGGCGTTGAAGCTGGGTTACGACTTCGCCAGGCAGAACTTCGAGCTCCTGCCGTTCCGGCTCCAGAGGATGGACGCGAACGGCGACAAGATCCTGATCGACGGGAACACGGCCACCGCCCTGGGAGCCCTCTACGCGGGCTGCACGGTCGCGGCCTGGTATCCGATCACGCCGGCGACCTCCGTGATGGAGTCGTTCAAGAGCCTGTGCGAGCGCTACCGCAAGGACCCGAAGACGGGGAAGAACAACTTTGCGATCCTGCAGGCCGAAGACGAGCTCGCGGCCATCGGAATGGTCATCGGTGCGAGCTGGGCCGGCGTACGCGCCTTCACCTCCACCGCGGGGCCTGGTGTCTCTTTGATGAACGAATTCCTGGGTCTAGCCTACTACGCCGAGATCCCCGCGGTCCTGGTCGACGTGCAACGCGTCGGCCCGTCCACGGGAATGCCGACCCGGACCCAGCAAGCCGACCTGCTCTCCTGCGCCTACGCGTCCCATGGAGACACGAAGCACATCCTGCTGTTCCCGGCGAATCCGGCCGAGTGTTTCGAGCTCGCCGTGGCATCGTTCGATCTAGCGGAGCGATTCCAGACGCCGGTCATACTCATGAGCGACCTGGACATCGGGATGAACGATTGGGTCGTGCCTCGCCTGACCTGGAACGACAGCTACAAGCCGGAGCGCGGTCGCGTGCTCTCTGCCGAGCAGATCGAGAAGCTGGGGCATTTCCACCGCTACGCCGACGAGGACGAATATTTCGTGACGCCGCGCACGCTTCCGGGGGTTTCCCCAAAGGGGGCGTACCTGACCCGCGGCTCCGGGCACAACCGGCTGGGTGGGTATACCGAGCTGCCCGAGGAGTATCAGGCGGTCGTCGACCGCCTCGCCCAGAAGCACCGTGCCGCGGCCCAGTTCGTTCCAGCGCCGGTCATCGACGTGTCGCGGAGCTCACGCGGGAAGGGAAAGAGGGGAGCACCGTTCTCCTTCGTGACGCTGGGGGGGTGCGACGCCGCTGTCCGTGAGGCTCTGGATCTTCTCGCGGAGCAGGGAATCCTTGGCGATTACATGCGCATCCGCGGCTTTCCGTTCGGCGCCGAGGTGGAGGAGTTCCTGAACGCCCACGACGTCAACTACATCATCGAACAGAACCGCGACCATCAGCTGAAGTCCCTGATCATCCTAGAGACGGGCATCCCCAAGAGTAAGCTCGAGTCGCTGCTCTATTACGGCGGTTTCCCCATGAGTGCCGGCCTGGTGGTGGAGGGCTATCTCTCCGCCATCGGCAAACAGGACGGCGCCGGCGCACGCGGTCTCGGGGGCATACACGAAGCCCTGAGCGGCGCCGAGGGATAGATACCGATGCCATCGATTTCCAAGCCCGTAGCCGCCCCCACCGGTTCGCAGCGAAACGACATCGGCCTGACCCTCCGGGATTACGAGGGGGCGATGTCCACGTTGTGCGCCGGATGCGGGCACGACTCGATCACCGCGGCTCTGATCCGGTCCCTCTGGGAGCTTTCCATCCAGCCGCACCGGATCGCCAAGATGAGCGGCATCGGCTGCTCGTCCAAGACCCCGACCTATTTTGCGTCCGGAGCCCACGGCTTCAATTCCGTGCACGGACGCATGCCCGCCGTGGCCACCGGGGCCGCGGCCGCCAACCGGGGGCTTCACTACATCGGCATTTCGGGAGACGGCGATTCTCTGTCGATCGGATTGGGACAGATGTCCCACGCCATCCGCCGAAATGTTCGGATGCTCTACGTCATCGAGAACAACGGCGTCTATGGGCTCACCAAGGGGCAGTTCTCCGCCTCGGCGGACATCGGATCCAAGCTGAAGAAGGGTGAGACGAATCAGATGGCGCCGATCGACCCGGTGTTTCTCGGCCTCTGCATCGGCGCGTCGTTCGTCGCTCGGAGCTTTTCAGGCGACAAGCAGCAGCTGGTGCCCATCCTGAAGGCCGCATTGAAGCATCGGGGGCTGGCGCTGGTGGACGTCATTTCGCCGTGCGTGACCTTCAACGACCACGAGGGCTCTACGAAGAGCTACCTATACACCCGCAAGCACGACAAGCCGGTCGCCCAGGCCGACCTCGTTCCACCTGCCGAGGAAATCCTGGCTCCAATCGGACCCAAGGGTGTTACAACGATCACGATGCACGACGGCAGCGTGGTACGCTTCTCAGCGGTTCCAGAGGGATATGACCCCCGTAACCGGGCCGTCGTACTTCAATACCTGCAGGAAAGGCAGACCCAAGGGGTGATTCCCACCGGTCTCCTGTATCTGGACGAGTCGGTCCCCGACATGCACGAAATGAACAACACGACCGACACGCCTTTGGTCGAAGTCCCCTTCGAGTCCCTCTGTCCGGGCTCCGGGGCGCTCGAGAAGCTGATGGAAGATTTTCGATGAGACCTTGGGTTCGTCCCGTATCATGCCGATTATTCGGATGTCGAGAACGGCCAAGGATCTGGCCGTCAGAACGCACTCATTCCTCTAGGGAGGTTCTTCTTGGGGCTGGTTTCAGGCGTCGTACTAGGGTTCTTTGTCGGAGTCGTTCAGGCCAGCCTGTTTGAGTGGGCCTTTCACCGATACTGGCTGCACCGTCCGTGGCTGCCCAAGAATTGTTTCACCCAGCACACCCTGATCCACCATCAGCTGTGCAAATTCGAGGACACCTTCCACGTCGTGGAGGAGGAGCAGCACGAAGCACTGACCTTCATGTGGTGGGGAGGGCCCATGTTGATCGCGCTCAACGTCGCGCCCTGGGTCATTCTCAGCATTGTCCTCCACGCCTTTGGGATGTCGCTCCCATACCTGGCGTTCGTGATCACGTTCGCATCGGTTCTCGCCCTCTACTACGCCGGCTACGAGGGTCTGCACTACCTGATGCACAAGCCGACGTTCCCGTTCGTGGAGCGCTCGCGCTTCTTCCAGTTCATCAAGCGGCACCATCGCATCCACCACGTGTACATGAACCGGAACTTGAACGTGCTGCTCCCGCTCGCGGATCTCATGCTCGGGACGTTCGTGACCGAGATGCCGTCCGCACGGACGACTCCGGAGTCGGCGCGGCTGATTGCGCGCCGGCACAGCGCCCATGGGCGGACCCAGGCGGACGGCGAGACGATCCAGGAGAGGAAGCAGGCAAGTGGCTAGAGTCAGCCGGCCATCGTTCTTGAAGAGGCAGAAGGAGCACAAGCGCCTGGAGAAAGCCGCCCGGAAGCGGGAGGAGCGCCAGGCGCGCAAGGCTCAGAAGGGCGACGGGATCGCGCCTCTGGCCGAAGGCGCACCTCCCGAGACGCCGGAATCGACCGAGGAGTCGGCCGAGGAAACGACCGGGGAATCCACCGAGGAGTCGGCCTAGCCGGGAGAAAAAATCCCTTTACTTGGGATGCGTGGTAGCCGATACTTCGAAGAGTAGTACCTGACGGTCGTACACAACACCAGTACGCGATGACTTGCCGCAGGGAAGACATCCTGCGGCACTTTTTGTATCCGGACGGATTCGTCCGGAGGCCCGGCCAAAGTGGTCGGGTCCGCCGTCCCGAGAGGGACGGCCAGTGGGGGCGATTGCCCCAGTATGCAAGGAGCAAAGAGTGGCTGCAGGAACCGTGAAGTGGTTCAACGAAGCGAAGGGGTTCGGGTTCATTCAGCAGGAGGGTGGCGAGGACGTCTTCGTTCACTACTCGGCAATCACGGGCGATGGATTCAAGACGCTGGCTGAAGGCGAGCGGCTCGAGTTCGACATCGTGCGCGGACCGAAGGGTCTGCAGGCGGCGAACGTCCGCAAGGCATAAGGACCAAGACCGCAGCAACGCAGAGGGCGGCGCCTTTCGGCGCCGCCCTTTCGCGCGTCTGGAAGCCAGTTAGCGCCGGGGGGACCCCGCAGAGCCCTCCGCAATAGCCTCAGGACCTGTGAACTCGAGGATCGCGCGCAAGGCGCCGTGAAAGTCCAGGGCGCTACCTTCCGCCCACCTCTGATCCAGCCCCGAATGGCCGATGGTGTCTCGAATCGTGGAGACGGCGGTGTCCCTCAATCCTTGGTCCACGGGGGCATACAGCGGCGGCTTCGCATACGTGGCACGCACCGCTTCCCCGGCCGCCAGGAGCCTCGCCGCTACGCCTGGCTCTCCGACCTTCACGGCGAGCAACCCCGCCGTGAGCAGTCCGGTCGCGGCCTGCCTCTTGTCTCCGAGCGATTCGATCAGGGGTACCGTCCCTCGGAGCGCGTCGCGCGCGCGCGCGACATCGCCCATGAACAGGGAGCTGCGGGTGACTCCCGTCAAGCCCATCAGCACGCCGCCCATGTCTTTCAGGCCGGAAGCATTCTCGACAATCTTCTCGAAGAGTGTTCGGGCACGTTCGTAGTCCTTCCCATTGACGGCGATGACCGCGAGATTGTTGGACGCTCGATTCGCGATGTGGAGATCTCCCGCTTCCGTCCCCAGCGCGATGCACTCTTCCAAATACGCTTTCGCCCTCTCGTAATCGGCGATGTCGATGGAATGGATCCCCAAGCCGTTCAACGCCCAAGCCGCGACTTGCTTGTCCCCAAGGGCCTGGGCCAGATCCAGGGATTCCTGGAACAAGGCGCCGGGGTCGTCATCCGAGCCGCCGTAGAGGGCGATCGAGGCGAGCGCATACAGGCCCCTGGCTCGTTCGATCGTGGGCCGCTCCGCGCCCGGCATCTCCAGCGCACGGTGGAGAGCGGTCGCGCCTAGCTGGAGGTGGCCGCGTCGGATCCAATAGCGGTCCAGCCCGGCCAGCATGCGTAACGCTTTCTCCGTTCCCTCCGGGAGCGTCTCGCAGTAGCGAGCCGCGGCGAGCATGTTGTCGCGATCGTCATCCAGGCTTTGCAGCGCCTCGACTTGGCCAGCCCCGCCAATCCGAACCTCTGTTTGCAGCGCCCACTTCAGGAAATAATCAACGTGGCGTGACTGGATCAGAGCTTCCTCTCCAGCAACTCGAAGCTCTTCTCTGGCGAACTGCCGGATCGTCTCGAGCATGCGATACCGGAAACCCCCTGCCTGGTCCGGCTCCACGATGACGAGCGACTTGGACACGAGCTGGGTCAGATCGTCCAGGATGTCGAACGTGTCGGGCGATCCCCCGGCAATCGCTTCGACGGCCTCCAAGGTCCAGCCTCCAACGAAGATCGAAGCCGCACGAAGGGTCTTCCGTTGCGGTTCGGCGAGCTGGTCGTAGCTCCATCGAATGGCCGTATCGAGCGTCGTGTGCCGGGCCGAAGTGGATGTGCGTCCCGCGGCGAGAACCCTGAAGTCGTTCTGCAGGCGGGCCAAGATCTGGCCTGGGGCGAGCACCTTGACCAGCGCCGCGGCCAGCTCGATTCCCAGCGGGATACCATCGACGCGCCGGCAGATGTCGATGATCGTCGCGCAGTTTTCCTCCGTCAGGTCGAAGCCTGGCCGCACGAGCTGCGCGCGCTCGACGAAGAGTCGGACGGCTTCGTTGCCCCGGACGTGCTCCAGCCTGGGACGCTCTTCGTTCGGGAGGGTGAGAGGGCGGACGGGATATTCCTGCTCGCCCGGGACGCCGATGGCTTCACGGCTGGTCGCCAGGATCTTCATCGCCGGACTTGACCGAAGGAGACTCGCGGAGAGGTCACTGGACGCGTCCAGGAGGTGCTCGCAGTTGTCCAGCACGAGGAGCAGGTTCTTGTCCCGGAGATGATCGACGAGCACTTCGGTTCCGGTCTTTCCCGGTTGAGCGCGCAGACCGAGGGCAGCCAGCACGGCAAGCGAGACATGTGCCGGATCTTGAACCGGTGCGAGATCGACAAAGGCCGCGCCATCCGGAAACGATGCCACCGTCTTCAGGGACAGCTCCTGCGCCAAGCGCGTCTTCCCACTCCCGCCCAATCCGGTCAGCGTGACCAGTCGTGCTCGACGGAGGGTCTGCTCCAGATCGGCGATCTCCTTCGATCGTCCGATGAAGCTCGTGGCCGCTTGGCCGAGGCCACTCACCTCCACAGCCGGAGCGGTGACAGGCGACCCGCGCACGGTGCGTAGGTCCTGACGCGCCTGACGCAGGTCGGCGAGGCGGCTTTCGCGGTTGGACTCCAGGCACCGGGTCACGAGCTCCCGAACACGTGGTGGCGTCTCCGGGGGCCAGGTGGACCAATCAGGGCTTCCTTCGAGCGTCCTTGCAATGCGCTCGACTTGGTTCGTTCCCCGGAACGCGGGACCTCCGGTGATGCATTCGAAGAGGATGCATCCGAACGCAAAGATGTCCGTGCGGTGATCGTTCGGTTCGCCACGAATCTGCTCGGGGCTCATGTAGCCAGGCGTGCCCGCGAACCGCCATGTGTCCATGCCGTACAAGGCTTCGTCAGACGAGGCGGCCGGTGGCCCGTCCGTTTCCTCGAGGCCCGCGACCCGGCGCGCCAGCCCAAAGTCGAGGACTTTCACGACTCCGTCGGGACTCAGCATGGCGTTCCCTGGTTTGAGATCGCGGTGCACCACGCCACCCGAATGTGCCTGCACGAGGGCCGCCGCTATTTGCTCGCAAACGTCCAACGCCTCCTTCAGGGGAAGGGGCCCGCGATCCAACCGCGCTGCAAGCGTTTCTCCCTCGATCAGCTCCATGATGATCGCGTAGCGGCCGTCCGCGAGCTCCTCGAGCCCGTGGATCGTGGCGACGTTCGCGTGGTTCATCGCGGCCAGGAGCTTGGCCTCACGGCGAAAGCGCGCGAGGCGAACCGGATCGGAAGCGGGAAGGATCTTCACGGCGACGTGGCGCTCGAGGCGCGTGTCGTACCCCCGGTAAACGATCCCCATCCCTCCACGGCCCAGCTCCCGCTCCACGAGGTAGTAGCGGATCGATTGACCGAGCAACGCATCCGGCGGGGTGGGCGCGCCTTCGTCTGCGCCAGGGGGACCGACAGAACGTGTCGCGAGCGACGGATCGTCGCTCCCCTCACGCGCCGCGAGAAGGCTCGCTACAGCCGTGGCGAGGTCGGGATCACGAGCGCGGGTGTCGTCCAGAAGAGCCGCTCGTTCCTTGAGCGGAAGCTCGAGCGCCTCTTCGAAAAGTGCGCGGACACGTTCGTGCCGGCTGGGTGCAGTCATCGCGGCGCCTCGACTGGATCGAGGTAAGGATCAGGGGGGCCAGGGATCCCTGGCGGCGGCTTCTGGGAGCCGGGGGAGGCACTGAGCGTAGTCCAGTGGAAGCCTTGGCTTCAAGGTGCCGTTCACTTCAGATTGGATAGGCGCCAAAAGGCCCCGGCAGCGAGAGCTGCCGGGGCCGTCATCGGTCTGTGCTCCCGGAGGTGGCTAGAACCTCGCAATCAGTCCGAACGTGACCGTATCGAGGTCTTCGCTGGTCAGCCCCTGCAGCGCGTTTGCATTCTGGAATCGATAGGACGCGAAGCCATCCAGCGTGAGCGAGGTCAGTCCGAGCGCGTATCCGGCTCGCAGCGCGTAGAACGGCGCATCCTGCCAACCGTCGTCGATGTAGCCGATGCCGATTCCCGCGCCCCCATACAGATGGTTACCGACGAGCGCGTAGGCCTGGGGCTCGATCATCGAGTGGTCCGAGCCGCCGTAGTCGTTGACCCACTCCACATCACCCTCGAGCTTCAGGAGTCCCGCCCCGTGCTGGTAGGACCCGATGAACCCCAAGGCGTTCTTGTCCCAGCCGGCGCTGTCCTTGATGTCTCCGACGGTCTTTAGATAGTGGACCCCGGCACCGATGCCGGCCGTCGCTGGGACGGCGAAGGTGAGTGTGACGAGCACCATTGCGAACGCTGCAACTGCGGCATGACGTTTCATGAGGTCCTCCGCGCCTGTCGAGCCGATCCCTGCCCTCTGATCGATCCTAGCGCGTTCCGGGAACCGCTACCACCTCGTAGCTCCGTTCGGGACCGTCAGCGCTGGCGAGACTGGCCCCGGTCCTCCTTTTCCTTCGCCTCCTTCTCCTGCTCCTTCCCCTGCTCCTTCCCCTGCTTCTGCTGCTGCCGTGCCTGTTCGTGTGCTTGCTCCCACTGCTTGCGCAGCTCCTCGCGGTTCTTCAGCTCCTCGCGATCGCGCTTCTCCACTTCCTTCTGCGATTGCTGCTCCTCGTCGTGTCGCTCCTTGAGCTCCTCGCGCGAAACACCGGGCGGAGGATTCTTGATGTCCTTCTGCTGCTCCTGTTTGAGCTCTTGCCGCTGCGCCTTGATGCGCGCGTCGAGGTCCCTCTTTTCGGCCGCCTGACGCTGGGCCTCCGCCTCGCGCTGAGCCTCGGCCTGCCACTTGGCATTCTGGCTCTCCGTCTCCGCTCGCTGCTGTGCGTCCGGCACGTCCCGGTCCGGGACCGGTTGGGACCCGGCCCCCGACTTGGATTTGGTCCCGGATGACGCATTCGATTCGGGGGGAGACTTGAAGCCGGTCGCAGGCGCCTGGACGTTGGGCTGGTCCATCCGGCGTCCCGGGGGCTGGATCTCACTCCGCTCCTTTTCGCTCCCATCCGTTGTCGCGTTACGCTGCCGCTCCGCCCGCGCTTTCTGCCGCTCTTCGAGGCGCTGCTGCTCGCCGGGGCGGTTGTTGGCGTTCGGTAGAGTCCGCTCCCCTTTGGGGGCGCGAGCCTGGATCATCGGGCGATACATCTCCACGACGTTGCCGCGAACGACCGCCGCGCGATCTCGACCGACACCGGGTGCGTCCGCGACCTCGTAGCGCCGGATCTTCTGCTTCAAGTCGCGCTCGAGCATGTCCGACGTCAGACCCTGCTCGACCGGCCGGGCGTTCACGGATCCATACCGCGTCACGTCCTTGGTCGTCTTGAGAAGAGTGACGTTTCGGCTTCGAGGCACGACGACGGTCCGGATGCGAGTCTGTGTGAAGTCCTTCTCGTCGCAGAACGACCAGCGATACCGGCTGATGTCCTCGATGTTGTACGACCCGTAGTCGAGGCCGTAACCATTCCACCCCACCTCGGGGGGCAGCGGCGCCCAGCCGATCCATCCGTCGCCGTAGCGCCAGGCGACCCACGCCGGCGCCCAGACGTTCCCAGGCACCCAGAGCCATCCGTAGTAGCTGTCCCAGGTCCAGCGCCCGTAGTGGTACGTCGCCCATCCCCAGGGATCGTCGGAGAGCCAAGTCCAGCCGTAGGCCGTGGAGATCCATTGCCCGTCGGTGTAGGGGCGCCAACCGGCCGGAATGTCGTAGGGCGTCCAGACCCACCCGTACGGGTCCACCTCGTACCAGGCGCCGTAGGGCGCGAGGGCGTCGTAGAAATAGCCGTAGTCGGCATCGGAGTCGTCGTAGGAGGCCGAGTCGGGATATTGCTCGTAGTTCGTTGCGGCACAGCCGACAAGGGCTGCCGCCAGCCCGACGAGGAGCACGAGGGCCCGGAGTGGATGCCTCACGGCGATCTCCTTTCGTTCGATGGGACGGTCCATACTCAACATACCCCGAAGCTGGCGTTGCCGTTGGCCGGGATCTGCGGACCGTCGCCCCCGTAAGCCAGACTACGCCGCTTCGCGCGTGTTACGCGCTGACAAATGCGGTATAATCAAGGAGTTGCGTCGGCGCGTGGGGCCGGCGATCCGCTTCCGGTCCGCGCCGTGCGGGCACCTACCGATTCGCGTGGACTCATGCCGAACTCGAACGATCCTCCCAAGACTCCGCCTTACGACGGCGCTCCGGTCGGGGCATCCCGCACCTGGGATCGAATCAACGCGCTCTTTCACGAAGCCCTGGACCTAGACCCTGATGCGCGCGAGGCCTTGCTCGCGCGCACGGCCGAGAAGGATCCGGATCTCGCCCTCGAGGTGCGCTCGTTGATCGCGTCCCACGAGGAGGCCGGCGCCTTCCTCGAGACACCGGCCGGCCTGCCGCTGCTGAAATCGATGGCGCCGGGTGACAGGCTTGGTCCGTACCGCATCATCGAGGAAATCGGACGCGGCGGAATGGGCGTCGTCTACCGCGCCGTTCGAGACGATGAGCACTTCCGCAAGGAAGTCGCGATCAAGGTGATCGACCCGATGATGCGCTCCGGCGAAATCTTGAAGCGCTTCCGGGCCGAGCGCCAGATCCTGGCGATGCTCGATCACCCTCACATCGCCCGCCTCATCGACGGTGGGACTGCGCCCGACGGCAGTCCGTATCTCGTCATGGAGCACGTATCCGGGAAGCCGCTGCTTCAGTACTGCAATGAACACAGACTCGGGGTCGACGACCGTCTTCAACTCTTCCTGACGGTTTGCGACGCGGTGCAGTTCGCGCACCAAAGGCTGGTCGTCCATCGCGATCTCAAGTCCGACAACGTCCTCGTCATGGAGGACGGATCACCCAGACTCCTCGACTTCGGGATTGCGAAGCTGATGTCCCATGAGACGGGCGGGGCGCCGGCCACGATCACGGCGCCCGCGGCTCGCATGCTGACGCCGGACTATGCCAGCCCGGAGCAGATCCGAGGCGAACCGGTCACGGTAGCCAGCGATGTCTACTCGCTCGGCGTCGTCCTGTACGAGTTGATGACCGGGACGCGGCCGCTTCACTTCGAAACCCGCACTCCCGAAGAGATCCTCCGCGTCGTCACACAGGAGGAGCCGACGGTCCCCAGCACGGCTGTGGCCCGCGTACGTTCCGACGAAACGGCGTCGCTCCTGGGCTCGACTCCGCCGCGTTTGCGTCGAAGACTCGCGGGCGACCTCGATTACATCATTCTGAAGGCACTGGAGAAGGATCCGGGCCGCCGCTATGCTTCGGTCGATCAGCTCGGCCGTGATATCCACCGCTACCTCGAGAGTCTTCCCGTGCTGGGGCGCGGTCGGACCACGGCCTACCTCCTCTCGCGCCTGGTTCGCCGCCATCGAGTCGCATTCGCCACCGGCGGCCTCGTCGCCCTCGCCCTGGTGGCCGGCC